>Ga0334900_1001230_pt1 | contig 29298 bp, 27 predicted proteins | sample GraSluR3_MG_2_FD_207231 | JGI IMG/M metagenome (GOLD analysis project Ga0334900, IMG submission 207231) | Sludge microbial communities from methane-producing bioreactor in Wageningen University, Netherlands - Granular Sludge_31_08-R3 | ecosystem: Engineered > Bioreactor > Anaerobic >...
TGACCAAGCCGAGCTAGTTTCACTATAATTTAGCGTAGAAGAAGTTCCAGAAGAACATAGTCCCACCGTAGGCTCTTGTTCAAATGTTCCTAAATTAGACATACCACAAGTACCACCAACAGGATAGGAATATGAAAACTCGTCATTTGAACAGCTGTATTGATATAGCGAACCATCAGAAAGCTCTGCTGAAATAAGACAATCAGAGCCATCTTCGGATAAATAAGTATAAGATGTTTCAGAATCATAATTAAGAATGCCACTAGCATAAGACGACAATAAATCATTCACGGTCTCACTGCAACTTTCTCCAATATTACAACTTTCAATGGGAACATTATTATAATTATCACTTCTGTAACCAATAATTGCATTTTTAATTACCTCTATGTCTGACTTTTTCTTCATATCTTCGGCAACATCACTACCACCTTGCATTTGAACAATCACAAATGCAGATAAAATCCCAACTATACTAACCGTTACAAGGATTTCCATGAGAGTAAAAGCTTTTTTATTCATATTTTTTTATACTAATAATATTATTACTATTTTAACATTCTGCCAACGATTGTCAATTAAATTTGAGCCAGAGGTGAGAATCGAACTCACAATCTCCTCTTTACGAAAGAATTGCTTTACCATTAAGCTACTCTGGCAATGACTTCAACCAATTAATAATTCTTTCAAAAAAACTTTCTTTTTCTTTTTCCAACAACTCAACCTCGTCAATTTCTTTTTTAATAATATACACTGTCTCGCCTGGTTTCTGCATTCCTAATTCTTCTCGCGCTATTCTTTCTAAAAATTCATCACTATATGTTTCACCTAATGTATAATTAAGTAAATCATTTTCCACGGTTAACTCATTCAACTCATTATTTAATATGCTTAGCTCTCTTTGAGCATCCATTCTTTTTTGAAATATATTAAAACAAGCAATAAGTAAAAGAATTACAAGGCAAGATATTAACAAAAATAAAAATATATTTTTAATTTTTTTAAGATTGAATTTTTTTCTTTTTTTTGTTACCATAATACATATGAATAAGGACTCTAAAAAATTTAGAATATTTTGGATCATTATTGTTGTCCTAATTGCTATCTCAATGATAGCATCTCTAATGGGGCCAGCAATGTTCTAGCTACCAAAAACTTTCAAAAATACATCTGTGGGGACTTTTAATTTTCCCCTGTCTTTCATTTCCTTTTTTCCTTTCTTCTGCTTTTCTAAAAGCTTTCTTTTTCTTGTATAATCACCACCATACAATGGGGCTAAAACATCTTTCCTTCGGGCACTTATTGTCTCCCTTGCTACGAACTTACCACCCACCTTTGCTTGAAGAGCAACAGCAAACATCTGAGGAGGCAAAAACTCTTTTAGTTTTTCAACCATTTTTCTCCCTTCTTGAGTAGCTTTGCTTTTGGGAATAATTCTTGAAAATGCCTCTTCTTCCCTACCAGCAATCATTATTTCTAATTTAACTAATTCTGCTTTCCTATATCCAGTTTCAATATATGTCATTGAAGCATATCCCTGAGTAACATTTAATAAGTTTTCATAAAAAACTCCAATAATTTCTCTTAACGGAACTTCGTATACAATTAAATATCTATCTTTACCAAAAGGCCTTGAATCAATATGATTTCCATCAATTCCACTTAATAATTCAAAAACTCTACCAAGATATGCATCTCCAATAATTAAAGTTAATTGCGTCCATGGTTCATAGTGTTCCTTAAAATCATCAGACCAATTATTGGGATTATATATCATTACCTCATTGCCTTTACCATCCACTGCCTTGTAACATACCTGAGGGGCTCCAATAACAAGATCTAAATTAAACTCTCTTTTCAATCGCTCCATTGTTATCTCTGTGTGAAGTGTTCCCAAAAAACCACACAAAAATCCCCTACCAAATGCCTGAAAGTTTTGATTTTGATAGAACAACGCTGAGTCATTTAATTTTAATTTTGATAAAGCAACAGTTAGTGTTTCAAAATCACCCTGCTCTTGAGGATACATTGAAACAAATACTTTTGGCTCTGGCTCTTTATAGCCATGTAACGGCTCCAAGTCCGCACTAGATGCAATAGTGTCTCCAATTTTGATTTTCTCTGGCTCTTTAATTCCCGTAGCAATAAAGCCAATCTCCCCCGCTTTTAATTCTTCAATAGGAGACATGTCTGGCTTAAAAATGCCAAGTTCTTTAACAACTCCGACTGATTTTGCATTCAATAAATGAATCCTATCATTTTTCCTTATCTTACCTTCACTAACACGAACATATGAAACAACCCCTAAAAAAGAATCATATTGAGAATCAAATATTAATGCTCTAAATGGCCTATCTTCTAAAACTTCTGGCGACTTTACTGTTTCAACAATTTTATCTAATAGTAAATCTACATTTTCTCCGGTCTTCGCTGAAATTGACATAACATCGTCGGGAGATATTTCTAAAAAGTCAGCAATTTCTTTCTTAACTTCGGGGGTCCTTGCCTGAGGAGAATCAATCTTATTTACCACGGGAATAATTGTAAGACCCTCTTTTTTAGCTAATTCTAAATTAGTAATTGTTTGGGCTTGAATACCTTTTGTTGCATCAACTAATAGCACTGCCCCCTCAACAGCAGCCAAACTTCTTGAGACCTCGTAATTAAAATCAATATGTCCAGGAGTATCTATCAAGTTAAACATAATTCCCTTGTGCATCATTCTAACAGGAGTCATTTTAATCGTAATTCCCTTCTCTCGCTCCAAATCCATACCATCTAAATACTGCTCCTTCATCTTACTTTTATCAATTGTTTTTGTAATTTCCAAAAACCTATCAGCTAGAGTTGATTTTCCATGATCAATATGGCTAATGATAACAAAATTTCTAATTTCCATTTCTTTTGATTAATCTCTTTAATGCATTAATTTCTGGCATCTTTAATATCATAGTCAATATGGCATAAAATATAAAAGAAGCAATAGAAACAATAATGAATTGAACAAGTGATGATGCGTTAATAAGGTTTAATAAATTAAAAGCAAATATTCCCATTAATACTGAACAACAAAATACTTTAATAAAAGTCAAATATATCTCCCTATATCTTAATTCTTTAATTTTTTTCTTAAAGAAGTAGAATAATAAAAGAAACTCAATTAACAGCCCTACATTAAAAGCAAAAACAAGTCCTAATATAGAAAAGTTAACTGTTCCATTCAATCCTAATATATTTTTCATTAAATCAATAAAAGGGCTTTCCCCAGCAAAAACACTTACAAAGAAGAAAGATAAAAATATATTAAGAACAACAAAAGATATTGCAATCACTGTTGGAGTAACAGTATCTTTTAAGCTAAAAAATCCTCTCAAAAGAATTGGCGCTAAACATTGAGCAAAAGTACTAATAAAGAATAATCCTAATGCAGCTCCAGTAATTTCAGCGGCAACACTTGTAAAGCTACCAGTTTTCAAAATTATATCAACAATTTCATTTCTCAAAACAAATATTAAAACTCCAATTGGAAAAGAAATATATAAAACCTCATTAAATAGTTTTACAAATCTATTACAGAATTCACTTACCTTGCCTTCTACATATAATTTAGAAAGTAAAGGAAATATTGCTGTCGCAAAAGAAACTCCAATAATCCCTATTGGCAAATATCTTAAATTATTAGAAAGATTGAATACGGAAATAGCGCCCACTCCAATTCCCGATGCAATAAATGTAATGACTATAAAATTAATTTGCGATGATGAAGAAGCAATTACTCTTGGAACAATTAAACCAATGAATTCTTTTAATTTAGAATCCCTAAAATTAACAATCGGCCTATACCTATAACCTAATTTAAGGGCAGGAGGAACTTGTATTAATAAATGCAAAAGTGCACCCAATACAACACCGACTCCAACTCCAAATATTCCCCAATAAGGAGCAAGAAAAACAATACCAAAAATAATACCTAAATTGTATAGTATTGGAGCTAAAGAATATGAAACAAAACGATTGAAATAATTTAGAATAGTTGAGAATATTGAAGACAATCCAAAAAATAAAACACTTAAAAATATTAATCTTGTTAGATCTATTGTCTTTTGAATGCTCTCTATATCAAATCCTGGAACCATCAAACCAACTATTTTTGAAGAAAAGATAAAAAATAGTATTCCCATTATAACAAATACTATTAAAAATATATTGATTAAGTTATTAATAAAATCCCAACTCTTCTCTTTATTCTTATTATAAACATCAGAGAATAAAGGAAGTAAAGACACAAGCACTCCCCCTGCGAAAATAATACTATAAATCAAATCAGGTATTCTAAAAGCAGCAAAATAGATATCCAAATCAATTGATGCACCAAAAGATCCAGCTAATAATCTATCCCTTAATACTCCAAGCAATCTGCTGAACAAAACCGCTATAGCTAAGATGCTAACTGCGCTACCAATAGTTTTTTGTTTTGAATTCAAAAACATATATTAATGATAGCTTAAAATATAAAGAAATTAAAGATATTGACTATATTAATATATTATTTTACAATAAAGATGCCTTAACAAGTTGAGTAATCGCCTTTTTTAAGGAGGAAAGTCCGAACTTCCATTAAAGGGTAGCGGGTAATCCCCGTCATTCGTGAGAAAGAGGTGCGAACAGAGACGCTTTATTCCGAGAGGAATAAGTACCCTTCGGGGTAAGCTTTAAGGGAAACCTTAGAGGTGAAACGGCTAAATCCTTACCTGGAAGCAAGAACAAACTCTCTTAGGAGAGAAAAAGTAGTTCGCTTGAGCTAAGAAGTAATTCTTATGCCAGATAGATGATTACATAAAACAGAATTCGGCTTATGGACTTGTTGAGGCACAAAAAAACCACCCGAAGGTGGTTTTCTTGCTTAGTATTGAAGCGATTTTACTTTTTTATAAAAAGTGAAATATATTTTATCTTCTCCAGCTGAAAAATAATGAACTGTGTCAGATAAATAAATATTAATAATTAAATCATCTGCTGGATCCTCGCTTATAATATTGTCTATATTATATCCTTTCAAACTTGATCCTTGAAGAAAATAAATATTGTTGTTCTTGTCAGCAATTAAATACTGAATATGGCTTATGCTAATTTTACTAGACCACTTTTTACCCCACTGAATTTCTCCAGTTGATAAATCAATCCCATGGAGATAAAAAGTCATCCATGCACTATCGGACGGAGATTTATTCTGCCAGACATAGAACTGATTTTCTCCAATAGCTAGCGCAGGAGGATAATCTAATTGTTGCCACAAAACATCACTCATATCAGAAGACAACATCATTGTTAAGTTATGACTCTTATTATTCTCATCATAGTATTGATTGTTAACATTAATTAATTTTCTATTGTCAGACAAAATATCAATCTTTGATATTGTCGCTTCTTTACTCCTCTCCCCTTCATAATTTTCATGATAGTCAACTTCTATTATTTTTTCACTAATTTTTCCAGCAGAAAAACTAGCTTTAATTAAAGTATTTTTATTAGAAAAATATATATTGTCTTGACTATCAACAGTTATGGGAGCACTTCCTAAATAATTATCAAAACTATAAACAACTTGAATGTTCAAGCTATCAAAATTATCTTCAATGGCAATGATATTATAATCATCTGTTATAAAATATATCCGCTCTTGAGAATCAATTGCAAAACTACTTGAATGAATATAATTAAATTCTTCTTTCCACTTCAATTTACCGTCAGGGCTTAACGCTATAATATTTCTATTATCATGAAAATAAATTGTTCCATCTTTGCCTAAAAAAACCAAAGGGCAAGAACTATCACACCCATAGTTCCAAGAAACCTCATCGTCTTTTATAGCAACTATTCTTTTTGATCCCTGCATAGTAATAGAGAGATAAACTACCTCTCCATCTCCCACCAATGGATTAGAAACAAAATTAGTTTTATAATTATCTTCTTCTATTATTGTATTTAATAATTCCGGAGCTATTTCTCCTGATAAATAAGGGATATTAAAAGAATTATTTTTTTGATAATTACCATAAAGCAATGGCTTTATATGATTGGAAACTTGTGTTTTACAAATTACCTCATCAGAAAAATCCGACTCGTTCTCATCTAAATCAATGGCCTTAATTTTGAAGTAATAATCTTTGTCAAAATAGAGATCTTCTAAAGTAACTACATTTCTTAATTCTTCATTAAGAATATCTGCATCTTCTATAATATCAAAATCTATACCATTTATTGAGAGATATACTTCATAGCTTATTTCCTCCCTAGAAGAATCAGGATCATGGGGCGTTTCCCAAGACAAGTTTATTGTATTTTTAATACTCTCAACTTCAATACTTTCTATTCTCTCTGGTGGTTGCTTTGAGTATTCACCCGGGCTTGGCTTTTGCAATTGAAAATCATTTAGGTTATTATCGCTATCAACATACTTTCCATTTAACCATTTTCTACCCATTGATCCTTCTCCAGTGTTTGTTGCTTCAATTTCCTTAACTGGTAAATCATTATTTCCCCAACCAACTGCATCAATTTTTAATAATTTAGCTTGCTCAATCTTGTCGTCTTCTTCTAGCTCTTCATCTTCTATTATTGGATTAGAAGAAAATAAGGCAAATGATCCCATTGAATTATTAATGATAGCAGAAGAATAAGGGACACCATCTTTTGTTGTTGCAATCATGTCCCCATCAATATTACCGTGTATTATAATAAGATAATATTCTCCCGGAGAAATAGATCCTTCTAATTTCCAATTATAATATGGATTATTCCAATTATATTTTGGTGTTTCATCAAGATTAAAAGTTGGAGCAAAATATGATAAATAGAAGCAATTTTCTTCGTCATCACAAAAATTGATTTCTTCTTCGCTCTGATTATAAAGCTCAACATATTCTAAATTATCTTCTCCATTAATTTGTATTTCAGAAATAACAAGATAATTATTATTTTCAATAGCTAACTCTTCGGGAGGATCGTCTTCTTCAATTTCTTCATCTTCTTCAATTTCTTCGGGAGCACTATTTTCTGCTCTTGGTGTTCCATCAACAACTGAAGATGTTTGCCAATTTAAATCATCGTCCCTTTCCATTGTTTTTCTCTCATTGCTATTGCCTGCTATCCACCCTGGATTTGCTACTACTTCATCAATTAATTGACATTGATTATTGAAGAGCATTAATGATTCATTGCTATTGCCAAGAGCTCCCGTATATATTTTGTCTGCAGGAATACCAGGCACGCTATCATCGCTAGTTCTTTCTAGAAGGTAAAATTGATTGGGCTCTAATGATTCGTCGTCATCAAAAACAATTTTAATTCTATTGTCCTTGCTCAATAATTGCCAGCCACCTATTAAAACTTCTTCTTCTGATATATTTTTAAGTTCTATCCATTCTTTTGTTGCGCCAACGGTTGTCCCCATCCAAGCAACCTCATTAATAATTATACCGCTATAGCTGGGTGTGCCTACTTGAGGACAATAAGTAATTGTTTCTTCTGGTGCAGGAGAAGAAGTATAAATTATAGTAGTTGTATTTTGATTATTACTACTATTGCTAATTAATGCTGGCTGACTATTTTCTGCCTTGGGACTTCCATTAACACTAAAAGAAGTGTGCCAGGTCAAGTCACTATTCCTTTCCATTGTTTTTCTCTCAGTGCTATTCCCTGCAGGCCAGCTTGAACCAGCTACCACCTCATCAATTAATTGACATGAAGAATTAAATAGTCGCAACGATTCATTGCTATTAGCTAGCGTTCCCGTATATATTTTATCTGCAGAAATATCAGGCACGCTATCATCACTAGTTCTTTCTAGTAAATAAATTTGGCCGGGTGCTAGAATATCACTCTCGTCAAAAACAACTTTAATTTGATTATCCTTGTCCAATAATTGCCAGCCATTCATATTAATCGGCACAGTGGATCTATTTTTTAATTCTATCCACTCTTTTGTTGCGCCAACGGTTGTCCCCATCCAAGCAACTTCATTGATAATAATACCGCTATAACTGGGTGTGCCTACTTGAGGACAATAGGTAGTAATCACCTCTTTCTCTTTTGTTTCTTCTTCGGGTTGCTCTTTAGATTTATCTTTAGGACCTTTTTCAGTATCTTCTTCTTTTATTTCTCCTTCGGTTTGCTCTTTGGTTTTTTTATCCTCTTTAGCTATCTCGAGCTCAATTTTTTTCTCTTCTTTGATACTGTTTTCTCTTTTAGGAGTTCCTAATATATTATAATACGACTCTCCACCATATGTTTGCCAATCAAGATTATTCGCTCTCTCCATCGTCCTTCTTTGACTAGAATTGCCTGCAGGCCAACTTGGGCTCGCAACAACATAATCTTCTAATGCGCAATTATTATTAAAGAGAAAAAGTTCTTCATTTGTATTTCCTAGCGTTCCTTTATATATTAAATCGGCATTAACAAAAGAAATAGTGTTATCGCTAGTTCTTTCAAGCAAAACAAATCCACCATTTTTTACTATCAAATTATCAAAAGTAATATCAATTTGATTTTCTTTATCAACTAAAGACCAGCCCTTCATATTAATATCTCTTCCAGATATGTTTTTTAGTTCTATCCATTCATCACTAGAACTATTATGAGTCCCCATCCAAGCAACTTCATTAAGAATAATATTGTGCAAAGGAGCTACTAAATTACTTCTTGAGCAAGAAGCTGAAACAACATTTTTTTGCTCAGTCATAGAAACAAGCTCGCTTTCAATTGCTTCCTTGTCTTCTCTACCACCAGTAACAACCTCTACAAACTCTGTGTTTCCTCCAAGAAAACCAAAAATATTGCCTAATTCTTTAATCTTTTCTTGAATTGGTTTAACAACATATTTCTCTACTAATGATGGAGGCCTTAACCCAAAATCAGGAACATTATCAGGAAAAACTAAATCTATTTGAGGATAATTATTCCATCCATACTCTCCCGTGCTACTTTTTCTAATAGTCCCTTTTATTTCAGTAACAAAAGGAGGAATTGATTCTCCTGGATCTAGCTCATTAAAAAAACCTTCAATCATTCCATATCCCCTATAACTTTCTGGAGGAATTATTATTTTAGGAGAATATATTCTCATAACTACTTCGCTTTTATTATCATCAATTTCTTTCAATAAAATAATATATTGAATAATTGTGTTGGTATTTCCAAAGGGAGTTGTATAATTAACATCAATTGCACCATATCCAACCTTTGCTTTTCCTTTATTAAAATAATCATTCAAATAACTTACAGCAAAGTTTACGCTATCTTTTTCAATCTTTTTGATCACACTTGCCACATCTCCTGAAATTATTATTCTAGAAAGATCAATTGTTTGAGAAATTACATTAATTGAAATATCAATTGGCAGCTCATGAAACATATAATCTCTAGCATCTTTCCTTAATATCTCTTTTAATAAAGAAAGCGTTGTTAGATTCATGCTATTATCTCCCTCTCCTTTTCTCTTCGCCCAAATATTATACACTTCCTTAGGCAAACTCTTAACTATCTTTTTTGAATCAAAAGTTGAAACAGCTTGATATTCAACACTAGCTAAAATTGTTTGATTAGGTGCAGCACAAAAAATTACTAACAATATTGTTAGCGCTACACTAAATATTAAATTGTGAATTTTCATTATTTTTTAATAGAGATTGTATTTAAGAAATTATCGAAATAAGTTTTACACTCTTCTTGATCTTCTCCAAAAAGATCTGATTCAAATAAGTAAACTTTATCATTTATTGGAATCCAGATTAATACAACTTTTCCTGGATTTTCCTCTCCAACAACTAGGTCTTCTTTTAATGCATTAATTCCATCGACTTCAATAATTTCTTGACCGTCTCTCAAGTCCTCAGGATTATCAATATAATATTTATTACTGCTAAAATAATAATCATTATCACTTCCCTCTTTTTCATATCTCACGGTAGCGCCAATCCAACAACCTTTCTTAGGCACAGAGGCAGAAGAAAGGTTATCTCTAAAAGGGATAAAATCTTTTGTTCTCATTGAAAAACTGGCTAGAAGATCATTAGTCACTTCCCAGTCCTGTGGCATCACAAATTTCAATCCAGCTTCTTCGTTTTCAACTAGAGAAACATCTCCCAATTCAGACACAACAAAGCTATAAGATGGTGATATTACTAACGGCTCGTGTTTATCCTTATTCATCATCCAAAAAGCAAAAATAGATAATGCAATAATTAAAAGCGCCATTATTATATAAATGTATTTCTTTTCCATATATTTAAATTTTAATTAATTATTTACAAACACTAAAGAACATTCAAAGAACTAATCTTTATACAAAAAATCCCCTAATGGGGACTAATTTTCTAATTATTATCCAATTATCTTAGCAAGCTCTACCATTCTTAAAGCATATGCCCATTCATTGTCATACCATGCAAGAACTTTAACTAGCTTCCCATCTGCTTTTGTGTATTCATTATCAAATATTGATGAAAATGGGTTGCCAATGAAATCAGATGAAACTAATGGACTACTTTCAACATAGAATATTCCTTTCATATCACCATTATCTGAATATTTTAACATTGCTTTGTTTACTTCTTCGGCGGTTACTTCTTTTTTTAATTCACAAGTTAAGTCAACTAAAGATACCACTGGTGTTGGAACTCTAACAGCGATACCATCCATTTTGCCTTTTACGCTTGGAATAACTTTTCCAATAGCTTTTGCTGCTCCTGTTGTCGTTGGAATAATATTTTCTGCGGCTGACCTTGCCCTTCTCAAATCTTTATGTGGCAAATCTAATATATTCTGATCGTTTGTATATGAGTGAATTGTTGTCATAAAGCCCTTTTCAATTCCGAATTCATCTTCAAGTATTTTAACCACTGGTGCTAAACAGTTGGTTGTACAAGAACCCATATCAATAATGCTCTCTCCTTTGTATTCTTTTTCATTAATTCCCATAATATATGATGGAATTGTATCTTCTTTTGCTGGAGCTGATATTATTACTTTTTTGGCTCCTGCTTTAATGTGCTTGCCTGCACCCACTTCATCTCTAAATATTCCTGTGCATTCTAAAACAACATCAACTCCTAAATCTTTCCAAGGCAATTCTTCTGGGTCCTTTTTAGCAAATACTTTAATCTCTTTGCCGTTAATAATAATACTATCTTCTTTTGCTTCAATTATTCCATTAAAAACTCCATAAGCTGAGTCATATTTAAACAAGTGAGCTAGTGTTTTAGTATCAGTTAAATCATTAATTGCTACAAAATCAACATCTAAATTATACTTTATTGCTGATTTAAGCGCACATCTTCCTATTCTTCCAAAACCATTTATTGCTATTTTCATATTACTCTTCTATTTTTAATATCTCACAAATCTTTTTCCTATCAAACCCAACTAAAAACTCTCCGTCAATGTCTAGCACAGGGACAGTTGTTTGTTCTGTTTCTTTAATCATTTCTTCTAGTGCAATTTCATTTTCAGAAACATCTATTTCTTCTACTTCAATTCCTTTTTCTTGTAAGAATCTTTTAAGAGAGAAACAATATGGGCAAATTGGTGTTGTAAATAATCTTATTCTAGGCATTTTTTTAATTAATTATTATCTTGTCTTCTATTCTACATAATCTATTGTATTTTGCCAACCTCTCTCCCCTTGTTGGCGCTCCTGTTTTGATATAGTCGGCACCAAGACCAACAGACAAATCAGCGATAAAGCTGTCTATCGTTTCTCCTGATCTATGAGAAACAATTGTCTTCCAGCCATAACTTTTTGCTAAATTAGATGCTTCTATTATCTCAGTCACTGTTCCAATCTGATTTATTTTCAAAATGACGGCGTTGCAGGCCTTTTCATCTTCTGCTTTTTGGATTAATTCCTTATTACTTACCGTTAAGTCATCGCCAATTACCATAATCTTTTTCCCTAATCTGTGATTAATATTTTTGAACGCATCCCAGTCACTTTCGGCAAAGGGATCCTCAATTCCGATAATAGGATAATTTTCCATTAGTTCAGAATAATATTTTAATAGATCAGATGATGAATAAAAACCTGACCTAAAACGATAAAAACCACCTCTCTTTCCATTAATTTCACCATAAAATTCAGTTGCTGCCACATCTAGTATAATTTTCACTTGATTGGTGTAATCAGCTCCTTCAATTGCTTTTTTAATTAATCCAAGAGCAATTTCTGGCAAGCTAACCATTGGAGCAAATCCACCCTCATCTCCAGAACCTAGTGATGCTTCAGGATAATTATCTTTCAAAACTTTTTTTAATTGATAATATACTTCAGAGCCAATCCTTAAGTTTTCTCTGAAAGAATTGCTCTGAGGAACTATCATAAATTCTTGAAAATCAAGACCATTATCACTATGAGCTCCGCCGTTTATAATGTTAAAGCAGGGATAAGGAATACTAATTTCCCTATTCTCCGCCAGCTCTGCAATATGTTCATGTAAAGACAATCTTTTAGCACAAGCACCGGCCTTACAAACTGCCATTGAAACACCAACTATAGCATTAGATCCTAAATTATATTTCCCCTCAGTGCCGTCTAGCCCAATCATTATTTCATCAACTTTCCTTTGACAAGAACAGTCCTCACCAATAATTTTAGGGCCAATGATTTCGTTAACATTTTTAACTGCTTTTAAAACACCCTTTCCTCCAAACCTGTGTCCACCATCTCTTAATTCAAAGGCCTCTTTACTTCCAGTAGATGCTCCTGATGGAACCCCAGAAACAAAAACGCCATTGTCAGTAATGCAATCAACTTCAAGCGTTGGGTTTCCCCTTGAATCAAGTATTTCTCTTGCTTTTATTCCTTTAATTATCATATATATTTATATCCATTAATTACTGCTATTGCTCCTTGTCCGCAAGCAACAACAATTTGTTTAACCTTACCACAATTAACATCACCGACTGCAAAAAGACCTTTTGTTTTTGTTTCAAATGTTTCAAAATTGACAACTATTTCTTTTCTTTCATTTAACTCAACTAAGTCGCCTAGAAAAGATGTCTCTGGAACATATCCTGCTTGGATAAAAACACCTTTTACATCCAGTGTTTCTTCTTTGCCTAATCTATCAAAAACAATTTGATTAACAAAATTATCTCCCTTTATTTCTTTTAATTGAGCCGAAGTAATTATTTCTATTCCTTCTGCCTTCTTTTGATTATCAAGTGATGCTTTAACGCTCTCTCCATATTCTAATATATATATTTTGCTTGCATAATTTTTCATAAAGATTGCTGTTTCAAAACCAGCATCTCCCCCACCAATAATTGCAACTTCTTTATTCTTAAACAAGGGACCATCACAAGTTGAGCAGTAGCTTACTCCACGACCTAAATAATCTGTTTCTCCTGTTACATTTAATCGTCTTGGCTCAGCCCCAGTAGCAATAATTACAACTTTTGATTGAAAGACCTTTTCACTTTCTGTTTTCAAAATGAAAACATCGTCTTCTTTTTTTACTTCAAGAACTTTTTCTCTAACAATTTCAACATCCTTGACTTGATTTTCCATCTTTGAAATTAAATCAAAACCGGTTACTTTTTCAAAACCGGGATAATTTTCAATCTCTACTGCTTTTTGAGCCATTTGGCCACCAAAATCCTTAGAGATTACAAGCGTCTTTAATTTTTGTCTAGCAGAATAAATTGCTGAAGTCATTCCAGCAGGACCTGCACCTACAATAATTAAATCGTATGTCATTATAATTTAATATTTTTAATAAATTCTTTTACTTGATTCCCATATTGAGGATGGTCCAGCGCTAGAGTCAAAAATGATTTAAACCATAACATCTTATCTCCACATTCTAGCCAATCACCTTTAACTTCATAGCCATATATTGCTCTACCCTCTGATGCCATTTCACCTAAAACAGTAGTAATTGAAGTGTCTTTTTCTCTTAAGTTTTTATTCTTCTCCATATATTCAAAAACATCGGGAGTAAGAATCATTCTTCCCATAATTGCTAGATCAGATGGAGGATTACTTTTTGGCTTTTGAGATATCCCCTTTATTTTATAAAAACCATTAGCTATTTTTTCAACATCAACCACCCCATAACTAGACAACTTATCTTCAGGAAGTTTCTTTAATCCAAGAACTGGACTTTGACATGTTTCAAAAACCTCTTTTAGTTGTTGAAAGCCAGGATCTCCGTTTGAATGAATAATATCATCACAAAAAAATATTCCCACCGCATCATTGCCAGCAAAATCTTTAGCTTCATATATTGCATTTGCGTCACCCTTTGCCGCTTTTTGGACAACAGAAGAAAAACTAACTTCTTTAATTATGTGCTCTATTTTTCTTAATTCTTCTAGTTCCTCTTTTTTGTCTTTTTCTATCAATCTCTTTTCTAGCTCTTCGTCATTTTTAAAATAACCCAAAACATCTTTTTGATTTTTTCTTACAACAAACTGAATATCTTTAATTCCTGAACGACATGCCTCTTCAACAGTATAGTTTACTAATGGCTTGTCTACCAAAGGCAAAAGCTCCTTGCTTATTACTTTTGATAAAGGCAAGAATCTTGTTGCTAATCCTGCTATTGGAAATATTGCTTTTTCTACTTTCATTTTTTATTTTTTCTTAAAAACGCTGGTATTTCATAAACGCTTTCTTCTTCGTCTTCTTTTTCTTTTTCTTTTGACTCCTCTTCTTTTATCTCCAGGGCACTTTTTCTAATTTCAACCTCCTTTTCTTCTACCGGTTTTTTCTTTGGTTTTGTTTTTTTTATTTTCTTTTTTTTACCCTCCTCTTTGACTTCCTCTGCAGTGGCAAGAATGGTAATTCTAATATCATTTTTAAACTTAGGATTTTGCATTAGCCCAAAGATAATTCTAGCATTGGGAGACAATTCGCTGATTTTTTCACTAATTAAAGAAAGCATTTGAAGGGATAAGTTTTTATCTGACTCAACATTAAACATTACATTTTCTGCGTTCTCAAAAGCATACTCTAAAACTGGACTTTGGAGTAGCTCTTTTGTGATTTCTTCTACATTGCTCGTTGACTTAGCTCTTGTAAAGTTTAAGTAAGCCGTCTTTTTCTTTCCCTCAATTATCGTTCTAATATCTGCCCAATCAATGTTTATTAATCCCGGCATATATATTGTCCTTAATAATCCCTCAAGGGACTCTGACAAACGATTATTCAAAAGATTTAATGAGTCAGAAAATGATATTTCTTCTTTTGCTATTGAGAATATTTTCTCATTAGGTAAAATCATATGAGCATTTAATGATTCCTTTATCTTTTCTAGTGATTTTAATGCCGCGTCCATTTTCTTTTTTCCTTCAAAGGAGAAAGGAAGTGTAAATATTCCTATTGAGTTTAATCCCATTTCTTCAGCAATTTTAACTAAAACAGGAGTTGCTCCTGTTCCTGTTCCTCCTCCTAAAGAAGAAACAAAGATATATAGATCCCTGTCTTCTTTGAAAAGTTCTTTCATTCTTTCAATGTCTTCCCTCGCTGCCTTTTCTCCTATTTCAAAATTTCTTCCTGTTCCTAGTCCCCTTGTAGTGTTATTTCCAAAAGAAAATGTTTTAACTGTTTTGGGCAAGCTCTTTAAGGCCTGATTATCAGTATTAACTGCAATAAAATCAACCTTTTGAGCTGAAAAGTCTTTCAATTTTTTAGAAAGCTCTGATATTATATTACCTCCGCCACCACCAACACCGATAATTCTAATCTTTATCTTCTTTGTTGTGTCGTTTTCTACCTCTTTTTTAATTTCTTTCTTTTTTGTCTTCATTTTAATGATTATACACTTTTATTCCTCTATTTTCAACCTGTTTGCGATATTCTCAAATGAATTAGAGGGCATCTTGCAAGGGATAATATGCATATGAAAATGAAAAACTATTTGTCCTGAACCCTCTCCATTATTGTTATATATATTAACTCCACCGTAGCCCAGTTGCTCCATTTTCTGGGAAATCTTTTTTGAAGCCATAATCACCCTCTCTAGATCGTCTTTCTCTATATTAAATATATTTTCACTATGTTTTTTAGGAACAACTAAAGTATGGCCGGGCTTCTCTGGGTTAATATCTAAAAAAGCATAGACAAAATCATCTTCATATATTTTATATGAAGGAACCTCTCCTTTTATAATTTTACAAAATAAACAATTATCCATAATTAATTTTTAATACCAAAATACGCGAAAAACCCAAAGAAACCAAAAAATCCCACAGAAAAAAATGGGATTAAGCCGATGAGGCCGAACAGTCCAATAAAGCCAATTTTCCATAAATCATCTGGCTCTTTTGATATGATATATTCCATTGTTGAGTAAATCGTTAAAATGGCAAAACCTAAAAACAATACCAATGTAAGCACATAGAAAAATGATGAGGGAAATAATGTTGCTAGCAATAATGATATTATTGATAAAAAGAAAAGCGTATATATTTTTTCTATTCTATTAAGCATAATTATATTATATCACATTAAAAATAATTATCTACCGCAAATTTAAATTGTTCAACAAACAATTCTTTAAAATATCTTACATCATTTTTTTCATAGAAAAGGATTATCCCCTTTTTATAATCAGCTTCGTTTATACTTCTATAAGACAAAGGACAAAAATTATTAGCTAAAAGTATTGCATTGCTTAATATCCTTGAGGTTCTTTTATTACCGTCTTCAAATGGTTGTAGATAAGAAATCATTAATACTGAAAAAAGCGCTTTTGAAAGAGGATCTTTTGTTGAATTAATCTTATCAATAATCAAATTAATCCCACTAACTATTTCATTCCTATTACTCGGCGGTAGATATCTAGTTCCAGTTATTCTAACGGGATTTTTTCTTATACCAAAATTAACACCTAGTCCCTTTGTTAGTAGTTGGTGAATCTTCTCCACCTCAAATAAGTTAACTTCTTTAAATTTTTCTTTGTTATCAAAGATATAATCAATTGCATCTTTATGATTCAATATCATTATTGCTTCTTCTTTTTTCTTTCCCTCTGCTTCTATTCTTTCTTTGATTAGAACTTCTGTATCAATTAATGTATATGTATTCCCTTCAATTTGTGACGACTTCCAGCTTAATTCAATCGTTAATCTCTCCATCTCCTTTTTAAGTTGAGTTTTATCCATTTTCTTAATCCTCTCCTTATAGCCATTATTAATAACATTCAATTCTTTTATTTCTTTTTTTGAAAAGATTGGTTCATTGATGAAATCTAAATTAAAATCTTTAACGCTTCTTTCATCTGGACTGTTTTTAAAATAATCATCAATATTAAAAAAACTATTATTCAATAAATAATACTTAATGCTTCGTCCACCACCTTCTTTCTTAATTATTTCCAGCTCTTGTAATAATTCTAAATCTCTTAAAATGGTAAAACGAGACACTCCAATTGCCTCAACTATTTGAGAATTACTTAAAGAATTATTCTTAGATAACAATTCTATTATATTCTTTTGTCTTTCATTTAATTGTTGCATAAAACTACCTTAATTGTAGCAAAATGCAACAATAGATGCAACAATTAGAATCTCTTTCTTCTTCTGCTGTGAAAAGATCTTTTACGAGTATATACTGCTTCAAGCTTGGCCTTCTCAACAACATTAAACTTCATTTTAATTAATGCCTCTATTGCTCTAATGCTTTTTAATTGGCCAGGAGTAGCTAATGATATTGCTTTTCCCTTTTTTCCTGCTCTTGCTGTCCTTCCAATTCTGTGAACATAGTCAGATGATGAATCTGGTAAGTCATAGTTAATTACAAGTTCAATTCCCTTAACATCAAGACCTCTTGCTGCAACATCAGTTGCAACCATTATTCTACTTCTTCCACTTTTGAAAGAATCAAGAGCTCTTTTTCTTTGTCCTTGTGATAGGTCAGAGTGAATTTCAGTTGCTTTGTGTCCATTTGAAATTAATTTCTTTGCAATGTTTTTAACACCGTACCTAGTTCTTACAAAAATTAAAATTGAACCATCATTTTCTTTAATTATCTTTTCTAGGTAATCTGCCCTGTCATTTGCTTTTAAGACAATCATTTCTTGAGAAACATTTTCTGCTGTTGTCCCTTGTGGCGCAACCTCAATTCTAATTGGTAACTTAAGATGCTTTGCTGCCAAGTTAGCAATTTCTTGAGGCATTGTTGCTGAAAACAACATTGTTTGTCTTTCTTTGGGAACAGATTTTAAAATCTCGTCAATTTGAGGTAAAAATCCCATATCAAGCATCATATCTGCCTCATCTAGAACAAGTGTTTTAATTTGATCTAGTTTAATTGATTTTCTTCCTATGTGATCAATTAATCTTCCAGGAGTAGCAATAATTAGACGAGGATTTCTTTTTAATTCATAGAATTGCCTGCCAATACTCTCTCCACCAATCAAAACAGTTGTGTTAATGTTTAGAGTGATTGATAATTTTCTAATACTTTCATTAACTTGAAGCGCTAATTCACGAGTAGGTACTAGTATTAGTGCTTTTCCATTTTGGGAAAGTAGTTTTTCCATTATCGGAATACCAAAAGCAAGGGTCTTGCCTGTTCCCGTTTGAGCGATGCCAACAATATCAGTTCCTTTTAAGGCAATTGGAATTGCTTGTTTTTGAATTGGAGTTGGTGTTGTAAGCGAAAGCTTGTCTAATATCTTTAATATATTAGGACTCACTCCAATATCAGAAAAATTTGGTTCTAACAATTTAGAACCTGTTTGTTCGTTTGTTTTTGTGTTCATATAAATAAGAGACCCGATTTCTCTAAGGCCCCCTACTAGAACAGAGATTCGAATCTATTTGATTAATAAATAGAATATATCACAAAATTGTTATTTTGTCAAAGTCAAGGCAATTCAATCTTTATTTGTTTATCAACATGTAACAATAATTCATATGAAAGATTAACACTATTAAGCTCAACTAATGATATTGAAATACCGTTTCTTCGTGCATCTTTTAGTGCTGGAACACAATCAGTATCGTTAGTTACTATAATTATTTTATCAACTATCCCGTTATGAGAATAGCTAGCAATATCTAATCCAATACGCATATCTACACCTTTTTGTTCAAAGTTTGGCTCAAAATCATCGTCTATTAAGTTTGCTTTTCCTTGAGATTCTTTTTTCAAAGTATATACCCTAAATTTCAACTTTCCTTTTCTAATCGCAAAAAACTCTTTCTTGTTCTTGCTTATTGGAAGAATAACCTCTCCTTCATAAGGTAAACAATCATAATATAAAATTCTCAACAAGTTTTCTTCTTCTGTTATTTTTTGAGCGCATTTTTCTATATATTCAGGAGTATATTTTTAATGTAATTTCTTAGATATTTTTCTAAGATGTCCTCCATCTATTATTAAAATAGTTTCCATTTAATTAAAAAATAAAAAAGGAGGGCCAAGACCCTCCTTCATGATAATGCTCGCCTACGAGTCTAGCGGATATATTTAAATAATATCATTGATTATTTAAAAATGTCAAGCCATTTTAACTGTTCGGAGGCAGGGACTCGAACCCCAATTGCTAGGGCCAGAACCTAGCGTCCTACCATTAGACGACCTCCGAATACGCTAGTTATCATAGCTTTTTTTAGTATTTTTTTCAATTCTTCAAGTACTTTCTAACAGCAAAGTATGATGAAAGAACTCCTAACCCAACTCCAATTAATAGCTGTAAAGCTAAAATTATTATAATATTTGATTGGAAAAATAATAACACATCAAAGCCCATAAATAATTCAATAAACTTTTGGTTTAGAGAGAATAAAGAAAATGTAAAGACGATAAAGGAGAATGCTGCCGCAAACAATCCGCAAAGAATACCCTGGAATAAGAATGGTCCACGAATAAATCCATTAGTTGCTCCAACAAGACGCATTATCTCAATCTCTTCCTTTTGTGAGAAGATGCTCAATCTCAAAGTATTAAATGTAACAATTACAGCAATTAAACTTAAAAATATTGTTAAAGCAATTCCTATTCCCTGAATGCCTTGTGTTAATTCCCTTAAAGAGCTAATCATCGCCCCCCTTTCATAGTCATTAACCTCAGCTATTGATTCAATGTAGGCACTTCTTCTTACATATTCCGCTATATCAGCATAATGATCAGTGCTTTCTGCTTGTATTCTTAGTGTTGCTAAAAACGGATTAACATCAAGAAGTTCTAATGCCTCCATATATTGATTGCCTTGGTTTTTCTCTACAAACGCCTCATATGCGTCTTCAGGTGAAACATAGTCAACTTTTTTAATTTCTGGCAATTGAACTAATTCTTCTCTAAATTCAAGAATTGTTGCTCTAAGAGTCCCCTCCTTAAAGGTTACTGAAACATCAATCTTGTCTTCTATTTCTCCAATTAAGTAGCTTATTCCTCCTTGAAAGAAGAATAGCGATGTTCCTAAAACAACAGCGATAAAAATTACTAATGATGTTGCGAATGTAAGAAAGCCCTGTCTCCAGAATCCTTCCCACCCGTTTTTGATTATTTTTGTAAAATTAAACATATTTATAATGAAAATACTCCTTCTTCTTCATCTCTAATTATTCTTCCGTCTTCTAATGTAATTACCCTTCTTTTTAATGAATTAACAATGTCTTTGCTGTGAGTTGATAAAATAACAGTTGAGCCAGTGTCATTAATCTTTAATAACATTTTAGCAATATCTCTTGAATGATATGGATCTAAGTTTCCCGTTGGCTCATCGGCTAATATAATTTCTGGTCTATGAATTAATGCTCTCGCAATTGATGTTCTTTGTTTTTCCCCTCCTGACAATTCTTTTGGCAACCTATCTGCCTTGCCTTCTAGACCAACCAACTCTAATACTTGCATCACTTCATCTCTAACTAATTTACTATTAAAATTAAAGGCCTCTAGAGCATAGGCAACATTTTCATAGACCGTTTTGTATCCCAGTAACTTAAAATCCTGAAAAACAAAACCAATCTTTTGCCTAATCTTATACGCCTCACTCTTATTTACATCTCTTGTATTAATTTCATTAAAAAAAACATCTCCCGTTGTTGGCTTTTCTTCGCAAGATATTAATTTTAATATAGTGGTTTTGCCAGCACCTGATCTTCCACAAAGGATAACGAACTCACCAGAATTAACACTAAAGTTTATATCATGAATAGCCACCTTTGATTCTTTGGCAATGCTCGGCGGGTATTCTTTTGAAACATTTTTAAAATCTATCATAATTTAATTTCTTCTTCTATAAATTGATCTAAGTCACCTTCTAGCACTTTCTCTGCTTGGCTTGTTTCTACATTTGTCCTTAAATCCTTAACCATTTTGTAAGGATGTAAAACATATGAACGGATCTGACTGCCCCAGCCAACAGAGACCTTTTCTCCTTTTATCTTTGACATCTCTTGTTCTTGCTTTTCTAAATTGTGTTGATAAAGGCGTGCACTAAGTATTTGCATCGCTCTATCTTTATTCTTACCCTGCAATCTCTCTGACTGGCAATTAACAACTATGTTCGTCGGTATATGAGTCAATCTTACCGCTGACTCTCTTTTGTTGACATACTGCCCTCCTGGCCCTGATGCCTTGTAATAATCAACCCTAATATCATCATTATTAATTTCAACTTCTCCCATTTCAACCTCTGGCAAAACTTCTACTGAAGCAAAAGATGTGTGCCTTAGATTTTGTGATGAATAAGGTGATATTCTTACTAATCTATGAACTCCTGATTCTCTTCTTAAAAGTCCATATGCGTATTTACCCTTGACTGAAAATGTTACTGACTTAATTCCTTTGTCTTCCCCTACTGATTCGTCTAGCACTTCTGATTTAAAGTTTTTGTTTTCGCAATACCTTTGATACATTCTAAAAAGCATTCCTGCCCAGTCCTCTGCTTCAATTCCTCCAGCTCCAGAATTTATCGTAATCATCGCGCTACCCTTATCATACTTGTTATTGAAAAAAAGTTCAACTTCTCTCTCTTTCAATTTTTTCTCAATCCTTTCTATCTCTAATACCAATTCTTCTTCCTTTAATATTTCAAACATTTCTTCTAGGTCATTGATACCATTTCTGATGCTTACAATGCTTTCAACCTCCTCTCTTAATTCCGCTAGTTTAGTTGAAACATTTACTGCTCGCTCTTTATCATTCCAAAAATCCTCTTTTTGTGATTCCCTATTTAATTCTTCAATTGTTTTTTCTTTATTGGATAGGTCAAAGGCGGTCCTCTAGAACGAGGATTCTACTTTTTAATTCTTCAATTGTTTTTTCTTTTTCCATATAGTTATTATATCAGAAAATTGATAAATTAAAACCTTACACTTATAGGTGTATTATTTTACACCCTTGCTGTCAGAAAATAAATTCATTGTAATTATCTTTCTTTATAATTTTAAATTCTGAATTAACATAAGTGTCTAAAAATAATTTTGCACCTGATGATTTGCCACTGCCCAGCTTAATCTCGTACCCATAGAGCTTACCATTCTTTTCCTCTATATAGTCAATTTCTTTTTTGTTATGAGTTCTCCAGAAATATATATTATAATCATTTCCGTGATTATTATTTATTTTTATTCTTTCACTAATAATAAAATTTTCCCATAATTGGCCCGCATCATTTCTTCTATCTAAAGAGTTGAAATTATTAATTAAAGCATTTCTTACCCCAGTATCAAAAAAGTATATTTTCCTTAATTTTCTTAATTCATTTCTTAAATTTCTGCTAAATGGTTTTAATTCAAAAATTACAAATGCTTTTTTAAGTATTTCTATATAGCTAGCAACAGTTTTTTTATCTATGTCTAGAAAATTAGAGATTTCATTATATGAAACTTCGTTCCCTATCTGAAGAGCAAGCGATTGCAATAATTTTTCTAAAATATCAGGATTCTTAATATTTTGATATTGCAAAATGTCTTTATACAAGTAACTTTTTGCTATTAACCTAATATTCTCTTCTGCTTCAGATGAATTAATAATTACTTCTGGATAAGAACCGTATATTATCCTATTTTCCAGAGTCCTATCAATTTCTAATTTGTTTTTTTCTGGATTTAACTCTTCAATAGATAAAGGGTAGAGATAAAATTCATACTTTCTTCCTGTTAATGATTCCGCTGTTTTATTTGCTAAATCAAATGAAGAAGAACCAGTGGCAATGACTTGAATATCTTTAAAGTTATCTATTATTAATTTTAAAGTAATTCCAATATCTCTTACTCTCTGGGCCTCATCTATTATTACTATTTTTTTATTTCCAATTAGCTCTTTTAAAAAAGTTGATGTTTTATTTTCAAACTTTTCTCTAATATCAGGCTCATCACAATTAAAATATATTGAATTAGATATATTTTTATTCTGTATTTCTTTAACTATGGTAGTTTTTCCTACTTGCCTAGGTCCATACAAAATAATCACTTTACCTTTGAAAAGCTTATCTTCTATTTTCTCTTGAATTGTTCTTTTTATTACATTCACCATATTTATAATAAATTAGGGGACTCTATTCCCCTAATTGTATATAAATTAGGGGAATAAGTCAACCTTCTGACAAAGGATATTCATTTCTTAACTGGAATGGGCTTTTAATTACCCTTCTAGTTAAAATAGTAACATATATCCAAAAATGCAAGGGGGTAGCTAATAATCTTATTAGCACTTTAAAAAATAAAAACCTAGTTAAAAATAACTAGGGAGGGTTTATGTTATTTTCCCCTCAAACTTTGCAACGACTTTGTCTTTACTATAGGCGTAAACTCTTATACTTCCGCCTCTTACTTCATCATACGACACAATCGCATCCCCATACTCTCCGGGACCGACTCTCAATGGAATAGAGTATTTATCCTCTCCTTTGTCAGTATAAACCATGAAATAGTCTATTACAATCGGCAAGTCTCCAGAATTATGGACTCGAGCCAATGTATTAGTAATTGGCCATTTTGTAACTACAGAAACTTCTACAATCTCTACTGATCCTCCTTGAAAATCAATCTTCCCCTTGTAAACCGTCTTGCCTTCATTTTTTGTTGGATCGCTCTGTTTAATAACTATTTGATATGATTTAGGTTCTATACCAATACCAAATCTTACCGTTGCCTTGCCAGAAGCAACCATCTGCTCTCTAGGAATAAAGTTTTGTCTTTGCTTGTCGCCATCTACGAAAATGACGAGCAAATCATCTGCTGGTCCAGTTACAACAACGTCCATTATTGCTCCTTGCCAGTCTTTCTTTATTTTATGATCAACAGTATATGGACTGTCCATAATGATTTCTTCTGCTACGGTACATCCTGCAATAAGCATGCAGGCCATTGCCATCAAAATGACAAATGCAAACTTTTTCATCATCTACCTCCAAAGAATAGTCGAATAATCAAAGAACCAAGACTATCTTATATTATTCATACAATATCTAAGTAATATTGTCAAAGTTTTTACCGCTGAGTTCAAGAAACTAAATTGACCTTAATTCTTCTAATATCTCCTCTATGCTTTTTTTCTCAACATCAACCCCATCAGGCAAGGAGTTAATAAACATTTTTTTACTCATAAAGTTATCGTCAAGAAGAACTGCTACCCCATAATCAGTAGATTTTCTTATCAATCTTCCAAATCCTTGCTTTAATTTAATAGCAGCCAAGGGAGCACTATAATCAACATATGGATTACTATATAATTCTCTTCTTGATTCTGTAACAGATGAAGGCGCATCATGAGGGATTTTTAATATGAATAAACTTCTTAATGATTTCCCGGGAACATCTATCCCCTGCCAAAAAGTTTCTGTTCCTATTAAAACCGAATTAATGTCTTCTTCAAACGTTTTAATAATACTTCTTGATGAATGACCATCAGATTGCTTCAAGAGATTAATATTGTTTTTAGATAATGTTACTATTAATGAATCGTATATACGATCAATTTGCTTGTAGCTAGTACATAGTACTAAAGCTCCTCCATTAGAAGCAATGATTGCTTTTTCAAGAAAATCAATACTCTTTTCAAGATGTTCCTCTGTTTTCTCTCTTGTGTAAGTAATTCCACTTGGAACAAAGAACTTAACTTGTTTCTTGTAATCAAAAGAGCTTTTTAATAAACAATAATCTATTTTATCTTGCTTTATTTCTAAAGTTCCGCACCTTTTAGCAAAGAAGTTGAACTTCTTATCAACTGTCAGGGTTGCCGAAGTCAAAACAACAGAAGAAAAGATATTAAAAACGTATTCTCTTAAATATTCTGCGATAGACAAAGGAACTATTTTGATTCTAATGTTATCTCTATCTCTTTCAATATATTTAATATATCTATCATCTTTAGATAAAAATATATCAATAGATTCAATTAAACTAATAATTGTCTTCCTACTTATTATCAAGAATTTATCGTCTTTTGCTTTTTCAATACCGTTGTCTATATCCTTTCTTATCTCAAGTAAAGTAAGTTTAATGTTTTCTAAATTAACATTAACTTCTTTTCTAGCAATCTTAACTAAAGATTTAAATAATATATCATTACTGTAACCTTCCTTACTTTTCCTCATAACCTGAGGCAATGTCTTATTAAATAAATTATCTACACTAGTAGTAATAGTTTTCTCTTTATCTTTTAAATTAAAATTAGGAATTCTTTTTATCTGTTGAATTAAGTAATGGAAAGCATCTTCTGAAATAATTCTCTCAATCGCAGATGTCGCTGCTTTTTCTAAATAATGGGCCTCGTCAAAAACAACAAACTTAGCTGTTTCGGGGAAAATAGTATGGCTAGCAACATCTTCAGTTGAAATTTCTAATAATGTTAAAGCATGATTAGCTATAATAATATCTGCATCTTTTGCTTTTGCACGCGCTTTAGCTAAAAAGCACTTCTGCTCTTTATGCAAATTACAAGTATCTTTGGTGCAAAGCTCATCTACATTACAAATATTCCCTTCTATTTCTTTTGAAATTCTCTTTTTGAACCAATATGGAAGCTCATCCCAATAACCCTTATCTGTTTCTAATATCCAAGAAGAAAGTAAAAGATATGCCAATCTGTCTGATATTTTATTATTATCTTTACTTATTCCTAAAGTTCTTTGAGATAAATTACTTTCAATTTCATTACTAAAGTCATTAAACTTTTGAAGGCAGATATAGTTTTTCTTTCCCTTTAGAATTGCTACCTTTAAATCACGACCCAGCAACTCCCTTATATGTGGAATTTCTTTATCAAAAAGCTGATCTTGTAGCAACTTCGTATATGTTGAGATTATAACAGGAACTCCATTTTTCAAGGCATAAAGAAATGATGGCAATAAATATGCTTTTGATTTTCCTGTTCCTGTTCCAGCTTCAATCACTATGTGCTTTTTATTATTAAATGCATTGTAAACTAAATTAGCCATCTTCTTTTGTTCTGGCCTATCTTCAGAATAATCACCTTGTTTTAAATCAAACAATTTGCTTAATTCTAAATTAGAAACATCTTCTTTCTTTTTCTCTTCTGAAACATACTTAGGCACAAGTTTAGAAATATTATGACTCTTGCTATCTCCCAAAAGAAAATTACTCCACCACCAACCAATCTTTTCAGCGATATACTTTAATGCCTCCTTCTTTAATTTATTTCTCTTTTGATATTCTTCTTGAAGCTTACAAATCAATTGAAATAATGTTTCACAATCCCCCAAGGCCCTATGAGGTGCTTCTTCAAGATTAAAGTAATTAGCCAATTCTTTTATAGAATGACCATTTTTGTTTGTCGGTAAGACAAAAAAAGCAAAATCCATAGAATCATACTTTTCTTCTGCCCTAAAACCATAATGTTTAAGAATTGGGAAATCAAAATCAAGTCCATTATGTGCAACAACCGGAAGGTCGCCTACAAACTTGTTTAACTTTTTAATGACCTCTTTTATGCTAGGAGCATCTTTAAGCATTTTGTCATCAATCCCTGTAATTCTTTTTACTTCTTCACTAAGAACACCATCATAACTTACAAAAGAAGAAAATCTTTCTTTAATAATGTTATTACTAATCAAAAGAGCACCGACCTCAATAATAGAAGAATTGGTTTTATCTAATCCCGTTGTCTCAATATCAATAATAATGTATTCAAAGTTTTTCAATTTATATTTTTTTACTTTGTTGCTTCTTTATCTTTTCTTCGTATCATTTGTGTGGCTTCAGCGTATCATTATGATACGATTTTCTATAATAGGACATTTTTGTCCTTTTATAGAAACATAATAACACACTTGATGCTCTTTTGTCTTTCTTTTTGTCAAAAAATCATACATAAATCAATATCTCATATTAAATTAATAAAAAAATTATCCTAATATCATTTGAATAAGTATACTCACGAGTAGTTTTCATATTGAATCTTTTTTTCTTATACAGAGGACTTATTATCATTTAATTCTAGGATTATCAATATTCCTTATTTTCTCTTCTTCAAAAGCGTCTTGTATATATCCCATCAGTCGCAACCAATAATGAAAGTAATAGCTGGTGAAACATATGTAATTCACTCAAAGGAAAGTGGTATGTGCAAATTTTACACTAACCACTTTTAAAATACTTTTGATATTTTTAGTAATTTTAAAAAAGGCATAAATAGCGAATACAACTAACAATTAAATAATACTGCCTTCACTTCATTAAGAAATTCACTTGCCACATTCATTAATTCATCGGCACTCTGTTTGCTAAAATCACCATAATAATCAGCATTTTCTCTAAGAGATTTTCCCAGTTGTAGTGCCTCCAAAAATTTAAAATTCAATATTCCTTCTTGAACATATAAATTTCTTATTGCTTCAATCAAACAAAAATGACTTTTCTCCCGATAACCTTTATTATAAAGAAGAGCTCTGGCCGTATGAAACATTGAATAATACGATTGAATAATTGACCATTTATAATTATTATCTAAAAAGCTTTCTTTTGAAGAATTTAAATCATTATCTGCCAATTCAATTTCTTTGGGCACCAATGTCTCAGCTTTTTCTAGCTTTACAATTTTGCTTCGTTCTTTACATCTTTGGAAATCACTGTTTTCCATAGTTTTCCCAAATTAATTTCCCTTTTTCCACTTCTTGAAAAAATAATGGCTTTTGATTGTTTATGGTTAACATTTCTTTCGGTGTTTTTGCTATTAATTGAATTTTGTCTTTTAATTGAGAAGAGCTAATTATTCTCCTTATCTTTTCAATATCGTTTGCTTGAACAAAAATATCTATATCACTTTCAATAGTATTGGTTCCCTTAGCGCTTGAACCAAAAAGGATTATCTTTTGACTTTCTAGTTTTAATTTTTCAATCAATGGATATATTAACAATAGATTTTGTAATATTTTCAATTCTTTAACAATTATGTGATCTGAACTCACGCCATACAATGAAGTGCGACCTATTTTTTTTCTAGTAACAAAGCCAGAATCAACTAATGAATGTAGGGCTAAATTAATAGATGATTTTTTCATCCCCGTTAAATTACTAATTTCTTTTTCCGTATATTGTTTATCCGTATTAATCAACAAAAAATCTAATAATTTTTGTTCAATAGTAAAAAAAATATGTTTGTTTAAATCTTTCATAATTCCATTATATTAGCTATATTTCCATTATAATAGAATAAAGATTATTGTCAATATTCCTTACTTCACCTTCTTCAAAAGTATCTTGTACACTCCATCTAAAAAGTCCCCTCCTGCGTAGCCAATAATAAAGGCAATAGCTGGTGAAACATAGGTAATCCCTTCAAAGGATATCATTGATTGATCTATCGCTACGCCGGACAAAAACATCATTACTGTAAAATACCTTAAGTCAAAGCCAACATTCTTGTAACTGTACTGATGCTTCAAGTATCCTATTAGTCCCCTAGTAGCACCACCACTAAAGCCACTTATTAATACAGGCAATAATGTAAACTTCTTGCAAGGTCTGTCTAGGTCCAGATACATGTGATACACATTAGGTTTGTAAATTAATGTAATCTTTTGTTGGAATATTGGTGCTTTCTATCTTCCTAATGTACTCATTGGGAGTAAGATAATTAAGCGAAGCATGGGGCCTAACATTATTCCAAACATCTTCCCATTCTTTAAGCTTTTTTCTCATGATATCAATATCAGAATAATTATTACCTTGATCATAGAATTCTCTTTGATCTACTCCGTGTGATATTTCTACATAGCAGTTCTGTTTCGGACTCCTTGGATAGATGTAGTAATGAGGCATTTCTAATTCTTTACATAACTGATCAAAGTACTTTTGGAATGTAGATCCATTATCTGTTTG
>Ga0334900_1001231_pt1 | contig 29279 bp, 28 predicted proteins | sample GraSluR3_MG_2_FD_207231 | JGI IMG/M metagenome (GOLD analysis project Ga0334900, IMG submission 207231) | Sludge microbial communities from methane-producing bioreactor in Wageningen University, Netherlands - Granular Sludge_31_08-R3 | ecosystem: Engineered > Bioreactor > Anaerobic >...
ACCCTAAACCCTAAACCCTAAACCCTAAACCCTAAACCCTAAACCCTAAACCCTAAACCCTAAACCCTAAACCCTAAACCCTAAACCCTAAACCCTAAACCCTAAACCCTAAACCCTAAACCCTAAATTACCCATTCCAGAGTTTCCCCTGCCAGGTATCTTTTTCGGCTAAGAGATTTTCGAATTTCTGAAGTAGCTGGTCGGAGCGGTACTTACCCCAGTTGGGGGCAATAAGGGTTTTGGGCGATGCCTCGCCAGTGAAGCGTTCAACCACAACAGAGGGGTTAAGCCGTTCAATAATCTCTACCATCAACAATAGGTACTCATCCAGGGTGAAAAAGTTGAAAGAATCAGGATGCTTTTCGTACTCAATAGCAAAGGCGGTGCCCGTAACGATTTGCAGCTGATGAAACTTAATGGTGGTCAAGGGTAACTCATTGATCATTTTGGTTTGATTCGTTAGGTCATCCCTGCTTTCGCCAGGTAAGCCAACTATAAAGTGCACCCCAACATTTAGTCCACGTTTTGCCGTTTCTTCTATGGCCCAAGCCGATTTTTCGAATGTGTGACCTCTGTTTATGCGTTCCAATGTTCTATTGTAGCACGATTCTACACCATACTCAACCGAAACGTAATACTCCTTTGCAAGTTCCGCAAGGTAATCGAGCTTCTCCTCATCTACGCAATCGGGTCGTGTGCCTATAACCAAACCGTTTACCTTTGGATGCGATAGGGCCTCGCCATAAAGTTTTTTGAGTTTATCCAGAGGTGCGTAGGTGTTGGAGAAGGCCTGGAAGTAGGCCAGGAACTTCTCGACTCGTCGGTAGCGGAAGCTATGAAACTCTATCCCCTCGTTTAGCTGTTGGGTAATTGGCTTGGCAGGCGTGCAGTAGCTAGGGTTAAACGAGTTGTTATTGCAGTAGGAGCAACCACCAGTACCTATGGTACCATCTCGATTAGGACAGGTAAATCCAGCATCAAGTGTCAGCTTTTGAGCTCGTCCTCCAAATTTACGTTTTATATAGCCAGCGTAGCTGTTAAAACGCCTTAGGTCGCCCCAGTGGTACATATCAAATTTTTGTGCAAAGGTAGATATAAAAATTTGCTTGCAAAGTTAGGTTGTGTTCGTATTCTAGGGTAATTCTGGTAGACACTCTAATCGAATGGCATTAATTTTCTCCTAAAATCAAAAAAAATTATAGACTTAGTGTTGGAAGTGTTATATTTAAAGTTCATTTCAATTTACTTTATGAGCCATAATAGAAATCCTCATAATATAAATAGGTACTTGGGAATATCCAAGCTACTGCTTGCCTTGGGGGTATTACTGATGTTCGAATCATGCTCCGATACGGCCGTGAAAAAACATTTTGGCGAGGGTTACATCGAATATGCCATTGAGTACGATGATTCCACTATTGCACCTAAATTTAATCCCAGCATGAGGCCTAGCAAGATGGTGATTAAGTTTAAGGATAATAATACAATCAACAAGATTGAGGGATTGTCGGGGGCGTTCTCCTTCGCCTTTATACAAAACAAGCAGCAGGAGAAGGCGTACATGCTTATTAAGCTTCTCAACAAAAAGTTGTACTACCAAGAGCCTCTGGTGGATAGCACGTACCCATTTGCCTATCATGATATGCCAAGGTTTTGTATCGAAAAAACTGATAGGGTAGAGGAAGTGCTGGGTTATCAATGTAATGTGGCCTTAGCAACGTTTGACGACACGCTCCATAAGCCATTCTTTATATACTATACTGATGAAATTGACATTGCCAATCCGAATGCATACACTCCGTTTGAAGTGATTGAGGGAGTAATGCTTAAGTTTACCTCCATTATGTTTGGGCAGAAAATGAATATCGTGGCATCCTCAGTGAAAAAGGCTAATATTTCGGATAATGAGTTTGCTATTCCTATTGAATACGAAGAGGTAGGTTTAGAGGTAGTGAAGGATGTGGTTGAATTACTTCGGTAGTTACACGGCTTCTGTTTTCGTATAATCAGAATATTTCCCTTACTTTGTAAGGGAATTTTCGTAATATATTTTCATTGTACAAAGTATGGCAAAGAAGAATGGTAGTAACCAAAAAATTGATGGCAAGAATAAAAAGGGTCTCCTAAACGATGAAAGAGTTCGGTTTACCTTAGGCTTTTTCACCATTCTTTTTGCGTTGTATCTAGTCATCGCATTTGTTTCATACCTCTTTAAGTGGCAGGTCGATCAGAGTTTTGAGTGGCAATCAATTTTTTCCAGCTCATCGGTTCGGGTCGATAACTGGGCAGGGAAGGTAGGTGCTTCGTTTGCCTCGCAGTTTCTGAACCGCTGGTTTGGTATTGCCTCCTTCATTGTTCCATTCCTAATTGGGGTTGGTGGTTTTAGACTTCTTAAAATAAGGCTCCTCCCGTTACGCAAAACGGTTTTCAGGGGCTTGGTTGGGATGTTAATATTGTCGTTGGTTTTAGGTTTCCTTTTCGAAGGAACGCGCGGATACCTAGGCAGCGGTTTGGGTGGTGCCCACGGTTTATTCATTACTCAGTGGCTTAATGCTTTTATTGGTAAAACAGGCACCGCTTTTCTACTCCTTGTATTAGTGGTGTCGTATCTCTTTTTTATTAGCGATAAGTTTGTTGCTTTTGCAAAAAAAATGGTTAGGCAGGTAATCGAGATTTTCAAATCGATGCCTAGCCCAGCGAAGGTTGATGATGCCACTAGCATAAATATCGACGACCCATTTGCTGCGGAACAACCTACTGTGGTGGAGAGACAGCCAGTTGAACCTTTCAAATACTCTGGCCCTCAGGAAAAAGCAGAAAGTGAGGGGGACGATGTTACGCTAATTGCTAGCCCCCAAGACGCTAACCCTAAGACACATACCGAGAAAACGAAGCTTGAGTCCGACACTAACGATGTGGAGATTGAGGTTCAGCGGATAACCGAAGAGGAGGGAGCAATTAACCCTTCCGAGGAGCAGGATTTTTACGATCCCACCCTCGATCTATCTACCTATCAACGCCCGCCTCTAGAGCTACTCGAGGATTATAAGAATCGGCAGGCACCCGTTTCGGACGAGGAGCTGCTGAATAACAAGAATAAGATTGTTGAAACCCTTGGCAACTACAACATACAGATTGCCAAAATACTGGCAACCGTAGGGCCAACCGTAACGCTTTACGAGATTGTCCCTGCACCGGGTGTTCGTATCAGCAAAATTAAAAATCTAGAGGATGATATCGCCCTTAGCCTTGCTGCGCTGGGCATTAGGATTATTGCGCCTATTCCCGGTAGGGGAACCATAGGTATAGAGGTGCCTAACCAACGACCCGAGGTGGTCTCGATGTACTCCATACTCCGCTCGGCTAAGTTTCAGGAGAGTAAATTCGATTTGGCCATCGCCTTGGGCAAAACCATATCTAACGAAACCTTTGTGGTCGACCTCACCAAAATGCCCCACCTGCTGGTGGCCGGAGCAACTGGTCAGGGTAAATCGGTTGGGCTAAATGCCATCATCACCTCGCTGCTTTACAAAAAGCATCCAGCGCAGCTAAAGTTTGTGCTTGTCGACCCCAAAAAGGTTGAATTAACCCTTTACAACAAGCTCGAACGGCACTTCCTTGCCAAGCTACCCGATACCGAGGAGGCCATAATCACCGATACACAAAAGGTAATAAACACGCTTAACTCCCTGTGTATTGAGATGGATTCGCGGTACGACCTGCTTAAAGCAGCGCATGTGCGCACGGTGAAGGAGTACAACGAGAAGTTCGTGGCCAGGCGCCTAAATCCGAATAAAGGGCATAAGTACTTGCCTTACATAGTGGTGATTATTGATGAGTTTGCCGATCTGATTATGACGGCTGGCCGGGAGATAGAGGGGCCAATACAGCGGCTTGCCCAGCTTGCCCGTGCGGTTGGTATTCACCTAATTATTGCTACGCAGCGACCCACAACCAATATTATAACCGGAGTGATTAAGGCCAACTTCCCCGCTCGAATCGCCTTTAGGGTAACATCCATGATCGACTCCCGAACAATTCTCGACTCTCCTGGCGCTAACCAGCTCATCGGTAAAGGCGATATGCTGCTATCCACTGGCAACGAGATGATTAGAATTCAGTGTGCTTTTGTTGATACCCCAGAGGTTGAACGGGTTACCGATTTTATTGGCAACCAGAAAGGTTACGCATCGGCATTCATGCTTCCGGAGTATAGCGGCGATTCGGCAGAGGAAAGCTTAGAGGTAGATTTAACAAAACGCGACGACCTGTTCGAAGAGGCTGCACGCGTGATAGTTGGCAACCAGCAGGGGTCAACTTCGCTAATCCAGCGGAAATTTTCCATTGGATATAACAGAGCTGGCAGGATTATTGATCAGCTAGAGGCTGCAGGTATCGTTGGCCCATTTGAGGGGAGCAAGGCGCGACAGGTTTTAATTCAGGATGAACTTTCGCTTGAGCACATCTTCAAAGGCCTTAACGAGCCCAAAACGAATGATAGTAATTACTAATTTCAAATTGCATAGATGAGGCGATTTTTTTTAACAGCTGGAGCCCTAGTAGGGGCAAGCATTTTAGCATTGGGGCAGTCGGCTCCCCTTGGCAAGGATTTGATTAAATCATTTTCCGAGAAGATGCAGGCCTACCAAACTATTCAGGCCGATTTTTCGTTTACCCTAGAGAATTTACAAGAAGGGTTTTCCGACACGCACAGTGGCAAGCTGAGCTTTAAGGGGAATAAGTATTCTCTTGACCTTATGGGCATGGAGGTATATTTTGATGGAACTACCAAGTGGCAGTTTATCCCCGAGGCCAATGAGGTAACAATCTCTTTACCTACAACGCTCGACGGAGGTTTCCTTGACGACCCCACCCAAATTTTCAGGGATTATGAACAGGATTTTAAGTCGCGCTTTATTGGCGAAAAGGTCGAGAAAGGGGTTGCCCTTTACGAGGTTGATCTTTATCCCGAGGATCTGTCGGAACCCTACTCACTTATAAAGATTATCTTTAAGAAGCAGAATCTTGACCCAGTATCAATCAAGTATCAGGGTAAGGATGGGATAAACTATATTATTGAGGTAAGCAAGTTTACTCCCAATTCTTCGGTCACAGATCAAGATTTTGTTTTCAACCCTCAGAAACATCGGGGTATCGAGGTGGTAGATCTTAGGTAGATCGTTTTTACAAAATATGCTGTTAGGGGTAGGGGTGTTTTTCTCCTACCCTTATCTTATGGTTCCGTGATTACCCTAACTACAGCCAAAACCTTCCCGTCATGCTTTCGGGTAATCGATGTTCTTCGGGTATTAGCATCAATCCTCTCGGTTGTGTGCCTACAGCAATCATTGCAGAATCCTTCGGATACAAAGTTTACATCAACCTGTTTAATCGAAACTTCCTTGTACTCCTCCTCACCAAATGAGTTTATGGCCCACTCTATATACTTGGTGTTGTTGATGTGGCCATTCACATCGATATCGCAAACCCCAACGGTATGCTGAATCTCGTGGATAGTTTCACCCTCTGGAGTGTCAATTTTGGGGGCATTACAATTGGTGGCCCTAATGGTATCGCAAATGGGCATTCTATCCTTGAACGCATCGGGACGCTTAGGCCTTCGGGTTTGTGCATCGACAATAAGCCAGCTTGATGTTGCCCTAATAACCTGCTCACCGGCGCTGTTGGAAATAATGAAATCTCTAAGGGCAAAGGGGCCCTCGGTTCCGCTTGGCCAGGTCGATAGGGTGAAATCGTCGGTCCAGCTGGGCAGCTTATCTACCTGCAGATGAATCCTCGAAAGCACCCAGAACGAGTTGTGATCCTTCAGATCGTCGTACCCAAAACCGTACATTGAGGCATGCTCCCAGGCTATCTCTTGAAAGAATAAGAATATTGATGGGATGGATAGTTTACCTTTAAGGTCTGTATGGTAGGAGTTTACCTTAAATTCTCTTTTGAAAAAGTCTTTTATTTCAGCCGTTTGCATTGCCTTAACTTTTTTTGTGTTTAAGTAATTACCTTTGGATAAAGGGGTTTAGGAGGTACTCTAAACCATTAAGCTTTATCTCGTATATTGTATGCAAAAGCATTCCTAGCTTTCCTTGGGGAAACCCTTTGCTGTGGTACCAAACAAGGTAGGGTTCGGGTAATCGGTATATTACCACTCCCTTGTACTTACCATAGGGCATTTTGGTGTATATTAACTCTTTTAGTATTTGCGGGTTCATCCCTTGTGGAGCAATATCTTCCATTAGATATTTGGTTTTTTGCGTAGCTCTTTCTTAACCGAACGTTGCCGCTTTTTATCAACTCGCTTTGCCTGCGAGGCTTTGGTTGGTTTAGTGGGTTTTCGCTTTTTACGTGGGGTTAGCGCTTGGTTAATCAGCTCGTAAAACTTCTCAATGCACCTAAGCTTATTGCCCAGCTGGCTCCGCTCCACCTGCGAAACGATTATTAGTTCACCATCGGCAGTTATTCTGTTGGCCAACTTTTCAATTACAATCGCTTTCTCCCTATCCGTCAGAATATGGGAGTTGGGTATAGAGAAGCGCAGCTCCACCTTGGTGTTCACCTTGTTCACATTCTGCCCACCAGCGCCCCCGCTGCGGGATGCTGAGAAGGTGAATTCGGTGCTAAAGTCCTTGTTGTATCCCGGGAGATTACTCATATGTTACTTTCCGATGCAAAACATAACTATAATTGATATACAGGTATTTAAAAGAATAAGGTACAAATAAGGTACATTGAGGGCTGTTTTTGGGCTAATTTAGCATTTTTTTTACATTATCATTAGCCTTTCAATTTCGTGGTATGGTATGCTTTCGGCTTTGTCAATTTTTGCCTTTATACTTAAGTACCTTTTGGTAGGTTTTCCAGCATAGGTTTGTTTAAAATTCTTTTTATAGAGTTGGTTAATGAGTTTATCAACGTCAAAAACCGCCCCTAATGTTTTATCCAGTTTTCTAGCAAACTTGCTTTGAGTTTGCTTTTCGTACATACAGCCGTTAAATGCTTCACGGTGCAAAAAGTACCCGCCAATAGAGTAAAGTTTTCTGCAACGTTTACCAGTATTGGGGCAAATAAAATACCAAATAAGCCCTTTACCCAAATTCGAGGGCGTTGAGGTCAGGTAAACTTTATACTTTCGGGGTTCGTCTTTATAGTTGTAATCCAGTTCAATAAATGGTTTTACGCTGTTCATATCAACATGAATTGATATGCTGCCAATCTTTTTGCCCTTACTGCTCCAAACGTAAACTGAATTTGTTATTTTATTGGGTTCAAGGTAGCCCCACTCTTTTAGTTTGCAAAGATACAACTGCAAAACGTCTTCAAATAGTGTGGGGTACGTGCTTTGCTTTGGCATTGGATTATTTTTTACAAATGAAACCTAAATTATTAGGGAACTTTAACCATATTGAACTAATCAAACCAGCCCTTTTGGGGTTGTTCGGGTTCGCCAAAGTTATGCTGTACGCTTTCGGTCTTTGGTAGTACGTATGGCATTAACTTGCAAAGAACGTTTAGTCGTTGTACTGGCTCAAGGCTCTTTAGCGTTTCGGGTAACTGCTCCAGTTCCTTTTGCATCAATTCTTTTAAGGTATCTCTTATGTTGCTTGTCAAAGGCTTGTTGTATTCAGGCTTTTTGGTTAGCCTATCGGTGTGGCTCTTAAGCAAGTCTTTAATTTCGGAAAGGTCTATTTCGTCAAAGTCGGAACGGTTAACATACTTGTAAACCCAATCATAAACAAACAGGGTTTGGGCTTCGTTAAGATTCTCTTTTTGCATTGCGCTTTCCAGTTCCTGTAATGCACTCAAGGGCGTTTGGTGCTGCTCTAAAAAAATTGCTATTGCCTTGTCAAATAGTTGTAATGGTATTTCGGGGTTTTCAAAGTTACCCTGTGCTATTACTTCGCAAAGCATTTCAAAGGTGTACCCATTCCAATACTCGTTATCGGTTTTAAAGAATTTTTCGAGGGTTTTTATCTGTTCTGCTTTCATTAGAATATAGTTTAAATGGTTAGTAAATAGTAAATTATCAGTTCAGAAATTACCGAGCCAGCCAGCGCACCTATACAGATACAGAATAGCAGCTCTAAAATGTTTTGGTTAGTTGGTTTCATATCAATTTAGTTTAAGTGGTTAATACTTCTTTCATTGTTTGTAATCGTTCTAAATAAGGTAGCATCTCGCTGGTTGCCTTGCTGCTTATGGCTTGGTAGTGGGTGGTAAAAAGGTTTTTAACGTCCTCAACGCTTTTGCACCTACCTAGTTTTAGCGTGTTTTCGGGCTGTGGTTCGCCTTTAAATTGTGCCTCCAGCATTAAGCAATACCATTGCCTTTGTAGTTCAGATAGGCTTATTTTGGGCTGTGCTTTGGGTTTTGGGCGTGGGGTGGTTTCCTTATTGCGAAAAAATAAATGTTTTTTTGGTGCTTCACTCTTTTTACAAACTTCAGTTTTTGCGGGGTCGGGTGCTGGCTGCTCTGTTCTAAATTGTCGCCAATCCAACTTTATAAGGTAGTCGGCAATATCGTTGCCGTTGTATTTGTCGCTTTCGGGTGCTAACTGCTCCAGTAAATCGGAAAAAACAAACCTAGTACCCTTTAGCCGTTGTTCGTATTCTTTGGCTTTGCCCTGCCATTCTGCAAAGGTTTTGCCGTCTTTGGAAAGGTCGGGAAAAACAAAAACGTTTCTACCTTGCAAGGCTTTGAGTTTATCAAAAGTAAAACTGCTCTTATTGTAAACTGCTAGCCAAATAAGGCTGTTAGGTGTTTCGGGAAACCCAAAGTACAGGCTGCAATAAATAGCCGTTTTTGGGGCTTCAACCAATCCAATAGGGTTGTTAGGGTAACGCTTTAGTAAGTGTTCGCCAAATAGGCAATTATAATACCCCTCTTTTTCGCCAAATTCAATGTATTCAGTAAGCCAAGTTGGGGCTGCTCTATTCTCTTTTTTTAACCCGTTTAGTATTACCTTGTCTAGTTTGTCTGCTTTTCCTAGTGTGTGGTTCGTTTCGTCAAATTGTTTAACCTGTACGGCTCTTATATTGTTGGTAATATCAATGAACGGGAATGTAATTGCGCCCGCCCTGTACCCATTGGCAATTGTACCCAAATAGTAAAGCGAAGTAACCGCCTCAACGTCTTTGGCGTGGAATGGGTAAGCAACCCTATTGAGTAGGTTTTGAATAAAAACGTTTTGGCTGTACCGTTCGGGCTTTAGCGTTTCATTCAGTACCTCAATAGGAATAAATGCAGGGGCTTTTGGGGGCTGTGGTGCTTTGAAGTATTTGCGGGGTTGCCAGTCGGCTATAAACCTTGCTGTACAGGGCTGCTCCTTTTTATGCAGCCATTTAGCGTACCCGTCTGAATAAGGGTTTAAATGGTAACTGCATTTGCTTTCACGGTCACAACGCCCATACTGTTCGGGCAAATACTCATTTTTATCTATATCAATGTACCGCACAAAGGTTCTTTTATTACAGTCGGGGCAAACGTGCTTTTTGCTGCTCTTATCTAGTATAAACCTGTATTCTGCCATTTGCTTAGTTTTTTAGATGTTCGGGAAAACTAAACCTAAAGTATTCAGGAAAATTTAACTCAATCAATTTGTACAGTTCGTTTGTACGCCCCTCAACTTCGAGGGTAAAAACCATTGTTAGGATGCTTTCAACCTTGGTTAGTTCTGTATTGTTGGCAAGGCTTGTAACAAGGTCGATAAACTGTTTTTTCTGGTCGGTATTCATATTGTTATCTTTTACTTTTAAAACTGTATTGCATAAGTTGCATTTATTGCACAAGCCAATAAACACGGGGCTTGCAAAGTGCAAAACGCTTGCATCAACTTTGCACAAGTTGCATTTAGAAAAAAGTTAGTGCAGGTTGTGCAACCAAAGTGCAACCAAAGTGCAAGGCTCAAACCCTTACAGGCTGTGGCTTGTGCAAATAGTGCAACAAATGCAACGGGGTTGGTATTAAAAACGCTTTTCATATTCGCCCCTATTGGGTTGGTTAAACAATTCTCTATTGGTAATGAAGTATTGAAAAGTACGTTTAGGAACATTTAAACTTTCGGCAATCTTTACGCCCTCGCTTGTGGTAAACGTTTCGGGTAAAGCGTTGTAAAGTATTTGCTTATCGGTTGGTAGCCTATCCAGCGGGTTTGAGTTGGTAACGATTGTACTAACTTTCAGGGCTGTTTTTACAAAGTAATCAACCAGTTTTAACGCTCCTTTTACTGAATTAAGCCCAATAGCCTGTTTATCGCTATCGTTACAAGCCCAATGAAGCATTTCGAGGCAAAGGGCAAAGCGTATAGCATACATTTCAATCTTTGCATAAATACCGCTTATGGCTTCATTTTCGGGCTTATTGCTAAGGTCTGTTAGTTCCCTTTGCCATTTAAACAAGTGCTTTTTGGCTTCGTGGGTAAACCTTAGTACAATGGGTTTTGGGTTGCCCGTTTCGTCATCGGTTGGGGTAATATCCAACAGGTTTGAAATAATTGCGCTCCAATTCTCAACTATTTCGGGCTGCAACTCCTTTTCATTCCAGTACTCCTTTTTAAGATTGTCGGGAACTACAAAGAGCAACCTATCAATAAACCCGTTTTCGGTTCGGTTTTCAGCTAGTTCATTAAGTATTGCTGGCTGTATTGTACCAGCAACAGAAATAAAAGGAACAGGAATATTAATGTTTTCACTTGTTTTGCGATTAACCTTTATTATGTTACCACTCCATACGCTTAACCAAAATGGCTCTTCACTGCCTTTATTGTATCGGTTGAAATTTTTAAACCAGCTTGCTAGTTCGTCCACATTTACCCCTAAACCTCTAGTGTTGAAACTGTGAATACTGGCAAGGGCTTCGGGCGTAAAGTCGCTTATTAGCATTTGTTCCCAAACTGGCTTTATAGGGTCGTCAAAGCCTTGCTGTTCACGTTCCTTTTTTGTTAGTGCTGCAATGGTTTCGTATTCCTGCAACTTGTTTTTATAAACATTGTAGTTCATATTGTCGAGTTGCTCAATAGGTTTTACAGCCCATTTTAGCGGGTGGGTTTTGTTAGTGCCTGGTCGCCCCACAATGGCAAGGTATAAAACAGCGCTTTGCTCGTATCCTTTGAATATTTGCGCCCTGTGGGTGTTGCCTATTGCAACTGAAACAGTGTACAAAATAGAGGCGCTTATAAAGTCAATAGGGAAGTTTAAACTTTCGTTAGTGGCTGTGATTATTTCTTGTACTGGCTTTGGGAATACCTCATAAGGGAACAGGTTCGTTTTCTGCTCTGTACCATTTACAAGTTCCTCAACGTGGCTTACAAGCGTATTGGCATTGTTAAGGTCGAGAAAAACGGGGTTTATTTCTTTGCTTTTCATAACTAGAATAATGTTAATTGGTTAAACCTCGATTTTCTTAACCTCTCAAATTCAGTGGGGTTGGTGCTTAACAGGTGGGCTTTGTCGCCTGTAACAGGGCAATTAAATTCGTCAACGGAACTAACTAAATAGCCGTTCTTTTCAAGCCTTGCTTTGTAGCGTGTGCCTGCTTCAACGGGTACGAACATGGCACAACAAACAGCCTTATTAGTTGTGGTGACGTACTGCAAAGCCAAATGGTAACGCCTTAATTCTGAATACTCCAGCAAAAGAGTTTCCAACGGCTTACCAGTGCCTTTTACAACCTGTTTTCTAATGAATTGCAATAAATTTGCCTTATCTTTGTACTGTTGAGGTCGCAAAGATATTTCGGGGGTAATTGATGCATTAGGCATTATTACCTCCTTTTCTTTTTAGGTAGGTTTCTGCTTCGGCTTCAATTTCGGCATTAGTCTTTTTGCGCCCTGCCTTTAGGTACTCCAGCAATTCAGTTCGGGAAAAGTACAGGCGTTTACCCCGCTTCATTACAGGCAGTTCGCCTTTACTTACCTTGCTGTATAGCGTGGGTACAGTAAGGCTTAAAAGTTCCGCTGCCTGTTGGATTGTTAAAAGTTTGTCGGGGTGGTCGGTTGGCTCAACCTTTTGGGGTTGATAATTTTCTGCTAAAACATCTTTTACCCATCCTTTAAATATGGGTTCTAGTTTCACTAAGGGTACATTAAAAAATACTTGCTCCATTGTTATTATTATTAGTTAAACAATGGCTGCAAGTAAATTTCTAGCAACTGGTTGCGAAACGGTTGCTTATTATAAATGTTTTTTTACATAGTTAATATTCAGGGCTTTCAGTTTGTAAATAAGTTATATCATTTTGTACTTTAGTAATTGTTTCTTTGTAGTGTTCTTTTAAAAAGGGTATAATTGTTTCAAGTTTATTGGTTGGGTAATTACTGGTTGTGTTAATACGTTTTTTTGCTTCGATATACTTGTTTTTAAAATAATTTGGCGTTGTTTCAATTTCGTTTTCTATAATAAACTGTTTTATTCTACCAATTATAGTGCGCTCCTTAGAAAGTAGTTTCGTTTCGTCTGCATAGTAGAAAATTGTTGCCCATTCCAAAACGCTAAATTCACTCTTTGTTGATTGTTTCCCTTTGGCTGTTGCCTGTGGTTCGGGTTGTTCTGTTTTGTGTTGGCAATTCTCAAAGTTCTTAAATAGTTGTGGGTGTTGGGCTGCTAGTTCCTCAACCTTGCTAATAATGCCAGCGTAAAAGCCATATTTGCTTATCTCTTTATGGGTAATTAGCAAAGGGTAACTTGTTTTATAGTAATGCCAGCCGTCTTTGTTCCTTTCGTGCTGCTTATGAAAGTAGTTAAAATGAATATCGTTTACATACTGTTCGGCATTTGCACCGTATAGGGTGTTTGCATTGGCTGCAAAATTGCTATTAAAGTGCTGTTGCCCCTCATTGAAGCCCTTAGCGTATGTTTCGAGGTAATCCCGCCCGTTTAGCGTGGTTTTTTCGTCTGTATGGGCGTTTTGTAGGGATAAATCCTTACTGGTAAACAGTACCATTAATTCGGGCGTGTAAACCTTAATTTGCTGGTTGTTTATACTCACATTGTAAAAGCCATTTTGCTGTATTTGGTTTAGAAATGCTTTGTATTGGTCGGAACTAAACAACCTTTCAGCAACGGGGTTTGTTATTTGGTGGGGTGTATCGGTTAATGGTATTGTTTGTTGAGGTTCTTTTTCCTGTATGGCTTGCAATTCGTTTTCTAAATATTGCTTTAAAAAGATATGTTCGGCATAAAGAACAACGGTTATATTACCAATAGATTGAACATTAGCCAAAGGGTGTTTTTTATAATAGCCTGCTTTAATTCTTAAATACTCAATTTCTTTGGCATACTCTGAATAGGTGTATTGGTCAAAAACCTCAAGTTTACCCTCATTTAGCAATTGTTCGGCTTTGGCTTCAAAGTCATTTAGTCGCTTTAGTTCGGCTTGTATAAATTGGGCTGCAATATTTGAAGTTAGTTTTTCCTTTAAAAACCTTGCTTTTAGTGTAATTTCAAAATACTGTTTAGCATTGTACTGCAAAAACCAGTATGTAAATTCAGGTTCTTTTAGTCCATTTTCAAAATGTTCGTTGTAATATGTTTCAGGAATTAAAAGAGGTGTTACAACATTGTAATTAAGCCCGTAAAGGGTTGTAAGAAGTCCTTTGTATTCAATGTTTGCTTTATGGTTTAAACTCCAATCGTTACCAAATTTCTTTTGCAATGGTTCAAAAACATTAGTTTCTGTAATCCTTAGCCAATGGTTTAGTTTATCTGTAATTGAAAGGTTTTTATCAATATCAATGCTGAATTGTGGTTTTGTTAGTTCCTCTAGTTTGGTTTTAAGGTTTTCCACAACATAAGGAATACAACTTAACAGTTTAACCCTGCTTTTAATTTCTACAAAGTCAAAGCCTTTTGGCTGTGGGTGTTCTGCAATGGTTTCTTTTACAAATTTTGGTAATTGGTCTTCAAATGCTTCAATCTTTTGCTTTAGTTCAATGCTGCTTTGTATGGTTTCCAGTATCTTAATTTGATTATCAAAAAACGCCCTGTTAACCTGTCTATTTATTCCGAATTCAGGCAATAAAGAAACGGCTGTTTCGTCTAGGTTGCTATAAATTGTTTTCCCGTATTCGTCAATGTACCAACTTTGGTTTAAATCAATGTTTTGGGTTGTGCCGTCTTCACTTTCAACCTCAATTATAGTACCACTGTAAACCTTTGATTTGTGCCATTGTACCCAGTTCTTTAGTACTTCAAAAATTTGGGCTGTAATATTGGGGTTTTGGCTGTGGTGTTCCTCAACCGTGTTTAAATAATAGTTGTAAAAATCGGTTTCAGGCATACTAAAGGTTTCAAAAACAATATTCTCAAAATCCTTTGTTAATAATCTTTTAGCCATATCTTATTAATTAGTAGGGTTACATATCCAGTTTAATTTTGTTGGCTGCTTTGCGCTTGCTTTCGTCAACTATTTTGGCGTAAATCTGTGTAGTTTTCAGGTCTTTATGCCCTAACATCTTTGAAACGGTGTAAATATCTGTACCGTTAAATAGTTGCAGGGTGGCAAATGTATGCCTAAAGCAATGAAAGGTAATATCTTTTGTAATTCCCGCTGCTCCAATCCATTGAAATAAATGCTTATTGTGGTATGCTGAATATTCTAAACCCTCAAATACTTGTTGGGTTGGTTCTTTGCGGTCGCCCATAAAAGAAACAGCCTGTTCAGAAATGGGGTAATACTCAACGCCCTTGGTTTTCTTTTGGCTAAAGTTCAAAAAATAGCCTTCGCCCTCAATAAATTCAACTTCACTCCAAACCAGTTTTTGAATATCGGAAAACCTCAACCCTGTGAGGGCTGAAAAGAGGGCTGCACGTTTCAATAAGTCGCTGTTGCAAGGGGTTTTTACTAGTTTGTTCAGTTCCTCAATGGTCAAGTATTGCCGTCTGGTTTCGGCTTGCTTAATGGGTGCTATTTTGGCGTTTAAGTCGGTTTGCAAAATGCCGTCTTTGTATGCCTGTTTTAAAGTCGCCTTAACCTTGTTAAAGTAAGAAACGGCTGAATTTTGCGAAAGGGTTGTTTTGTCACTCTTTACGCTTTTGGTTGTGAGCAGGTATTCTTTAAAGTCGTTTAGTTTCTTTTCGTTGAGGTCGGCAAACTTCAACTTACCATTAGCAAATTTTTCAAGGTAGTTAAGGGCTGAAACCCAATTGTCGTGGTTTGATGCTTTGCGCTTATTGGCTAACGTTCTGAAATATTCAATAAAACATTGTTCGCCCAATTCCTTAATCCTTAACTTTTCCTTTTCGTACTGGCTGTAAATTTCGGGCTTATTCAATTGGTTTTGGCGTTTTTGTCTTATGCTTTCTGCAACACTGTAAGTTTCAATATTATGTTGCTGTTGGATTTCTGTTAATGGCTTTAAACTCTTTTCAAGTTCCTTTAGCCTATCGGTTTTTTTGCCTTGCTGGCTTAATTCCTTTATAGTCTTTTTAAGTTCGGCTTTATCAATGAAAACATACATTCCTAAAAACTCCCTGCGTGTGGGTTCGCCCGTTTCGGGGTGGGGTATAGGTGGGTAAAAGTCAAGGTAAAGGCTTTGCCGTCCTTTTGAAATATCCTTTTCCCTAAGTGTTACTTTCGTTGCCATGGCTCCAGTATTTAAGTGTTTTTCAATTTGGCTTCAATTAGGGCTTTGGGTACATAAACAAATTTGCCCTTTTGAATTTTTGGTATATTATTGCGCTTTACAAATTCGTAGAAAACTTTTGAAGGTAGATTAAAATAGCGTTCTGCTTCGCCAATGGTAATACATTCAGAAATATCGTATTGGTGTGGCTCTTTGGGTTCGGGTTTCTTTGGGGTTGGCTGCTCCAGCAACTTATCCAATTCAGAACGCTTTATAATTGTTCGTGTTCCAATCTTTACCTTATCCAAAGTACCCTGCTCAATCAACCTGTAAACCGTACGCCTGCTAACGCCAATTAGTTTGCAAACCTCTTTGATGTTAAGGAACTCTTTTGCCTTAATCGTTTCAATTGGCTCATTTAATATGCGTTTTGTTTCAGCATCACTTTGCCCAATCTTATCAGCCTTTACCCTTTGCTTATAAGCCCTGCTAGCACACTTTAGCGAACAGTACTTTGTTTTTGTGGTTCGGGCTGTAAACTCGTAACCGCAATGCTGGCAAATTCTTTGTATTTCAATATTAGAACTCATTTTGTGCCTTTAAGTGCCTAGGTGTGTCAATCTGTGCCTAGGTGTGCCATAAATTGTCCAAAATAAGGGTTGATTTTGTACCTCAACCCATAAGGTACAACAAAGGTACAAATTTATACAAAACAAACAGGTATTAATGCAAAATATTTATTAGTATTGTACAATAAAAAAAGCCCTTAAAATAGGGCTTAATAGTGGTTTTAAATATGTTTATTATTTGGTTGGTTTGTGCTAGTTACTTTCCGATGCAAAACTTCGAGAAGATATTTCCCAATATCTCGTCTGTTGATACTGTACCAGTGATTTGCCCAATGTAGTGCAGCACCTGGCGTATGTCCATGGCGAGCAAGTCGGTGGGGATATTACCATTAATGCCATTTTTCACCCTTTCTAAGTTCTCTTGCGCTCTTAGGAGCGATTCGTAGTGCCGGGCATTGGTAACAATTACAGCCTCGTCGTTGCCCATAGGGATATGGTAGCCCTTTACCAGTTCATGTAGCAGTGTGTCCATATTTTGACCGTGCTTGGCCGATAGTGGTATTAGAGTAACATCCTTAAATCTTTCCTTTATGCTTGATGTAAAGCTGCTAAGGGTGCTTTCGTCTACCATATCAACCTTATTGGCCAGTATAATTATCCGTTGGTCGTTTTTTAGCGAGTTCCTAATGCTGCCGATCTCACCCAGGGTTTCGTCAATGGCAGTTTGCGTATCAACAAGTAGAAGAACTATTTGCGCTTGCGATATTTTGGCATAGGCTCGCTCAATCCCTATTGACTCAACGGTATCGGTTGTATGCCTCAGGCCTGCGGTATCGATAAATCTGAATGTTACACCTTCAATCACAATGGTATCCTCAATGCTATCGCGGGTTGTCCCAGCAATATCCGATACAATGGCTTTCTCCTCATTCAGTATTCTGTTCAGTAGTGTCGATTTGCCCACGTTGGGTTTTCCGGCAATGGTTACAGGTACTCCCGCTTTAATAACGTTACCCAGCTTAAACGATTCCAACAGCTTGGTGGTCTGCTTGTCCATCTCATCTACAAGGCTATACAGCTGTTTCCTGTCAGCAAACTCCACATCCTCCTCGCTAAAATCGAGCTCTAGCTCAATTAGGGAGATAAAGTTAAGCAGCTGCGTGCGCAGCTCCTTGAGCTGATTGGAAAAACCTCCCCGCATCTGATCGAGGGCTACCCTACGAGCAGTTTCGCTGGTGGATGCAATTAGGTCGGCTACGCCCTCGGCTTGCGACAGATCCATTTTGCCATTAAGAAAGGCTCGTAGGGTGAATTCTCCTGCCTGGGCATAGGTAGCGCCATGCTTAATAAGCAGCTCAAGTATTTGCCTTTGAATGAGGACCGACCCATGGCACGATATTTCCACCACATCCTCGCCGGTGTAGGAGTGAGGTGCTTTAAAAATGCTTACCAATACATCATCCACAACTCTGGTGTCATCGATGATTTTGCCATGATGTATGGTGTAAGCAGGCTGTTCGGATAGCTTCTTGCCCTTTTTAGTAGGTTTAAAAACCTTCTCGCAGATGCTTAACGATTGCTCTCCACTCAATCGAATAACTGCAATGGCGCCCATTCCGGCAGCAGTTGCTATGGCTGCTATGGTGGTATCTCTGTTCATTAATATGCTAAGGTGGTGGATTGTTTGTGTGTGTTTAGGTTACTTCCTGAGGTTAGTATTCAACTTTACCTTCAAAGTCCATCCACTTTTTAAATCCTTCCTGCGCCTCGCTATGTAAAATCTGATGTGCTTTCACCTTCCGTTTTTCGATGGGTTTCTGTATTTCGTCGTAGATAAAAGAATCATCAAAGCCAATGTTCTTGGCATCTAACTTTGTATTCCCGAAGTATATTTCGTCAATTCGTGCCCAGTAGATAGCCGATAGGCACATGGGGCAAGGCTCACATGATGTGTAGATTGTGCATCCGCTGAGGTTGTAATCGTTTAGCTTTTGAGCTGCAGCTCTTATGGCCATAATCTCGGCATGAGCGGTGGGATCGTTGTTGGCAGTTACCCTGTTCACCCCAGTTGCTATCACTTTGCCATCCTTTACTATTACCGCTCCGAACGGCCCACCTTGATTAATTACATTTTCAATGGAAAGCCCTATGGCTTTCCTCATAAAATCCTCATGGTTCTCTTTCATCTTTATAGATTTATATTAACCCACAAAAATCGCAATAAATTCCATTAGAGGCAATCTAAATCTATAAAATGATTTAAATTCTTTAGTATCATCATACATTATTTTCTCCAAATTCCATATATTGCACATGTTGATTATACCCTAGTAGCGTTTATGCCTAGGTTTTAACCCATATCAATATGAAAAAATTAGCTCTTTTGGTAATTGTGTCTATTGTGGCACTTTGCTGCTCGTCGCTTGTTTTTGCAGGCGAGCCATATAGCCACGGCGAAGAGCTTATTAGGCAAATCCATTCTAGGTATGCCAACGATTGGTATAGGCACATTACCTTTAAGCAGGATATGTATCGATATAAGAACGATAGCCTTATCCGAAATGAGGTGTGGATGGTTGCCTATTCGTCTCCAAGCAAATTGCATATCCGGTACAAGGATTTCTCGTCGGGGCGGGGATGGCTTGTGGTAAACGACACGTTATATTCATTCAATCATAATAGGCTTATTGGCTCAAGGCCACGGTTGCATGAGGTAATGACATTAGGTTACGATGTGTACTCTGCTGAACCATCAGATGTTATACCAAAGGTGGAATCAATGGGTATCGATCTTTCCCTAGTGAAGGTAACAACAATGAAAGGGAAGGAGTACTACGAGGTTGGCAACTACAACGAGAAGTGTTTTTGGGTTAGCAAGGACGATTTGCTATTCCATGGAATTCGCAAGGTGGATGAGAATGGGGTAACTGAGATATTCTATGAAAACTATAAGATGATATACGAAAAACCTGTTGCCACTGAGGTTCAATATTTTGAGAACGGACAGATGTACCTGTACGAGAAATATTTTGATATACGCTTACCCAGCTGTATGCCCGATGATTTTTTTAATCCCGATCTGTTTAGCGAAACCCGTTGGTAGCTGTTGGGGTTAGTATGCCTCTTTGGCAAATTTTTTCGCGTTGATCTCTACCTTAAGGATAAAGAAAAAATTGTCGTTATCGAGCTGTAGAAATTGGTAGTTAAGTGTTTCTCCGGTTTTCCTGGCAATGTCTATGAGGCCCAGCCCAGCCCCACCTTTGGCCGATAGTTTGCCCTCCTTTATTTGCTTTTTGTACATCTCCTTAAGCTCTTCCTTTGTGGCGTTGTTTACTGAAATTAAAGCATTCTCCAGATCATCCTTATGCCTGCGGGCCACCATGTTTGAGGTGATAACGTAGTATGTGTCGTCTTTCTTTCCAATGATAAAAAGTCCACTTCCAATATTGCCATCGCGAATCTCGTCGGAGTGCTTGTTCATGTTCTGGAGTGTTTCAACCATTACATGGTAAACCTTGCGTTGTACCGAGCGCTCTTCGCTTTGCTTCTCCATGTCCGACTCTGCCATGGAGGTGAACATCTTGGTTATTTCATGGCTAAATTCTCCAAGGTATACAAGAGAAAATCCATTTTCAATCATTTCATCGTAGATATTTGAAATGGATTTGATGAAGTTGAAGGTAAGGTTCATGGTTTTAACGGGTTATTTTGTGGACTAAGGTAATAAAATATTCCTTTCGCGTGGGAAGTAGGATTGTCTATTGAATAGAAGTGGCCGGTGATCCTGGCCACTTCTATATTTGCAGGCTTAAAGCCCAAGCATTTTTAGCCCCTGCTTAAATCTTATGTCTACGGGTATATTCGATTCGTTAATTCTATTCAGGTCCGATTGAAGTTCTTCCTTTATGTAACCCATTTCGTCAAGCATTTTCTTAGCCTCCTGGTAGTTCCCATCGCCCTGAACAACCAGTATCTTTTCGGCAAGAGAGTTCATGGCTTTGGTCATCATCTCAAAATCAACCTTGTAGGTTCCGTTCTCGGGGTTGCGTGTGAACGCCCCTTGCTCTTGAAAGTAGTAGAACCTCATCATGTTGGCCTTGCCATGAGCCGATGCGGCGCCAAACCGAACCGAGCGGAAAATACCAGCCATAAAGGTTACGTAGTTATCCATCAAATCCTTCTCGCCCATTTCGCCCATCTCCACAAGGTTCGATACCATGAATAGACCTAAGATATCGGCTTTGTTCTCCTCTATTGGGCTGTAGGTTTCCTTAAGGGCTTCCCTTACGGTTCCTTTACCGTTAATAGTATTCTTAATGCCAAGGCCATGTGCCACCTCATGGAACATGGTATTCTCAAAGAATGCATCGAAGGTTACATGCTTACGCTGTTCCTCATCGATCACAATTTTACTTATGGGCACCAGAATCTCATCGAACTTGTATCGCATTGAGTTTTTTAGCTGGAGCTTGCGGCTACCTTTCTCTATATGCACAATGGGGTCGTTGGGTAGGTTAATGGCAATGGTTTTGCTACCCGCGTTGCAGTCGCCCGCATAGAAAACGGCATCGTAAACACCCAGGTCGCTATCGCTACCGGGCACCTCGGCCTTGTATTTATTGGCAACAGGCAGATTTCTTTGCAACGCTGGGAGAAGTGCTGCGAAACGCGAAAGTTTCTGACTCCACTCCAAATCCTTAATAAGGATAAATGCTTCGTGTGCCGCCTTGTAGTTAAAAAGTCTATCCTCGTAGTTCTCAATGGGCCCAACTATAAAGTCGATGTTATTATCCTTCATATCCATCCATGCCATATCGCTGGCTAGGTATTCATCCGTTAGGAGTGCATCGGCCCGTAGGTTAAGGTAGTTTTTCAGGTTTTCGTATTCAGCAAGTTCAGCGGCTTTGCGAAGCAGATTAGCTGCCTCTTCATGCTGTTTCTTATATGCTTGGCTGTAGGGCACCGATTCGAGTGAGCCATCGGCTTTGCGCCTAATAATAGTATACTGACTGGTTTTGTCGTCAGCATCAAATGCTTCAAACTCTTCCTGGGTCATATCGGAAGGGTAAAAGTTTGCCCCAAGTGGTTTTTCACCGTATCCTTCAATGAATGGGGCGTTGTTATTGAGCCTTTCCCAAGGGCCATAGTTTAGGTTGACAAATGATTTGGTTGCCTCATCCTCAATTTTCGAAAGGAGTTTTTCCTTATCGCCATATGCCTGTGTCCAGAATATGTCGTCCATAATTTGAGCAGCTTCGAAAAGAAGAGGTAGCATCTGCTTTTCATTCTCTGAGAGGTGACTAATATCTGTTGTTAGCTCAACCTCAATAAACGCATTTACCTTTGCTTGCATATCGGCATTCGATTTTAACTTTTGATCGCACGATGTTGTAACAACAAACGTTGCCAGTAAAACTAGTAGTTTAGCTCTTTTCATAGTTAAATAATTTTTAATTGCCCTACGGGCAAGGGTTTACTTTTCTTCCAAAACATCATCGGAATTAAACTTGAAACCAAGCCGCTTACCTGTTTGTAGCTTTGAGGCATCAATTTTACTGTTCATTTGGGCAACAGTAGCTATTTTAACCATATCGTAAGGTGGTACCAAAAGGTCAAACTCAAGGGAATATAGGATAGATGTTTCAATAATCTTTTTAACAGCCTCTTTGCTTATTACTGCTTGTCCAAAGTTGTTGTACAGGAAACCCATTTGCCTTTTCCCCTCAACAAAGTAGTGATTTTCCCTATTTATAAAGAGTCGACCAACAAGGTACCCCAAATCATCTGTCCTATTGTACTTAAATGAGTCGGTGAGAAAGTTGTAAATATTTACAACACCGCAGTATGAGTTTAGCTTGTTATCCTGCACGTAGGGTAACTTCCAAATGCTATGGTCGCGATCAAACTCAAATACGTTGGAGTGCATACTAAAGATCAGAATATCGCCTGCAACCCTCATTTCGGCTTCAAATTTGCCTCTATCCTTGTACTCTAGCCTTATCCTTTTGTCGTTGTTCTTAATATTATCATTAAGTTCGTTTGACAATTCATGGAGAACTATTTTAATGATGCTAAAGGTTTCGATTGTGTTTTCGTAAACCTGCTGCTTCATCCCCGATTTCTCTACAAGGGTGTTAACTATCAGGGTTTTGGGGTCTTTGCTGTTGGGCACTTTTTCCATCGGATTGTGTGTTATGTACAAAGCTAGTATGCGCGTGCAAAAATAACCCTTTGCTTCGAGGGTTTGCCCGAGACGATGCATTTCCCTTCCTCTGCTTCGGCATCAAGTGGAATGCACCTTATGGTTGCTTTGGTTTCGTCTTTTATCTTCTCTTCAGTTTCTGCGCTTCCATCCCAATGCGCAAGCACAAAACCAGGTTTTTCATCGAGAACACGTTTAAACTCATCGTAGCTGTCAACCTTGGTTGTACTATCTTCTCTAAAAGCAAGAGCCTTATTGAAAATGTTGAGCTGTATTTCGTCGAGGAGAGCAGCAACGTGCTCAACCACCATATCTTGATTCACGAACTCCTTAGTAAGCGTATCTCTTCGCGCTATTTCAACAGTCCCTTTTTCTAAGTCCTTTGGACCAAGGGCTATACGAACGGGATACCCCTTAAGCTCATATTCTGCAAATTTAAACCCAGGCTTAACTGTGTCTCTGTTGTCGAAATGGGTAGTAATACCTTTTGCCTCTAGGCCTTTTTTGAGCTCATTAACCTTTTCAGATACTTTTGCAAGTTCCTCTTCGGTTTTGTAAATAGGTACAAATACAACCTGAGTTGGTGCTAGTTTGGGGGGTAGCACAAGTCCATTGTCATCGGAATGTGCCATAACCAGAGCGCCCATAAGCCTTGTTGATACTCCCCATGAGGTAGCCCATACGTAATCTAATTTTCCCTCTTTGGATTGAAACTTAACATCGAAGGCCTTGGCAAAGTTTTGGCCAAGGAAATGCGAGGTGCCAGCCTGTAGCGCTTTGCCATCCTGCATTAACGCTTCAATACAGTAGGTCTCAAGTGCGCCTGCAAATCGCTCACCCTCCGATTTTGTTCCGATTATAACGGGCATTCCCATCCAGTTTTGGGCAAACTCAGCGTAAATGTTAATCATCTTTATGGTCTCCTCCATTGCCTCGTCCTTGGTTGCGTGGGCGGTATGACCCTCTTGCCAAAGAAACTCTGCAGTGCGAAGGAACAATCGAGTTCTCATCTCCCAGCGTACAACGTTTGCCCACTGGTTTATTAGTATAGGCAGATCACGATACGATTGTATCCAGCCTTTGTAGGTGTTCCATATAATGGTTTCGGATGTTGGCCTTACTATTAGTTCTTCTTCCAGCTTGGCGTCTTCATCAACAGTTACGCCTTTTCCATTAGGGTCGTTTTTTAACCTGTAATGGGTTACAATGGCACACTCTTTGGCGAAACCCTCAACATGATCGGCCTCTTTGCTGAAAAACGATTTAGGGATGAACAACGGGAAATATGCATTTTGGTGTCCTGTTGCTTTAAACATATCATCGAGTTGTCGCTGGATTTTCTCCCAAATGGCATAGCCATAGGGCTTTATAACCATACATCCGCGCACAGCCGAATGATCGGCCAGTCCGGCCTTAACCACGATGTCGTTGTACCACTGAGAATAATTCTCACTTCTGCTTGTAATTCCTTTTGCCATCAGCTTTACTTGGTATGAAATTTGTTGCTATTATGTAAATAATTAACGTTGCAAAGTAAAGAAATAAAACAGTAATTTTTAAATAAATGGAGGTTGTTATGAAAACTACAATTAAATTTTTCGCAGTTGCTCTTGTAGCATCCCTTTTGGGAGCATGCTCCTCGAGTATGCAAATGAGTAGGTCTAGTGGCCATCAGGGAGATGACCTTTACTACACCCCAAAACCTTCCGAAACAGTGGTGGCTAGTAGTCAGGCTCAGGGCCAGCAAACCAGCTCGAGCCTTAAGCTGGCTGAGCTAGAGAAGAAGTACACAGACATTCTGGCTAACGATTCTATTGGTAGCATTGATAGCACTATCTATAACGATCCTTACGTTAATCCTTACGAAAGGATTTTAGCCGACTCTTACGAGGATGCTTACCAACGCAGGTTAGATGCCAGGAGAGATCCCTACTATGGACTCAACAGCTGGAGTGCCTACTACTCTAACGACTACTGGTACGCCTCTGCCTACGACCCTTCGTTTTATAATGTAATGGTTGTGGGAACTAGCGTATGGGTTGAACCTCGTCACATTTCAGCTATGTTTGGGTGGCCTTACTTTGGCTCACGTTACTACAGACCATACTACAGCTTTGGGTTTGGATTTTATAGTCCCTACTATGCATGGTCCTCACCTTGGAACTACTCCATATACAACCATTGGTCTTATGGGTTGTATAGCCCCTGGAGCACATACGGTGTATACAATGCAGGGTTTTATGATGGTTATATCTGGGGTAGCTCGCCACGTTACAACTATGGACGTAGACCCGGTACAGGTACTATAAACTATAATCGTGGTGCTATTGCTGAGGCTAGCTATACTGCAGGCGTTAACAGCACACGGCGCGATTTGGCCGATAAGCAGCCAACCTATGGAACAGGAAGCGTCAGGGAAAGAGAAAGAGCAATTCCAAACAACGGTGATGCCAATTTAACAAAAACACAACCCGGCACTATTGATGGAACAGTGGTATCTGGAAACAGAAGGGTTACACAACCTGGAACTCCAATAGCAAGACCTCAGGATCCTGATACTAAGACTAGAATTGCTGGTGATCGAGGAGGTAAAACAGCTACGGTAAAAGAACCTGTTCGCGGTAAGGATAACAGTATTGTTACAAGACCAGAGCGTGGTGATGTTAACCACACTAGGGTGGTTAGCCCTGTAACTACTAGAACATCTAACCGCTCCGAGGAGAGAACACATAATCCTAGCTACACGAGGCCAAACCCTGGGAATGCCAATAGCTTTAACGTACCTACATCTCGTAATTACCCAGCATCTGATGGCGTAAGAAGCGGTTCTAGGGCAGGAGAGGGTGTAACCGGCGCAACAAGATCGCCAAGACAGCCCTCATCAACCTATACACCCCCTCCAAGAAGTTCGTCACCAGCCGTGGGAAATCCTGGTTCTAGCCGTTCACATGGAAGTAGCGTAGGCAGTAGTGGTACTCGTGGAAGTTCAAGCGTAGGATCTACTAGGTCATCTGGACGTTCAACTAGCGTTGGCTCAAGCAGCAGCTCCGGTAGCTCAAGTAGTTCTGGATCGAGTTCGACTGGTTCTAGCAGTGGGTCTACCCGGTCAAGATAATTCAATAAGTACTTTTTGTATTCATGTCGATATAGCCACGAGGGATTGTTAAAAGAACTTAGCCGTAATTCTAACTAATCATAATCAATCTCCATTTGCACAATCCCTCGTGGCTACTTAATATTTCTGATCATCTTCACTAGTAAAAATGATATGAAAAGAATAGGTTTAGTATTTATTATATTACTGGTTGCATCCATAGCAAAAGCACAGGATGCTGCCGATGTTTTAAGGCTATCCCAAAACCATTTGTACGGCACATCTCGATACGTTGGTATGGGGGGGGCTTTTGGCGCATTAGGTGCCGATTTCACATCGCTCAGTTACAACCCTGCAGGGCTTGGCGTATATCGTTCGTCGGAGTTTACTATTACTCCAACGCTAAAATCACGGCTTGACAATACCAACTATCTAAACTCTCCATTCGAAGATAAGAGAACCCGTGTAATGTTCGATAATCTTGGCATTGTTGGATCGTACAGATTTTCTCAGGGCGAGGATGAGTTGGGGTTGGTGATGCTGAATTTTGGTGTGGGTTACAATCGGGTAAACGATTTTTATGGCGAAACCACTGCTTTAGGTAGAAATACCAATAATTCTATAATGGATCATTTTGCGTCTCAAGCACAAGGTGTGTACTTTGAGGATCTTACCATACCCGATGATGACAACTTTTACTTTAATACCCTTGCACCGTGGGATGCAATATTGGCTTGGAATAATTTCTTAATTGACACTGTACCCGGTAACCCAACATCATACTGGGCAGCATTGAACGATGGTGACGGAGTAAATCAAGATCAAACCCTGTCGACCATTGGTGGAATTGGTGAATATACCTTCTCTATTGGTGGCAATGTCTCCAATAAGTTTTATTTTGGGGCAACGCTTGGAATCCAGAATGTATACTTTAAGCAAAAGATATTTTATTCTGAGTCCGCATTATCTTCAAACCAACTGCTGCCCAATGGCGATCTTTTCCGCTCAATGTATTATAACCAAACGCTTACCGTTGAGGGATACGGCTTAAACTTTAAAGTGGGTGCAATCTACAGGCCTATCCCAGAGCTGCGCCTTGGTATTGCTGCCCATACACCAACATTCTACGATTTGTCGGAAAGATATTACGCTGTAATGGGATCCGACTTTTTACTAGGGTTAACCAACGAAGAATCACCTTTAAATGCATACGATTATAAAATTGAAACCCCTTTCAAACTGATTGTATCAACTGCGTATACTTTTGGTAAGGTAGGGTTACTGAGCATAGATTACGAGTATGTTGATTACTCCACCATGCGGTTCGGTAAGGGTGGCGATGGGTACAGGTTTACAAATGAGAATGCAACAATAAGGAGTGAGTTTTCCAATACATTTAACCTAAGAGCAGGTGGCGAGGTATGGGTTGGTAAGATGGCCTTGCGTGGAGGATATGCATACTACGGTAGCCCATATGCAAGCGGTAGTCCCTATGCTAGCTCTCATACTAACATTTTTTCGGGTGGCTTTGGCTTTAGGATTAATAGCTTATTCCTCGATTGGGCATACCAAAGGCTACAGCTAAGCGATAAGTACTCGCCGTACCCCGGTGCACCAATTGTTAATCGCGATGTTGCCCAAAATAGATTCATGATGACAGTAGGCTATAAATTTTAACATTTTAGGCACCTTTTAGAGCTAAAGCAGGAGACCAAAAAGTCTTCTGCTTTTGCTTTAGATGCAAAAGGTTGTTAAGTTGCCTTTCTTATTAAAGGATAAGGATACTCTCCATGCCACAGCTGCATAGTAGGTCCAGAATGGATAGGTTGGGGGTAAATCCATACTTGTTTTCAAAAACTTGATAGTAGGGCTTTACTTTAAATTCAGGACTTAACAACTCTTTCTTTTTCGGATTGAAAGCGTATCTGTAATCAATTGTGTTATCTGGGGACTTTTCAAATTTAGAGGTCTCCTCAAATTTTATATCCAGCTCAAGTATATTTACAATAGTATTTATAATTGATTGGTTGAAATCCCATAAGAAGTTCCAGTCCTTTGTGTAGTAGGGTGTAAAGTAATCAGCAATCAGCTCAAAGTAGGCCGATGAGCGGTATGCCGATTCAATTGCGCGCCAGTGCTCTCTTGCCCATTTCACGGAATTATCTATCCTAATATCTTTTATAAGGGTATGGTTACCATTTGGCCTTACTACAGGTATTGTTAAAGCAAGCGGTCCGTTGGCTGTTAAAATCTCGCACCTATTTCTATACGTTTGCTTTGTGTATGTTTCATAGGCTTCAACCATAACCTGCCCATACCTTTTTATAAGTTGAAAGAAGGCAACCGGCGGAAGGTATGCAGTGCTAACTAGTATGCTCATTGTTGGGTTGGATTAACTTGTGGTGCTGGTAATGCTTAATAACGCCTAGCACAAATAGGGCTAGTGCAGCTAAGTTCATAGCTGAAGATATAATAAAGGTACGGCCAAAACCAAGCCATTGCGATAGAACACCTGTGCCAATCATTCCTAATCCAATTCCCAGATCGAACGCAGTGAAAAACGTTGAGTTGGCTGCACCCCTGCTGTTTGCAGGTGCTATATTGTTTACCATTGTTTGAAAGGTAGGCATAATCATACCATAGCCCAAGCCCAGAACTAAAGCAGCAGTGTGGAATCCCAACGAGGTTTGTATTAGCGCCAAAACAGGAAACCCTACGATAAGCAGTATTATTCCTATTACTGATACAGCGGTGGGGCCTTGCTTATCGATTAAACGCCCAGAGCCAACCCGTGATAAGCCGATACCAACAGAAAGGAGCAAAAAGAATAATCCACTGCTTTGCACCCCAATTTCCTTTGCATACAGGGCAATAAACGAAAGTACACCCCCGTAGGGAAACATAACAAGCATCATATTTGCCGATACAGGCAAAGCGGTTTTTTCAATTAACCCGTTCCAGCGAAATACCTTATTATGATTGTACGATTTAAACTTTGGGTACTTAATGATGAGCGCCAGAAGGAACCCCAAAAAACTAATTGCAATTGCCGATGCAAAAAGGATATTGAAACGTGTTTCGCCAGCAATGAGTATTGCAATCATTGGCCCAATGGCCATACCGATGGTCATGGAAAGGCCAAAGATGCCAATGCCTTCGCCACGGCGCGATCGGGGAATAATATCTACAGCAATTGTAGAGCTCGTGGTTGTTAATGTGCCCCATGCTAATCCATGAAAATAGCGAATTGCTAGGAACCCTAGCACACCCGATGCTATGGGGTAGATTACATAGGATGCAGAGAAGAGTAAGAATGCTATTAGGTAGATTTTTTTTCGGCCAAAGGTGTCAATTGCCCAACCAGAAAAAGGTCTAATCATCAAAGCGGCAATGGTGTAAAAGGCTAAGATTGTTCCAACCTCACCCTTCGATACGGAAAGCTTATCAACCAGGTAGATGGGCAACACCGGAAGCATAAAGTAAAAAGCGATGGCCATTAGTAGGTTGGCCACGGTTAGCATCACAAAATCTTTGCTCCAAAAGGTTGGCTTGTTAATCATAATATGCCTGTTGCGAGCTGCAAAAGTATAAAATAGTAAGCCAATACCGATAGGTTTCTATTTACATCTTGCTTAAAATAAATCATTATCAAGTGTCGATACAAGTGATATGAAGCCGCAAAAAGTAGTATCTTCATGGCATATTTTAAAAATTATTGAATTAGGCATGTAAGTAATAGCCGAAAAGTTAGTATATTCGGGAGACTAAAATTACTACTATGGAGAAGAAGTTTGAAAGCCTCACGATCTTTGAGTTTCAGCGAAGGTTTCCAGATGACAA
>Ga0334900_1001232_pt1 | contig 29241 bp, 25 predicted proteins | sample GraSluR3_MG_2_FD_207231 | JGI IMG/M metagenome (GOLD analysis project Ga0334900, IMG submission 207231) | Sludge microbial communities from methane-producing bioreactor in Wageningen University, Netherlands - Granular Sludge_31_08-R3 | ecosystem: Engineered > Bioreactor > Anaerobic >...
TGAAGGGACGGCTTCGCCGACCCTGAACGAGGCAAAGCGGAGCCGGAGGACATAAGTCCGATGGCGACCGTGTAAAGAGGAGAGAAGTATGAACCTTGAACTAGTGAAGCAAAGGTATTCCCGCATAAAGAACCAGCCCAGAAGAAAACTTGAGAAGGATTTTCACTACTCCACCTACTCATTTCTTATGCTGCTGATCTTCGGCGGAGGAGCGGGGGGACTTCTCTACTGGTTTGATCCGCTGGTTGCACCGGAGGCCCTGGCCTCCATCTTCGGCGGACTGCTGGGGGCGGGCGTACTGATGACGATCTTTCCCTTGTGGACGATACAGGTGGTTGCCCTCTTCCTGGTTCTGGGACTTATGGGAGGCTACGGGCGTATCCAGTATCCCCCGGCCTACGTGCTTGCTGGCCTGGGGGTACTGCTTTCCGCCTCGGTACAGCTCGTCTTCCACTGGGACAAGGTGGTGGTTCTGCGCTTCGGTCGTTTCCGCCGGGTACGGGACGCGGGGATTTTTATCCTTCTTCCCATCATCGACCGTATAGCCGACTTCGTGGACACCAGGATCCGGGTTACCGACTTCAGCGCCGAACGGACCCTTACCAGGGACAACGTTCCGGTCCACATCGACGCCCTCTGTTTCTGGATGATCTGGGATGCTGGAAAGGCAATCCTGGAGGTTGAGAACTATATTGAAGCGGTCACCCTGTCGGCCCAGACTGCACTTCGGGACGCCATCGGAAAGAACGACCTGGCCAAGCTTCTCTCCGAACGAGAGGAGGTCGGCCGGGATATCCAGCAGATCCTGGATGCAAAGACCAGCCCCTGGGGTATAAGCATTCTGAGCGTCGAATTCACGGATATCCTGATTCCCAAGGAGCTGGAGGACGCCATGAGCAGGAAAGCCCAGGCGGAGAGGGAACGGCAGGCCCGGATCATTCTGGGTACCGCTGAGGCGGAGGTGGCTTCGAAGTTCGAAGAGGCTTCCCGGGCTTACGTGGACAATCCGGCAGCTCTCCAGCTCAGAGCCATGAACATGGTCTATGAAGGAATGAAGTACAACAAGAACTCCCTGATGCTTCTGCCCTCCTCCGCCCTGGAGAGCATGAATATGGGTACCCTGCTGGGCGCGGCAGCCTTCCAGAAGCAAAATGGTGCAGAACAACCGGAGAAGGAGCAGAAGGATGATTGAAGTACGGGATATCGTAAAGGATTACCGCAGCGGCGAAACCCTGGTCCATGCCCTGCGGGGCCTGAGCATCGACATAGAAAAGGGTGAGTTCACCTCCATCGCAGGCCCCTCGGGTTCGGGAAAAACAACCTTGCTGAACCTTATAGGCTGTATCGATACTGCCGACGGGGGAGAGATTCTTATCGACGGCCAGAAGGTCTCCGGAATGAACAAGAAAGACCTGGCGGCTTTTCGGCGGGAGAATCTGGGGTTTATCTTTCAGACCTTCAACCTGATCCCCGTCTTGACGGCCTACGAGAACGTTGCCTTCGCACTGAACCTCCTTAAACTCGAAAACGGTGAAGTGCGGGAACGCAGCATGCAGATCCTCAGGGAGGTCGGGCTGGAGGGGATGGAAGAACGTCGGCCCGCCCAGCTTTCCGGGGGACAGCAGCAGCGGGTTGCCGTTGCCCGGGCCCTGGTAAAGAACCCGGCCATTATCCTGGCGGATGAACCCACGGCGAACCTCGACTCCGGGACCGGCCGCTCGGTACTGGAATTAATGGAGGAGATGAACAGAAGGCACGGAACCACATTTATCTTCTCCACCCACGACACAATGGTCATGGACTTCGCCCGCCGGCTCGTTCGGCTGCAGGATGGTCAGGTCATTGAAGACAGCGGAGGCAGGCCATGAGATTTCTGATTTCCCTGGCATTCAGGAATCTGACCCGCTATACCAAACGTACGGTCATAACCGCCTCGGCCATTGCCTTCGGACTCGGGCTCTTTATCGTTCTGGACAGCTTCCTCAAAGGCGCCGAGATGGAGTCGGAGATAAACCTGATCAACTACGAGACCGCAACAGCCAAGGTGATGCACCCGGTATATCTTGAAGAGCAGGAAAATCTCCCCCTGAAGTATGTAATAGAGGGGCCCGAAGCTGTTATCGGGGTCCTGCATGAAAAGTCCGTCTCTGCCGCGCCCAGGGTCGTTTTCAAGGCCGAACTGTTTATACGGGAGGATCCGTATCCTGAGACCGGATCGGTCTACGTTAAAGGCATCGCCCTCGACCCTTCCCGGGACGAGAAGGTTTTCCGGCTCCGGGAAACCGTCAGTGAGGGCCGCTACCTGAAGGAGGACGAAAACGGGGTGCTCATCGGAGAATGGATGGCCGCCGACCTGGGAGCTCGGGTGGGATATCCTCTTACGCTGCGGGTACGGACCCGCTACGGTGCCTACGAAACCCTGGACCTGGAAATCGTCGGGCTTGTTAACACCCCGAATCCCCAGATGAACAAGAGCACCGTGTTTCTGCCCCTCTCCACGGCAAATTACTACCTTGAAATGGAGGGTGCGGTAACCGAGCTCGCCCTTAGTCCAGGCCCCGTTTTTAGCCAGTCCCGCAATCCTGAAAGAACAGTTGGGCGGATCGAAACAATCCTGCACAATGCTGGCTATGATCTGCGGGTTCACAGCTGGAAGGAGCTTGCCCCGGATTATGTGGCCATGGCGGCCATGAAATCTACGGGCTCACGGATTATCCTCTTCCTGGTCTTCGTTATCGCCGCGGTGGGAATAACCAACACCATGCTTATGGCCGTTTTTGAACGCATCCGGGAGCTCGGAATGATGCGCGCCCTGGGAATGACGGACCGGCAGATCCGGCTGGCTTTTCTGTTCGAGGCCGGGGGAATCGGACTTGTCGGCGCTGTTGCGGGTCTCATCTTCGGAGCCCTTGTAAACTGGCCGCTGGTTGAATGGGGCTGGGATTTTACCCCCATGCTGAAACAGATGGATATCGGCTACCGGATTTCCGGGGTCTTTCGCAGCATGTGGAACCTCCCCACTATGCTCAGGGCCTTTTTCGCGGGGATTATCATTGCCATGCTTGTAGCCCTCTTTCCCATCCGCAGAGCTCTGAAGATGCAGATTACCGAGTGTCTGCGGGATCAATAAGGAGGAACAGAATGAAGCTGTCGACCATCGCCTTCAGAAACATAAGCCGCAACCCCAGGCGAAGCCTCCTCTGCATCCTCGCGATAAGCCTGGCAGCCATGACCATTGTTTTTCTCTTCAGTCTGCTGGCAGGAATGAAAGCGGATCTCAAGTGGAACGTGCAGTCCTTTTTTACCGGCCAGGTCCGGGTTCGCCACAAGGACTTTGACGAAAAGGAGATGCTGAACCCCCTTCACCTGCGCCTTCAAGAGTGGAGGAGGCTGATACGGGACATAGAGTCCCTCGAGCACCCCGCTCTGGCGGTTCCCCGCATTCCTTTTCCCGCCTTTCTCGAACCGCCGACAGTGGGAAAACCCGATGCCGAAAACGCGACCGCCATGGGGGTGGGCCTGGATTTCGAAAAGGAGAAGGAATTTCAGCATCTTGATCAGTATCTCGCCAAAGGACGACTTCCCGGAGAAGGGGAGTTCGAAATCCTCCTGGGCGCCGGTCTGGCAAAGAAAATCAGTAAAGGGGTCGGCGACAAGGTAACCCTGATGACCACAACAATGCGCCGGGGTCCCAATGCGGCGACCTTTACCGTGACCGGAATAGCCGCTTTTAATGTCGCGGCAATGAACCAGAGTTATTTTTATATTCCCATGGACCGGGCCCAGCATATCCTCAAGATGAACGATTCGGTGGTGGAAATACTGGTTAAATTTAACAGGAAAATCTCCGACCGGGAAGCCAAAGCCCTTGTGACGGATGTCATTACCCCGGAGGATGAGGCCCTTGCCAGGGATTGGCGGGAGCTTAACCTGATGGTCAGATGGATAGACATCGCCGACATCTCCTACAACTTCATGGCTCTGATCTTTTTTGTCCTTGCAGGTACTGTAATTGCCAACTCGGTCATGATGATTATCTACGAACGTATGCGGGAAATCGGAACCATCGGCGCCCTGGGCATGGAGGGAGGGTCGATTGTCCGCCTCTTTTTTCTCGAAGCCTTCTTCATGTCCCTCATCGGCAGCGGCGCAGGGATCGCCCTGGGTGCGGCTCTTACAGCGGTTTTGAGTTCCACGGGTATCGATTTCTCTTCCGGGATGCAAGGGGTGGACTTCGATATAAGTAACATTATCTACCCCCGGCTCGGGCTGAAATCCACGGTTTTCGTCTTTTTCTATTCTCTGGCAGTGGCCTCCCTCTCCAGCCTGATTCCCACCCGTCGGGCTGCGAAAATCGAACCCGTGGAAGCCCTGCGTCAGGCATGATTTTAGCAAAGCGGAGCCGGAGGACATAAGTCCGATGGCGACCGTGTAAAGAGTGAAGGGACGGCTTCGCCGACCCTGAACGAGGCAAAGCGGAGCCGAAGGACGAAGGCCGTCCGATGGCGACCGTAGAAAAGGAGTCTTTATTATGAGAAATATAATTCTGTTTTTACTGATGTTTCCGGCGGCCCTGCTGAGCGCTCTGGGACCCGACGAAATCGTCCGCCGCCTGGAGAAGAACCAGATTCATGAGACCTCATATTCGGAAGGGAGAATGATAACCACCGACAAATACGGAAGCATTACCCGCTCCTTCCGCTCCTGGGCCCGGGGAGAGGAAGATGCCCTGATCGAATTCACCAGCAGGGGTGAGGAGGGACAGAAAATTCTGCGCACCAAAGACGAGATCTACCTCTATTTCCCCGACGCCGAGGATGTGCTGCGCATCCAGGGGAGCGCCATGCGGGATTCGGTAATGGATTCCGACTTCTCCTACGAAGACATGACCGGGGGCAAGAGCCTCCTGGACGATTACAGTGCCCGGCTTGAAGGGAGTGAGACTGTTGACGGGGATGAGTGCTACATAATCCGGCTGACGGCAAAACGGCGCTCCGTTCCCTACCACTCCCAACTCCTCTGGATCGACAGCGATCGATTCACCTGGCTGAAGGGGCACAAGTTCTCCCGCTCAGGCACGCTGCTCAAGGAGATGGAAGCTGATGAGATCAAAGAAATGGACAAGAAGCACATTCCCACCCGGGTAATCATGCGGGACAAAATGAAAAAGAACTCCTCCACCGAGCTGATCCTCGATACCCTGGAACTCGGTGTCTCCATCGATCCACGCACCTTCAGCCTGGAGGAGCTTACATGGTAAGGATCTTCCAGGCCGCCGCGGCAGTCGGCATTCTCCTTCTCCTGTTCTCCCCGCAGCTTGCCGCCGAGAACAGCATCAGTATCGAGATAGAAAACCTTGCAGGGATTTTTCAGGGAGAGGACTCCGGAACAGGAATCAGCGGCGGCAGCGAAGCGAAACTGAACTTCCGCTCCGAAGCCAGCCAGGACGTTAAGGCCCAGGTAACCTTGACCGCTGATGTGACAAATATGAGGGAAGGAACAACGGATTTCGGTGTTCACCGTGCATACGTCAGGGCCCGGCTTCCCTGGTTCCGGCTTACCATGGGGAAGACAAGACTTTCCTGGGGCGAAGGCTTCATGTTCAACGCCGGGGACGTTCTTTTCGATTCCCTCTCCACCGGCGTTGATCTTACCGGGGAGGAGATCCGGACCGCCGGAACATGGCTCGCTTCGATCTACTATCCCCTGGGCCGTTTCAGCCTTGCCGAAGCCGTCCTGCTGACCCCGGGGGAGGACCCTGAGGATTACCCCTCCGGCGGCGGTCGCCTGGTGTTACGTCCCGGCGGAATAAAAACCGAAGCTGGCTACATCTACGCCGGAGAAGCAGGGGAGCACCGGCCTTACCTCTCCTTTCAGGGCGGAGGCCTGCTCAACTGGCACTTTTCCGCATCTACCGTGATTGAACCCGTCGCCGGCGCGGAAGGACAGCTTGATGAAAACCTGCGCCTGAGTTTCGGATTGTTTCAGCTTTTCCGGGTCGCTTATTCATCAAACCTGAATCTCCGTCTCGAGGGGCTTCTCCGTCCCGGGGGCAGCTGGAAGGCCGGAGAAAATCCCCGGGAGTACGGGATCTATCTGTATCCGGAAATCAGCCTGAGCCCCGACGACCGGCGGACTTACTTCTACCGGGCAGTAGTCTCTCCGGTGGATATCAGCGCCCTTCACGTAATCGGCGGCAACTGGAACATCTACCAGGGATTCACACTGCTCAGCTACGCCGGTATAGCCAGCGGAGAAAAGGGAGACATCTTCTCCCTTCATAACAGCAGGGAAGCGGATTCTCTTCCCGCCTGGTTCATCAGTGCCGGCTGTTCCTTTGTGTTCTGATTGCGGGATCGTGGGGAAAAAGATCCTATTCTGCTTTGGCAAAAAACTGGAGAAGCTGTATAAAGTAGTAGATCTTCTTGTAGACCTCCGCCAGTTTGGGTCGTATCTGGTTGTCCGTTGAGATATCGATCTCTTTCCAGTTCAGAATCAGCTCCCGGGGTTTGTGGTCGTAATCCTCGATCACGACCTTCAGGGTTTTTCCCATGGTGATCAGATTCGAGGCCGCGCCGTGGATCATTTTAAAGGCTTCCTCATTGACCTTCTTGAGTTGTTCACGCAGGGCATTTACGGCATTCTTGTCCCGGTCAGCCCGCTTGATGGCATTGCGAAGGGCGATTCCCCGTTCACCTTCATCCCCCAGGGATTCATCGAACTGGACCAGCTGGTCGGAGATAGTCATTACCGCATGGAAGGCGTCGGAGAGCTGCTGGGACATGAGATTGGTTGACCACTTTCCCCGGATAAGGAGCTGGTCCACAACTTCACGGATATCCTTCTTGAAATAGTCCAGCAGAAAGGCCTTAAGGTAGTTCATAGGAGCGACATGCATGTAACCGGCCATCATCTTCTTGGAGAACATGACGTTGTTTTTGTCCGTATAGTTCTTCATCCGGGAGATGGCCACACTGCCGAAAACCTGCTGGAGAAGCTTTTCAATCTTTCCGGTCCGCCGCTCTTTGATGATCTTCTGTACCGTGAGCTCCGTATTGGTCTTGATCTTGGAGAGGTACTCCTCGACAATATGTTCATTAGGTTTGGCAACCTTCACCTTGTAATAAGGGTCCTTGTCGACGTAGCGGATAATCAGTTCCAGGACCATGCTCTTTCTGACCTCCGCCACGTTCCGGAGTATTTTCTTCCACTCCCCGGGGTTCACTACCGGCATTTCACGATAGAGCTGCAGAACATCCAGAAGTTCCTGCCAGGGCTGGTTGCGGTCGATAGCAGCGGCGACTTCCAGAAAATCCTTTAGATCATCCGAGATATACTCACCGTTGATCGCTTCAAAACGGGGATTGTAGACAAAGTCCCGCTCAGGAAGGCCGGAATCAAACTTTTTCAGTAAAAAATAGTAATCAAAATGCACAAATCCGAGAAAAACCATTAAAAGATTGTACCGGGCGTTTATCTGTTTGACCTTTTCGGCATCAAAGGCCGCATAGAGGGATATCAGCCGGTTCTTGAGCTTCTGAACCAGGGACTTGTGGTCCATGGTTTCCGCCAGCTTCCGGATAGCCTCTTCGGACAGATCGTCTTTTATGGTAATTTGCCCTTCCGCAAGAGACTCTTCAATGATCAGCTGCTTCAGGACATTGGAACTGGCGGCATGATCCAGCAAAACCTGGGCCGGTCCGATGGCCGTGTATATGTCATGAAAGAACTTTGCCAGCCCCGGAAGGGCCTCTTCCGTCTTCGGCTTATAAAATTTGAACTTCTGCTTCTTCAGTTCTTTGGCAATATCCTTTAAAAGACGCCGCTTCTCTTTTTCAGGATCGTTTCCGGAAAAAATGAAAGAGAAAATACGCTGAAAAATATTCTGCTGCTCTTCTTCCTTCTGCTCCTCCGCCGGAAGCAGATCGTTTTCCTTCATAGCATGTATGGTATGGTAAAAGCGACTAGCTGTCAATCGAAGGAACATCCGGGCTTCTACTGGTAAATTGCCAATGAGCAGATAATTAGTTTACACTCTGATCAACAGGGAGGATTGTGAAACATAGCAGGACACTGACTGGCAAATTTCTCGAAAAGGGTTTTAAGCGCCCGAGGCTCGCCAGAATCGCACCCAATCTTGCAGGAGCCGATTCAGAGGATCAGACATACCTGGTCGCAATGGGGCTGTACCCTGTTCCTGATCCGGCACCTTCCGCTGGTTCCGGAAACACCCTCATAGCACCATTTGCGGCGTCCCATTACTACCGGAGCTGCGTTAACGAGCTGAAGGGTCTGGCCTCGGAGCTGCGCAGAGAAACGGGACTCAGGAAACAACATGTCAGAATATTCAGCAATTCCCGTCTCCCCGAACGCTCGATCGCAGCGGCCCTGGGGATTGGCTGGGTCGGCCGCAACGGTCTTCTGATGAACAGGGAGTATGGTTCCTCCTTTGTGCTCGCAGGTATCCTGGCAGCACTGAACGACAGAGAGGCGGCCCGGCTTGAGGAGACAGCAGAGCTTCCCCTGATCAGCAGTCTGGAGGCGCCGGAGGACCCTCATCGTGAATGCGGATCCTGTCGGGCCTGCGTCTCAGCCTGCCCCGCCGGGGCTATCGCCGAACAGGGAGGAGTCAGACTCGAACGCTGCCTCCAATACCTGGCAACCACGACGGAAGATCTTCCCGGTTTCGCCCTCACGGTCTGGGGCGGACGACTCTACGGCTGTATGGATTGCCAGAGCAGCTGCCCGGTCAATCGTCAAAGAAGCTTTCACGCCGGAGGAAAGAAGCTGCCCAGGGAGGAATACCCTATCAGGGAACTCCTCCGGGAGTTTGCCGCACCTTCGAAAAAAAGCCTGAAGGAGATATTTCCCGGCACCGCTCTGGAGGCAGGCTGGATTCCACGGAAGGCCATCCTTCGGAATCTGCTGATCGCCGCGGGCAACAGCGGAGACTCGTCGCTGGAACAGCTGATCCGTCCCTTCCTGAACGAAACTGATCCTATGCTTGCACGTGCAGCAGCTCACTCATTAAACAGGATATCCTCCATATAATGGATAAATATACACACATTTACGTATATTTATTGACAAAAACTCCCGTTTCTGGCTATTCTTTTTCCGATGAACCCATTAGCCCAGGAACTGAACAGGATACTTGACGGTTCGGTCTGCCTTGACCTGCTGTCCGATTTTGGCAAGCGTTTCTATTTCCCCAGGGGAATAGCCCTCCAGTCCGTTGAAGCATCTGAACACGCCCACCGCTTCAACGCCACCGTGGGCATGGCCTACAGCGAGGGGCAGCCCATCGAACTGGAAACCATTCGCGAACACCTTCCCCTTCTCGGCCCCGCAGAGGCAGTCGCCTACGCGCCCTCGCCGGGACTCCCCGCCCTGAGAAAACTCTGGCGGGAGGAGATCTACCGCAAGAACCCTTCACTTAATAAACGGGAAATCTCCCTGCCCGTGGTTGTTCCGGGTCTCACAAGCGGTATTACCCAGATTGCCGATCTCTTTGCCGGCGAAGGAGACACCGTGCTTGTCCCGGATATGTTCTGGGGTAACTACCGGCTCATTTTCGAGGTCCGAAACGGTTCCGTAATAAAGACCTTCCCCTTCTTTACCGACGAGGGAACGCTGAATATTCAGGCCTTTGTAAACGCCATGCGCTCTTCCGCGAAGGATGGAAAAATCATTCTGCTGGTGAACTTCCCGAACAACCCCAGCGGCTATTCCCCCACCAACGAAGAAGCCCACACCCTTGCTTCGGCTGTCCGCGAAGTGGCTGAAGAGGGATATAAAATTCTCGTTGTAACCGACGATGCCTACTTCGGTCTTTTCTACGAAGATGACACCTTCAAGGAGTCCTTCTTTGCCCTCGCAGCGAACTGCCATGAGAACGTCCTGGCCGCCAAAGTGGACGGTCCCACGAAAGAGGACTTCTGCTGGGGCTTCCGCGTAGGCTTCCTTACCTTCGCCTCCCCTTCCATGACAATGGAGCAGTACGAGGCTCTGAACAAGAAGGTTGGCGGAGCCCTGCGGGGATCGATCTCCAACTCTTCGCGTCCCGGTCAGAGTATTCTCCTCAAGACCCTGGAGAAACTTGACCATGACGAGGAAAAGAAGAAATGGGTTGAGGTCCTGAAGGAACGCTACCTGAAGGTAAAGGAGATCCTGGAAACCAGGAATACCGGCAGGGAACTCACACCCATGCCCTTCAACTCGGGTTACTTCATGAGTTTCAAATGCGGATCGGTGGATGCGGAAAAACTGCGCCTGGAACTGCTGCACAAGGAGGGTATCGGGACCATCTCCATCGGCAGCGACTGTCTGCGGGTGGCCTTTTCGTCCATCGATACAAAGGACCTTCAAGCCCTCTTTGATACCATCTTTGCCGCCGCCGACAGGCTGGCGGGCTAATACCGATTCACGCTCCGGCGGCAGGGAAACGCTCACCCTGCCGCTCTTTTTTTCTACCCATCAAGCGAACAAGTTCCCTGCTGAAGGCGCTCTTTCCGGGGACCCAGAGGGGAGCCCCCCGTCGTGGGGAGGGAGTATCGCAGGTCATGCGCATGACAATGGTCTCCGGAGGCAGCAGCGTAAGAGCTTCCGCCAGGTACTCTGCATGCCGCGCCGGGGAAGGGACCGTCAACGTCCCTTTCAGATACTCCCTATAGAGGGGGGATGACACCGGAATGTGCAGGTTGTGAAGTTTGATTCCCTCCGGATGCAGCGCCGCAACACGACGAACGCTTTCCATTATCTCTTTCCGTCCCTCCCCCGGGAGTCCGAAGATCAAATGTACCGCTGTTTTAATCCCCCGATTCTTCAGCATCTCGTAAGCCCTGAAAAAAGCGGCGCTGTCATGCCCGCGGTTTATCCGCTTCAGGGTCACGTCATGTACACTCTGGAGACCCAGTTCGACCCATACGTCCAAATCCCCCTTTCGGTAGGAGGCAAGAAGATCGGCCCGGGGATCATCGATCTCATCCGGCCTGGTGGAGACTATGAGCTCCCTGAAAGGGGCCAGCTCGAGACAGCCGTCATAGAGACGTCGGAGTTCCTCAACAGAGCCGAGGGTATTCGTGTAGGCCTGGAAATAGAGAAGCAGGACCCGGGCTCCGTAACGTCTGGTAAGAAACTCCACTCCCCGCTGTACCTGCAATCTGAGGTCCTCCGGTCCGGTTTTGTCCAGGTAGACAGCCCGGGCACCGGAGATCTCACAGTAACTGCAGCCTTCCCGGGAACGTCCTCCCGCCCTGTTCGGACAGGTGAAACCCGCATCAACAGCAACCCGATAGGCCGAGGTACCGTAGCGCTCTTTCAGATACGCAGAGTAGCTTCGATAAGGCAGAGTGGACACGAGAAAATGATATCCCGCTCCGGTTCTTTCCGCAATCCCCTGGATCTGCCTGAGCAGAACACCGGCGTTGACAAGGAACCGCAGAAATCCGTACTGTTTGGACGTGAACAAAGCAAGCTCTACCCGACGCCGCATTCCCTTTCTTGAGGCTTTCCTGCCATTGGCAGTTCTATTCACTCTGCTCGGAGGCTGCCAGCGCTTCAACAGTGAACCCGCCCTGCTCTGGACAGACCGGGCAGAGATTGCAGCCTATGCCGAAATTTTCAATACATCCCAGAACGATTACAGGGTCTCCGTAGTCTACAAGCCCTCCCCCGCCCTGGCGGTCAGACAGGCAGATGTCCAGCCGGATATCGTCATAGGTCCATTTTTAAATGACCGGAAGACCATTCCCCTTTTTCAGTCACTGGACGGCATGATTGATGACGAAAAACTATCCCCGGAGAATTTTTATCCCGGGATTCTGGGCCTGGGAGTCTTCGAAGAAAAGCAGACCCTGCTCCCGGTGTCGTTCTCCCTTCCTCTGATGTTCTTCCTCGAGAGTTACAAAGAAATCGAAAGCTTTGACCTGAGCCTGGGACAGATCAGAGAGCACGCCGTCGGCTTCCCGGAGCTTAACCCCTCCCGCACAGTTCTCGGCTATTCCCCCAGATGGAACCCGGAAGCCGCCTTTACCTGGCTGCGGCTTCTCAATGCAGAATTCCGGGAAACCGCGGAAGGTACCCTGGTGTGGAATCGGGAAAACCTGGAACGGGGCATATCTGACATGCGGAAGTGGATTGAGGAGGTCAACGGAGGATGGGAGGCGGACATCGAGTTCATCGAAAAATATATGTATGAGCCCCCATACAAGCTGGTCAATTCAGGCAGGATTCTCTTCGCGTTTTCTCACATAGACAGCTATTTTTCCATTCCCTCCGCCGACAGGGAACGCCTGGACTTTCGCTGGCTTTCCCATGAGACCCAGATACCCGTACGGGAGGACATGATTTTTGCGGGGATTCCCCGGACAGCGGGAAGAAGCTCGGCCGCCAGGGCATTTATCGAGTGGTTTTTTCGTCCTGAGAACCAGAATCTCCTGCTTGAAACCAGCCAGTACAAGCGAATGCGTCATTTCGGCATTGCCGGGGGCTTCTCCTCCCTGCAGGGAGTAAACGAGATTGATCTGCCCCGGTATTTTCCCGAGCTGGTCGGGCATGTTCCTCCCGCATCCTTCATCGAGTTTCCTCACGCTCTGCCGGACATATGGAACGACCTGAAGCATGAAAGCATTCTTCCATGGCTGAAGTCTCAGCTAAACGAGGTCCCCGCGACTCAGGAGCTCAGCCGCAGTATCGAACGCTGGATCAACCAACAGCCCCAACGGTAAATCAGACCTGGCGAATCAATCTGATTGAAGGCGCTTCAGTTCCGTAATAATTCTGTGGTCGATTTCATCCGGGACTTCCCCTCCACAGGATATGCTGGAATACACAGCTTCCAGCCCCTGTTCCCTGTACATTCGGGCAATGCCATGGTCCTGGCTCTGCGGGTTTGACTCTTCAAATACCAGGGCGGCCAGATAAACCCTTCCGAGTCCCTGCAGGGGAAGGTTGTGCAGGACCGCTTCCCGCAGGGCTCCCACTATCCGATCGTTTCGTCCCAGTTTTCGGCGAAGGTCCCGCCCGATCCGCTGGACCGAGTCCCCCAGGGAAGGATTGGCGAAACGCTCAAGCAGGTCATCAATATGATCCTCCAGTTCGGACAGCCTGAAGACCCCGGGATGGACACTGAGCAGTATACCAGCCCCCTCCATCATCACATCCCGGATTTCAGAGAAGAACCGCTCATGCTTCATCAGGGAAGCCAGACAGGCCTCCCCGGGAAAACAGCGCCGTCCCAGATAGGCAGCGGCGGCATGCCCCATGTTGTGCAGAAAGAGCTTCCGATCGACCCAGGCCCGGATGGGAGAGACCAGCCTGATTGACGGTGATTCGGGAAGATGGCCCACAAAGCCGTCCCGATCGAGAATCAATGTATCATAGGCTTCTGCCTTCAGGCCAAGGGGATTCATCCGCCGCTCCTCTTCAGTCAGAAGAGGGACCATCTTGCCTATACTGGTCTCCACCAGCCCCAGGCGGCTTTCCACAGGAAAATCTCCCTTCAGGGACTGCTTGATTTTCCGGCGAAAAACCTCCGAAGCATCCCTGAGATTCTCCGCCAGAATAATATCCAGTGGCAGGTATTCCCCGTATTCACCCTGCCGCCCGGGCAGCAACTCTCCAATCAGGGAAGCCACCGCTTCCAGCCCGGCCCGCCCCACACAGGTCACAATCAGAGGCACTCGCCGCACAAGAGGGGCAAGGGTCGCAGAATCTGTAAGAGTCAGCGGAAAAAAGCCTTCGACCCTTCGAAGGGAATCCTTTTCCCGTGCACATATCCGGATGGTATAGGAGCCGGCCTGCTTCAGCCCTGTAATCAGCTCTGTGTCGATATCCGCCAGATGGACGGTATATCCGGCATCCAGGAAAAGGGGGGTAATAAACGAACGGCCAATATTTCCTGCCCCGAAAACCAGGACCTCACCTTTCATACAGGATGCTCTGTGTAGCGGCTTTGTATTTCCGCGAGTTTTTTCTTCTTTTCACCGGGATACTTTTCAGCATAGACACCGCCGATGTGATAGAGTGCCAGCCCTCCGGCACAGATCCCTTCGACAACAGCTTCTCCAAGATCCACGGGACCTGCTGGATCCGCATCCAACTGCCGGGCAACGGAGACCAGGACCCCGCCCATGAAATTATCTCCGCAACCGGTGGTGTCACCCCTCTTTTCCGGATTTTCCGCCAGCTCGAACAATATCGATCCGCTTACCGGGAAAAATTTCCCCGGGACCGGATAAAAGAGCTCCGACCGGGTTTGTACATAAACATCATCCTTGCCACGGGTAATGATGCAGGCACCGCATCCCTGTTCCAGCAGAAATCTCGCGGCCTCCTCGACACTCTCCTGCAGAGAAAGCCGCCGGGCCTCCTCCCTGTCTGTAATGAGGATATCGACCCAGGGATACGCCGGATTATCATGGCCCCCCAAAGGCCAGGCATGTAAAGGTTCCGCCGCCTGATGCCGAAAGTCATACACGGTCCCCACTATATTGAGGCACCCCTGCTCCCTTGCCCTTTTCGTCAGGAAGGCCAGATTGTCATGAAGCGGCGGGACCAGGGCGCTGCCGCCCCAGAGGCATATATCACTTTGAAAGAAGCCCTCATCCAGCATAGCCGGAGAGAAGGCCAGGGCACTTCCCAGGGTGTTCACAAAACTGCGCTCCCCCGCGCCGTCATGCCAGGACGGGTCCGAGAGCACCACCGTTGAAGGCACGGAACAGCCGGGAGCCCGGTCGGTGCACAGGGTCATGGGAAAGCGCTTCAGGTTTTCGATAAGCCTCTCCGATTCAGGGTCATTCCCCATACAGGTGTAAAACTGAATTTGCCACTCCTCCGGCAGAACCTGGGCGGCATGAATCATTGCCACCACAGCCGGCCCCCCCAGATTGACCTTGTCCGGCTTCCGGCCTTCCGTAAGAGTTGTAATGCACTCCTCCACAGATAATCCTGCAAACCGGGAAAGACTTTCCGCAAAAACAAGACCTCCCGGCGTAAGACCGCCGTCTCCGGGCACACGGGAAAGAAATTTCCGAAACCCCGGAGAGTCAAAGGATACATCCCTGTACAGATAATCATGCAGACAGCAGCCGGTACCGGAGATTTTCACTTTTATACCCCCAGGAACCTGGAGTAGTCGCTGGAAAGCAGGTAAAGCGGTTCCTCGTCCTCCTCAATTTCCGGAAACCGTCCGAGGGTCTCGTAAAAATAGTTATCCCGTGCATCATCGTTGACCAGGCTCACCTCGCCGACAAGGACCGTACCCGCTCCCTTTTCTCCATAAAATCTGTGGTACACCCCTGGCTCCAGGCAGAGACTTTGTCCCGGCTTCAGGCACAGGGTCTCTTCCGGTTGAACCGTGCAGGCCCTGTCATCGATCAGGATATCCACAGGCCGATCTTCATCCATGGCAGTACCGTCACTGGTATGACAGAGATTGAACAGGAGATTTCCTCCGCTCCGGTTGATGATGTCTTCCTGTTTCAGTTTGTGATAATGAAATGGTGTTTCCTGCTCCTCCTTCACTATCATGATTTTCTCGGCATACAGTTTGCCCGGCTGACCATTCACACCGTTCCGGAGGGTAAAGAGAAACAGTCCTCTGGCAGGATAGTCCCCGCTGCCGAAATCTGTGATGTCCCAGCCAAGGGAATGGGAAAAAACCGCGTCGCATTGATGCCTGTACTGTTTCCACTGATCAAGGGACCAGTACGCCCACTCGGGAAGATGCCACATGCTGGATTTGAAAAACTCATCTCCCTCCCGAAGAATTGCATTGATTTCGCTTCGTTTCATGGAAATATCTCCTTTTCTGAAATTCCTCTTTGCTAACCCAGGTAAGCATTCTAAATCTTGTCAGAGTTTCCCGCAAGTTATAAAGTGAGGGGGCATGAAAAAAACAATGAAAAGCATTGCCCAGCAACTGGGAGTCTCCCGTACCACTGTTTCCCTGGTGCTTCAGGGCAAGGGCGATCAGTATCGGATAAGCAGGGAAACCCAGAGCCGCATTCTTGAAACCGTCAAAAAACAGAACTACACCCCCAACTACTTTGCCCAGACGCTGAATGCCGGCAGCTCCAGAACCATCGGCATAATTTTTCCCGATATATTTGAAAGCTTCATGGTTCAGATGCTGCGGGGAATCGAAGACATCCTGTCGGCACAGAACTATATGATGATCCTGATGACCAGCCGCTTCAGGCATGAAACGGAAGCCCGGAACACGGAGGAACTCCTGCGCCGTGGTATCGACGGCCTCCTGATGGCACCCACCTGCGGCTTTGCAAATGAAAATCCGCCGCAAAGCAGGCATGCGTTGATCCTCAAAAACAAGCTTCCCCTGGTAATGGTCGACAGGATTCCTGAGGGATATACAGGAAGCTGGGTCCTGCAGGAAGACAGAAAAGGGGGTATGGCGGCAGCTGAGTATCTGACAGCGCAGAGCTGCGAAGTCTGTACCGTGGTTTCCCTGAATATAACAGCATCATCCCTGCGGGAGAGGATACAAGGTTTCACCGAAGTTGTACCGGATTGCAGGGACATTCTTCTTGACCGACAAGACAGAAACACCGGCGATCTGGAAGATGCATTGGCAGATACGGTAGAAACCCGAAGAGGGAAAAAACTTGGCATATTCTGCACAACCTACGGGCTGTCCCTCCGGGTAAAGGAAATCCTGACCGAAAAAGGACTGGTATTGAACAGGGATTACACAGTCATCCGCTTTGGAGGAGATCCGGAAGGATTTTCCAGCGGGATGGCCAGCCTGATTCAACCCCACTATGAAATAGGCGCCGTCGCCGCAGAGATTCTCCTGCACCTGCTGGATCAACCGATGACCGAACCTGTCCACAGAAGAATACCCCTCAAAGCCGGTGAGGGTTTTCCCGGGTTCAGATAAACCTCATTTTTCATTGACAGCTGAAATTTTCCACTGTACCATGGTTCTCATAAGATAATTGGAGGTCTTTAATGGCTAACGTAGAACTCAAGAACATCGTAAAGGTTTACGATGGGAATGTTCGCGCTGTCGACAACGCGAACATCACTGTAGAGGACCGGGAATTTGTAGTCCTGGTCGGCCCTTCCGGATGTGGAAAAACCACAACATTACGCATGATTGCCGGTCTCGAGGACATTACCGAGGGCGAATTGACCATCGACGGCAAGATCGTCAACGATGTCCCCCCCAAGGACCGGGACATTGCCATGGTTTTTCAGAATTACGCCCTCTATCCCCATATGTCGGTCTACGACAATATGGCCTTCGGACTCAAAATCAGGAAATTCCCGAAAAACGAGATCGACGCCCGGGTCAAGGAAGCAGCCCAGATCCTCGACATCGAGGAGCTTCTGGACAGAAAACCCAAGGCTCTTTCCGGCGGTCAGCGCCAGCGTGTTGCGGTTGGCCGCGCTATCGTGCGGAAACCCAAGGTATTCCTCTTTGACGAGCCCCTTTCCAACCTGGACGCGAAGCTCAGGGTCCAGATGCGGGCGGAAATCTCAGCCCTGCACAACCGGCTCCAGGCAACCATGGTCTATGTAACCCACGACCAGGTGGAAGCCATGACCATGGCCGACAAAATCGTCGTAATGAAGGGCGGACTTATCCAGCAGATCGGCGGCCCCCTCGATCTCTACAACGAACCGAACAACCGCTTCGTAGCCGGCTTCATCGGATCTCCTCCCATGAACTTTGCCAACGTTACCATCAAGGAAGAGGGAGGCAAGATCTACGCCGACGAAGGGGATTTCTCCATCGAGATCGACGGACGCTACGCGGAAAGCATCAAGAGCTACATCGGCAAAGAGCTTACCTTCGGAGTACGTCCGGAAGACCTCTACGAGACAAAAACCGCCGACGCCAAGGTCATCAAGGCCACCGTCGAGGTCATCGAGCCTCTGGGTGCAGAGACCCATCTGTATGTAAAGACTAAAAAGCATACCATGATCGCCAAGGTTGCCCCGAGTGTCCAGCCCGAGGTGGGAGACGCGATCTATCTGAAGCCCGATATGAACAAGGTCCTCTTCTTCGAACTGGAAAGCGAGAAAACGGTCCCGCATAATTAAATATCTTACGTATAGTCCCCGCCGGCCCTTCGGGGCCGGTCTTTTTTTATCCCCGCAAAAAGAAATAGCCCGGGATGGGACCGCTTTTCAATTGATTTCAGGATAATCCTGACCTATAATTGACAGCGTGAATGTACTTCAGGAATCTACCAGACAAGAGCTTACCAGCAAGCTGAACGCCTTTATCGACTCTACCGAGACGGTATATACCCACATCGCAGAAGAATACCCGAAAATGCTGCAGGAATTCGACAGCGGATTCAGCGACGCGGACAGACAGATCAGTCTTATAGCCGCGGAGGGCGGTAACGGACTCGACGCCCTGCATATGATAATGGACAATACAAAGGGATGCATCCAGGAGACCCACAGCTCCTTTTCAGCTTTGAGCAGTTCCGACAACAGCCTGCTTGATATGCTGAAACAGAGCATCAAGCGTCTGGATACCCTGGAGGAACTCATCGCATCTATCACCTTCAATACCGAAGAGATGGAACTGATCTCCCTCAATGCAATGGTTGTTGCCCTGAAAGCCGGACAGGAAGGGGGCGGATTTTCCCATGTTACCGATGAACTGAGGCGAATCTCCGCAAAAACCATATCGGAAGCAAAAAATCTCACCACAGAAGGAAAACAGATACAATCCTATTTTGAAGAAGTACAGAAAACCGCGGATATGATAACCCAGGAGCAGGATAAAATTTTCTACAGTTTCGGCGACAAGCTCTTCGGCTACTTCTCTACCATTGAAGAACGCCTGACCCGGATCGTGAATTTCTTCAAAACCCTTCGTGACCGGGCGGACGATATCCGGCGGCCCCTTATTACGATGATGGAGGCGGTGCAAACTCAGGATATTATCCGGCAGACTGTGGACCAGATCAATATTACGCTGGAAAAAATCCAAAGCTTCGACGCGTCCCATGGCAACACAGGCCGTGAAGACTGGCTGCTGGATGAACTGACCTTTCTTGAACAGGTAGCGAATCTCGGTTCGTATCTGCTGGAGAATATCGCCGCAGCGATTACCGAGAATTCAGAAACCTTTGTTTCCAGTATTGAAGAGGTAAAAAAAGCGGTCGAGACCATTGAACATGAGCGGGACATCTTTATTTCCCGTCAGATTGAGGGCGAATCCAAGGACGACGGAATCTACGATCTGTTTCATCAGTCGGAGAACGAACTCGGAGCCATGCTCAAGAACACACGCAAGGTCCCGAAGCTGAAGCAGAACATGCGGACCACAAACTCTGCATTTCTCGGCCGTATTCAAGGTCTGGAAGAGGGCTTCCAGAAGTTTACCACCCTTGTAGGACGCTTCAGGAATATACACGTCGCAGCACGAATAGAGGTCGCCAAACGGCAGATCCTCAAAGGAATGCAGTCCACTGTCCAGGAGATGAGGAACCTTACGGACCGAATTTTCACCGACGTGGAGAGCGCCCTGGAGACAACCAAGGAGTTCATAGAGACGGCCCAGGAGGCGGAGGAGGGATTTCGCGACTCCTACCGTCAGGAAACGGACCTTGTCGCCTCATTCACCCTGGAAATTCAACGCCTCTACGGAAAACTGAAGGATACCAACGACGAGATTGTCAGGACTATGCAGGGATTTACCCTCTTCAATCTAAAGTTCAGGGAACTCTTCGGCTCTACCGAAGAAGACAAAGAACAGCTCGCCGGCCTCAGTCAGCAGGCCAGATCGATTATGGAGATCTTCGAACGAACCGCTCATTCCGCCGCCGCCCGCAAGGAACAGCTCCTCAAGGAGCGGAACCTTGAGAAGTGGGAAATCCGTGAGCAGCGGCTGCAGGAAATTGTCAATCAGTTCACCATATATGCCCACAAGGCCCGGGCCGGAGAGATCGGAGGCTTTTCAGTGGAAACCGGAACCCAGGAAGGCGCCGTAACCTTTTTCTAGGGAGCTTGACAAGCTCCAAGCCTCCCGCCTAGGATTGACCCAGTACTGTCTGAATCAAGGAGACTCTATGAAACGTCCCTCCGCTGTTGCCATTCTCGGCTGCGGCACTGTCGGCGGCGCAACCGCTGCCCTGCTTCTGAGCCAGCGCTCAATGCTTGCTGAAAAAACCGGCCTTGATATTGAGCTGCGCTACATTGTGGACAAGGATTTTTCCCATGCCGAATCCCTCAAGCTGGATCCCGGACTCTTCGAGACCGACCTGGACACGGTCCTTGCGGATGACGAGATTGTCGCGGTTGTGGAGTTGATCGGAGGTACCGGGATTGCCCGGACCCTTACCGAAAAGATCCTGAAATCCGGGAAACGGGTCGTTACCGCCAACAAGGCGCTCCTGGCAAAACACGGGGCCGAACTGATGGCTGTCGCCCGGAAAGCGGGAGTCTCAATATCCTTTGAAGCCTCCTGCGGCGGAGGCATACCGATTCTGAGGGCATTATATGATGGCATTCTTCCAAACCGGATCGACGCTTTCTACGGCATTGTCAACGGTACCTGCAACTACATCCTAACCGAGATGATGCAGAAAGGGAACAGCTACGAGGAAGCCCTCAAGGAAGCCCAGGCAGCCGGGCTGGCAGAGGCCGATCCCACCCTGGACGTTACAGGAGGAGACTCCGCCCATAAACTGGCGATCATGTCGTCCCTGGCTTTCGCTCAGCAGGTGAACCTGGACTCGGTCCCGGTACAGGGAATCGATTCACTCAAGCTTATCGACCTGAACTTCGGCAGGGAACTCGGTTATGTCGTCAAACTGCTTGCAATTGCCCAGAGAGAAGAGGCAGGTATTTCATTGCGGGTCCGCCCCGCCTTCATATCCACCGAACACCCCCTCGCCTGGGTTTCCGGACCTTTTAATGCCGTCAGTGTCTACGGCCACGCTGTAGGACACACCATGTATTACGGACGCGGAGCCGGCGGAAGCCCTACAGCCAGCGCCGTTACGGCGGACATCATCTCAAGCTGCATGGGAACTGCGGACACGATTTTCTCCACCCTGAACATCTGGCCCGACCGGACAAAAAAAGCTGTCCTTCTTCCCCAGGAGGATATTCAGGGCCGGTACTACGTGCGTCTGATGGTGGAGGACAAACCCGGGGTATTCGCCCAGATCGCAGGAATTCTCGGAGAAAACCAGATCAGCCTTTCGTCGGTATTACAGAAGGAACCCTACAACGACAAAGCCGATTCTGTTCCCGTGGTAATAACCACCCACTCCGTGCGGGAGGGAAACCTTCGCAAAGCCCTGGCTGCCCTGGATAAGCTGCCTGTTGTCCGGGAACCGAGCATCTGCATTGAAATCCTCGATGAACACGAGGAAATATTCGCGTAAAGCTGCAGAATATACTATTCTAGGGAACATTACGGAGGTGCCCTGTGGAAAACAAACGTCCTGCCATCCCCACCCGTCAGGGACATGATGCGGAATCAATTGCCTGGGGATATGCCGAACACCTCAAGTTCACTCTCGGCGTAGACCGTTTCTCTTCGTCAAACTACGACCGGTATATGGCACTGGCCCTGGCGGTCAGGGACAGACTCATGAACCAGTGGATGAAGACCCAGCAGACCCATTACAGGGAAAAAGTGAAACGGGTCTACTACCTCTCCCTTGAATTCCTTATCGGCCGTTCAATGGGCAATAACGTTATCAATATGCAGCTCCAACCGGCGGTGGAAGAAGCCCTGAGTGAACTTGGCTACAGCTGGGAAGAACTGCGGGAAGAGGAGATCGATGCAGGGCTCGGAAACGGAGGCCTCGGCCGCCTGGCCGCCTGTTTTCTCGATTCCCTGGCCAGCCTGAATCTTCCCTCCTTCGGATATGGTCTGCGCTACGATTTCGGGATCTTCCGCCAGCAGATAGAGAACGGATGGCAGGTGGAACAACCCGACGACTGGCTTCGCCGGGGAAATCCCTGGGAAATAGAGCGGCCGGACATAGTCGTACCGGTGCACTTCGGCGGCCGGGTGGATACCATCATTGAACGGGGACGGCGAAAGTACCTCTGGGTGGACACAACCCCCGTTCTGGGCATAGCCTTTGACACCCCCATCGTCGGGTACGGAGGAGAAACGGTAAACACCCTGCGGCTCTGGAGCGCCCGGGCGGCAGAGGAGTTCGATTTCAGCGAATTCAACGAGGGGGACTACGTCGAGGCGGTATCCGCCAAGGTGAGCGCGGAAAACCTCACCAAGGTCCTCTACCCTAACGATAAACTCTACCTGGGCAAGGAGCTGCGGCTCAAACAGCAGTACCTCTTTGTTGCCTGCTCCCTGGCGGACATTGTACGACGCTTCAAAAAAGGAAAACATTCCTGGAAGGAGTTTCCCGAATACACCGCCATTCAGCTGAACGACACCCACCCTTCCCTGGCAGTTCCTGAGCTGATGCGAATCCTGATTGATGAAAACCAGCTTGACTGGGATACAGCCTGGGACATAACCGTAAAATCCCTGGGCTATACCAACCACACCCTGATGCCTGAAGCTCTGGAAAAATGGCCGGTACCGATGCTCGCGAAACTTCTTCCGAGGCACCTGCAGATCATCTATGATATCAACCACCACTTTCTCCAGCGGGTTTCAATCGCCTTTCCCGGCGACATGCAGCGCCTGAACCGGATGAGCATTGTGGAAGAGGGAGACATCAAGCAGATCAGGATGGCACACCTCTCCATCGTTGGAACCCACTCCACCAACGGGGTTGCAGGTCTTCACACGGAGCTTCTGCGCAGCAGAGTGGTTCCGGAATTCGCAGAGCTGTATCCGGAGCGCTTTAACAACAAGACCAACGGAATCACCCAGCGCCGATGGCTGCTGAAATCGAATCCGGCGCTTTCTTCACTGATCACAGAAAACATTGGTGATGGCTGGATAACCGACATGACCCAGCTGAAGAAGCTCGCCCCTCTGGCGGAGGATCCGGCTTTCAGAAAGCGCTTTGATCAGGTAAAGCAGGAAGCTAAAGAACGCCTGGCGGAAATTCTCGCCGCCGAGCACGGTTTTGTAATCAACCCCGAATCGATCTACGACGTGCAGATAAAACGCATTCACGAATACAAGCGACAGCTGCTGAATGCCCTGCACATCGTCATGCTCTATAACCGCATCAGAAAGGGAGATACCAAGGACCTGATACCCCGAACCTTCCTCTTTGCAGGCAAGGCGGCGCCGGGATATCAGCTGGCGAAGCTGATAATCAAGCTGATAAACAACATCAGCGTCGTGGTCAACGGAGATCCCGTGGCCAGCAAATACCTGCGGGTCTACTTTATCCCCAATTATCGGGTATCCCTGGCGGAAAAGATCTTTCCCGCCGCGGAAGTTTCCGAGCAGATTTCCACTGCCGGAACCGAGGCCTCGGGTACGGGGAACATGAAATTCATGTGCAACGGAGCCCTTACCCTGGGGACCCTGGACGGCGCAAATATCGAGATAATCGACGAGGCGGGCAGGGAAAACGCATTTATTTTCGGCCTCACCGCGGAAGAAGTCGCCGATCGGCGTCCCGGCTACTCCCCCTTCGACGTCTACAACGAGGATAAGGAGATAAAAGCGGCGGTGGATCTGCTGTTTTCAGGTAACTTCAACTTTTCCGAACCCGGAATCTTTGAGCCCCTGCGCCAGGCCCTGTTCGATCAGGGTGATTTTTACATGCATCTTGCGGACCTCAGGTCCTATGCGGAAGCCCAGAAACAGGTTCAGGAACTCTACCGGGACCGGGAAAACTGGAGTCGGAAGGCGATACTGAATATTGCCCATTCGGGAAATTTTTCCTCCGACAGGACCATCAGGCAATATGCCGAGGAGATATGGGGTGTAAAACCCTGTCCCGTTGATACCGAACACGACCCGATCAATACTCTGGAGGAAGCTCGGAAATAGTCGGAATACCCCGCGGGGGCTCAACTATTGACCGCTGCATGTCGATGATGTTAACGTTATGCAAGAAAAAATGGAGGACCTATGTCGGCAAAAGATGAAACAGTAAACGAAAAAGCCGCCACGTCCGGAAAGATCTACTGCGCAAACTGCGTCCACTGCAAACTGGTCAGAGAACCCCTGGGGGGGGTGCGCTATTCACTTCGGGTGCGCTGTGATGCCGGAAAATGGCGCAAGAAACTCGGGGAAGAGAAGATTTACAAATATTTTACCGTTGCCCGTCGCAGCCTCGACTACTGCGACGCCTATGAACCAATGGGCGATCCAAAAGAGTTTATCAAAGATTTGAAAAAGAACCTTCCCATCAAGGACGAAATCTATACAAGCCGCGATTAATATGCTTAACTTTTTCCCATGAAACACGGAAAGACGGTTCTCATTGTTTTTTCAATTATCATGCTCATTGTCTCCTGCACCAGTGTTCCGGCTCCGGAAGATATTCCCGAAGACTTATCTCCAATGGAGTATTTCCAGCGGGCCCAGGAAGCAGTCGCCCAGCGAAACGATTACGATACCGCCATGGTTTACTACCAGACCTACAAGGAGCGGCATCCTGAAGATCTGCAGGGAAATGTTGAAGCAGACTACGAAATTGCCTTTCTGCACTACAAAAAAGGTGAATATGCAGCAGCAAAAAGCATGTTCAGTGAAATAATCTCCCGCTATGAAACCGGACAGGCATCGAGGCTTAAGGAATGGCCCCTGATTCTCTCCCGCAAGGTGCTGGCTAAAATCGAGGCCTCAGAAATAGCTATTGGGGAAGAATAATCGTATATAGTTCGATTTCCCGGCTTTCCACGTCCTCGTAGACCATCTCCTTGGTCACTTTGCCCCGAGGTCGCGGATGGGGCGGGGCGTCTCCCACCAGAACAATCAGTTTCCGATCAGCGCTCCAGGGATAGGAGTGGATACCGGCATACAGGGCTTCGTAGACCGCCTCGGGAATGTCCCGTCCACCGTAGACCCGAATACGATCCAGAATCCTCTGCACCGTATCTACCCCGCCCGCCTGAAACGGATAGACATCGGTAACATATTCCTCATCGTAGTCCTTGTACAGAACGACTCCCACCCGCAGGGGATCAAATCCCCTGGACTTTTCCCTCAGCAGGGGAACCAGACTTTTCCTGAGGTGTGGCATGTCATTGGCCATACTCTGGGTCGTATCCAGCGCCAGAACCAGGTCCATACTCCGCCCGGGGGCCTCGTCGATAATCCCGGCAATCTTCTCAATAATGTCTTCCTCACCCCGTGAGTATATGAGCTTTCCCCGGCCTTCATTACTGATCTCCCGGTAGGCCTCCACGGCGGCATCCATATAGTTACCTTCCGGCGGACCTTCAAAGGGCTTCTGCAGCACCTTCAGGACAAAGGGATTGTCCCGGAAAGCCCCGGTATAGTCGGCAAAGGGCTTTTCGAAAGCCCGGATACTCAGATAGGTCCCATCCAGGACCTGCACCTCCCCGGACCGGGTCCAGGGGTATCCGTAAACCACCAGATAGGGAATAAATATATGAAAAGCCTGTCCCAGCTCAGGATGCTCTTCCGGAGTTGAGTCGACGAGTGAATGCCCCCTGGTTTCTTCGAGAAACTCTCCGTTCAGAAGACGTTTTTCATCTCCGTTGGTCCGGTGATACTCAGGATTTCGATAAGCGTAGCTTGCGGTCTCCCGTTCGGGGTCTTCCGTCGACTCAGTCAACAGCACCGATCCAATGCCAGGCTGGACCTGAACATACAGGTCATAGCCGCCGTCAAGGCTCTGGGTAATTACAAGCTTATCGGGGGTAATAATCAGAGGATCAGCTCCAAGTATCGACATCCCGATTACCAGCACCAGGGCCGTATATACTTTCCATGCTCCCATACAGGCATTATCGGCCATGGGTACCGCTATTCTTAGCCTGGGCTTCAGTCTTGGCTATGGGCTGTTTTTCCACTACAATTCAAATATATGAAGAGAGTAATTATCGCCAATGATCATGGCGCAATAGAGATTAAACAGAAGCTGGTAAATCATCTTGAGAGCAGGGGATACAAGGTGGATAACCTTGGTGTGGATTCCGAGGAGTCGGTGGACTATCCCGATATGGCACAGGAAGCCTGCGGTCGCTATCTGTCAGACGGCGGCTACGACTTCGGTGTTGTGTGCTGCGGGACAGGAATCGGCATATCCATCGCCGCCAACAAGGTAAAGGGAATCCGCTGCGCCCTGCCCCAGAACATCTTTGCCGCACAGATGGCCAGGGAGCACAACAACGCCAACTTCATCGCCTTCGGGGGACGCATCGACTACTGGGAACCGGTGGAAAAGATGCTGGACGCATTTATCGACAGCACTTTTGCCGGAGACCGCCACGCCCGCAGGGTGGACAAGATCATGGGCCTTGAGAGCTGCTGATCTCCACAACTCCTGGAAAGGGCGGGAGTATCCACCGGCGGGATGTATTCAGAAAATACGAAAAGCGCCGTTGAAAGGAACTTACGACAGCACACATATCCATATCCGCCTCTTCGGGAACAATAACTACAATGCTCTCCCCGTCCCGAAAAGGCAGATAATAGACCCTTCCCAGGCGATGGCTGTCCAGGAGACCGACCTCAAAGACACAGCCCCCGTCCTGCCATAGCAAATCGTCGGACAGGGAACGCTGAAGATAGAAAAAAGATACCCTGGATTCCCGGTAGAGATATTCTCCCCGAAAATGGGGAGAGATGTCCCGGGGCAGAAAGGGGAGCCCCTGATCCTGGTAAGGTCCTTTCAGGAGTACCATGAGGTCAGGCGACTCCTGGGAAACAAGAGCACAGGGAATCAGAAAAAGTAAAAGAAAACCTAGGAGTATTCGCCTCCGGAGAAAAGAATAAACCGCAGGAAGAATTTCACACCGAGGCACGGCTGGTTCTGCACTATTCCACGGTGACACTTTTAGCCAGGTTTCTCGGCTGGTCAACATCCCTCCCAAGCTTCAGGGCCATATAGAAGGCAAACATCTGAAGCGGCACAACCATTACATAGGGATAAAAAAGCTCATGGGTCTTGGGTACGAAGATGGTGTCGTCGGCTATCGCGGCCACCTCCGCGTCTCCCTCTACGGCCAGTGCAATTACCTTGCCGTCCCGGGCTTTGACCTCTTTCATGTTGGAGACCACCTTGTCCCGCAGGTGATCATCGGGCACGATAAAAACCGAAGGGGTTTCCTCGTTTATCAATGCAATGGGACCGTGCTTGATTTCTGCTGAACTGAAGCCCTCGGCATGAATGTAGGATATCTCCTTCAGCTTCAGGGCCCCCTCCAGGGCAACAGGATAGTTGATTCCCCGTCCCAGAAAGAGGAAATTCCTTGCGCCGGAGTATTTCTCCGCCAGAGAGCGGATGTGGTCAGCCCCTTCGAGGACTTTAGCCACCTTGTCCGGGACCGATTCCAGGGCATTGATGAACTCGAGGCCCTGATCCCAGGACATATGGCGCATCCGGGCCATAAGCAGGGTAAAAAGGTAAAACACAGTTATCTGGCTGGTAAAGGCCTTGGTGGATGCCACGGCGATTTCCGGTCCCGAGTGAATGTAGGTGCCGCCGTTGGATTCACGGGCAATGGTAGATCCGACCACGTTGCAGATTCCAAGCACCTTGGCACCCTTGCGCTGCAGCTCCCGCAGAGCGAAGAGGGTGTCTATGGTCTCCCCGGACTGGGAAACGGCAAAATGAAGGGAGTTTTTCTCCACCACCGGGTTCCGATAGCGGATTTCCGATGAGAGATCCGCCGTTGCCGGCAGGCGTGCCACGCTTTCAAGGAGATAGGCCCCCACAAGACCGGCATAATAGGAGGTCCCCGCGGCTATAATGCTTACGCGTTCCAGGTTTATAAGCTCCTGAGGCCCCATGTTCAGGCCGCCCAGGTGGGCAGTTCCGGCGTCACGGTTCAGGCGTCCCTGAAAGGCGCGGAGGATCGATTCCGGCTGTTCCCGGATCTCCTTCTCCATGTAGAACTGAAAGCCGTCCTTCTCTATCTGGTCCAGCTCCCAGGAGATGGTATCTATCCGCTTCTGGATCTCCCGGTTCGCCGCGTCGACGATTTTAAATCCCTCAGGGTTGATAACTACGATCTCGCCGTCTTCCAGGTAGACCGCCTGTTTTGTATAGGCAAGAACCGCAGTGGTATCGGAGGCAAGAAACATCTCGTCTTCACCCACGCCGATAACCAGAGGAGAGCCGTTCCTGGCGCCGATTATTCGTCCGGGTTCATCAGCATGAATGCAGACGATTCCGTAGGTACCCTTCAAAAGCGGAAGAGAGGTCTGTACCGCCGCCTCAATGTCACCCTGATAGTTATAGGCGATTAAATGGGCGATAACCTCGGAGTCGGTCTCGGAGACAAAGCTGTAGCCTTCGGATATGAGCATCTCCTTCAGGGCCATGTAGTTTTCGATGATGCCGTTATGGCAAATGGCAATTTTACCCGAGGCATCGGTATGGGGATGGGCGTTGATCTCGTTGACTACTCCGTGCGTGGCCCAGCGGGTATGTCCGATCCCGTAATTACCCTTCAGGGAATCAGGGACTGCTGCGGTCAGGTCCTTAATCTTGCCCGGGCGCTTAACTACCGAAAGCCCCCCCCCATTTCCGACGGCGATTCCGGCGGAGTCGTACCCTCTATATTCCAGACGGCGCAGCCCCTGGAGAAGGACTTCCGAAGAGACCCGGCGTCCCGTATAACCTACTATTCCACACATTTGTTTCTTCCTTATGTAACTATGGTATGTCTCAACTATATCACGGACGAGAAATATGCACCATGTTGATCAGTTGCCGGAGGCACTCTCCGCCAGGGAGTGGAGCTTTTCACGGTCCAGCAGAAGCATCAGGTTGTTCTCGGTTTTTACTACCCTGGTCGAAGCCAGGTTCTCAATAAAGTCCAGTACCGAATCCTGGGGAATCTCGAGGTTCAGTGAAATCTCCCTGGACAGCTTATGATACTCAAGCCGGGCCTGTTCAAAGCCGTTTTCAGCGAAGGCGTAGTAGATGTTCAGGGCAATGAGTCCTCTGGTATTGCGTTTGACCAGGTGCTGGATCTGGTTATTGGTATGCTGCAGCCGGCGGCAGAGCTTGTCGATAACATTAAGGGCAATCCTGGCGTTCTTTTCGATCATTCCCAGGAAACCTTCGCGGTTGAATGCCAGAAGCTTTACGGTTCCAATGGCAGTTGCCGTGGCGCTACGCCTGACCTGATTCACAATGGCCATCTCCCCGAAGAAAT
>Ga0334900_1001234_pt1 | contig 29202 bp, 16 predicted proteins | sample GraSluR3_MG_2_FD_207231 | JGI IMG/M metagenome (GOLD analysis project Ga0334900, IMG submission 207231) | Sludge microbial communities from methane-producing bioreactor in Wageningen University, Netherlands - Granular Sludge_31_08-R3 | ecosystem: Engineered > Bioreactor > Anaerobic >...
CACGTGGGAAATCTGCCCCCACATCTCCGGCCGGATCCAGAGCATCACGAGGTAGCCGGGCAGCGTGGCGAAGAGGATCAGCACCAGGGTCGAGGTCACGCTCGCGAGCTTGCCGAAGAGGATCGAGTCGGTGCGCAACGGGGTCATGCGGAGCAGGTCCCAGCCGCCCCCTTCCAATTCGCTGCTGATCAGGCCGGCGGCCAGGCTGGGCGTCAACAGCACGATCAGGGCGACCTGCAGCAGCACCATGATGCCGCCGATGGTCTCGACGCCCCAGTCGAGCGTGCCGACGGTCGCGGCGTACGTCAACAGCAGCGAGACGAGCGCGCAGGCGGCGACCAGTCGCAGGATCCAGTGGAACCGCCCGAACCGCCGCGATCGAAACTCCTTGACCATCACCGGGTTGGTGAACGTTCCGATCGCCGCCTTGCGGCGCTGCGGATCGACGAGATACATCAGGCGGCGCAGGAACCGCACGGCGCCGGAGCGTTCGTCGGTGATCTTGCCCTGGGGCCGGGCCCGGTCGAGCATGCGGTAGTTGAGCCGGCCGATCGTGGCCAGCGCGCCAAGCGCGGTCGTGACCGAAGCCCACAGGGCGTAGCGCCTCGCGACGCCGCCGGCCGCGGGGAACCCGTGGGAGCCCACGTCCATCTGGCCGAGGGTCTCCATCACCGCGGGGATGGGCGAAAGGCATCGCAGTTGTTCGGCCAGCTCGGGGTAAAGCCCCGAGTTGCCCTGCAGGAACAGGTGGGGCCCGAGCGTTACGACCGACAGGAACAGCACCGCGGCGTACGTGATCCGCAGGGCGGCGTCGCTCGAGCCGGCGTAGCTGCTGACCAGCAATCCCAGTGCCGTGTACTGGAGAGCGGCCAGGACGAGCAGGCCGTAGAGCGTGCCAAGATCGCCCCAGAGCGAAATGCCGCCCGTGGCGTAGCAGGCGGCGGCCGAGGGAAAGCTGATCACCAGCAGCAACAGCACGAAACCGAGCATCGCGGCGAGCTTGCCGAAGTAGATCGACCACGGCCCCAGATCGGAGTTCAACAACAGGGCCAGGGTGCCCGACCGTTTCTCGCGCACCACCGAGGTGGCGGGAAACGCCGGGGCCAGCACGATCAGCCCGGCCAGCAGGCCGTAGCCGAAGAGCCGAAAAACCTGCCGGCTCTGCGCGCCCGAAAGCTCGACCCGGGCGTCGGTCGGCCAGCGGAGCACGACCAGCAGAGCCAGGGCGGCGGCGAAGCCCACCTGCAACACCAGGGCCCGGCGGGTCCGCAACAGGCCGAGCAGCTCTCGCTGTACGATCGGGTTGCTCACGAGTCGTCTCCCGACGGGCGGCCCGCCGCGCCGCGGCCGGCGGTCGCCGGGGCGTGCAGGTGGTTCGTTCCGGCGTCTTGCCGGGTGACCGAGAGGAACGCGTCTTCCAGGTCGCTCTGCAATTCGCGGTATTGGGTGACCGCAACGCCGGCCGCGACGAGCTGGGCCAGCAGGCCGCCCAGTTCCGCCTCGCTTTTTGCCGTGCGGAACCGGACGAGCGACTCGGCCTCCGACCCGGCGACCTCGCTGTCGGGCTCGACCGCTCCCCGGACCACGGCCGCGGCTTGCGCGACCTGGTCGGGCGCGGCCAATTGCACCTCGATGGTTCGCTGGGGGCTGATCTGCCGCGTGATCTCCTCGAGGGTCCCGAAGGCCCGCAGTCGGCCGCGCGTGAGGATCGCCACCTGGTCGCAGATCCGCGACAGCTCCGGCAGGATGTGGCTGGTCACGATGAGCGTCTTGCCCGACTCGGCCAGCCGGAGCAGGATCTCGCGCATCTCGATGCGGGCCTGGGGGTCGAGCCCGCTGGCCGGCTCGTCGAGGATGAGCACCTGGGGATCGTGCAGCAGGGTGCGGGCGATGGCGACGCGCTGTTTCATCCCGAAGCTGAGGCTTTCGACGTAGCGGTCCTGCATGTAGGTGGCTCCGGCGACGTCCATCACCTCGGCCACGCGCCGAATCCGGGCCGATCGGGCGATGCGAAAGGCGGCCCCGAAAAAGTCGAGGTACTCGCGAACCCGCATGTTGTCGTACGACCCGAAGCTGTCGGGCATGTAGCCGACGAGGCGTTTGATCGCGCGGGCTTCGCGCAGGCAGTCGGCCCCGGCGATCGTGGCCGATCCGCTCGTGGGGCGCGCGAGGCCCACGAGGATGCGGATCGTCGTGGTCTTGCCGGCGCCGTTGGGTCCGATCAGACCCAGGATCCGTCCCCGGTCGAGCGAGAGGGTCAAGCCTTCCAGGGCCGTGAAACGGCCGTATCGCTTGGTCAGATCGCGGATGACGACGACCGGGTCATTCTGGCTCATCGCGGTCTCCGATGGGGTGTTTTTCCGGCGTCGGGCCGGCGTGGCGCGTCGTTCCGGCGATCTCGAGACGGACGGCGTCGATCTTCCAGGCCGCCGCGGCCATTGGCGAGTCGTCGGTCGAGGGCCGTGCGCCATGCTCGGGGCCGACGGCGAGGCCGAGGAGCCATCCGCCCCGGTCGTCGAGGCGCAGCACCTCGGGCCGGTCGACGTCGAAGTGCAGTGTGCCGACCGGGCCGTGGCGTACCGCCAGGGCGACGCGCTCGGCGCCGTCGAATCCGAACAGCTCGAACTTGCGCGACGGGGCGTTGATCTCGACCGACACCGCGGCGTGGTCGATTTCGAGGGGGAGCACCTGCTCGGGGAGTTGAAATCGCAGGCACGCTTCGCTGGGGATGCGCATCTCGACCCATTCGCGGCGCGAGTTGCCGTAGGCTCCGGAGATCTGCCGCAGCGGCCCGCGAACCGAGCGGAAGGGGAGAAAGGCCGACGGAACCTTCACCCGAGTGCCCGCCGGCGTGCGCTCCAGCGCCAGCGGCACCGCCACCAGCGCCGAGCCGACGCGCCGGGCCCGGTCGGAAAACGTGAATCCCATCTCCAGCGGACGGGCCCAGCCAAAAGCCATGAGCCGGTCGGGATAGGGGGTGGAACGATCGGCGGCAATCCGTTGCTGATAGACCGCCTGGCGGCGCCTTTGCTCGTCGCTGATCAGGCCTCCGACGACGAATTGCCGCGGCGCCAACACGTCCCTTTGGGTCGTGGTAAACGAACCATTTCTTTCGAGCGGCAATGCCGCGTGGGTACCCCAGGGCGTGGCGACCACGGCGTCGGCGAAGGCCTCGAAATCGCCCGCATCCAATCTGCCCGAGAGCCCCTCGGGGCCGAAGGCGGCTCGGGCCGAGAGCGGTCGATCGACGGGGGTGGCGTAGGCAAAGCTAGCCATGCGCACCCCGGGGGGAAGGATCAGGTCTTCCCAGTGCCACGTGTCCAGATCGGTCCACACGCGGCGCGGGGCGCCGCCCAGGCCCGCCAGGTCAACCTCGATCGTGCCCCCGCCACGCGAGCCCGGGGGCGGCGAGTCGCTCGGGTGGTAGATCGCGGCCAGGCCCGTCATGCGAACGTCGTCCGACCCCGGCTCGACCTCGACCAGTTGGACCACGGCGACCGTAGGCGGAACGGTCCTCCGGGCCCAAAGCCCCATGACGAGCAGCGCCGCCGCCGCGGCGGCCGCCGCGCCCGGAACGACCCCGAGGATCCGTTCCCGGCGCCCGGCCAGCCCCAAGCCGATGCCGGCAGCGGCCACCACCAGGCAGAATCCGCCCAAAACCGCCGCCACGGCGCCGCGTCCGGCGATCCGATAGCCGATCTGCTCGGTCAGATAGGGTTCCAGCGCGGCCCGTTCCAAGGCCGGCGCCTCGCGGGGCTCGAGCAGGCGCGTCGCCAACGGCACGAGCGGCCGGGCGGCCACGTGGGTCGGGGCCAGGAAGGGCGAGGGCGGCTTGCGATCGCCGGGCTCCCAGGGCCGAAGCCAACCCCGCGCGCCGAGGGTGGTGAACAAGACGCGCCCCTTGCCGAAACGACGCCAGAACGAGGCCGGCCAGCCGTTGACCGTGTGATGAATCTCCACGCCCTCGACCAGCACGCGCACCAGGTCGACCGGCGCATCGAACTCGCGCGGCGGGCAACCGGTCCCGCTTCCCGCGGCATCGACGATTTCCACCCGGGTGAGGCCGACCCGGTCGACCGCGCGGCAGCCGAACCCGTCGCCCAGCAGAAGCTCGACGGTCGCCGGTTCCACCCGATCGAGCATCACCCACAGACGCCCCCCCGCGCCGAGCCATCGCCGAACCGCGATCAAACCGGCCGGATCGCGGGCCAGCCGATCGCTCGAAAGGACCAGGTGGTCGAGGCTCTGCAAACACTCCTCGAGCGGCGGGAGGAAATCTCCATACATCGACGCCACGTGCGGCGGCAAATCGCCGCTGAGCCGAAAAGCCGCGACGGCGAGATCGGCCTCGAGGTCGGCGGCATCGGCGTCGGGCCCCGCGTCGCAGATCACCCCGGTCGTGGACCTTTCGTGGTGGATCGGCAGCAATCTCGAATGCTCCCGGACCTCGGCCGGCCGACTCAACAGCACGTCGCTCGTGCCCGTGCGCCGGTAGAGCAGCGATCGAAGCTCGACGCGGTCTTTGCCCGCGGGAAGCGACTCGGGCACCCGCACGAGACACCACGATCGGCGGCGCGAGAGGCCCGGCAGCCAAAGCGCGCGCCCGTACTGCTGGTTCGCCTCGCCGGCGAATTGCATGGTCGCCAAGACCTCGGCCGGATGGTCGGTTCGGTTGACCGCCTCGAGCTTGACCAGTCCCCAAGTCCCCGGCCTGAAGCGGCGCGTGCCGGCCGGCTCGCCGAAATTGTGCGACAACGGCCTGTCCGCCGACGCCTCGCCCAAGCAGGGCGCCCCCATCGAGGTCGCCGCCAGCACGAGAACCACCGCCCTGAATCGCCGCATGAAATCCTCGTGGGAAACGGACCGCGCACCAGACATCCCGACAAGGCGCCTTCCGCCGGTGGGGCTCGACCGGATCGCGAGGAGGATCGCGAAACGCCGGCGCTTCGATCCAGCGCACCGGACGGCGGAGCCCCTTGTATACCATCCTGGCGAGAAGCTTGGCAAGCGCGTGCGGCCGCCTCCGCCGGCTCGAAGCCGCCCGGCGCCGCTTTCTCAGATTCTTCGCGTCTGCCGAAACCCGGCAAGCTTCGCGCCGGATTCGCATAGGCAGGAAGACCCGACGGGTCGGGTTACGCCAAGCCGGACGTGTCGCATGGCGGTGGCTCGGGCCCGCGCACGGCCAAGTACCGTTCGACCGCCTCGCGCAGCCGGTCGATCTCGGTGGCCAAATCGCGGTAGACGGTCTCGGCCTGGGAGAAATCGCGGCGGCTGCCCATCGATTCGAGGGCGTGCGAGTGCCCGAGGGCCGATTCGGCGTCGAAGTTGCCGACCAGTCCGGCCAGCCGATGGGCGGCCAGCTCCAGCGCGCGCCCGTCGCGATCGGCCAGGGCCGCGCCGATCTTCGCCACGAGATCGGGCGCATCGGAGAGGAAGAACGCCATCTGGGTCTTCAGCAGCTCAGCGTCGCCTTCGAGGCGAGCCAGGGCCGGGGCGAAATCGAAGGGGGCGGCCCGCACGCCCGGAACGAAATCGGCCGGCATGCCGATCGCGGCCATGCCGAGGCTCTCGACGACGGCCTGCAACTCGTGGGCACGGATCGGCTTGGCCAGGTAGGCGTCCATTCCCGCCGCAAGGCAACGCTCGCGATCGCCTTTCATGGCGTAGGCGGTCATGGCCACGATGGGCAGATGCGCGCCGGTCAGGCTCTCCCGCCGGCGGATGGCCGCAGTGGCGGCGAACCCGTCCATCTCGGGCATCTGGACGTCGAGCACGACCACGTCGACCGGCTCGCGGTCGAGCACCGCCAAGGTTTCCTGCCCGCTGCCCACGGCGACGACATGGTGTCCGCGCTTCTGGAGGATGGCCGCGGCCAGAACGCGATTCGCCATGTTGTCGTCGGCGACGACTACGCGAAGCACGTGGGACGGCGCCTTGGACGGCTCGGCGGTCGGATCGGGCGCCCCGGGCGGTGCCGATCGGCCCAGCGCGGCGAGGATCGCCCGCTGAAGCTCGATGGGGCCGACCGGCTTGGTCAGACAGGCGGCCACGTGGTCGGGGCCGCCGTCGCCGCGCTGGCGCGGCCGATCGGCCGACGAAAGCATCATGATCGTGGGCACGGTCGTGCCGCCGTGTCGGCCGATCTGCCTGGCCAGCTCGAATCCGTCGGTACCCGGCATGACCGCGTCGGAAACGACCAGGGTGAACGGGCATCCCCGGGCGTTTGCCTTGCGGACCTCCTCGAGCGCCTTGTCGGCGCTGGCGACGACCGTCGGACGCATGCCCCAGCCGAGCAGGTACTCCTTCAAGATCAATCGGTTCGTCGCGTTGTCGTCGACGACCAGCACCGCGGTGCCGGCCAACGAGCCGGCATCGACCTTGGGGTGGGTCGCGGGTGCTTGGGTCTGGAGCTTGAGCCGGACCGAGAAGTGGAAGGTGCTTCCCTTGCCCACCTTGCTTTGCACCCAGATCTTCCCGTCCATCAGCTCGATCAGTTGCGACGAGATCGTCAGGCCCAGGCCGGTTCCGCCGAAGCGCCGGGTGGTCGAACTGTCGGCCTGGCGAAATGCCTCGAAGATCTGTTCGAGCCGGTCGGAGGGGATTCCGATGCCCGTGTCGCCCACCGAGAAGTGCAGCGCCACCTCGTCGTCGGTCTGCCACTCGGGCTCGACGCGAACGACGACTTCGCCCTTCTGGGTGAACTTGATGGCGTTGCCCACCAGGTTGATCAGCACCTGGCGGAGCCGGACGGGGTCGCCAACGAGGTGTTGGGGCACGGCGGGCGGAACGTGCCAGGCCAGCTCGAGGCCCTTCTGGGCGGCGCGCACGGCCAGCGCCTTCATGGTCTCGCCGAGCAGATCGGTCAGGCTGAACGCGACCGCCTCGATCTCCATGCGCCCCGCCTCGATCTTCGAGAGGTCGAGAATATCGTTCAATAGCCGCAGGAGCGACTCGGCCGATTCCTTGACCGTGCCGAGATACTGGCGTTGATCGGGCGACAGCTCGGTGCAAAGGGTCAGCTCGGTCATGCCGATGATGGCGTTCATCGGCGTGCGGATCTCGTGGCTCATGTTGGCCAGGAACTCGCTCTTGGCGCGGCTGGCCGCCTCGGCGGCCTCCTTGGCCTGTTCGAGGGCCTCCTGGGCCTGGCGGCGCCGGGTCACGTCGGTGAAGATGGCGATCGTGTGCGTCAGACGCTGGTTCTCGTCGAGCACCGGGGAGATGCTGCCCGAGGCCCAATAGCGCTTGCCGTCCTTACGGTAGTGGAGGATTTCCCAGGTCAACCCGTGCCCGTTGCGGATCGCCTCGTCGAGCTCCCGAACGGTGACCGGGTCGGTCAGGGGGCCATGGAGCACGTCTCTCGACCGCCGCCCGACCACTTCGCCCAGCGCGTATCCGGTCATGCGAACGAACCCGTCGTTGACCCACTCGACCAGCCCTTGGCGGTCGAGGATGACCACCGCGCTGTCGGTCTTGCTGGCCACCAGCGAAAGCAGCGACTGCTGTTCGTCGGCCGACTTGAGCGATTGCAGCTCTTCCTGAAGATGCAGCCCTTGGCGGTGGGCCACGCTCAGTTGCCGATTCAGCTCGAGGACGCGCTGAAAGCTGGCCACCAGGGCCTGCTGGGTCGACCGGCTGGCCAAGACGATGCCCCAGTCGGCGAGGATGTCCTCGTCCAACGGGACCGAGGAGGGCACCTCCTGCCCCAGTCGAACGACCGTGGCCCCGTCCGCGCGGCCCACCACGGAAAACCGATCGACCCACGATTTCGCCTGGACCCAGGCGGGGTCGTCCGGGGGCAATGCGCTCGTCTCCGGCGCCGAGCCGGGCAACCTCGGTTCCCGCGGCATCGGCTGGGCGCGAACGACCACCGCGACGAAAGACCGGTCGCCTTCGGCCGAAACGTGGAACTCGATTTCTCCCCGGCCGTGCGACAGAACGCGCCGAGTCACCTCGCTGACGGCCTTGCCCAGGCCGGTGGTCCGCTTGTTCGGCAGGCCGGCCAACGAGCCGAGCAGCCGGGCACGCTGACCCGCCAAGGTCACGTCGCGATTGTGCTCAAGGGAAAACTCGGCGAGCTTCACGTCTCCCAGCTCTTCCGGGTGGCCTGGATTCTCCCGCGGGGCGCACGAGTCGCCGCTCCCGGCCATGCCGAGATCCGGCAAATCGTTCCTCTCAGGATAACAGAAACCACCCATCCCAACACCTCCCCGATGACCGGCTGCCTGCCGGTCGCGGCAGATGGCGACCCGAAGCGGCTTGCGCACCACCGCCCTGGGCCGCCGCGAGGGCTCGAACTTCGCCACGGATCGCGGCACGCTCGCCTTCCAAGCACGATGAGGACGGCTCGGATGGGATCAACTCTCGTGCCAAATGATGACGTCGCGGGCAGGAAGACGCCGGAAGGAAACAGAATGAGATCGGTCTCCCCGTCCGCGACGCACAGGAAACCGGCGCGACCGTCGTCGCTGTTCGCGCCCGTTGGAGTCCAAGCTTCAGCTTGTCATCGGGCGGTCGGAAGGTCGAACTCGAATCGTCTTTGGGCCGCCTGAAGGCTGAACTCCAACGAGGAGCACCGGTGGGCCGTGGCCACTTTCTGGCCATCCTGGTCAAACGTCGTTCTCGTCTGCGGGGCGCGACGGGGCGAGTTGCCGCAAAATCTGGCGGCCGCGCGGCGCGATGAAATCGTCCCACGGTTTGGCATGTACTTTGCTTCCCCTGACCCGAATGTCCCGGTGCGCACTTCCACCCTGGCGCGTATTCTCATGAAGCCGTTCTTGACACGGAAAGCGAGCCTCGAAATTGAGCGATATGCGAAAGGATCTTCGCGCGATTTGTGCCGACGGAGCGGCATGGAGCGTGATGGTGGGAGTCGGCGAGACGTATCTGCCCGCCTTTGTGCTCGCGCTGACCGCCAACCAGTTGGCTTCCGGCCTGGTGGCGACCGTGCCGATGCTTTGGGGAGCGCTGCTGCAACTGGTGACGCCCCTTGCGGTCCGAAGGCTTCGCTCGTACCGGCGCTGGGTGCTCGTATGCGCGGCCGTGCAGGCGGCGTCGTTCGTGCCGCTGGCCGTGGCCGCGTTGACGGGCCGCATGTCGGTGCTTCTGGTGTTTACGGTGGCCTCGGTCTATTGGGCGGCCGCCCTGGGGACCGCGCCGGCGTGGAACGCTTGGGTTGAGACCCTCGTGCCGCAGGGGCTTCGGGCGCGATTCTTCGCCCGGCGAACCCGCGTGAGCCAGGTCGGGCTTCTGGCCGGTTTCGTGCTGGGAGGGTTGTTGCTTCAAGCGGGAACCCGGTTGGGGCAGCCCTTGAACGCCTTCGCCCTGCTGTTCGTGATCGCGGGGACGGCCCGGCTCGTCTCGGCGCACTACCTGGGCCGGCAGCGAGAGCCTCTGCCACCGGGCCCGCCTCTCGAGCCGATCACTCCCGGCCGGATCGTCTCGTCCGTACGGCACGACGCCGACGGGCGCCTCCTGCTGTTTCTGCTGAGCACCCAGTTGGCCGTCTGGGTCGCGGGACCGTACTTCACGGCGTACATGTTCGTCCACCTGGGGCTTTCCTACGTGAGTTACGTGGCGTTGATTTGCGCGGCCTACGTGGCGAAAATCGTGTTTCTGCCGGTGCTGGGGCGGGCAGCGCAACAGTGGGGAGCCCGGCGGGTGCTCTGGGCCAGTGGGCTGATTATCGCCCCGGTTCCGGCCCTGTGGCTGGCGAGCGACCACTTCGTCTACCTGCTGGTTCTTCAAGTGATCTCGGGCGGGGCGTGGGCGGCCTACGAACTGGCCATGCTGCTGTTGTTTCTCGATACGATTCCCCGCCAGAAGCGCGTGGTCATCCTCACGGCGTACAACGTGGCCAACGCGGCCGCCGTGCTTTGCGGATCGCTGTTGGGAGGCATGCTGCTGACGGCCTTCGCCTCGACCCGCCTGGCGTACGGCGCCGTGTTCGTGGCTTCGATGCTCGCCCGGTTTGCCGCGCTGGGCCTGCTGGTGCGCATGCCGCGCGTGGTCGCGCGCCGCGTGCCCGTCGCCACCCGGGCCGTGGCCTTGCAGCCGACGGTCGGCTCGATCGAGCGTCCCGTGCTCGCCGGCCTGGATTCGCAAGGCGACGGGCCGGCGCCGCACGCGCCGATGGTGGCGGTCGAGCGCGAGGTCGCCGTGGCCGAGTCGTCGCCGTTGCGTCCGTCGGCGGTGAAAGATCGGAATCCTCGTCTCGAACAGTCCAGCCATGTCGAGGCCCAAGGTGCTTGATGCGACCGATTGCGCGAGAGACTGACGCCCGTCGCCGTTTGGAACGCAATATGCAGAACCGGCGCCCCGTGCGGCGAGGCTTCGCGCCAAGGGCGACGGCAACGCGCGGGCCGGGCGGCAAATCGGACAAAATGCCATTGACTTTTTGACCCATTGCGGTATCCGTATTATGTCATGGGATCGTCCCCAGTGTTCGAGGCAGGCCGTGTTCCGGGTTACCCTCCAGCCAACGCATCCTTCCCTGACCGGGTACGGGCGCGGCGCTCGGGCGTTCGGATCGGCTTCGCGGTGGGGCGGTCTCGTCCTCTGGACCGTCGTCTCGGGACGGCGGGCCTGTCGACCCGTCTGGCTGGATCGGGATCGACGGCTTGGCCGTCTTCGCCGAGCGACAGCGATAGGGAGTCCGATATGACGAGTGCTGACCCTGCTGACGGACCATCGCTCAGCCTCTCGGCCGACGAAGAGCCTCCCGGGGCAAACGTCGGCACTCTCCCCCTCCCCTCCGGGCCTCTCGCTCCCGATCCCTTCGATGCCGTGACGCTTTGTTGGTCGGCGGCGCCGGCTCGGCGCCGCGGCAAGGGGACGCGGGCATTCCGCCGGGCCTTCTATCGCGACGTGCCCGATCGCGATTGGAACGACTGGCGGTGGCAACTGCGCAATCGCATTCGCACGCTGGCGCAGGTTGAGCCGATGCTGTCGTTGACCCGCGAGGAGCGGGAGTCGTTGATCCGGGCCGGCACGATGCTGCCCCTGGCCGTCACCCCCTACTACATGAGCCTGATCGCGCCCGACCGTTCCGACCAGCCCCTTCGCCGGACGGTGATCCCCTCCTGCGCCGAGTGGATCAAGCAGCCGGGCGAGGCCGACGATCCCCTGGGCGAAGAGCACGACAGCCCCGTGCCCGGGCTGGTTCACCGGTATCCCGACCGCGTGCTGCTGTTGGTCAGCGGCTTCTGCTCGACCTACTGCCGCTATTGCACGCGGTCGCGCGCCGTGGGCGACGGAACCCTGGGCGTCGACGAGACGCGCCTGTCGGCCGCCGTCGACTACATCCGGCGCAACCCGGCCGTGCGCGACGTGCTCATGTCGGGCGGCGATCCTCTGACGCTCAGCGACGATCGCCTCGAATGGATCCTCAGCCGCCTGCGCAAGATCCCGCACGTCGAGATGATCCGCGTGGGCACCAAGGTGCCGGCCGTGCTGCCGCAGCGCATCACGCCCGCCTTGTGCCGGATGCTCCGCCGCTACCACCCGCTCTGGATGAGCCTCCACTTCACCCATCCCGACGAGTGCACGCCCGAGACCCACCGCGCCTGCACGCGTCTGGCCGACGCGGGCATCCCGCTCGGCTCGCAGACCGTCCTGCTTCGCGGGGTCAACGACGAGGTCGAGACGCTCAGGCGGCTCTACCACAAGCTGCTCATGATGCGGGTGCGGCCCTACTACCTCTACCAGTGCGACCCGATCACCGGATCGTCCCACTTCCGGACGCCGGTCGCCCGGGGGCTCGAAATGATCGAGGGGTTGCGCGGCCACACCACCGGTTACGCCGTGCCCACCTTCGTGATCGACGCGCCCGGCGGCGGCGGCAAGATTCCCCTGCAGCCGGACTACGTGGTCGGGCGCGACGGCGACGACCTGGTGCTGCGAAACTACCGGGGAAAGACGTTCCGTTATCCCGATCCCACCCCTTAGGCCTGCAACGACGGAACGAAGGAGGCAGAACTTGCCCGACCCGGAGCCATTGTGCGCACGCTGTGCGCGCCACCGAACAACCTGCTGCCAAACGAGCGAGATCTACGTCACCCCGGGCGACGTCGAGCGGATTGCCGTGCGCGTCGGCCGCGACGACTTCTACCTCGACGAGGCCCCCGCCAATGCCGACTACCTCGATCAGGGCGACGACCCGGCGTGGCGCGAATACGTGTTCGGACCCGACGGGCGCCGCCGCGTGCTCCGGCGCGAGCCGGGAGGCAACTGCATCTTCCTGGGGCCGCACGGCTGCACCCTGCCCCTGGAGGTCCGTCCCCTCGTGTGCCGGCTTTACCCTTACCTCTACAACGAGAGCGGATTTCGCGAGGGGCTCGACGCCCGATGTCCCGTCGAGCTTCTCCTTCCCGGTGAGGGCCTGATCGAGGCACTCGGCATGAGCCTCGAGCAGGCCCGGCCGTGGCACCACCAACTCTACCGCGAGATTCGCCTGGAGCGACGCCTGCTATGCACATCGGGTTGACCTACGACCTGCGCACCGACTACCTGGCGCTCGGGTACAGCGAGGAACAAACGGCCGAGTTCGATCGCGACGACACGATCGAATCGCTCGAAAGGGCCTTGCGCGACCTGGGCCATCGCCCCGACCGGATCGGCAATGCCTGGCGGCTCGTGGAGCGGCTTGCCGCCGGGGAGCGATGGGACCTGGTCTTCAACATCACCGAAGGCTTGTTCGGCGCCGCGCGCGAAGCCCAGGTCCCGGCCATTCTCGACGCCTACGACATCCCCTACACCTTCTCCGACCCCCTGGTCACGGCGGTGACCCTCGACAAGGGGCTCACCAAGCTCGTCGTGCGAAACGCCGGATTGCCGACCCCCGAGTTCGCCGTGATCCGCAGGCTCGAGGACCTGGCGAGCGCGGAACTCGATTATCCCGTGTTCGCCAAACCTCTGGCCGAGGGCACGGGCAAGGGGGTCTCGCCCGCCTCGAAGATCGACCGCGACGACGCCCTGGCGCCCGTGTGCGAGGACCTGCTGGCGAGGTTTCCCCAGGGGGTGCTTCTCGAGACGTTTCTCCCCGGCCGCGAACTCACCGTGGGCATCTTGGGCACCGGTCGCGAGGCGCGCGTGCTGGGCACGCTCGAAATCGTCCTGCGCGAGGGGGCCGAGCCGAACGCCTATTCCTACGTCAACAAGGAGCGATGCGAGGAGCTGGTCGAGTACCGGCTCGTGTCGGCCGGCGACGACCGCGAGGTCCGCCGGGCCGAGGCGACGGCCCTGGCGGCCTGGCGCGCGCTGGGATGCCGCGACGCGGGTCGCGTCGATCTGCGATCCGATGCCGAGGCGACTCCCCAGTTTCTCGAGGTCAATCCGCTGGCCGGGCTGCATCCCGAGCACTCCGATCTGCCCATGCTGGCCACGGCGTTGGGCATGCCCTATGTCGAGTTGATCCGCGCCATCGTCGATTCCGCTCGGGCGCGGGTTTCGCATCGGCCGTGCGTGGGAGTCTTTCCAGGAGACGCCGTCCATGCGCGTGGCCCTGCTTCATAACGCGGTGTCGCCCGACGCGCCCGCGCCCGAGCAAGACGTGCTCGTGCAGGCCGACGCCGTTGCCCGCGCCCTGGCCGAGTTGGGGCACGCGCCGGTCCGAGTCGCGGCGTCGCTCGATCTGAGCCGGGTGCGCGACGACCTCGAACGCGTCGCCCCCGACGTCGTGTTCAACCTGGTCGAGTCGCTCGGCGGAAGCGACCGGCTCAGCTACCTGGCCACGGGCCTGCTCGACGGGCTGGGGTATCGGTATACGGGCTCTCCCACCGAGGCCCTCTTTCCGCTGGGCAGCAAGCTGGCGGCCAAGCGCCGCATGCGGGCCGCCGGATTGCCGACCCCCGACTGGATCGAGGCCGGCGACGCCCGATCGGGGTCGCCCGCCTCGGAAACGAGGCCCTCATCTGGGCCGCGCGACGCCTGCATCCTCAAGCCCGTGTACGAACACGCCTCGTTCGGCATGACGTCGGCTTCGGTGGTTCGGGCCGAAGGGCTCGGCGCCCTGCAAGGCCGGCTGGCCGTCGAGCAGCGACGACTGGGCACGGTCTTGTTCGCCGAGCGGTACGTCGAGGGCCGCGAGTTCAACCTGTCGCTGCTCGACGGCGCGGCCGGCCCCCAGGTTCTGCCGCCCGCCGAAATCGACTTCTCGGCCTTTCCGCCCGCGATGCCCCGCATCGTCGATCACCGCGCCAAGTGGGAGGCCGAGTCGTTCGAGTACGACAACACGCCGCGGCGGTTCGACTTCCCGCCGAGCGATCGGGCCTTGCTGGCCGAGTTGGGCAACCTTGCCCGCTGCTGCTGGCGCCTGTTCGGGCTGCGCGGATACGCCCGGGTCGACTTTCGGGTCGACGGCGGGGGCAGGCCCTGGATTCTGGAGATCAACGCCAACCCCTGCCTCTCGCCCGACGCGGGGTTTGCCGCCGCATTGCAGCGGGCCGTGATTTCGTTTTCCGAGGCGGTGGAGCGGATCCTCGAGGCGGCGATCTCCGCCCCGGCGCAGGGCTCAAAACCCCTGGACTTCGCGGATGCTGCGTCCCCGCACTCAGCACCGACCTCCAACCACGAACCCCCCTGATCGCGCGAGGCTGAATCGTTGTTCCGCATCCGCCGCATTCACGACGACGTTTTGCCGGTCAACCAGGACGCGATCCGCCAGGTGCAGGAGATCCTGGCGAGTCATTTCACGGCGGTGCGGCCCGAGGAAATCGCGCAGCTTGCCGAAAAGCTGCGCAATCCCTTCAAGCAGCGGTTCCGCACGATTCTCTCGGTCGCCGACAACGGCCGCAGCCGCGTGCTCGGTTTCGCCCTGGTGATGCACGAGCCCGTGCTCGGTTTCTGTTACCTCGATTTTCTGGCCTCGGCCCGGGGCTGGACCAGCCGGGGAATCGGCGGCTCGCTGTACCAGCGGGTTCGAGCCGAGGCCCGGGCCCTGGGCGCGAAGGGCCTGTTCTTCGAGTGCCTGCCCGACGAGCCCGGTCAGTGCGACGCCGCGTTACTGGCGGAGAACGCGGCCCGATTGCGCTTTTACGAGCACTTCGGCGTGCGCCCCGTCGTGGGCACGGCCTACCAGACGCCCGTCCATCCCGACGACCGCTGCCTGCCCTTTCTGATGTACGACGATCTCGATCGGGGCCAACCGCTGCGACCGGAGTTCGCCCGGAACGCGGTTCGCGCGATCCTGGAGCGCAAGTACGGGCACCTCTGCTCGCCCGAATACGTCAACGCGGTGGTCGCGTCGTTTCGCGACGATCCGGTGCGCCTGCGCGAGCCGCGATACGTGCGCCAGCCCAAGCCGAGGGAGCCGGTCGCCGCCGATCTGGTCGACCCGATTCCCCTGGTGATCAACGAGAAGCACGACATCCACCACGTGCGCGACCGGGGATACGTCGAGGCGCCGGTGCGGATCAAGGCGATCCTCTCGGCCATCGACCCGACGGGCCTGTTTCGGCGCGAGCCGCCGCGATCCTATCCCGAAAAGCACGTCAAGGCGGTGCACGACGGCGATTTCGTCGAGTACCTTCGCCGCGCCTGTGCCGGCGTGCCGGCGGGCAAATCGCTCTACCCTTACGTGTTCCCGATCCGCAACGGGGCGCGGCCGCCCAAGGAACTCTCGGTGAGGGCGGGCTATTACTGCATCGATACCTTCACGCCGCTGAACTCGAACGCCTATCTGGCCGCCCAGCGCGCCGTCGACTGCGCGCTGACGGCCGCCGACGCGATCGTCGCGGGCCACCACGTGGCCTACGCTTTGGTTCGGCCTCCCGGCCACCACGCCGAACGCCGGGCCTTCGGCGGATTCTGCTACTTCAACAACGCGGCCGTGGCCGCCCAGTACCTCTGCCGGCTCGGACGCATCGCCGTGCTCGACGTCGACTATCACCACGGCAACGGGCAGCAGGACGTCTTCTACCACCGCGACGAGGTGCTGACCGTCTCGATCCACGGGCATCCCAACTTCGCGTACCCCTACTTCTCGGGCTTCAAGGACGAGCGCGGCACCGGCGCCGGCGAGGGATTCAACCACAACTTTCCTCTGCCCGAAAAGGTCGACGGCTCCGCGTACCGCAAGACGCTCGAACGGGCCCTGCGGATCGTCGCCCAGTTTCGCCCCACCGTGCTCATCGTGGCCCTGGGACTCGACACGGCGAAGTCCGACCCGACGGGCACCTGGAGCCTCGCGGCCAAGGACTTCGAGGCCAACGGGCGCATGATCGGCGCGTTGGATCTGCCCACCCTGGTCGTCCAGGAAGGGGGATACCGCACGCGCACCCTGGGCATCAACGCCCGGTGTTTCTTCCAGGGCCTCGTCGAAGGAGCCCGGTCGCGATGAGCGAACAACTGCTCTCGGCCGATTCGGCGGATTCCCCGACGATCCGCTTTCGATATGACGTCGAAACCGGCGACCTTGGCCGGGTCGACGAGATCGTCGCTTCGACGGGTTTCTTCAACCGGGCCGAACGGGCAGTGGCGCGCGAGCTGGTCGAAGAGCGCCTCGAGCGGGGCCCGGCCAGCGGATATCATTTCGTCTTCTGCGCGATTGGCGAGGCGACCGCCGGCTACGCCTGCTACGGCCCCATCGCCGGCACGCGCGACAGCTACGACCTGTTCTGGATTGCCGTCCACCGCACGTTCCAGCGGCGCGGGCTGGGGCGCGCGATCCTCGACGACGTCGAACGGCGCATTGCCGCGGCCGGCGGAAGCCGCATCTACGTCGAGACCTCCAGCCGCGACCAGTACGCGCCCACGCGGGCCTTCTACGAGAACCACGGCTATCGCCTCGAGGCGACCCTGCCCGACTTCTACGCCCCGGGCGACGGGAAGCTGGTCTACGTGAAGGTCGTGCGGGCCGGTTAGACCGGCCCCGCGGTTTCGGAGGGGCCGCCGGCCTCGGGCCGCCATTCGCGCACCCGGGCCCGAAACGACATGATCTCCAGGTCCCCCCGATCGTAAACGAGTCGGGCGCCCGGAGCATCGACATCGACGAGGATTGTCTCATCGGTTGCCCAGGATACCCCGCGAAGCAGCACGCGTGCTTCGTTCTCGGTCGGCGCGACGGCCATGCGCAACGTTCTCCCCGTCGAGGTCATCAGCAGCAGCCTGATCGATCATACCCCGGTGCGGCGCGCGGGTCACGCCTGGGGGCGTCAGGCGGCTTTCCGCCGATGCCCCCTCCCCGATTCGGCGAGCACCCGGCGGTACAGATCGAGGTACTGGCGCGCCGCCTTGCTCCAACTGAACGATTCAGCGTGCCGTCGCAGCTTGGCGCCGTAGTCGGGATCGCGATGGAACGACGCCATCCCGTCGCGGAAGGCGCGGGCCATGTCGTCCGGGCGAAGGCTGTCCCAGTAGAAGGCCAGCGATCCGCCCACTTCGGGCAGGCTCGTGGCTCGATTCAGAAACACGGGACGCCCCATGTCCATGGCCTCGAGCACGGGCAACCCGAACCCTTCGGCCCCGGAGGGAAACACGAAGGCCTCGCAGTGCCGGTACAACCACTGGCGGTTGGCGTCGGAGATCTCGCCGGGCAGGAAGACGCGATCGTGGAGCCCTCGGCGTTCGATTTCGGAGCGGACCTTGCCACCGTAGTCGGAGCTGCTGTCGCCAGCGAGAACCAGTTGACGGTCGGGCAGATGGTGCATCAACTCGACCAGGACGTGAAAGTTCTTCGTCGATCGGAACTGGCCAATCGAGAACAAGAACGGCCGGCGAAGGGGCAAATCGGGCGCCTCGTCGGGTTCGGTCGCGGCGGGCGGGCGCCCGTGGTAGATGACGTGCACGGGCTTGCCCTTCAAGTCGAGATGTTGGGCGATCTCCCGGGCGGCAAAATGGGAGCCCGTCGCAATGGCCGTGGCTCGGTCGACTCGTTCCTGCAGGCGCCGCGTCTCTCGGGCGATCCGCTGGCTCGATTTGCCGGCGTAGAGGAAGTTGAGATCGTGGAGCGTCAGGACGACCGGCACGTCGTTGCGAAGCGGCAGGTATCGGCAGTTCTGGTTCGTGGCATGCCACAGCGAATAAGGGGGGAACGGCGCCCATCGCGACACGAGGGGCCCAATGGCTCGGAGGTACTTCCTCTTGAGCCAGCGTCGGGGGCGAAGGGTCGACACGCAGGGCGCGCCCAGATAGTGCCGATATTGGGGGTGCACCAAGAACATCAGTCCGATGTCGGGTTCGGCCTGTTCGAGCAGGGCCCGCCCGAGTCGCTGGCACACCTCGGCGAGGCCGCAGGGGGCCTTACGCAGGATTTCCACGTCCAACAAGACCACGCTCATCCCCCGCTCCTTTCGACCTCCCTCCGAACGGAGACTGCCCGCCGGGTCGAACCAGGCAGACTGGGCAGCCGGCGCCAAACAACCGCCGTTTCCAACCGACGTTGCCTTCGGTTCTTGAGGGGCAGGATCATAGGCCTGGATTCGACCCAGGTCAAGCCGAGACTTTGGGCCGGTTCCACAGTTTGCGTCGAGGTGACTACCCCCTGGGTGGTACTTGAATCGCGAGGGGGCCGCCTTGTAGGATGAACCTGGGATGCCAGTTCGGACGAACTCCCTGGAGCGTGGGAAGCGAGAAAAAGCACGCGTTGGCTTGATCGTGCTTTCGGGTTGGCGTGAATTGCGAGACCATCGCGAATGGCTGCTCCCCGGTTGAGGTACAAGCTCGGCGACCGACCCGTTCAAGAAGCTGGCTACCGGCTCATTGAGTACCTCGGCAGCGGCCAATTCGGCGAGGTCTGGAAGGCCGAGGCGCCCGGCGGCATCGAGGTCGCCGTCAAGATCATCGACCTCACCCGTGGCGAGGGGGGAAAAGAGTTCTCGGCCATCCAGAAGGTCAAGAAGCTGAAGAATCCCTACCTTACGCCCATCCATGCGTGTTGGATCGTCGACCGCGACGGCCACGAATTGGACGAATCGGTCCTTGGCTCGACCACGGCCGTGCAGCAGCCCCAGGTCGACGACAACGGGACGATTTGCTGGGACGAGCCTCCGCCGATGCCCGACCGGCTGGTCATTGCGATGGCCCTGGGCGATATGTCGCTGGAGGACCGGCTCGAGGAATGCCGCAATTCGGGATCGGAGGGCATTCCCTACGACGAGTTGTTGCGCTACATCGAGCATGCGGCCGAGGGACTTGACTACCTGCATCGGCCGATTCACGACCTCGGGCACGGCCCCGTGTCGGTCGTTCACCGCGACGTGAAGCCCCATAACATCCTGATTGTGGGGGGCGTCGGCCAGGTTTGCGACTTTGGCCTGGCCAGGGCAATCGAGAACCTGCACGAATCGAAAACGGCGACGCTCAGCGGCACGATCGGATACATGGCGCCCGAGCTGTTCGCGGGCTGGAAGGCCACGCCGCGATCCGACCAGTATGCGTTGGCGGTAACCTATGCCCGACTCCGCCTCGGAAAACTCCCTTATCGCGGGGGCGACAGCGCTTCGCTGGTCGAGGTGATGGATCAGGCCCGCGCGGGCGAGCACGTGCTCGAGGGGCTCGCCCCGGGCGAGCGCGAGGTGCTTGCCCGGGCCCTGCACCCCGAGGCCGAGCGCCGCTACGCATCCTGCGTGGAGATGGTGGCGGCGCTGCGAGGGCGGGAACCGGGGCCGCGGATTGCTCCGCCTGTGGCTTCGCCCGAGCGACGCAAACGGAAGCAGTCGTCGACCTCGCCGGGCAGCACGGCCCCGACAATCGAAGCGCCGCTTCCCGACGGCGCGCAGCCGCCGAGCAGGCGAGCCCAAGCCGCGCCGCTTCCGCCGGCGACGCGGCCGCGGAAGAAGTCGCTCAAGACGGCCTTCTGGCTGGGCGCGTTGGCGGTCCTGACCGGTGCGGTCGTCTATCTCCTGCTGCCCACCGGGTCTGCTCCGCTTACCGAGGAAGTTCTCCGCCTCGTCGGCCAGGGCAGGTTCCAGGAGGCCGTGGCCGAGTTGGATTCCGCCGCCGGCAACCCCAAATACCAGAACGAGAACCTGGATCGCCAGGTCCCCGCCTTGCGGGAGACGGTCCTGGACTTCTGGACGAGACACATTCGCGACACGTGGGAGTCGGCCTCCGACGTCGTGGGATACGTCGCGACGCACGAGCAGGCCGCCCAGTTGCTGCAGTGCTATGCCGACGAGCCCGAGGAAAAGGTCCTCGACGCACGACTCCTCCAGGCGTGGAGCCTCATGCGACGCGACCTCCCCGAGCAGGCCTACTCGGTTCTGGAACCGATCCGGCCGGCCGACGCGGCGCCCGACGGCCGCCACGGCGTGCATCGAGCGCTTCGGTTCGCGTCGCAGATCCTCAGGGGCTCGTCGTCGACGGCGGAGGCAAAACGCGCCGAAGAAGACCTGCACGAGTACGAGGCGGCCAAGGGCCGGATGGCGGGCGACGATTTCTGGATCCTGGACGAAACCGGCAACGACCGGTGGATGGGCCGTGCCCGCAAGGTGCTCGACGACGTGGTCAACAACGAGCTCGTTCGCTTGGCCTACCAGCATTTGGACGCCAAGGATTTTCCGCTCGCGGTCCAGACGATCCGCGAGGCGAGCACCATCTCGCTCGAGGACCATTTGCAGACGATTCTGTCGCGCTGGCGCGAGCACCTGTGGGAAGCGTGGAGGCGAGGCGAATCGGGCGAGCTGCACGAAGGGTGCGAACAGTTGCTCCGGCATTTCTCCGGCCAGCCCGACGCAATGCTGCTTCGAGCGCGGGCTTCGGCGCAACGGGGCCGGTACGATCGGACCCTGGAGGAGCTGGCGGGGCTCGAAGGATTGCCCGCCGATCAGGCCAAGCTGCAAATCGCCTTGCAGTTCGGCGCCCGGTGTTCGTTGACGCCCGAGTCGGCTCCTCTGCCGGCGGACCAGCTTGGGGATCTCGTCGGGTTGCGCGATCAGTTCGACCCGCGGGAATTGCCGCTGGCGGGGGTCGGCGATTGGAGCCTGACTTCGGCCGAGAGCGAGTGGCTTGCAGCGTGTCGAGGTCGCGTCACCGCGGCGAACGTTCGCCGCCTCGTCGAGCAGAAGGCGTTCGCCGAGGCGGCGGGCGAGCTGGATCGCCCCGAGCTGCGCGACCAACGCGACGAGCTTTCGGCCGAAGTGCGGCAGAAGTGGCTCGCCGACGTGGTCGCCGACCACCGGGCCGCCACGTCGGCGGATTCGCCGAACCGAAAAGCCCTCGAAGCGGTCGACCGGCGCTGCGACGAGCTTCTGGCCAGGTTCCCCGGGTTCGCCGAGGCCGATCGCTTCAAGGCAAGGATCTTCGAACAACCTCCGTCCGACCTCGACGCGGCCTTGCAGCGAACGCGAGACCTGGTCGTTTCGCGAGAATATGGCAAGGCGATCGATGAACTCGACGGTCTTGCGAAGCAACGAGCGAAGTTGACGCGCGATCAGGCCGAGCTCTGCTCGATTCTTTGGTTCATTGCGAAGTGTGGCATGTCGAGCGAGGCTTCGCAGGTTTCGCTCGAGGATCTGCAAGCCCTTGCCAAGCTGTTCGAGGGTTTGCCTGTTTCGGGCGCCGAGCCCGGCGCCGGGGCCACGTGGGCGCCGACGCCCGCCGAGCGCCGAGCGGTGGAGGAAGGGCGCACGCGGATCGCCGACGAGGCGATGAAGCTGGCGCGACGCGCCATCGAGGCCGGGGATTTCGAGCAGGCACGGGAAGCTTGCTCGGTACTGGGCGAGCGGGTCGGCGAGTTCGAACGCGATCTCGACCGATTGCGGGCCGTTGTGGAGTGCCGCGATCCGGAATCGGAGGGCGACGACATGCTCGGCGTCCTCAAGCGGGTCGCGACGCACCTCGCTGAGGCCCCCGGTTGGCCCAAGCCCAACGATGCCCGAGACCTCGCCTTGGCGCTGGCCACCATCGGCGAGAGGTCGCACGGGGCCCGGGCGGCCGATTGGGAGTTGGCCATCGCGATTCTCCGCGCGCTACCCCCCCGAGCGGGGCCCTTCGGGCGCGACGTCGCCACCGCCCTGGGGCGAGCCTGGGAGGCGCGGATCGGCCTGCGAATCGCCGAAGACGCCCCCCCGAGTCAAGCGGAGGCCGAGCAACTCGAAGCCGACTGGAGCATTGTGCGCCGGGGCGACTTTGACAGCAGCCTGGTGAATCTGTGGCGGGCCGAACTGCTCACCGTGCTCAAGAACGATCCGGCCGCCGCCGCCGACCTCTTGCCCCGCGATGTCGAGTCGGCCTATCGGAATTACGTTCGGGCGGTGGTTTACCGCGGAGTCGGGTCGGGATGGGATACCGTGGTCGACGACCTGGCTGCGCTTTGGGCTGCCGACGCCAAGGACCGCGGCTTCATCGAGCGGCAGGCCCGCAAGCAGAAGATCGTCGAAGCGGCCGTGGCAGCCGCCGACGAGCTGGCGAAGCCCGTTCCATCGCCGCTCGAGGCCCCTTATTCCTCCCCGCAGGTTGCCGACCGATTCCTGTCGGTGCTCGCCCCGCTGGCCGACTCGCTTCCGCCGAACGATCCCGCTCTCGAGGCGAGGTTTCACGCGAGCCTTGCGACGGCGGCGTGCCACGGCACCACCCCGCAATACGATCTGGCCTGGTCGTCGGCGCTGCGGGTTCGCGATCGGGTGACCCGCGCCGAGGGCGGCGATGTGGCGCTCCTCGCGGCGTGCGTGCGGAGCTTCGCCAACCATCCGTCGCAGACGGCGCTGGCGCCGGCGGAACAGCAGTTCGGCATCGAGGCATGCTCGCGTCTTGTCGGACTGTTGCGCGACAAGAAGTCGGGGCTAACGCTCGATGCCAACCAACAGGGGGCCCTCTTCGACGAACAACTGCTCCGACCGGTGCTCGTCCGGGCGGCCGCCCTTGCCGAGCAGGCGGAGCCGGGCGTGCCGCGAACCGTTCTTCACGAGCTGTTCGCGGCGTCGGCCTGCTACCTGTGGGACCAGCGCTACGGCAATTGGCCCTTCCCGGTCGCCGACGAGGTCGAGAAACTGGCGACCGGGGCCGTCGACTTGTACGCGGCGCTCTCCGGCGACGCGAGTCGGCGCGCGCTGCGCAGCCAGGTCGAGAGCCTGATCGCGCGGGGCACGGCCCGCCTCGAGCTCGGATCGGCCAGGTGGAAGGCCGCGCGCCGGGATGCCGAGCAGGCGCTGACCATGCTGGACGCGCTCGAGAACGCCGAGGGGCTGCGCTACTCCTGCCAGGGGCTGCTCTGTTCGCTGTATTACCGGGAAGCCGAGCCCCAGACCTCGCACGACGAGTTGTCCCGGCTGCTCGACGAGTCGATCGCGATGGGCGAGAGCGCCATCCTGGGAGGCGACGAGAACCCGCACTACTGGCAGAACCTGGTCGACCTGATGAACGCTCGCGTCCTCCGGGCCAACACGGCGCGCGATACGACCTTCGAGTCCCAGGCCGAGGACCTCAATCGCGTCGTCGCGTTGGCGCGGGAGGCTCAGAAGCGCGGCGGAGGACGAGAAGACTATCCGCACCTCGGGGCGGGAAACGCCTACGAAGACCTCGCGTGCTTCGTCGACCGCGACGTCGAGAAGAACTACGCCGAGGCGCTGCGGGCCTTCGAGAGCGCCAGCCGCATCGACCGCCTCAGCGCCCGAGGCCTCTCGAGCGTCGGACGCTGCCTGTTTCGCACGGTCGCTCTGTCGCACGTCGAGCCGACGAAGGTCGGGTCGTACGGGTTCACCGATCGAGGTGCCGTCCTCGAACAGGCCCTCGAGTACCTGCAGCGCGCCAAGAGGTCCGATCCCCAGTACGCCGAGACCTACCTCTGGTCGGGGCAGGTTCGGATGGCCCGGGGCGAATTCGAGTTGGCCGACCAGGATTTCGAGACGGCCAGAAAGCACGCCGAGTCGCTTCCCAACCGCGTCTATTACGTGTCGTATTGGGCAAGCTCGCCTCTGACGCGATGGGAGGCCGCGGCGGCGGAGGGCGATTTCCTGCCGGATGCGCTGCTCGACGTGGCGTCGCAACGAGCCCGGGAACTGTCCGAGGCGCCCGCCTACGCGAGCTTGGACGGCCGGAAGGAACGATCGAAGATCGAGGCCCAGATTCGCTTCCGAAAGTGGCAGCGTGACCGTTCGCAAGGCGATCTCCAGGCCGCGCTCGAGATGCTCGATGGCTTTTCCGACGCGACGTGGTCGGATCTCAATCGCATCCTGCTGAAGACGGAAATCCTCAGCGAGCTGCTCCGCGACGAAGCGATGGGCTGGGACTGGGACCGATTTCGCGAACTCGTGGATCTCGTCGAGCAGGCCTCTCGGGTCGCCGTCACCTGGGACCGCGACGGCATGCGAAACGCCCATTATCAGGCGGCCTATCACGGCTCCGTGGCTCTCGACGAACATCGCAAATCCCAGGCGCCGGCCGATCTGGGCTTGCGCACGTGCCTTGACCTCGGCGAACAGCACTGGAAAGCCGCCATCGACCTGACGCGGACCAACGATCTGGCCTGGGCGTTCAAGACCCGATACGAGGCGGTTCAGATGCTCCTGGTCGGGCAAATGGAATTGAAGCTCGAAGGCCCGGAGAGGCAGCGACTCGGCCAACGGGCCCGCACGTGGCATCGGGAGGCCGGTCGCTTCGCGCCGGATGCCGAGAGGAGAAGCATGTTGGATGCTTTGACGCCGCACCTGGACGATCTTTTTCCCATCGCCGAAAAGTCGCCCCCGAGGCGCTGACGAACCCCAACCTCCCATCCCAAAGGCCACAGCATGCCACCGCACATCGCAAGGGAAGAGCGAGAGCCGTTCCGAATTCTGGTCCTGGGCGATTTTCGGGGGCAGCGGGCCCCGGTCGGCGGTGACGTGGGCGCCAACCTGGCGCGGCGGCGCCCGATCGCCGTCGACCGCGACAATCTGGACGACGTGATGGCCCGGCTGGGCGTGCGCTGCGACGCCGCCATCGGCGACGACGAGGGACACGTGGTGTCGCTGGCCTTCCACCGCCTCGACGATTTTCACCCCGACCACCTGTTCGCGACGACGCCGCTGTTTCAGCGTCTCAAGCAGTTGCGCGAGAAGCTCCAGAGCCCGGCCACCTACGAGAAGGCCGCCGCCGAGGTGCGAGCGTGGGGGCTTCTGGAGAAGAGACCCGAGCCCGACGCGGCTTCCAGCGCTCCGCCGCCGATCGCGGAGCCGCCGACGGGGGGTTCCGACGCGGGCTTGCTCGATCAGGTGCTCGAGCAAACGGGGCCGTCGCCGGTTTCCGCCCGCGAGCCGCAGCTTCCGCCCGGGCTCAGCGAGCTGGTGCGGCGCGCGGTCGAGCCCTACCGGCTGGCCAAGCCCGACCCGGAACGGGCCGATCTGATCCGGTGCGTGGATGCCGTCGCGGGGCAGTTGATGCGGTCGGTGTTGCACGATCCCCGGTTCCAGGCCCTCGAATCGGCCTGGCGGGGACTGGCCTTCCTGGTGCGGCGTCTGGCGACCGGTGCCAAGCTGAGGGTGTTCGTGCTGGACGTCAGCCGCGACGAGCTGGCGGCCGATCTGGGCGACGCCGGAAAGATCGAGTCGAGCGCGATCTACAAGCTACTGGTCGAGCAGACCGTCGCCACGCCCGGCGCCGATCGCTGGTCGGCCATCGCCGCGAATTATACGTTCGACGCGGCCGCGGTCGATCTTCTGCTGGCCGGGTGCCTGGCCATCGTGGCGGCCCGAGCGGGCGCGGGGCTGGTGGCCGGGGCCGAACCGGGGCTGATCGGGTGCGACTCGCTGGCGGCCACGCCCGATCCCGACGACTGGCGAAGCGAGCTGCCGCCCAAAGTCAGCGAGACCTGGAAAGGCATTCGCGCCTTGCCCCAGGCGCCCCATCTCGCCTTGGTCCTGCCGCGGTTCCTGCTGCGAGCGCCTTACGGCCCCGGCACGTCCCCCCTCGAGAGCTTCGATTTCGACGAGTTGCCCGATCCCGGCGCGCACGAGGACTTTCTCTGGGGAAACCCTTCCTTTGCCTGCGCCATGCTCCTGGGTCAGGCGTTTCGCGACCGCGGCTGGAAGATGCGGCCCGAGCACGCCATGACCATCGACGATTTGCCCGTGTTCGGCTACGACGACGAGGGGGAATACCGGTTGAAGCCGTGCGCCGAGGTGCTGCTGAGCGAACGGGCCGCCGAGCGGGTCCTCGACGCCGGCCTTCTGCCGCTGCTAACCGTCAAGGGGACGGGCACGGCGCGACTCGCGGCCTGGCGCAGTGCTCACAAGGACGGCGTCGCGCTTGCCGGCCCCTGGCGGTAGCCGCTGGCGGTAGCGCATTCGGGCTCGGCCGGATGCGTCGACGGCCCGGCGCGCGTCCGCTCCTCCCGATTTCGGACGGTGTCTCTCCGCCGATCGCGGTGCGGCCGGGCCGGGCGGCTTCGACACGGGCGTCCCGGGGAAGAAGGTCTCTCGCCAATCGCGGCGCGCCCATGTCCGGTCCCATGACCGGAATCCGATTGCTTAGATAACGCACTAGCAACAAGTCGCTCGGTTGCGGCAGCGACCCCGGGCCGGCGCGAATCGCGCAGCGCGCCGGGTCGCGTCTTCCCCTTTCGTCCCGGTCCCATTCCCGGGAGCATCGCTTTACCACGAGGAGGATTCCATGTTTCGACTGTTCGGCTCCCCTGAAAAACGCAACCCTTCAAGGCTGCGGACTCGCCGCCGCCCCGTCCGATTCGAGTCGCTCGAAAAACGCTTCTGTCTGGCGGCTCCGGCCATCACCTCGTTCCAGATCGACTCGGTCGACGGCACCTACGTGTCGGTGAGCGGCAGCGTCACCGACGAATGCCCCGAGATGACGCAAGTCGATTTCGAGGGCGCGCTCTGGGGCAGCACCTGGCCCGACGCCTACGGAAACTTCTCCTACTCGGGCTACGCCCAATCGCTGGGCGCGATTACGGCCGTCGCCACCGACGACGAATGGCTCCAGTCGGCCCCGGCGGAGGTCGAGTTGACCAACAATCCCCCGACCCTCCAATCGCTCTCGATTTCGTACGGGTACCGCACGAATCTGACGATCAGCGGCCAGGTGATCGACGAGGACCCAGGCAACCTCGCGGTCTACATCTCCGGGGTCGTTCAAGGCGTGGTCATGACCGACTCGAACGGGTACTTCAGCCTCGATGTCGTGGGACGCGATCTCGGCGAGGTCGAAATCGAGGTCTACGACATCTGGGGCCAGCAGGCTTATGACACGATCGACGTCACGGGGAACAACCCTCCCACCATCACGAACTACTACTGCCAGGTCGACAGCGGAGGCATCCTGACGGTCGACGGGTACGTCGTGGACGAGGATCCGGCCGGGCTGTCCGTGATGTTCGAGTTCATGTCGAACATATACAACACGACGACCGACACCTTCGGGCGTTTCATGTGGCACAAGCAGCTCGACCTCGGCGACGAGGGAGACTTGCTGACGTGGGTGTACGACTGGTGGGAGCTGTCCGACGCCGTTCTCGACTACGTCATGTACGTGTAACCGGATCGCGTGGGTCCGGTCATTGGGGTTGACACATCCGTTGCCGACAAGGAAGTGAAACCGCGTGGATCCCCTTTCGAGCCAGTTCGATGCCTTGTGTCGCGAAGCCGCGGCGGGCTCCCCCGCCGCGGCGGCGCGGTTTCGGCGCCACGTGCTGCCCTACCTTCGCGTGATCGTCCGTCGCGCCTTGAGGTCCGGAGAGAAAGGGTCCGCCATCCTGGCAGCGGCTCGAGCGGCCGCTCGACGGATTCCGGCTCACGACTCCCCCTCCTCGCCTCAAGGACCCGAGTCGGCCGCCAGCGAAGTCGCGCGCGAGGTCTGCGAACTCCTGATCCGAAGGATCCGGTCCCGCGGCAGCGTCGGGCGCCCCGATACCGTCGTCGAGCAAATCGACCTGCCGACGTTGCTCGGCGGGTTGCATTCCTCGGGTAGTCCCACCTGATGCGACGTTGGCGTGGCAGGTCCGACGGCGGCGTGGTCGAGCAGGCCGGCAGTCCGGTCCGGCTCCCACGCCGCTCCTTTTCGCCCTCGCACTCAACCCGGCACCAGCCCTTCGCGGATGGCAAACCGCACCAGTTCGGCCGTCTTATGCAAACCGAGCTTCTTCATCAGCCGCCATTTGTGGTTGTCCACGGTGCTCCGGGCCAAACCCATCTGCTCGGCACACCGGGTCACCGTGAGCCCCTGGGCCACGTAGCTGAGCACCTCCAACTCGCGGTTGCTGAGCTTGGCCAAGCGGGGGCCGTCCGGCGCCGAACGAAAGCCGGAGGACGCGCCGTGGAGTCGAAGATCGACCTCGGGACAGCAAGTTACCCCCCCGGCCACGGCGGAGCGGACCGCCTCGGCGAGTTGCTCGAAACTGGCATGCTTGGTCCAGTAGCCCGCCCCACCGATCCGCAACGATTCGCGAACGTGGGCCGCGCGCACCCGGTCATCGAGGAAGATTACCCGAGTTGGGGGGCACTGGTCGAGAATCCTGCGAGCCGCCCAGAAGGCGCCGCAGTTGGGAAGCGTGACGTCCATGAGCACGGCCCTGGGGCGAAATCGCTTGGCCACGCCCACCGCCTCCTCCGCGTCGGTGGCACCGACCACATCGCCGATCCCGTGGGCGTTCTGGAACAGCCCCACCAATCCCACACAACACACAACGTGGTCGTCGACCACCAACAAGCGAATCGCGCGGTGGCAACGATTCCCGCCGTTGGCGGGGCCGCCAGGAACGATCAGGGAGTCACTCGGCATCAATCCGGTCGCAGAAAGGCCTTCTGTCTGAGGATGAACTGGGGTCCTGGGCCATCCTCGCCCTTCGCGACTCGCTCGCAGAGCCAGGTTCTCGGATTTTCGGCACGCGACGCGATGACGAGCACGCGGGTCTCGCGGCCGTACACGTCGGCAAGCCATACTTGGCCGGGTCGAATCAATGGCTTTTCCATATTCTCGCAATCGAGAACCGCCACGCAGAGCGGACACGATTCCTGCGATTCCGATCACTTCCGTCCGGCACGGAATGCTCGCACCGCGAACCTCGCGCCGAACCCGCACTCTCTGCCACCGTACGGCCCACCCTGCGCTAACGCTCGTTCCCGCTGCCGGCTAAAATACCGTGGCACTTGCGATCGGTATCGGGAATAATGCCGCGTGCTGGGCACCGGCGGACGCACCCCCCCAAGATGAGACATTTGCATGCCCTCGGATGAAGTAGTGATCACCGGAGTTGGAGTCGTCAGCCCCATCGGGATCGGCAAGGACCGGGTTTGGGAGGCGCTCTGCTCCGGCCGGAGCGGGGTTCGCTCGATCGGCCGC
>Ga0334900_1001237_pt1 | contig 29128 bp, 29 predicted proteins | sample GraSluR3_MG_2_FD_207231 | JGI IMG/M metagenome (GOLD analysis project Ga0334900, IMG submission 207231) | Sludge microbial communities from methane-producing bioreactor in Wageningen University, Netherlands - Granular Sludge_31_08-R3 | ecosystem: Engineered > Bioreactor > Anaerobic >...
GTAATTTTCATCCGCAACGATGTTTTTCACCTAAATAAGTGAAAAATATTTAATCGGGCAAGCCTTGTAAACATTATTTTTACTTGGCTTCCCGATTTTATTAAATTTTTGTTGCGGATTTAAGAAAATAAAAGAATGCCGAAATCAATCGGCATTTTTTTCACCACTTATGCCGGCTTTGATTTTCTTTACGGCTGACTTCAAAACTTGCTATAGCTTATTGCAATTACTGTAATGGTTGAAATCGCTAACAGTGTGTTCATTGCTTTATGTTTCGGTACGCTGTACCTTTTGTCAATTCGCTGATTTTTACTTATCCATGTCTCGGTGCGATGCACCTTGAGATTATTAACTGTTACCTTACTTATATATGTTTTGGTACGCTGCACCTCAAACTGGAGCTAATATATTTTCCAAATATGACAAAACATTACACCAAGAGCAGCAGAGCTGCGAAATATTTATAATTACAAATAACATATAGGATATTAGGTGCAGAGCACCGGAACATTTTGCAAAAAGCATCGCAGAGGTAGCAGTTTGGTTAAGAATAGAAAAACGAAAGTTTTTGGCATGGTTTTTTGCCTCGAAGAAAAGCAAAAACACATGCCAAAAACATTTTCTGCAAAAGCACTTATTTTATCAATATTTTGGTGCGCTGCACCTCAAACTGGAGGTAATATATTTTCCAAATATGACAAAACATTACACCAAGAGCAGCAGAGCTGCGAAACATTGATATTTCAAGTGATAGCTAGGATAAAAGGTGCAGAGCACCGGAACATTTTGCATATTCCACAAATCAATTCAGATTATGGAACCCTTTTTGCTAAAATGATATTCAACACTTATATTTGTAATCTTATAAATTTTGAATTATGAAAATTATCTATGGTATTTTAATATTTGTCGGTATTGCTTTTGCAACACAAACACATGCACAAAATAATCCCGAAGACATTCTGGATCCATTTTTCGATACTTTTAAAAATGACATGAATGCAGCAATTGATTATTTGTTTTCGACTAACGAATTAATTGATGGTAACCAAGAAGGAGTGCAAAGTGTAAAAGACCGACTCGAAATGTCCAGAAAACTACTCGGAAATTATTACGGACACGAATTAATTAAAATTGAAGAAGCCGGTGAATCTTATCTCCGATATACGTACAGCTTAAAATACGACCGTCAACCGGTAAAGATTATAATAGTGCTATATAAAGCCAATGACAAGTGGAAGGTACAAAATCTTAATTTTGACGATAAGGTAGAAACAGATTTCAAGGAAATATAAAATCATTAAAATGAAAGCATTAACAATAATTACAGTGCTATTTTTTAGCACACTAACTTTGTTTGCACAAAACAAAGATAAAGGCAAATTCGTTGAATATGAGCCCGGCTTTTATCAAAATTCCATTCTAAAAGATGTAAATGCAATAAACGAAAACCTTAAACCCATAAAGAAAGAAAAGCACTTCTTTATGGACCATTCCGATTTGAGTTTTCCATCAAAATTATCAGATTATACAATTATTTGGCATTCTCCCTCCCACTCCCAAGGAAATGCGGGAACTTGTTGGTGTTACGGAGGTACCTCTTTCTTTGAATCTGAAGCTTATAGACTTTATAACAAAGAAGTCCGGATTTCGGAGATACATACAGTTTATTGGGAATATGTTGAAAAAGCAAAACAATATGTACGGACTAGAGGCAACTCAGAATTTTCGCAAGGTTCGCAAGCCAATGCAGTAACAAGAATGTTTGATATGTATGGAGCTGTTCCCGAAACCGAATACACAGGTTTATTGCATGGACGAAAATATCATTCGCATGATGCAATGTTTAATGAAATGATGAATTACTTAAAGTCAGTAAAAAACTCTAACGCATGGAACGAAGAACTCGTAGTTGCAACAATAAAAAGCATTTTAAACCATTATTTAGGCGAACCACCAAGTAGTTTTAAATACGAAGGAAAAGAATATACTCCCAAAACATGGCTTAGCGACTATTTAAAAATAAACACCGAAAATTATATCGACATTCTTTCCATTATGCAAGAGCCTGAAGGAGAAAATGCTACTTATCCTGTACCGGATAATTGGTGGAATAGCGATACTTATTACAATGTTAAGCTAGATGAGTTTATGAATTTATTGAATAAAGCTTTACAAAACGGTTATAGCCTTGCCATAGGTGGTGATGTTTCGGAATCCGGATTTGTCCGTAACACTCAGGCTGCAGCAATTCCCGACTACGACATCCCATCTGAATATATAAACGACTATGCACGTCAATTCAGATTTAGTAATAAATCAACTACCGACGATCATATTATGCATATTGTTGGATATAAAAAACATAAAGGCGATATGTGGTATTTAGTAAAAGACTCCAGTAGCGGATCGAGAAATAATAATCCTGAGGCAGCTGAATTTGGGTATTACTTTTTTCACGAAGATTATATCAAGCTAAAGATACTTACTTTTACTGTACATAAAGATTTGCTTGAGTTATAGACGGGAACAGTAAAAAGTTGAAAGTATATTTAGTATTTCCAATCCACAAGATAGGCTACGATAGATATTGAAACTTTCGGGAATGGTGATTAGATTTAATAATTTATTCTTTTCTATTTGCATAATTACAACAAAATGAGTACTTTTGTGAACTGTTAGTAATATAAATTATTACTTATAGTTCATAAATTATGAGTGAACGATTAATATATAAACTTTTGCAAAGCAAACAAACTGTTTTTTCAATTAATGAAATTGCTTTGATTGGAGATTTTAAAGAAACGAAAAATCTTAAAAGTCAACTGAACTATTATGTAAAAACCAACTTATTATTAAATATTAGAAAAGGTTTTTATGCAAAGCATAATTTCTGTATCGAAGAATTTGCATGCAAACTATACACACCTTCATATTTATCCTTAGACTACGTATTACAGAAAGAAGGAATTGTTTTTCAGTATAATACCGAAATTACTGCAGTAAGCTACCTGAGTAGAATTATTAATATTGACTTTTCAAATTTGAAGTATAGAAAAATAAAGCATGGTGTTTTATTAAATACTCTCGGAATCATCAAACAAGAAAACGGGGTAAATATTGCTACTGCAGAGCGTGCTGTACTTGACAGTTTATACCTTAATAAATCGGGTAATTTTGATAATGATTCGGTATTAGATGTGGATTTGATGAAAAAGATGCTTGCTATATACAAGTCGAAAGCATTAGAAAAATTGTTTTACGAAATTTTTTAATATGTTTGATATTAGTTCACATAAATACTATTTGGTAAGAATACTTAAAGATATATATTCTGACCCCCTTTTGAGTTCTGTTCTTGGTTTTAAGGGAGGGACTGCTCACATGTTGTTTTATAATCTTCCGCGTTTTTCGGTAGATTTAGATTTCAATTTGCTGGATAAGACAGAATCCGATCTTGTTTTTCAAAAATTAAGGAATATTTTATCTTCTTATGGCCAAATCAAAGATGAAGCTCAAAAATATTATGGTTTATTGCTTGTACTTAACTATGGTGCACATAATCGTAATCTAAAACTGGAGATATCTAATCGAGAATACAAGGATAGATACCAGAATCTAAACTACCTTGGAATTATGATAAAAGTAATGCATGTAGAAGATATGTTTACTCATAAATTGTGTGCACTTACTGATCGTAAATCCATAGCCGGAAGAGATGTTTTTGATATTTATTATTTCCTTAAGGATAATATTAAAATCAATCATGAAATAATTAAGCAAAGAACCAATATGGATGTATCCGAATACATTGATTATTCAATTTATACTATCAAAAATATAAAAAAGACAAGTTTGTTAAATGGCATAGGAGAACTTGTGGATGAAGATGTGAAAAGTTTTGTTAAAAACAAACTGCAAGACGAAACTATCAATTTGTTGGGAATTTATAAAAACATATATCTATAGCTGTTTTTTACATAAAGGGAAAAGATCTTATTGGTCATACTATTTATTTCCAATCCACAAGATAGGCTACGATAGATATTGAAACTTTCGGGCTTAGTAATATAAAGCAAACCGCTCAGGTTTTGGCATGTATTTTTGCGATTCCGATCACAATCGGAATAAGCAAAAAATCATGCCAAAACCAGTACTCAACTCCTATAATAATTACCTTTTAATAATTAATTTCTGTTTACTACTACATTCAACATTATCAATTTCAACTATATAAATTCCAGCGTGCAAATCCTCAATATTTATGTTGTGCTTGATACTTTGAATTTGCTCAATCTTAACTAATTCTCCAACAATATTAAATATATACAATGTTTGATTGTTGTAAACACTTTCATCAATTTCAATAGTAAAAAACTCGTTTGCCGGACTTGGATAAATATTGATATTTTTAACCAACAATTTCTCAGAATTTGCAGAAACAAATCCTGAAAAACTTAAATTATCTACATATAAAATTGACTCAGAGTGTTGAATGTATGCACCAGTAACAAAAAGAATAGTAGCAGAATCAGGTATTTCAGTATTATAATATGTCATAGGTATTTCCAAGGGTGTCCATTCAGGTACTGTTTGGGTTGTTAACCAATATGGATTACCTATAACAACTCCATCTTTATAGAGATATATATTTGCGATAATTGAATCACCTTCATGAGGAAAGCATTTATAATACAAAAATAATGATTCAGGTCGATACCCCATTTCAAATGAAGGTTGAGGTATCCAATTGGTCATTGGGTCAGGTGCATCTGAACTAATTGCTACACCTCTAACACCATTTGGGATATCAGCTTGAATTTTTAGCGAATACATTCCTGTTCCTAATGGATAGCTTTCGTTATTTCTCTCAAGTGAAAATGAGTATGTTTCACAACTGTATGGTAGAGATCCAACCCAAAGATCAGGCTTTAAATAAGTATTAAAAGGCGGGTTACAGCCGTATCCGTTATCAAAATAATCTTCCCATACTTCGAACCCACTATTGGGAATTTGTGAATTTGCTTCAATTGAAAACACAATTAAAACAACAAGAATTAAGGTAAAATTTTTCATAATGCTTTTGTCAGTGATTATAGTGCTGACTCCGCACTTTTAAAGTTTCTATTGGGATAGCTTAAAAAATTATGTTGAATGAAAAATAGAATTAGTTTAGTAAAAGCTTTACTAAAACATGATAGAACCACAATTTTGCGGTACGGGTTCATTGTTTTTGATGTATATATTAATCAAAAGTACATAAAATATTAATATATAAGACAATAAATATAGATTTAGTTAATAAATTTTATTCATTAATCACGATGATTCAAAACAGAACACAACATTCAGATAAAGCAAGGGTTTTGGCATATATTTTTGCGATTCCGATCACAATAGGAACAAGCAGAAAATCATTCCAAAACTTAAAACCTATTTTTCATTATTACGAGACAAACTAACTAATATCTATACCCTTTCACGCTCAAACATTACTCACAATTTAGTAAGACTTGATAAATCTTTGGATAAGAAAAATTTTTATTTTAATTTAGTCTAAAATTTAATTATAAAATAATGGAATCAAGACCGAACACACATATTCCTGTAAGACAAGTATTTACAGAGTACCTTGAACGTAAAGGTCATAGAAAAACTCCGGAAAGATTTGCCATATTAGAAGAAATATACAGTAGAGACGGACATTTCGACATTGAAAGTCTTTATATTTTTATGAAAAACAAGAATTATCGTGTAAGTAGAGCAACATTATACAATACAATAGACTTACTTCTTGATGCTCAATTAGTTACTAAACATCAATTTGGGAAAAATATTAGTTGGTACGAAAAAGCCTACTCTTGTGTACAACACGACCACCTAGTATGTAATCAGTGCGGTAAAGTTTATGAATTTTGTGATCATAGAATTCAAGAGATTAAAAATACTGTTTCAAAAATTTATAATTTTACTACTTCTCATCATTCACTTTACATTTATGGATTGTGTGAAGAATGTAAGAAAAAAAACCAGAAAACATCAAAATAATTAACAAGTTTGGTTTTCATGGTAATTCAATAGGCTACAAATTTTCATCTCATTATTTTTGTATTTGTGTTAATATTTACAATAAAAGCCATAACTAAAATATCAATAAAAAGTTTCAAATTAACTATCTTTGAAACGGTAAATATATGATAATATGAAAGTAGATGTTTTATTAGGATTACAATGGGGAGACGAAGGAAAAGGCAAAATTGTTGATTTCCTAACACCAAATTACAATGTAATAGCAAGGTTTCAAGGAGGTCCAAATGCGGGGCATACTCTTGAGTTTAATAACATTAAACACGTTTTGCACACAATACCCTCAGGGATTTTTCATGACAATACCGAGAATTTAATCGGAAACGGAGTTGTCATTGATCCAATAATCCTAATTAGTGAAATTGAAAAAGCAAAAGCTATAGGAACAGATATCTTTAAAACCTTGCTAATAAGTAAAAAAGCTCATTTAATATTACCAACACACAGGTTGCTTGATGCAGCTAACGAAAATAAATTAGGGAAAAATAAAATAGGTTCAACACTTAAAGGAATAGGGCCATGCTACACCGACAAAGTAGCTCGCAAAGGTTTAAGAGTGGGTGATATTTTATCAAATGATTTTATAAAAAAGTTTAATATCATCATCAAAAGTCATAAACAACAACTAGATTTTTTAGAATTTGAATATGATTTAGAGTCTTCGATACAAGATTGGTTGAATGCAATAGATAAAATAAGAATGATGAAAATTGTTGATGGAGAATGGTTTATTAATCATGCTATTACCAACAACAAAAAAATACTTGCAGAAGGAGCACAAGGTTCCTTACTCGATATAGATTACGGTAGCTATCCATTTGTTACCTCCTCGAATACTATAAGTGCCGGAGTATGTACCGGCTTAGGAATTGCTCCAAATAAAACAGGTAATATTTTAGGCATATTTAAGGCATATTGTACACGAGTAGGAAGTGGACCTTTCCCTACAGAACTATTCGATGCAGATGGAGAAAACCTTAGAACTGAAGGCAATGAATTTGGTTCTACAACCGGACGACCGAGACGCTGCGGATGGTTAGATTTAGTTGCCCTTAAATACTCAATCATGATTAATGGTGTAAGCGAATTGTATATGATGAAAACTGATGTATTAGATAGTTTTCAAAAAATTAAAGTTGCTACCGCATATATAATTGATGGAAAAAGGCATACTGAAATGCCTTACGAACTTTCGCAAAATATTGAGCCTGAATATGTTGAATTTAAAGCTTGGAATACTGATACTTCTAAATTTTCAAAGTTTAGTGAATTACCCGTAGAGCTATTACAATATATTAAATTTATTGAAGAAGAAACCGGAGTCCCCATTAAAATTGTATCGGTAGGACCAAACCGAAACCAAACGATAATTTCTGACAATTTTTAAACCTGCAAATATCCCTGTTTTTCTTAAATTAACATAAGGGAGTTAATATTTTTAATTAAGTACTCTGGTATCACGTTTTTAGTAGTCTTAATTTAGCCGAAAACCAAAAATCATTAAAATGATTAGAACCGGAATTTTAGGAGATCAACAACAATGCGAAAAAATAATAAAAGATTTACGTAGTATTTCTGCAATTAAGCTAGTCGGTTTTTGTGATTCTAACTCTCATCAAAACATAACCAGTGATTTAGAACGATTTATGGTACCCGAACAATTGCTTGGTCATGTAGATGCTGTAATAGCACTTAACCCAATGTCGGGGCTTTCTCAAATTAAAGATTATGTTCGCCAATCTAAACATGTACTATTTCAACCAAACCAACACTATAGTACACGAGAAGCTACAAGTTTAGTAAGCATAATAGATGAAGCAAATGTAAAAGTACAGGCTGGTTTTGATAAAAGATATCATCAAGCTTTTCTTGCAACAAAGCCATTTATCAAAGATCCTAAGCTAATAGTATCTAATCATTATATAAATCTTGCCAACGATAACACAAATGTATCAGTTTTAACAGATATTTTGCTACACGATCTCGACTTAGTTTTAAGTTTAGTAAAGTCGGATATTCGTAATATTGAAGCGACATCAGTAAGTATCGACCACAGTTCGCCTGATTTTATAAATGCACGTGTTGAATTTAATAATCGTTGTGTAGCACAATTTAATGCAGGAAGAATTTCTACAAGCGAAAAAAATGAGATATTCTTTTTTAATCAAAATCATTATTTGTATGCCGATATACTTAACAACAAAGCATCTATAGTAAAAAAGAAAAAGAAAAACGATCATTATGGATTATTCCATTCTGTAAAAGGGAATTTAATATGCGACCCTATTCCTATCAATAATTCAACAAGTTCAGACAATGCGTTTAATGCATTTGCTAATGCAATTTTACAAGACAAAACACCTGATGTTAATATTGAATCTATGATGCGAACATATCAAGTAGCCATGGTAATTCAAGAAAAATTAAAAGTTCATGCCCATGCATAATTCTTAATTAGCTTTTTTTTATTTCTGTCAACAATATTACAAAATACTAATCGTTAATTATAAAAATTTAAAAGTGATTTAGTGGGAAAGGAAACTATTTAATGAAATATATACCTTTTATATTTTTAAGAACTATTATTATTTTAAGTTTTATTTTACCATCATGTGATATTATCAACCCTCCAGAAGATATTCCCGCTTATATTACTGTGGACACTCTTAAACTTAATACAAATATTAACACTCAAGGTTCTGCTCAACACGGATTTTCTGATTGTTGGTTATATGTTGACAATAAATTAATCGGAACCTTTGAAGTACCTTTTACTGTGCCTGTATTACATCAAGGCAATTGTGAAATTACAATTCAAGCAGGTATAAAAAATAATGGCTCTCAATCAACACGGGTAGTATATCCATTTGTTAAAAACTACACAATAGAAAAGCTGCTAGAACCCAATGGAGATATAATAATTGAACCCGAATTTGAATACCATGATATGAATTTTGCTTTAATTGAGGACTTTGAGGATTTGGGTATTAGTTTTGAAATTTCGGAAGAAAGCGACACTACAATACAATTAATCTCTGATACAAATGCCCAAGAAGGTACCTCCATGGCATTTTTCTTAAACGACCAAAATTCTGCATTCGAATGTAAAAGTTCAGAACTATATGTGTTGCCTCAATCATCACGAATATTCGCCGAAATTAGTTTTAAAAGCAATCAAGGCTTTCAGTTTGGGCTATTTGCCCGAAAATACTCAGGTGGTTCTATTTACGAAGAACGACTTCCAATTATTACCCTATTCAAAACAGAGGAATGGAAAACAATATATGTGGAATTAACAGGTGCTGTTGTTAATTCGATTAATACATACGATTTTAGATTGTTTTTTACTTGTATGCATCCTGAAAACGCTACAAGCGAAACAGCAGTTTATATTGATAATTTTAAATTAATACATTATTAATGAACAAACAGGTACAAAGAGCTAGATATATATTCTTCGATTTTATTGCAGGAGGTTTATCGTATGTACTATTTTATGTTTTTAGAAAAACTCACATAGAACCGCAAAAATTTGGATATTCTATACCTGTGGAGTTTAATGAAACCTTCTATTGGGGAATTAGCATCATACCATTCTTTTGGATATTACTGCATTTTTTAAGCGGATATTATCGCCTACCTTTAAGAAAAAGTCGATTGCAGGAGCTTGGACAAACATTTTTTGTTACATTAATAGGTGTTTTAATCTTGTTTTTTGCTTTGCTTCTCGATGATTGGGTAAGTAATTATAAAAACTATTATAGCACTTTTATTACTCTCTTTGTTTTGCAATTTGGATTTACATATATCCCAAGACTTTTTATCACAACCATTACAAACAATCGAATACATAATAGAAAGCTTAGTTTCAATACTTTAATAATAGGCTCTAACAAAAAAGCTGTAAAACTATTTAACGAAATTGAAAATCAGAAATACTCTACAGGTCTTAAATTTGTTGGATTTGTTAGTGTTGACGATAAAGAAACATATCTATTAAATCAATATATTGAACACCTTGGTAATATTAATGATATTAAAAATATTGTAAATGCCTATAATATAGAAGAAATTGTAATAGCTGTAGAATCTCGCGAACATTCAAAAATAAAAAAGATTTTAACACAACTTTATGACCTTAATGTAGATATAAAAGTAATACCGGATATGTATGATATTTTAATTGGCAAAGTAAGGATGAACTCTATTATGGGTACTCCATTACTCCAGATTCATCGTAATATAATGCCTGTATGGCAAGTTCACACAAAAAGGCTAATTGATATTGTAGGCAGTACAATTGCAATAATTATATTATCGCCCATTTATTTAATCATTTCTATCGGAGTTAAATTATCATCACCCGGGCCAATAATCTACAGTCACCAACGAATTGGGAGAAACGCAAAACCATTTACCATTTATAAGTTTAGGAGCATGGTAAAAAATGCCGAAACCAACGGGCCCGAACTCAGCAGTAAGAGCGACTGCAGAGTAACCTCATTTGGCAGATTTTTGAGAAAAACCCGCCTCGACGAAATTCCTCAATTTTTCAATGTTATAAAAGGAGATATGTCCTTAGTTGGTCCCAGACCAGAAAGGAAATACTATATTGATAAAATAACTGCTAAAGCTCCACACTACGCACACTTATTAAGAGTTAGACCAGGTATTACATCATGGGGACAAGTTAAATACGGATATGCCGAAAATGTTGAACAAATGATTGAAAGACTTAAGTACGATATTATATACATCGAAAATATGTCCTTATACATCGACTTCAAGATTATGATTTATACAATTAAAATAATTTTCCAAGGCAAAGGCATATAATTAATATTATTACTTTTTTTACTTTTCTTACTTAATTTATTAAATTGCATTACGAATTAATTTATCAATAAAAATTAATGGAATTTAAACTCCTTATATTAGGTAGCAGTAGCGCCCTCCCGACAGTAAAACGCAATTTACCGGCACAAATATTAAGCTATAATAATAAACCCTTTTTAATTGACTGTGGCGAAGGAACACAATTACAGCTCCGAAAACATAATATTAGTTTCAACAAAATCGACCATATTTTTATAAGTCATTTACATGGAGATCATTTTTACGGAATATTTGGGTTTTTAGGAACTATGGGGCTTCTTGGTAGAAAAAAGCCTTTGCATATCTTTTCACCTTATGGTCTCGAAGAAATAATTAACAGCGTTTTTGAGAAGACAAATTCAGAAATTCCATTCCCAATAAAATATCATATTTTAAATACAAAACAACCCGAAATTATTTTAACAACCAAATGGCTCGAAATTAATAGTTTCCCACTAAAGCACAGCAAACCGGTATGCGGATTTATTTTTAAAGAAAAGGAAAAGCCTGCAAATATCATAAAAGAAAAAATTGAAGAATATAATATTGGAATTTCAGAAATAGTTAAAATAAAAAATGGGGCTAAACTTAAACTAGCATCGGGAAAAGAAATAGAAAATTCTGAACTTGTTTATCCAAAACCAAAGCTTAGAAGTTATGCATATTGTACCGACACAAAATTTGTAGCAAAAAATTATAAGCCATTAAAAGATATTGATGTATTATATCATGAAGCAACATTTGCAGAAGCTGATAAACAGACGGCACACAATACTGGACATTCTACTGCAACAGAAGCAGCCAAAGCTGCAATTGAAATAAATGCAAAACTATTACTTTTAGGCCATTTCTCGTCAAGGTATAAATCAAATACACATATTATTGAAGAAGCTAAATCAATTTTTAAAAATACAATTGGCGTAGAAGACGGAGATTATTTTGAGATTTAGATAGTAAAAGTTTATTCCATGCATAGTTCATGCTTATACTTATTAAGAATAAAAAGTTTAGAAGTACCTATATTTATATCTTGCCACTAAACAGATATAAACTATATTTGCAAGCAAAATAAAAGATTATAGAGTGAACAAAACAAAAAACATATTAATTTGTAACGATGATGGTGCAGACGCTTCCGGATTGTATGCACTAATTGAAATTGCCCGTGATTTAGGAAATGTAATAGTTGTAGTGCCGGAGTTTCCACAATCAGGTATGTCGCATTCCATTACAATTTCAAAGCCTTTAAGAGCGAAACTAAAAACCAAAGAATCGGACTATGAATTTTATACAGTACCCGGAACACCAGCCGACTGCATAAAAATAGCTCTTAATCGGTTATGCAAAACTAAACCCGATATTGTAGTTTCGGGAGTTAATCATGGTTCTAACTCAGCAATTAGTGTAATATATTCAGGCACTATGGGTGCTGCAATCGAAGCCGCTTTGTATGGAATTCCTGCAATAGGTTTATCTATTCTTGATTACTCTGCAAAACCTGATTTTAGTATAGTAAAAGAATATGGTAAAAAAATTATTACTACTGTTTTAGAAAACGGTCTCCCCCATCAGGTTTCATTAAATGTAAATTTCCCTGTTTGCGACAGGAATAGTTTTAATGGGTTTAAAATTTGCAAACAAACACAAGGAGTGTGGAACGAGCATTTCGATACAAGAATTGACCCTTACGGAAATAATTATTATTGGCTTACCGGAGTGTTTAAAAACGAAGAACCAAATAATACTAACACAGACGAATGGGCACTTGAAAATAATTTTGCATCAATAGTCCCAATAAAACCAAACTTAACCGATATTGAAACATTGAATATTATTAAAAAATGGAATTTAGAAAATGAATAAAGTAAAACTTCAAAAATTTAATAAGCCATGGATAGGCTTAGTAGCTGGTTTAATGTTCCCTCTTATTAGCTTTTATATTTACTATCTGGTAAAATCTACTAATACATCATTTACAGAATTTCTTGATGTGCTAAAATATGGTAAGGCATTTATTCCGATTCTTAGTTTATGTGTATTACCAAACTTAATATTGTTTTTTATATGCAAGCAATTAAACTTATGGTACACCATAAAAGGAATAGTGTTTTCTGTTTTTTTGTATCTAATGTTGGTACTTGTATTAAAATTTGCTTGATAAAATGAAGTACTTCGTAATTGCCGGTGAAGCTTCAGGGGATTTACATGGTGCAAATCTTGTAAAAGAGCTTAAATCAATCGATTCCACAAATGAATTTTCAGGTTGGGGCGGCGATTTAATGGCTCAACAAGGAGTAAAAGTTCTCAAGCATATTAGAGAGTTAGCATTTATGGGCTTTATTGAAGTATTAGCAAATATTAAGACTATAAAAAAGAATTTTAAATTATGTAGGCAGCAGATTATTGATAACAAACCTGATGCCGTAATTATGATTGACTACCCCGGATTCAATATGAGAATGTCGAAATGGGTACGAAATCAAAATATTCCTGTTTATTACTATATTTCACCAAATGTTTGGGCGTGGAATACAAAAAGAGTATATCACTTTAGAGACAATGTAAACAAACTATTTGTAATACTACCTTTTGAAAAAGAGTTCTATGCAAAGTTTAATATTTCTGTTGACTACGAAGGTCATCCTTTAAGAGACGCAATAGAAAACTTCGCTCCTACTAGCTACACAGAGTTTTGTAAAATTAATAATCTTGACAATAGACCCAAAATAGCAGTTTTAGCAGGTAGCCGAAAACAAGAAATTAAAACAATGCTTCCTCACATGCTTGCAGCAGCTAAAAATTTTCCCGAATACGAATTTGTAATTGCAGGTGCACCGGCAATTGATAAAAGTATTTATCATAAATACATGGATGGTTCAGCTAAATTCGTAATCGACGATACCTATAATGTATTATATCATGCAAAAGCCGGTATTATCAAGTCAGGAACAAGTACTTTAGAAGCAGCCCTATTCGATTTACCACAAGTGGTATGTTATAGATCCTCATTTATATCTACACTTATTGCTTATTTAGTAAAAAAAGTTAAGTATATTTCACTCGTTAACCTAATTTTAAATCGGGAAACAGTTAAAGAACTTCTTCAATATAAGGTTAATAAAAATAAAATTACTGAAGAATTAAAAAAGGTCTTGCCTGATGGCTCTGAACATAAACGTATTATAAATGATTACAATAATATAAAAAACATGCTAGGTGAAATAGGCGTAACTAAGCGAGTTGCTCAAAGAATTCACAATTATCTCGAAAATGCAAAGAAGTAATCTGTTTATAATATTATTCTTAATCTTTACTTGCTCCAATACTATAGCACAAAATATTCGTGTAGGTCTGTTTAGTAAACAAATTGTAACTGACATTCAAATAAGTATTCAAAATGGAAAATATTTATTAAAAACTGATAACCTAATAGTAGATACATTAAAGTCTGGCGAAAATCTTTCATTACAATTGATAAACCAGCAATTTCACTGTCATCTTAATGATACTATTTATTCAACAGATAGTATTTTTAGTTTAATCTCATTAAATACAAACACTTCCTTTTTTATTAATCATAGCAATTCAGGATCGAAAGCTAGATGCTACGAAGAAGATTTAATTATTCTATACTCAAACGAAAGATTAACTATTATTAACAAAATTGACCTTGAAAAATATGTTTCCGCAGTTGTAGAAGCAGAAGCAGGATATAACAAACCCATTGAGTATTATAAATCGCAAGCAATTATATGTCGCACATACGCAGTAAGCCATTTAAACAGACATATTGCAGAGGGTTTCGATTTATGCGATAAAGTTCATTGCCAGGTTTATCCGTACAAATCAATGACTCCGGAAATAAGAGATGCTGCATTTTCAACCGAAAATTTAATTTTAGTTGATTCTTCTTATAATCCGATACTTGCTACATACCACTCTAATAGCGGAGGACAAACTGCAAGTTCTGAAAACGTTTGGATAAGCCCTGTTTCGTATCTTAAATCTATTGTTGACTCTGCAAGTATAAATGGTAAAAACTACTTGTGGCAGAAAAAAATCAGTCTGGTAGAATGGAAGCAATTTTTTAATAAATATGGAATTAGTCAGGAATTAAGTAGCGATAAGTATTTAATTAGTGAAGCCACAAGAAACAAAACAGTACTTATAAACAATACGCCTGTACCTTTAAGCAAAATAAGAAGCTTTTTTAATTTACGTTCAGCATTTTTTCATACTACATTAGATGGAGAAAACATTATTATTCATGGCAAAGGCTATGGTCATGGCGTAGGATTATCGCAAGAAGGAGCGATGTTTATGGCTATTAACGGGACAACTTACGACAAAATCTTAAAATTCTATTACAAGGATGTTCATATCGTTAAACTACAAACAGTAAATGCAATACAAAATTCATTTAAATAAGATAATATAAACTTGACTTAATTATAAAGACGAATTCAATCTGCACAATTAACACATTTAATGCTTTCGGGTCGTATAATTAAGCGTTGAATAGGAATACTTTTACCACAAGCTACACATTTTCCAAAATCAGGAGTATCTGATATCTCTAAGATATAATTCAAATTCTTAAGTTTTTCTTCGTAACGCTTTAAAGCAGACTCTGTAACACTTTTGTTATTAATAGCATCCATTCTGGAAACTCGTCCAATTGCCGAATCTGGGGAAACAGGTTGTGTTAACTCCTTATACTCAATAATAATCTTCTTTGTTTTAGCAATTTCGTTTTCTATAATAGATTTTAGATCAGACATATCTTTTATAAATTATTGAATTTACCATCCAACTACACACATGGCACATACAAATCTTTTCGCGGATTAACTAATAATATAGGTAATCTTTTAGAGTTTGAACATAAACGAGATTCGGGCAAACCAATTATTCTATCTATTAAAGAAACATTTAATGTAGTAATTACACACATCATTAATACTCTTGAAGTATCTGCATATTTTATTGCTTCAGTATTAATCTTAAATTGGCTGGTATTAGTAAATATTTCTTTATAATCAAGCTCATAGGAGGAAAAAAACTTTTTGGCAAATTGCAAATTATTAGCAATATCTTCTCTCTCTTTTGGCAGAAATAGCTCAATATCAATCTTCATTCTAAAAGCAAAAAACGTAGCCCAACCAACTTTTTGCTTCATTTCTTTCTGCATGCTTATCGGAAACAAAAAACTTTTGCCTAATTCTGGAGCAGGACTCTCTTTATGTAACACCAAATAAGGTATTCGTGCTTTCCGAACAATTTTAATAAGAGATTTTCCACTAAGGTATTGAATTTCATTCAGTCCATGTATTGCAGCAATCACAAATAAAGCGTCCCTTTTTTCAGCATTAGAATTAATAATAGTACAAGTACAACCCTCTTCGTAAGCATAAGCAACTTTTACTTGGTGTTCTTGCTCTATTTCTGTAGATAATTTTTCTAAACGATTGTTAGCATTACTAAATTTATCTTTACCATATTCTCCACTGTTCGGAGAGTTTTCGTTAATTACATGAAGTATAAACAATTGTTTTTTAAGATTTTTAGAAAGAAAAATCCCCCACTCTAATGCTTTTTTACCTGCTTGTGTAAAATCGTCGTAAACTAATATTTCTTGGTCTTTTCGCTGTTTCATACTTTTTTATAATTGTTGCGAAAATACTATTTTTGTACTTATAATCTAAATTTAATAAAATGAAAGACAATAAAATACTTAAACTTACAAAAGACGTTAGCTGGATAGGTATTCTTGATTTTGACATTGTTACTTTTGATGTAGTAATGGAAACAGAATATGGAACTACCTATAACTCATATTTTATAAATGCCGATAAAAAAGCAATAATTGAAACTGCAAAAGAAAAGTTTTCGGAAGTTTATTTCAATAAGCTTGAACAAGTTGTTAAATATGAAGATATAGATTATATAATACTCGATCATACCGAACCCGATCACTCCGGGAGTTTAGCAAAATTGATAGAAAGAGCTCCACAAGCTACAGTAGTTGGCAGTGGACAAGCAATAAAGTATATTAGCGAAATTATCCCTCAAAAATTTAAAAGTATAATTGTTAAAGATGGCGATAACCTTGACTTAGGGAACAAAACACTCAATTTTATAGGTGCTCCAAATTTGCATTGGCCCGACAGTATTTACACATATTTACCCGAAGATAAAATTCTTTTCACTTGCGATTCGTTTGGTGCCCACTTTTGCACCGAAGAAATGTTCGACGATCTTGTAGAAGATTACCACGATTCATTTAAGTACTATTTTGATGTAATATTAAAACCTTTTAGCAAATTTATGCTGAAAGCAATTGAAAAGATTAAAGATTTAGATATTAATATTATTGCAACTGGACATGGTCCTATTCTAAGAAGCACATGGAAAGATAAAGTTGAACAAAGCCGAAAATGGGCAGAAGAATACGTAGAAAAAACTAATAGCGATAATAAACGAGTTTTAATTACATACGTATCTGCTTACGGATATACCCGTGAAATGGGAGAATATATTGCACAAGGAATACGTAAATCAGGTATAGAAAATGTGGAATTGTTAGACATAGAAAAGATTGATTTGGGTGAATTAGATTCTAAAATCGTTACCTCTGATGCAATTCTGGTTGGCTGCCCTACTATAAATCAGAATATCCTCATGCCGGTTTATAAAATGTTTGCCGTAATAAATCCTATTCGCGACCGTGGTAAATTTGCAACGGCTTTTGGTTCGTATGGTTGGAGTGGAGAAGGAATAAAAATTATGGAAGCAAATTTAAAATCCTTGAAATTGAACGTAGTACAATCTCCAATAAATATGAAGTTTAGACCTACAAACGAAAATATTGAAGAACTTAAAGAATTTGGGAAGACTTTTGGAGAGAATATTGGGGGTTAAAGGACAGGGTTTAGGGTTTAGGGTTTAGGGTTTAGGATTTAGGGTTTAGGATTTAGGGTTTAGGGTTTAGGGTTTAGGATTTAGGGTTTAGGGTTTAGGATTTAGGATTTAGGGTTTAGGATTTAGGATTTAGTATTTAGGATTTAGGATTTAGGATTTAGGGTTTAGGGTTTAGGGTTTAGAATACGGCTTTAAAAACAGCTCGCACAAAAGAAAAAGCTAAAGCTCCGCTTACAATCAGCTTTAAAACAATTCCTACCATTAATCCTAAAAACGAACCGAATGCTGCTTTTAGAGATTTTTTCATTTTTTGGTTCTCTGACACCGGCTGTTCTATATCTTTTCCATCTTTCTTATATTGATACATTAACTCACCTACAAGAGCTCCAAAAAATGGACCTACAAATATTCCAATTGGCGAAAAGAAAAGCCCTACTACTAAGCCAATAGCACTACCCCATGTACCCCACTTACTGCCTCCGGATTTTTTTGTTCCCCAAATAGGAACCAAATAATCTAAAACCGTAACAGCAATTACTAATACAGCCCAAATTAACATAAACTCAAGCGAGAAACTTACCCAAGAGGTAAAGTGTAACAACAGAATCCCTCCATAAGAAATTGGTGGACCCGGAATTACCGGCACTATACAACCAATAAGTCCAATTATAATAAGGGCTGTTCCCAACACTAATAAAACTACATCAATTATCATTATTCATGTTTTTGTTTTAAAACTTCTTTTACATGCTCCTCAACCTGTTTCTTGCTTATCGAAATTGCAATGTATGAACAAAACTTTTCTCTTTTAATTTCTGATTTCTCGCATATTATTTCAATGTTTTGCAGAACAGATTTTTTTGAGTTTTCAAGTTTTTTAAAATATGCAGGATCGGGAGCTAAAGTTGGGTGTTTAAATTTCTCGTCAACATAATCATTTACTTGTACGCTTAACCTAGTTTTAGCATCAAATAATGCCTTATCTGCAGCCATTTGCTCATTACTGCTCAAGGAATTGCCAGATGCAATAAAAACGTCAGAATTCGATGAATACTCTTTACCTGTGCATGGCAATTTATTTTGACAGGAATACAAAATGCTTAGTGCAAATATTAGGCTTAAAATATTTTTTATTCTCATTAAGATAATTTATATAGCTAAAACCTTTTAATCTGTTCTTTTACCACCCAACCACGTTTACCATCAGGAATCCGTATTTGCACCCAATTATCAAGAGTATCAATAATTTGCACTTTTAATCCTTCTTGTATTTCAAACAAATTATTTCCATCAAAACTTGGGCTACTTTTTACCATTGCAGGTTCGTAAACTATGGCTTGGTTACGACTATTTTGATACTTCATTTGTGAATACGAAAACGCAAAACTTAATACTGCTACAACAATCAAAAATGAGCTTAGATAAATACCCAAGCGTTTTATACTATTTCGCTTCGACATTAATACAATTACCAATAAAACCAAAGCAAAACCAAAAGACACACAACAAATCCATGCCCACATGTTTGATGCAAAAAGGTTTCTTACAGCTTTAAACCATTTGATATAAAAAATTTCAGGTACTTCTTTAACCTGATTAGGAATCTTTGAATATGCAATTTTTAAATTGTGTTTAATGTCTTCGTCTCCGGGAGACAATTTCAATGCTTTTTCGTAATACAATATTGCAGGAGCCAATCGGTCTGATTTATAATAACAATTACCTAAATTATAAAATAGTTCAGGAGAAGTATAACCTTCTGCAATAAGAGATTCGTAAATAAGCTGAGCTTCGTAGTATTCATTAGCCATATAAAGATTTTTTGCCGAATCAAGTAGCTGTTGCTCATTAGCCGTAACACTCCACGAAGCAAAAAACACTATTACATACAATACAATTCGTTTCATAATTATTTAAGCTGTTGTTCTAATTGGTTAATAATTTTTACCGCTTCATTATATACGTTTTGCATTCTTGTTTCCTCAGTAGCAGGAGCAAAATGTGCATATTCGCAAAGCTCAATAATATTTAAAAACTCTTGTGTATAATTATCACTAATACCTCTTTCATTAAGTTTTTCGGATACATTATCTTTTGAAATATCGGCTACTGCTATATCCAATTTATCTCCTAAATATCCCCATAAAGCAGTCATTACTTCCTTATAAAACTCTTCTCTTTTATTATTATTCATAAACTCACGAGCATGTTTTAATCGCTTCATTGATGTTTTATTTGCCTTTTTATTTCGCATTTTTGCGATATTCGCACTTTCTTTTATTCTTTTACGTAAAACAAGAATTACTACTCCAAACAAAAGTAACGGCACACTCAAAAGCAATATAAATAAAGGACTTCCCATTAAATAATTTCGTTCTTTTTTGAGTTTAAAAGGCTTAAGCTTAATAAATTGAATATCTTCTTCGCCAATATAATCGATGTTTTCTTTAGAATATGAGCTGCTAACATTTCCCTCATCATCATTAAGCCCTCTTTTAACAAAAACACTTATTGACTCCGATTGCAAAGTTTTATATCTACCGGTAGTAGGATCAAAATACGCAAATCGTATGTTTCCTATATTGAAATTACCCGGGTATCTTGGGATAAGAGTATATTCAAAGGTTTTACTACCGGAATTACCTCCTGCTGCGGTATTTACATTTAACTTAATTTCCGGGTCATAGACTTCGAACTCATTAGGAAATTTTATACCAGGTGGATCTATAAGTTTTATATTTCCTGTTCCCGAAACTATTAGTTTAATAGTAATCGCATCATTGGTTTTAACAGAATCGTCAGAAACTTCGGTTTTAAGTGAAAAATTACCTACCGCTCCTGAAAAATACCCTGGTGCATTGTCGGGTAATGCTTTTACATTGATATTTACTGTAGAACTTTTTACACTAACAGATTTATTCTCATAATACCCAAAGAAAGCATCCCAAGGACTATTACCACCACTCACTCTTTGCCTTACCATACAAACTACTTCGGCAGGTTTAATTTCAAGCGTCCCACTATATTGAGGATAAAGCAAATCTTTCTTAAGAACTGCTGTATTATAAGGCACACCATTAACTGTTTCTCGCTGTAAGCTTATTTGCTCCGGCATTTCAAATTCCTGTACCCAAAATCCCTTATAATCAGGTAAAACAAAGTCTTCGAAACCCATTAAATCTAAACGTGTATAAATTTTAAGTGTAGCAACAATAGGTTCACCTTGGTAAATATTTGTACGGTCAACATGCATACGGATAAAAATATCCTCACCTGTAACTTGCTGTTGCTGCTGCTGACTATACGGGTCTTGCCTCCCCCATGGATCTCTTCCGCTACTTTGCTGAGGCTGCGAAGGTTTAGAGCCTTGCTTAACTACATTTATAGTTACCGTATTACAGGAATAAGATTTACCATTAATGCTAGCAGTTGCAGCAGGAATTGTAAAAGTCCCCTCAGCTTTTGCTTGTAAAACATACGAATAGGTAAAGGATGTTGATTGGGTTGTTTGTCCATTTATTATTTGAATACTACTACTACTGCTTGTGGAAGGTCCACCAACTAAACTAAAATCTGTAAATTGAGGTAAACTAATTTTAGCTCGTGAATTTGAAGTATATGTTAAATAAAATCTCTCCCCTACCTCAACTGTATTAGGAGCACTCGCAGAAAATTCAACTCCATCTGCAAAAACTAAAATACTGAAGAAAAAATTTATTATTGCAAATAATAAGACCTTTTTCATTTTTCTATTCCTCTGCTTTTTTTACAAAAGTAATTAAGTTTTATAAATATCAGATTCGTATTAACTTTTGTGTGCCACTAAATAACGAATTTTACTCTTAATTTATATTTTTCGTTTCTTAATATATTGTTAAAAACTAATTAACAGTATTTAACAAGAAAACATTCTTATATACTGACAAACTCATTACTAAAACTAAATAATATCGGTCAAGTGTATGGTGTCGTTTGGCGATTCGAAGCACCAATCTGTCAAACCGCTATAAAGTTTATTAAATGTAATGTCCTTTAAATTAGCACTATCCGCCAAATGCACTATACACGATGTTGTATGCTGGCCGTTCTTCTGTCCGCTGTGTGTTGGGGCAGGCATACTCTTTGGCAAGTTTTGGATATAGCGATGGATTTGTGCGACTTGCCAATGTGTATGACTGCGAAGGGTTGGGTTATTCATTTTTTAAATCTATTTTTAAATCATCCGGTTCTATCCAATACTTTTTGTAAAAATCTTTCTCTCCAAATACTGCTGTGTCATCAGTTGCTAATCTCAAATGCACACTGAGTTTTTTTCCATCAAAGTCAAATACTTTTGGTTTATCATCCGCTTCAAATAAGTCACGATAACCATCAACCTTATATTGATATTCACTTCGTCCTGTGCCTTTGGGGTCGATATACAGAATATAATAGTTATCGTCTTTCTGCAACCAAAAAACAAAGTCCGGCAAGAAATCTCTTTTTCCGTTTTTCGGGTCTATGTATGGAATCCTGACTTTCTTATCAAGTGTATGGTCAATTTTACTGAACATCCACCAATCAAATTGAGAAAAGAAATTATTTTTTTCAGATTGTAGTTTTTCCAATGAATTTATGAATGCTATTTCACTTGGGGTATCAATTATATGCTTCATCCATTTAATCCTGTCTTTTTTGGCAATAATGGACGGGAAATAGTAATGATTAAGCAATTTCTTTATTTCAATTTCTTCATTTCGATGGCTGAATTTCTCTTTTCCTGAACTTGACGTTGCCTTTAATTCAGCAAATTTTTCCATCATAGTGTCCAGGTCGTCTTTGTATTGTTTCTTTAATTTTTCTTTTTCTTTCTCAAAGTCAACTATGGTTTTAGCTTTTTCAATTTGCTTTTTAAGCTCATCAAGTCGTTTAAATTCAATTGATGTTTCTGAACCTCTTGATGAAGTCCGTACTTTTATGTGGTTATAGTGAACAATACTATCTTCCACTTTTTGAAATGAATCAACTTCTTCAGGAATTATTTTATAATAGTTCAAAACTTGTTTTACAATTGTTTCCGGTTTGCCTATTCTTTCTTCTGTTGTCTTTTTGAAATTTGTTTTATCTGCATGTTTTGATGTGAGGATTTTTACATCATCATAATTTACATTATAATTTAATGCAACAACTTTATTGTCCATTGTAGATAAAATGTCATCCAGAATCTCATAATCATCTTCATGGATTTTAAGTTTCTTTAATCTTCTCTGATTATTGTCAGTAGCATTTTTATAAACGGGGATAAGCAAATTATGGCTAAAATCAGCTTTTTCAAAAAGACTTAACTGATATTCTTCTTCCGGTTGCTCTCCTTTCAAAGTTTCAAGTACTGATAAAATTGCCTTTTGATTTGTGCCAAAAACAAATAATGTTTCTGTGCTTTTTACATTCTGTGATTGGTTTTTTAATTCCTGACTTGAAACAATTCCATCATTTATCAATGGTAATAATCTTTTGCGATTGTTTTTAATTGGTTCAATACGAATACCTCTTCCAATAGATTGAAGTATAAACTTTTTAGCTTCTGCTTGAGTACCAATATTAACAAAATTGATAATATTTGGACGGTTGCTGTCCCATCCTTCATAAAATGAACGACTCCCCATTAGAATATTAACGGAACTTTCATCAATTTTATCAAAATAATCTACATCATCAAATTCTTCTTCAATATCTATGTTTTCAAGATTGTTTTTTACGAAATCTTTAGTATCACCTATTTTTATTAATGCAAATGGCTCTGATTGTGCCCCAGACTTAACTCTAAATGATAACTGTTGATTGTTCTTAGGATTTCTTCTTACTTCAAAATTACCATCAGATGTTGTATTGAAAACATATTTCCATATATCTTGAATGGTTATGTCTTTAATTGTACCAATTTCAGTATCGCTTAAAACATCGTCCTTTTCAAATTCAACTTTTTGATTTGAAAACAAATCGTTCTGTAATATATTTTTTGCTTCATCAAATAATTCAGGTGAAAACTGATTGGTGGCAATTTTTTGCAATTCTTTAAAAAACAAGTATAAATCAGAATCTGTTGCGCTTACCGAGTTAACCAGTGTCAATAAAAGCGGATTGTGATAAACATTAAAATCTGTAACTTGATTTCTAAGATGCTCCGTTTTCTTTTTTACAAATGCCAACAGAATAATTGACATCAGAACAATTTTTTGCTTTTCTTCCTCTTCAAAATCTTTTTCGTCCTGAGTTTTTTTGAAGTTTTTAAATTGTTCCTGAAATACATACAAATGTTTACCGAATCCTTTTTTAATGTATTCAGCAAGATTTAAATTGAAAACAGTTGTAATTTTATCAATTTCATCTGTGAAAGTTGCCGAAAAATTAAATAAGAAGCCATTACGGGATAAAATATTGAAATGTTGTTTTCTTTTGCTGTCCTCTCGTTCTCCTTTGTGGGCTTCGTCTAAGAAAATAAACCAATTTCCATTATTGTCATAGTTTTTAAAATCAATAATGTTTTCTTTTTGAATGTCCGAAAGCAAATCAGAACGATAATAGTAAATATCAATCTGGCTGGCTTTAAACAAATTACCATTGATTTTTTGTTCAGGAAATTCTCTTAAGTCTCTGGCAATAAACTCTATACCTTTTTCTTTTTTTGTGTATTGATTGAATTCCTCAATATGCTCTTTCAGTTGGTCTATTAAATCAGGACGATGTGTAAGAAAAAGAATATCATTTTTAGGTATCAATTCATTTTTTGATAAATCCTGAAGCAATTCAATCATTTTTATTAAAACAATGGTTTTACCGCTACCGGTTGCCATCCAAAACGACATACGGTTGATAAAATTCCATGCAGGAAGTAAGTTATCTTCTTCTTCAAAATAATCAGAAAGAATTTCATAAGATGCTGAATCCTGGTTTTGATAGGAAAAATGTTGTTTTTGGTCATCCGCAGTTAAACCGTTTTGTTCAGCAAGTTTTAAAAAATCCTTTTTTAATGCTTCAGTATCATTATTATTGCTTTGGTAAAATTTATGCAGAATTAAAGTTGCATTCTCCAACGCTTCTTTTTGATAAGGATAAAGCTTTTTGTTTTCCGAAAATGTATTAAAATCAATATTTCTCCACATTAAAGGTATTTGCTCAAAATCCAGACCTGCCATTATATTGTATAAAACGCTTGCTTCCATATTACCACCAAATCAAAGGTTTAACAATTTTATAATCAATGTTATTCAGGTCAATTTCGCTACCATCAGTAAATATAACCTTATCCCTTAGTATTTGCTTGATGAATTTTCCTGTTAAATGGCTCAGCGTTTCCGGTATATCAATTTGTTCATGTAGTTTAGTTAAATCAACTTTAATTTGCTTACTTTCTTCATTAATTTTCAATACTTCATCTGCAAGTTTTAAGTCTTTTAGAAAAAGATATTGATGGTAGATGTCTTGATTTGGTAATGCGTTTTTGTCTTCGTATTTTATTTTTTTTAGGACTTCTTCGTATTGTTCAAGAGTAAAGTATTTGTAAATAGAACTTATTCCTATGTTGTCAGTCGCTTTTCCTGCTTCAAAAGTATTGGCGAAGCATAGTTTTTTTACTCTTGGTAATATTGTTGTAAAAAAATGATTACCTAATTCAGTTAGCACAAACTTACGTTTGCTTTCTTTCTTTGACTTATTCAAATCTATAATTGAATGTGCTGTAGTTCCTGAACCTGGGAAAAAATCAAGGACTAAAGAATCTGGTGCTGTTGCAATTTCTACACAATCTTGTGTATTATATATTGATTTAGGAAAATCAAATCCTGAGTTTGGTACAATATTGTTTAAAATTTTTGTTCCAAAAACATTTGCATTATACTTCTTGTCGTCCCATACAGTTTTAACCCTGAAATAATGTTTTTTATTCTGTATATATTTATTACCATTATCATCTTTACATATTAATTGGTGTTTAATGGATTCAACACTTTGACGAGCATATCGCCATTTTCGTTCGATGCCATTTTGATCAATTGGGTATACTTCTATGTTTCCATCCTTTAGTGGAATATTTGAAGCTGAAGGGTGATAATCTTCATCACATACATCCCCGAATCCTAAAATTTCATCATTTGAAGAAACAATAATTGGATAAAAGCAGTTTTTTGCAGATTCACGCTTTGAATCTTCTCCACCCCAATCTCTTAAAGATTCAATATTTGGTTCATCTCTTTTTATCTTTTTAATTACATCCTTCTTGTCTGGAAAAACAAAGTAGGCATATTCATGTGTAAAAGAGAAATTATCCCCTTGAACACCACCAGGATTGTGAATAACAGTTACACATACCTGCTCCTTGTCAGGAAACTGAGAATCAAGTAATTTGCCAAGATTTTCTTGCTCTTGCTTATCAATGGCGCAGACATAAACTCCATCTCGTTTAAGGAATGATTTAGCAATAGTATTTCGATTTTCCATAAAGGTTATCCATGTACTATGCTTGTAATTATTTACGTAAATAATTTCAGACGCAGGTGAATTATAAGGTGGATCTATATAAATCATATCCACCTTCATGTGGAGCTTTCTATGAAGATTATTTAGTGCTTGGTAGTTATCAGAATGTATTAACCAACCATCCAGTTGATTATCCAAATCATCAAACAATGCAAGTATTTCAATTTCGATATCTTTAAAATGCTTTGTATCCAAAGGTAGAAACTGCCATTTTTCACTTAGTTTCTTTGAATTTATGATTTCTTCTTTCTTAAAATTCTTATCTGTTATTCCTAATTCTTGCCATTCTTCCATTTGATTTTTAATGCCTTCATGCTTTATTATTTTCTCAAGCAAAGCAACATCTTTGTCTGCAATTTTATCCAGTGTAATCACATAATTGGAAGAGTGTGCAAACTTGGGCTTGTTCCATATTTTAACCAGTTCATCTTCAAACTGGCTAACAAGGTCAATAATGTTAAACGCAATGCTTTGCAGCGCTTTTAATTGTTTCAGACGGTCAGCTTCAAAAAGGGTTTCATCATCCATCAGATAGCCCTTTATCCATAAACTAAATTGTTCTCTCAGGAATTCTTTGGCATTTTTATTAATAAAATAATCCACCTCACTTTGTTTGCGGAAAATACCACACGCACGTTCAACTTGTTTTTCAGTTAAAGAATTAAAAACTCTAGTTGCTTTCTTAATTTGCTTTAAAATATCGTCTATTTTGGTTTTTTTGCCATTTTTAGAATATTCAACGGTCAAGGTAATTTGTCTTTTGTTGTCTTTGAATTCAGCATTAGCAAAATCAAAAACCAAATCCTTTCGTTCATTGTTCTTTTTATGTTCTAATTTACTTACATCGAACAAGTAAAATATATTGGTTTCTTCGTCCTGTATTTCCAGATTTTTGTAAAGCCTTTCAGTTTTCACATAATAAAGCATGTGCGTTTTCCAAAACAGCATTACATCCTTATCGTCCCTGTAAATTCGTTCATAAACTTTTTCCTGCAAAGGAGTGTAGCTAAAATAAATAGAACCGCTTTCAGAAAAATACTTTTTAAAGAAGGTATAGAGTTTATTGTATAATTCCTCTTCGAATGATTTTCCGACCTCATTTAGTTTTGAATCAATGTCGGCAAGTAATTGGTCTTTAAATTCGTGATAATACTTGCTTTTAATTCTCATCAGGTTAACATAGCCCGATTCACCTTCGATTTTTGCACCGATAAAGATGTTCTTTAAAACATCGAAAAACTTATCTTTTTTGGTTGCAGTTGCCATATATTATTTCTTTTTATTGTAGTTAATCTTTTCTTCCGCTGCTTTTAATGCTTCATTTGCCAATTTTTCGTCCTGAAGTTCATAAACCACTTTGTCACTTAACCAGGCAACAATAAGCAGTTCTTTGTCAAGTTTGTAGTATTTTGCAAACTTTATAACCTGTTCCCTTGATGGTTTCCGTTCACCTTTTTCAAATTTGCTTATCACTGCCTGATCAATATCAAGTGCCGCAGCAACTTGTCTTAAAAACAATCCTTTATTCTCCCGTTCTACCCGGATGATTTCTCCAAAAGTCTTCATTAGACAATTATTTATTTGACAAAATCAGTCAAATATCACTCTTTTTTTCTTATTATCGATTAAAAAAATGAATAAGTTATAAACAATCTCTGAGCACAGGAAAAAAACAGCTCTTTTGCAAGCTGAAGTGTCAGCTTGTGCGTGGGGGCTTGCAAATGTGCTGTTTGTGGGTCGGGTTTTTCTTCAGTCGGCTTGCATACAACTACTCAATAAACCAAATAGTACATAAAAAAAAAGAAGGATTGCCCACACAATCCTTCCAAATATTTACCCTATTTTTTTTGCAATGTAAAACACATAGCCATAATAATCTTTATATTTATTATATAGCTCTGCTTCGTGTCTTTCACTTCTTACAAGTTCTTCGGCTATTGTATTACCAACATGTTTTTTAGAAACTTTTCTTGTGCCTTCTTCTGAGGCTTATAAAAATTCTTTATCCAACAATTTTCGGGTAAAATAAAACTTGCAACAGGAATATATCCGGCTTTTACTATTTGAGCAAGCTTGTTTGGAATTGTATCTATTTCAGGATAGGCATCCATCCAAAACTTATTGATTTCATCAGGACGCTGTTCGGTAAACCAAGATACTTCGGTAATAACAAGATAAGCTCCATTTTTCAAAAACCTTCGCCATTCTGTTAACCCCCTTTCAAAACCGATATTATAAATAGCTCCCTCTGACCAAATCAAATCAAATTCTGCTTGCTTAAAAGGAAGATTATCCATTGATCCAACAATTCCTTTTACACGATTTTGTAGTTTTAACTTTTTAGCATTTTCATTAAAAAGATTTATAAAATCGGGAAACAAATCTAAGCCGACAATTTTTCTGGGAGCATTTTGAGCAAGAACCATTGTTTGCCCTCCGGTTCCACAACCTAAATCAGCTATTTGTGATTCGCTTGTAAGATTATCAATAAATCCTAATGCTTTAATTGTAGCCTCGTCGCTTCCCGTTCCTTGTCGATTAATACTCGAAAAATATTCACATATTAACCCGAAAAATTCATAAATAAAACACATTTTTGGGTGTTAAAGTGTTATCTTTAGGGTATTACAAAAAAAAACAAACACTTTTAAAGCACCCAAAAATGAGCAGTAAAGATACAGTATTTTATCGGGCAAACAAAGCAGTTTTAGTCGATTTTTCAGCAGAAGAA
>Ga0334900_1001238_pt1 | contig 29073 bp, 20 predicted proteins | sample GraSluR3_MG_2_FD_207231 | JGI IMG/M metagenome (GOLD analysis project Ga0334900, IMG submission 207231) | Sludge microbial communities from methane-producing bioreactor in Wageningen University, Netherlands - Granular Sludge_31_08-R3 | ecosystem: Engineered > Bioreactor > Anaerobic >...
ATGGCGTATTGGGTGCTTGATAGGTGTGGCATCAAAAAAAGAATTCTGGTTTTGTTTTATTTTTATTTAGACTTATTAAACAAATTTACGACAAAATGTTTCAACCCACAACAGGGAAACCATGGGCGCCCGGTCAGTTTTATCATTTTTTAACATGGCGGGCAGGCAAGGGGATGTTGCCTGCTTTGTATTATCTTTGCATCTGATCCAGGAAACCATCATGGCAGAAAACTATTCAGAAGAAACCATCCGGACACTCGACTGGAAGGAACACATCCGCATGCGTCCGGGCATGTACATCGGCAAACTGGGCGACGGGGCCTCCCCCGACGACGGCATTTATGTGTTGATCAAGGAAGTCATCGACAATGCCATCGATGAACACATCATGGGTTTTGGAAAGACCATTGAAGTAAAAATCGATGAAAGGCAGGTGACAGTCCGGGATTATGGCCGGGGAATCCCCCTCGGGAAGGTGGTCGACTGCGTCTCAAAGATCAATACGGGGGCCAAATACGACAGCAAGGTATTCAAGAAGACCGTCGGATTGAATGGGGTGGGCACCAAGGCCGTGAATGCCCTGTCGGGTTCTTTCCGCATCGAATCTTTGCGGGAAGGCCGTTCCAAGGTGGCCGACTTCCGCATGGGAGAACTGATCGAGGAACATCCGGAAGCAAACAGCACCCACCGCAGCGGCACCATCGTGACCTTTGTGCCGGATGAAACCATCTTTGGCAAGTTTCGCTTCATCGATGAATACATCGAAAAGCTCCTGTGGAATTACGTGTTCCTGAACCGGGGTCTGACCATCGTGTTCAACGGGCAGAAGCTTCAGGCCCAGAACGGACTGATGGACCTGCTCAACCGGAATATCGACACCCCGCTGTGTTATCCCATCATCCACCTCCAGAATGACGACCTGGAATTCGCCTTCACCCACAGTGCCTCCCAGTACAGCGAGGAATACTATTCTTTTGTGAACGGCCAGCATACCACCCAGGGGGGCACCCACCAGGCAGCCTTTCGCGAGAGCCTCAACCGGACCCTGAGGGAGTTTTACAAGAAGGATTTCGATGCCAACGACATCAAGACCTCCATCATTGTGGCCCTGAGCATCAAGGTCCAGGAGCCGGTCTTCGAGTCACAGACCAAAACCAAGCTTGGTTCCCAGTATATTGAACCGGATGGTCCGAGCATCAAGAATTACATCAACGACATCGTCAAAAGGCGGCTGGACAACTACCTGCACATGAACCCGGAAACCGCCGAAGCCCTTTTGAGAAAAATCCTTCAATCGGAAAAGGAACGCAAGGACATGGCCAGCATCAAAAAACTGGCCAGGGAACGGGTAAAGAAGGCAAGCCTGCACAACAAGAAACTGCGCGATTGCCGTATACACTATAATGACAACCATCCGCAGCGGCTCGACTCCACCCTCTTCATCACCGAAGGAGACTCAGCCAGCGGATCGATCACCAAAGCGCGGGATGTGAACACCCAGGCTGTCTTCAGTCTCAAGGGCAAGCCCCTTAACAGCTACGGCCTGACCAAGAAGATCGTTTATGAAAACGAGGAGTTCAACCTGCTGCAGGCAGCCCTGAACATCGAGGACAGCCTGGAGGACCTGAGGTATAACAACATTGTCGTCGCCACCGACGCGGATGTGGACGGCATGCACATCAGGCTGCTTTTACTCACTTTTTTCCTGCAGTTCTTCCCCGACCTGGTGCGCAACGGCCACCTGTACATCCTGCAGACACCCTTGTTCCGGGTACGCAACAAACAGCAAACCTTTTACTGCTACTCGGACAAGGAAAAACAGGAGGCCATCGGCACTCTGGGCGGGAAACCCGAGATCACCCGCTTCAAGGGACTGGGTGAGATTTCACCGGATGAGTTCGGAAATTTTATCGGGAAAAGCATCCGGCTGGACCCGGTGATCCTGAGAAAGGACCTGGGCATCGGGGACATGCTGTCGTTTTACATGGGCAAAAACACCCCGGAGAGGCAGAATTTCATCATCGACAACCTGCGCGTGGAGCTGGATGTCCTGGAGGAAGCCTAAAGCGGATCCCAGTCGGACCAGGCCCTGAACTGATCCCTGAAACTGTCGAGGGGACAGCGGGGCAAGGTAAGCGTACTGGTGCATTCCTGGTGCGGAAGGGTGGCCAGGAGGCTTTCCCCCATGGGATCGATCACCGCGGAGTCTCCCGAGTGGGACACCCCCCGGCCGTCGACGCCCACCCGGTTGACCCCCACCACATAGCACTGGTTTTCAATGGCCCTTCCCATGAGCAAAACCCTCCAGGCATGGCTGCGGCTTTCCGGCCAGTTGGCCACATAAAGCAATATGTCATAGTCGAAGCCTTTTCCCGGATCGTGTCTGTTGCGGCTCCACATGGGAAACCTCAGGTCGTAGCAGATCATGGGCAGGATTTTCCAGCCCTTCAGGGTCATGATGCATTTGTCCCGTCCCGGGGTGTACGGACCATTCTCTCCGGCATGGCTGAACAGGTGCTTCTTGTCGTAATACTGCAAGCGGCCGTCCGGGGGCATCCAAATGAACCGGTTGAAGAACCGTCCTCCCTCGGCCACGGCAATGCTGCCGCAAAGCACACTTCCCTTATCGGACGCCTGCCTGCGCATCCAATCCAGGGCCGGGCCCTCCCCGAAGGGTTCGGCCACCCGCCGGGCATCCATGGAAAAGCCCGTCGAAAACATTTCCGGCAACACGATCAGGTCTCCCGGCCCGTCCAGGGCGGCGAGCTTCTCAGAAAACATGTCCAGGTTTTTCTGTGGCTCCTCCCAGAACAGATCGGACTGTACCAGGCTAAGGGTCAGATTTTGCATAGGATGTTGGCGGCTTTTTCGAGGGTTTCTTCTGATTTCGCGAAACAGAACCTCAGGATTCGCTGGTTTTCCGGCTTGGAATAAAAGGAAGAGACCGGCACGGCAGCCACCTTGTGCTCCCGGACAAGCCGCCGGGCAAAATCCATCTCCTCCTCTTCAGAAATGTCGCTGTAGTCGAGTAGCTGGAAATAGGTGCCCCCGGCGGGCACGGCCTTGAAACGCGATCCCTGCAAGGCCTGGAGGAAGAAATCCCGCTTCTTTTGATAGAACGGACCAAGGCCTTCGTAATGTGCCGGATCCTTCAGGTACCCGGCCAATGCATGTTGCACCGGGGTGTTGGCGGCAAACACCATGAATTGATGGGTCTTCCTGAATTCCTTCATAAGGATCTCAGGGGCCACACAATAACCTGTTTTCCATCCTGTTGCATGAAATGTCTTTCCGAACGAACACACCACCAGGCTTCTTTCGACCAGGGCTGGATAACGGCACACGCTCTGATGAACCTGCCCCTCAAAAAGAATGTGTTCATACACCTCGTCACTCAGGACGATGATCCCTGAATTGGCTGTCAGCTTGTCGAGCTGTTCCATGTCCTCCGACTGCAGCACGGTGCCGGAAGGGTTATGGGGTGAGTTGATGATGATCATGCGTGTCCTGGAACTCACCAGCCTCTTCACCTCTTCCCAGTCGATCCTGAAATGCGGGGGTTTCATCCTGAATGGAATGGGCATGCCCCCGTTCAGCCGGATGGCCGGCGCATAACTGTCGTAAGCCGGCTCGAACACAATGACCTCATCCTCGTCCTTTACAAAGGCGGTGATGGCTGTGAACAGGGCCTGGGTCGCGCCGGCCGTGACGGTAATCTCGGTTTCCGGCTCATAAGAAGCACCGTAAAGGGTCCGGGTCTTCCCGGCGATCATCTCGCGCAGCTCCATCAGCCCCGGCATGGGGGCGTATTGGTTGCAGCCTTTCTTCATGGCTTCATGGACCCGCTTGATCAGCTCCGGAGAAACCGGAAAGTCGGGGAAGCCCTGAGACAGGTTGATGGCCCCATGCTCCCTTGCCAGGGAGGTCATAACCGCAAATACGGAGGTCCCGGTATTGGGGAGCTTGGAGGCGATCGAATCAGGGAAAAAGCTCATATCTTCCTTCGAAAAAAATAGTACTTTTGCAACAAATGGGATTTTCCCGTACAGGGGGTAAAATTACTTTTTTTTTTCATAAGCAGGATGACAATGAAGACGATCGACCAGATTAATTTTTCAGGTAAACGGGCCATTGTACGCGTTGATTTCAATGTACCCATCGACCAGAACAATCATATTACAGATGACAGCAGGATGCGTGCGGCCGTGCCCACCATCCGCAAGATCCTGGATGACGGGGGCAGTGCCATCCTCATGTCCCACCTGGGACGTCCCAAGGAAGGCCCCGAGGACCGGTTCTCCCTGAGGCACCTGCAGAAACACCTGGGCAAACTGCTCGGGCTGAAGGTGCTCTTTGCCGGCGATTGCATCGGTGAATCGGCCATTCAGCAGGCCGAAGGCCTGAAGCCCGGAGAAGTCCTTCTGCTGGAGAACCTCCGGTTTTACAAGGAGGAAACCAAGGGCGACGAAGCATTCGCCTCCCGCCTGGCCTCCCTGGCCGATGTATATGTCAATGACGCCTTCGGGACGGCTCACAGGGCCCATGCCTCCACCACCATCATTGCCCGTTTTTTCCCGGAGGCCAAATATTTCGGCTACATCATGACCCGGGAACTGGAAAGCATCGACAAGGTTCTCAGGGACACCCGGAAGCCCTACGCGGCAGTTATCGGAGGGGCCAAAGTCAGCACAAAGATCGAGATCATCAACAACCTGCTCGACAAGGTCGACGACCTGATCATCGGGGGGGGCATGATGTTTACCTTTATCAAGGCCCAGGGGGGCAGGATCGGCAACAGCATGGTGGAGGACGACTACCTGGAGACCGCCCGTGAAATCCTGTCATCGGCACGCGCCAAAGGCGTGAAAATTCACATTCCGACCGATGCCGTGATTGCCGACAGCTTTTCGAACGATGCCAAATTCAGGGAGGCCCCCGCAACCCGCATCCCCGAAGACTGGCTGGGCCTGGACATCGGCCCGGAGTCCGTTAAAAAGTTCGGGGAAGTCATCCGGCAGGCAAAAACCATCCTCTGGAACGGCCCCATGGGGGTGTTTGAAATGAGCCATTTTGCCACCGGCACCCGGGCCATCGCCCTCGCATTGGCGGAGGCCACGGAAAAAGGGGCTTTCACCCTGGTGGGCGGAGGCGACTCGGTGGCAGCGATCAACCAGATGGAGCTGGCAGACAAGGTCAGTTATGTGAGCACCGGGGGCGGGGCCCTTCTGGAATACATGGAAGGGAAAATCCTTCCGGGCATCCAGGCCATCCAGGAAGACTAAGATCCGTCCGGCGGTACCAGGCTCCGGATCACCTCCAGCAACCGGTCCTCGTCCAGGGGTTTGGTCATGTACTCATCCATGCCCGCTTGCAGAAAACGCTCGCGGTCACCGGCGATCGCATAGCCTGTGATGGCCACGATCGGGGTGTGTTTCCCCAATGCTTCCTCCTCCGACCGGATGATGCGGGTCGCCTCAAAGCCGTCCATGCGGGGCATTTGGCCGTCCATCAGAATCAGGTCGTATTCGTTTGTCCGGTATTTTTCCAGGGCGGCCTGTCCGTTGGATGCGGTATCGGCCGTCCATCCCTGGGAACGGAGGAAACCGGCCAGGTACATCTGGTTGATGGCTTCGTCCTCAGCCACCAGAATCCTCAGGGGGCGGCCGGAGGGCAGGGGTTGTGCGGCAGGCTGCCGGACCTGAGTCCTATTTCCCATGGTCACCAGGGGAATCACAAACCGGACCGTTGTCCCCTTCCCGTAGGTGCTCTCAAAGCTTACGCTTCCCTGCATTAGCCCGGCAATGCTTTTCACAATGCTTAAACCCAGGCCTGTGCCCTGGTACTCTTTTTTCGGGGAGCTGTCCAGTTGCCGGAAGGAGTCGAACACGGCCGGAATGTCTTCCAAACGGACCCCAATCCCGGTATCCCGGACCGAAAACTCCAGGCGGGGACCCTGCTCCTTCAGGCACGACACCCCGAGCCTTACCCTGCCTTCCCGTGTAAATTTCAAGGCATTGCTCAGCAGGTTGCCCAGCACCTGCAGGATCTTCTGCTCGTCCGAGTAAAGAAGATCGGGAACCCCATCGCCATAGGATACTTCGAGCGATAATCCCTTTTCCCGCGCCTGTGGCCGGAATAACCCGAGCAATTCATCCACAGACTCTTTCAGGTTGAATGCCGCATACTGAAGGGACACCCGCCCTGCCTCAAGCCTTGAATAATCAAGGATGTCCTTGAGGATGCCCTGCAGGTTTCTCGAAGAAAACAATATGGATTTCAGGCAGGAGGACTGCTCCTCATTCAGGGGTGTTTTCAACAGCGTATTCGCCATTCCGATGGTGGCATTGAGCGGGTTTCTTATTTCATGACTCAAATTGGCCAGGAACTCGGATTTGGCCTGGTTGGCCTTTTCTGCCACTTCCTTGGCCTTGATCAGCCGCTCCTTCTCCAGGCGCTCGGAGATGTCCCGCGTCACAGCCACGATCTCCCGGACCAGTCCCGTTTCATGGTCAAGGACAACCTGGTTGTTGGTTTCCACCCACAGGTACCCCCCTGCTTTCTTTTTGAGCCGGCATGCTTGTATTGTCCCGCTGCCGTTGCCCCCGATCAGGCTGGCGTGGGCAAGCCTGACCTTCTCCATATCCTTTGGATGGACCAGCATGGTAAAGGGTTTTCCCAGGAGTTCTTCGGCAGCATAGCCAAGGAGTGTCTCTGCGGCAGGGGAGACAAAAAGAAAGGTATGGTCCCAGCTGAACCTGGATATCATGTCACTGGAATGCTCGGTCAGCAAACGATACTTCCTTTCGCTCTCCCTCAGGGCCCTCAGTGAGTCCGCCAGATGCCGGCCCATCCGGATGTGGTTTAAGGCCTGGGCCACTGAGGAAGGAAGCAGGTCGATGAAGGTCCGGTCTTTGATCAGGTAGTCCAGGGCACCCAGCTTCATCATGTCGACGGCCATTTTCTCATCCCCCAACCCCGTCATGATGATGAAATGAACCTCCTCATTCAACCCCCTGAGCTGTTTCAGCAATTCCTCCCCGCTCATGTCCTCCAGGTGAAAATCGATCAGAAACAACACATCCGGTGCCTGCCTGATCCGGTACCATTGCACAACCTCCTGCCCGCTGAAGAACCCCCTCACGGGATCGCCACCCTTTCCGAGGCTTTCACAAATGAGCGCATTCAGGGCCACATCGTCTTCCACGACAACCACCTGGACCGAGGAATGCCTCGAAGGCAAGTCTGGATCTTTCACTGGTTCAGATAAAAGAATCAATGCTCCTTAAAAAGGTTTTCAGGCGGTCTGAGTCGCACCTTGTCTAGGAAGCGGTTGTTGGGCAACAGGCCCGAAGCATCCGCAGAATATTCAGGGCGGAGACGTTCCACGAAATACATGCTCATGACCGCTTTTTTCTTGGTCAGGATCTTTCCCCGGAAAGTGCATCGAAAGGCATCGCAAACGGCCTCGTGGGTATTGCTTGATATATTCACCTTTTTAATTTCTCCGGAATGCACCATCAGGCTGGCCATATTGGCCGCCTTGCCCCAGATGTCATAGGCATATTTCCGGCTGCCCACCACCCCTGCCACGGCCTCCCCGGTGTGAATGCCCAGGCGGAGATGGAAAGGAACACGTCCCCGGTCAACGGCTTCCCGGGCCAGCCGCGCCACGGATTCCTGCATCCACAACCCGGCCAGAACCACCTTGTAAGGATTCAGGTGGTCCTCCTCAGGAAGTCCCCCGGCGCACATGTAGCAATCCCCGATGGTCTTGATCTTTTCCAGTCCCAGGCTGCCGGTAATCCGGTCAAATTCACCGAAGTACACATCGAGCATTTCCACCAGTTCCACAGGACTGTAGGCAGTCGAACGGCTTGAAAAGCTTTCGATGTCGGCAAACAGCACACTCACATTGTTGTAATACCTTGCCTTGACCTTTCCGTAAGCCAGCAACTCGGCCACGATCTTCTCAGGAAAGATGTTCATCAAAAGGGAGGTGGTCTTCTCCTGCTCCTCCCGGATGACATGACTCTGCCGGGAAAGGCTTTCCTCCAGCGCCTGCTGCCTCTCCAGGCTTTTCTTCAGTGCAGACTCTGTTTCCTGAAGCTTCTTTTTAAGATCCATGTCAAGCCGCTTGAAGGGTCATCCCCTCCCCTGGCATACTGCCTGTGGTTTTGCAAGAATACACATTTTTTCGATATCCCTGACAATGCCCTGCGCAGCGTTTCATCCGCACGAAAAAAGCCGGGATCCCTTTTTTCTGGTCGTGTCCCCTGGATGCAGGGACCCGGTCCCGCAGGCCCCTTACAGGGTTTATTTTGAAACAGTATATATTAGCCCGGCCCGTCAACTGGTTGTTAAATTTTTATAATTTTACTCCCGATGGCTTGATTTTATTGCTATTCCGGACAAAAATGACGCCTTGATTTACCAAGTCTTACGCTGTTTCATAAATATATAGATAGTTGTCTATCAGCGCATTTCTGACAGATCGCCGGTGCGCACATTAAACAACCTGGATCCACATGAACTACCAGCCTCAACCCAAGCGCCAAAGACCCAGGGTCATTTCCCGGTTTTTGCCCGCCATGGCATGGGCATGCGCCGCCCTGGTCATGGTTTCACTGACCCTGCCACAGGAAGCCCGGCCGGCCGACACCACAGTCACCGAAGAGCCTGCCGCTCAGATCGATTCCCTGACAGACCTGCCGGAACAGGAAATCATGGAGGCTGTCACGGACATGACCGATTCCCTGGAAGAAGGCCCCGGCGCAACAGATGACACCCTTTCTGGTGATCGCCTGTATTCAAAAAACGACCTGCGAAAAGGGGAACGATTGTTCAAGGGGCTGATTCCCTTTGCCAGCGGAGCCCACGACTGCGCCTCCTGTCATTACACCAGCCGGACCGACACCCTCAACTGGAACCCCTCCGCCCATGACCTGGCCATGGCATGGCTGGGCGATGAAACCTACAGCCTCCGGCAGAAACTGGCCAGTCCGGTGGGCCTGCGCATGGTGGCAGACCACGAAGGAATGGGCATCACGGAAGTGGAGGAGCACCAGCTCGAGGCCTACCTGATGAAGCTGGCAGAGCAGGGTCCTGGGGAGCTGAAGGCAATTCCCGTCAACGCAGTCATTTTCTGGGGCTTTGGCCTTCTCATGGCCCTGGCCCTGATGGACCTGCTGATCACCCGCCGGATCAAGGCAAGGGCCATCCATGTGCTGGTGATCATCGCCGGACTGGTCACCCATATGCAGTATGCGGTGGCCGAGGGCCGTGCCCTGGGACGCACCCAGGGCTACGAACCCGACCAGCCCATCAAGTTCTCCCACCTGATCCATGCCGGCGAAAACGAGATCGACTGCAATTACTGCCATACCGTGGCCCGCTTCAGCACGAGCGCAGGCATCCCGTCCAACAACACCTGCCTGAACTGCCATACAGTCGTCCGGGAAGGCACCCAGTCCGGACGCTTCGAGATCAACAAGATCCACCGGGCCGCAGCCAGCAACCAGCCGGTGCGCTGGATCAGGGTGCACAAACTGCCCGACCACAGTTTCTTCAGCCATGCCCAGCACGTGAATGCCGGAAACATTGAGTGCCAGGACTGCCACGGACCGGTGGAGGAGATGCACCTGATCCGGCAGGTGGAGGACCTGTCCATGGGTTGGTGCCTGACCTGCCACCGGGACAATGAGGTGGATTTTACGGGCAATCCCTATTACGGAATTTTCGAACAACTGCATGAGGACATTCGTGCCGGCCGCATCGATGCCGTCACGGCCGCCAGGGTGGGAGGCGAAGACTGCATGAAGTGCCATTATTGACAGGCAGCCGGCAGGCTGGCTGAAGAAGGGCAGAAGGTTCCGCCCGAATGAACTGATGTCAGGGTTTCACACAGCATATCATCATGGAAAAGAAATACTGGAAAAGCATTGAAGAACTGGGACCGGGCAAGCCGGCATCCCTCGCGCCGGAGGAAGAACCAGTCTCCCCGGTCGAGCTGCTGGCAGGACGATCCGACAAGTTGTCCGCTTCCCGCAGGGACTTCCTCAAGTGGTGCGGGATCAGTTTCGTGTCGGCCACCGTGTTGTCGGCCTGCGAAAACCCGGTTAAAAAAGCCATCCCCTACCTAAACCAACCCGAAGAGCTGGTGCCGGGCATGGCTTCCTGGTATGCCTCCACCTTCATGCTTGGAAACGAGTACTGCCCGGTGCTTGTCAGGAACCGGGACGGCCGCCCCATCAAAATCGAGGGCAATCCCCTTTCTTCCATCACGGGGGGGGGAACTTCCGCCAGGGTGCAGGCGTCCGTGCTGAGCCTTTACGACAGCGGGGGCCGCTACCGGGAGCCTCTGAAAAAGGGTGCACCTGTCAGCTGGGATGAGGCCGACCGGGACATCATCCAACAGCTCATGGGACAGGACGGCAGCCGACGCAAGGTCCTGCTGACCCCGACCCTGCTGAGCCCATCGACCAGGGCCCTGATCAATGAAGCCGTGGACCACATCCCCGGTCTGGAGGTGGTGATCTGGGACCCCGTCTCCTATGCGGCGATCCGCGAAGCCCACCGGCTCGATTTCGGACAGGCCGTGATCCCCTCCTACCGCTTCGGCAAAGCCAGCCTGGTCATCGGTTTCAGCGCGGACTTCCTGGGAACCTGGCTCTCCCCCATTGAGTTTGCTAGGGACTATGCCACCCGGCGCAGGCCCTTGGAAGAAAACGCACCCATGTCGCGCCACATTCAATTCGAAAGCCGGCTGTCCCTGACCGGGGCCAATGCCGATGAACGCATCCCGCTCAAACCATCGGAAGAAAAGCAGGTGCTGCTGGCCCTCCATGACGCACTGGCCCGCGCAACCGGCAGCCCCTCCTCCGGAAGCCATACCACCGCCCTTTACGATGTGGACGTTTTGGCCCGGGACATCCTGGAGCACCACGGCAACACCCTGGTGGTCTGCGGGCACGACGACACCGACATGCAGGGGCTGGTCAACGCCATCAACCACATGGCTGGCAGCTACGGCACCACCATCGACCCCGGCTGCACCTACCACGCAGGGCAATCCGACGAAAAGGCCTTTGAACAACTCGTGGAGGACATGAAGCAGGGGCAGGTGGCCGCCCTCCTTTGTTACCGCAGCAATCCCCTGTACCATTATCATGACCCGGAAGGGTTTCTCGAGGGACTGAAACAGACGGCCCTGAGTGTTTCCTTTGCCACCACAAAAGACGAAACGGCCCTGGCCTGCGACTTTGTCCTGCCCGACCACCACTACCTGGAGGCCTGGAACGATGCCAGTTTCAAAACCGGCTCCTACAGCCTCGCCCAGCCCCTGATCCACCCCCTGTTCAGCACCCGTTCCTTCCAGGACGGCCTGCTGCAGTGGCTGGGCCGGGAGGAAGACTTTCACGGGTACATCCGGACACACTGGGAGGAAGCCATCTTTCCGCAGCAGTCCACCCACCTTTCCTTTGAAAGTTTCTGGGTGGAATCGCTGCAGTCGGGCATTCACGAAAACCCTGCCACAGAAGGGAGCCCGCCCGCCTACAATGCCTCCGCCCTGCCGGCCGCCCGGGAGCGCCTGGCGGACGCTTCCCTGAGTGACGGCCTGGAATACGAGGTTTATGCCGGCATTTCCCTGGGGGATGGCACCGATGCCAACAACCCCTGGTTGCAGGAACTTCCCGACCCGGTGAGTTCGGTCACCTGGGACAATTTCGCTGCGGTGGCCCCGGAGACGGCACAGGAACTGGGGCTGGCCGAAGGAGACAGGCTGCGGATCAACGACAAGCTCAGTGTGCCCGTGCTCATCCAGCCCGGGCAGGCCGCAGGCTGCTTGTCCATTGCCCTTGGCTATGGGCGGACCCATGCCGGCAAGAGTGCCGACAACAGGGGCGGCAACGCCTTTCTGCTGTACAGGCCAAACGGCAACGGGAGGCTCAGGAACGGCTCGATAAGCCAGTGGGTCAGAACCGGCAGCGGCCACGCCTTCGCACGCACCCAGACCCACTTCTCCATGGAGGGCCGTGCCATCGTCCGGGAATCCACCCTGGACAAATACCGGGAGGATCCCGCCGCAGGCAATGAACTGAGGGCCTACCACCTCAAGCATATGAACACCCTCTACCCGGAAGTGCCTCACGAGGGACACCACTGGGCCCTGATGGTCGACCTGAATGCCTGCACAGGATGCAGCGCCTGCGTGATCGCCTGCCAGAGCGAGAACAATATCCCGGTGATCGGACAGGATCAGGTAAGAAGGCGGCGCATCATGCACTGGATGCGCATAGACAGGTACTATACGGGAGATGCAGCCAACCCGGGCGTGGTCTTCCAGCCCCTGATGTGCCAGCACTGCGACCACGCCCCCTGTGAAAACGTCTGCCCGGTGGCTGCCACCACCCACAGCCAGGAGGGCATCAACCAGATCACTTACAACCGCTGCGTGGGCACCAAGTACTGCATCAACAACTGCCCTTACAAAGTGCGCCGTTTCAATTGGTACGAATACGCCACCCGGGAGAAGTTCAACACCCACACCACCACCGAGCTGGGGCGCATGGTCCTCAATCCGGACGTGACCGTGCGTGAGCGCGGGGTGGTCGAGAAGTGCTCCTTCTGTGTGCAGCGCATCCAGGAGGCCAAACTCCGGGCCAAGAACGAGAAAAGAAGGCTCCGGGACGGGGAGATCCGCCCGGCCTGCCTGCAGGCCTGTCCGACGGGCGCCCTGGTATTCGGCGACCTGAACGACAAGGACAGCCGCGTTTCCCAGCTCATCAGGGACCCGCGCAACTACCACCTGCTTGAGGAACTGCATACCCTGCCCTCGGTAGGCTACCTGACGAAGATCCGAAACCCCAAAGAAACAAACCGAACCTAACCTCCCGTCCATGCTCAGCAACGAAACATCTGTAGCCCTTGTCAAGGGGAACAAGTCCTACGGCCAGATCACCGGCGAGCTGCTGGCCACCGTCGAAGGCAAGACCCCGTTGTGGTGGTTCGCCGGGATGACCATCGGCACCATCCTGCTGGCCATCGGTGCCTGGGCCGTGTACATGTCGCTCGCCGAGGGCCTCGGCACCTGGGGGCTGACCAACAGCGTCGCCTGGGGCTGGGACATCATCAACTTCGTATGGTGGATCGGGATCGGCCATGCCGGCACCGCCTTCACGATCTTTTTCCTGGTGTTCAGGCAGAAATGGGCAGGGTCCATCAACCGCGCCGCCGAGGCCATGACGGTCTTTGCGGTGGTCTGTGCCGCGATGTTCCCCTTGCTGCACATGGGACGGCCCTGGCTGGCCTTTTACATCCTGCCCTACCCCAACACCCGGCTGCTGTGGCTCAACTTCAATTCCCCCCTGTTCTGGGATGTACTGGCCATCACCACTTACCTGATTACCTCCATCATGCTGTGGTACCTGGGCATGGTGCCCGACCTGGCCACGATCCGGCAGCGGACAAAAAACAAGGTGGGGCGGTTCCTCTATGGCATGTTCAGCCTGGGCTGGGACGGATCCCTCTATACCTACAACCGGTATGAAACGCTGATGAAGCTGCTCGGCGGCCTCGCGGCACCCCTGGTCATTTCGGTACATACCATCGTGGCGCTCGACTTCGCCGTCTCGGTCCTTCCGGGCTGGCACGCCACCATCCTGCCACCCTATTTCTTTGTCGGGGCCATTTTCTCGGGATTCGCCATGGTACTCACCCTCATGATCCTTTTCCGGAAGGCATTCAACCTCTACGACTATGTGACCGAAAAACACCTGGACAACATCGCCCACGTGCTCAAGTACGGCTCGCTGGTCATCGGCCTGGCATACGTCACCGAGCTGTTCATTGCCTGGTATTCGGGGGTGGAATATGAGCTCCATACCTTCTTCCACGCCCGGGCCTCCGGCACCTTCTCCACCGCCTTCTGGATCATGTTCGCCTTCAATGCCATCATCCCCCAGCTTTTCTGGTTCAGAAAGGCCCGGCAGAACCTCGTGGTGCTGTTCCTGGTGTCGGTCATCATCAACATCGGGATGTGGTTCGAGCGCTACATCATCCTGATCTCCTCCCTGGCGCAGGACTTCCTGCCATCGAGCTGGACGGCCTACCATCCGACCATGGTGGACATCGGGATCTACCTGGGAACCTTCGGATTGTTCACCTGCGGGATGCTGATGTTCGTCCGTTACATCCCCATCGTCGCCGTGAACGAAGTCAAGCCCATCTCCCGCCAGGGCCATGCAAACGAAAAAACCACGCAAGACCATGAACGCTAAACAGATCACCGCCGTATTCCGGGATGAGTCGGTGCTGCTGACCGCCCTGAAAAAGCTCCGGGAGAACGGGGTCAACATCCGCGACATTTATGGCCCCTGCGCCAACCACGACCTGATCAGGAACTTTACGCGGGAGTCGCGCCTTCCCTACCTCTCGGTTCTGGTCGGGCTGTTTACCGTAGTGGCCACCTTTGCCTTCATCTACTACGTGGCCGTGATCGACTATCCCCTGAGGTACGGCGGCAAGCCCATATTCAGCTTTCCACCCATGGTGGTGGCCATGTTCCTGCTGGCCATCCTGGTCACCGGGGGAGCGTCCACCTTCGCCTTCCTCGGACGCACCAGGTTGTTCCCGGGCAAGGAAGTCTCCCTGCCGGGCCCACGGACCCTGGACGACCGTTTTTACCTGGTGCTGGATGAAAACTTCAACCCCGGCGAGATCAAACAATGGCTCAGCGAAAGCGGGGCCGAGGAAATCATCGAAAATGAACCATCCGAATAAAATACTGGAGCCTATGCGACCCAACCCAACGCCCCTTACCCGAACGTACAGGATGCCGGTCCTGCTCGCCCTGCTTGCCGCATCGGTGCTGTTCGCCTGCGACCGCACCCGCATGGACAAGGGCCGTGAATATTTTCCGGACATGGCCCACAGCCCGGCCTACAACACCTGGTCGGACAATCCGGTTACGGAAGACGGCAAAACCATGCGCGAACCCGTGCCCGGCACCATCCCGACCGACCGGGTTCCCTACCACTATCCCGCCGGGGAAGAAGGACGGATCCGGGCCGGCAGGGAGCTGACGAACCCGCTGGAGTCCACGGAAGAATTGCTCGCACGGGGGCAGGAGCTTTACGGGATCTTTTGTGCCAACTGCCACGGCGTGGAGGGCGATGGCCAGGGCAACCTCCATGTAAGCGGAAAGTACATCATCCCCCCCACCTCCCTCCTGGATCCCGCCATCGTGGCCCAGCCTTCCGGAGAGACCTACCATGTGATCACCACGGGATGGGGCGTGATGGGGGCCCACGGGTCCCTGATCCAGCCGGCGGACCGTTGGAAGATCGTGGCTTTCATCGAACAAGTGATCCAGGAAAAGTAAACCCATCCCACCATGGACGAACGCTTTACCCCCACAAAAACCCTGAAGGCCGTCATCGCCATGCTGATCCTCCTCGGCGTGGCCGCCGTGGCCGCCGGCCTGGCCACCGACCCCTCCCGGACCTGGTCCAACGTGCTGCTCAACAATATGTACTTTCTGACGCTCAGCATCGGGGCCATGTTGTTCTACAGCATCCAGTTCATCACAGGCTCCTCCTGGTCGGCCATGATCCAGCGCATTCCCCTCGCCCTGGGCAGCTTCATCCCCCCGGCCCTGCTGCTGATGCTGCTGCTGTACTTCGGGCTTGGGCATATCTATGAATGGTCGCTGCCCGGCATCACCGAGACCGACAAGCTCATCGCCCACAAGGCCCCGTTTCTCAACGTGCCGTTTTACATGATCCGCATCCTTGTCTATTTCGGGCTGTGGATCCCCCTGGTGCTCATCCTGCGTCAGCTGGCCCTGCAGGAAGACCTTGAAGGAGGCAGCAAGGCCTATGTCAGGAGCAAGCATTACGCCAAGGTGTTCATCTTCGTGGCGGCCCTGTTTTTCTCCATGGCGGCCATCGACTGGGTGATGACCATCGATGCCCACTGGTACAGCACCCTGTTCGGCTTCCGCGCCATGGTCACCAGCATGTACTTTGCGGTGGCGGCCATCGTCCTGCTGCTGCTTTTCCTCAGAAGGCTGGGCTACTTCCCCCACCTCAACGAGGCGCACCGCCACGACCTGGCCCGTTACCTATTCCGCTTCAGCATCGTGTTCGGCTACCTCTGGTTCATGCAGTTTATCATCATCTGGTATGCCAACATCCCGGAACTGACCATCTATTATACGCCCCGCTTTCTGGGCGAATGGAAATACTTGTTTTACGCTGAATTGTTTATGAACTTTGCCATACCCTTCGTGGTGATGATGGCCGACGACATCGGGAAAAGGGAACCCGTCCTGACCGGCATCAGCGTGCTGCTGCTGGCCGGGCTCTGGGTGAGCCTCTGGGTGCAGATCATGCCGGGAAGCTACGGTCCGCCGAAATTCGGATTCATTGAGGCGGGCATGTGGCTGGGCTATGCCGGGCTGTTCCTGCTGCTGGTCTTTGCGTGCCTGCGGCGGCGGCTGATCGTGCCGCGCAACCACCCCCAGCTGGAGGAAAGCCTGCACCACCACCTGTAGGCGACATACGGGGAGCCCTCTTACATGGAATGCAATTCAGGGGGTTTCCGTCGGATGGTTCCATCGCAACATGAACGACAATTCATTTAATCAACCGGTCCCATGAAACACATTCTGCTTCCCGCCATCCTGCTGCTGCTCGTTGCCGGGACCCATGCCCAGGAAGCCCTGCCACGCACCTTCAACCCGGACGAACCGGAGATCGGCATCGTGGAGCGCCTGGATGAATACCTTCCCGAGGACATCCTGCTCACCGATGCCGAGGGCAACCAGGCTTTTCTGCACTCCTTCCTGGACAAACCGACGGTGATTGCCCTGGTGTATTACCGCTGCCCCGGCATCTGCAGCCCTTTCATGGAAGGCATGGCCGATGTGGTATCGGTCTCCGACCTGGAACTGGGCAGGGACTTTCAGATTCTCAACATCAGCTTCGATCCCCGGGAGGGCTACGAGCTGGCCCGCACCAACCGCAACAACTACCACCACCTGGTTAAAAAGGATTTCAATCCGGACGGCTGGCGGTTCTTCGTGGCCGACAGCGCCAACATAGCGCGGCTGACCGATGCGGTGGGATTCAAATACAAGCGCACGGGCTTTGACTTCCTGCATACGGCCGCCATGATCTTCGTCAGCAAGGAAGGCAAAATCACACGCTACCTGCACGGCACCTATTTCCTGCCGATCGACCTGAAAATGGCCGTGATCGAAACCAGCGAAGGCCGGTCCGGTCCTTCCTTCAGCCGGGTGCTGGCTTACTGCTATTCCTTCGACCCCGCCGGGCAGCAATACGTGCTGAACGTCACCAAGATCGCGGGCACGCTGATCCTTTTCTTCGCCCTGGTGATCCTGCTGGGGCTGATCATCCTGAAACCACGGAAAAGAACGACAGAATAATACAAACGCCAAGAACATGTCTGAAGCATCCACAGCCAAACACGTCAGCTATCTTGACTACAAGGGCAGGTATAAGGGGTTCCTGGGATGGATCCTGTCGACCGACCACAAACGGATCGGCTTGCTCTACCTCTACACCATGCTGGGATTCTTCTCGGTGGGTGCCATCCTGGGCCTGCTGATGAAAACCCAGTTGATCGCCCCGGGGTACACCATCATGGGACCCCAGACTTACAACGCCCTATTTACCCTGCACGGCATCATCATGATCTTCATCATCGTGGTGCCGGGCCTGCCCGCCGTGTTCGGGAACTTCTTCCTGCCCATCATGATCGGGGCCAAGGACGTGGCCTTCCCGCGCATCAACCTCCTTTCGTGGTGGCTGTATGTGATCGGCATCCTGATCGTGCTCACCTCCCAGTTCATGGGAGACGGACCGCCCGATACCGGATGGACTTTTTATGCCCCCTACAGTTTCCGCACCCCCACCAACGTGCTGCCGGCCGTTTTCGGGGCCTTCGTGATGGGGTTCTCGTCCATATTGACGGGCATCAACTTCGTGGTGACCATCCACCGCATGCGTGCCCCGGGCATGAAATGGCTCAAAATGCCCCTCTTCCCCTGGACGCTTTACGGCACGGCCTGGATCCAGATCCTGGCCACCCCCGTCATCGGCATCACGCTGCTGCTGATCGTGGCCGAGCGCACCCTGGGCATCGGTTTCTTCGATCCCGCCCTGGGGGGAGACCCCATCCTCTACCAGCACCTGTTCTGGATCTACTCCCACCCTGCCGTATACATCATGATCCTGCCGGCCATGGGCGCCATCAGCGAGATCATCCCGGTTTTCTCGCGCAAGACCATCTTCGGCTACAAGGCCATCGTGCTGTCCACCATGGCCATTGCGTTTGTCGGATACTTCGTGTGGGGACACCATATGTTCACCTCGGGCATGAGCGGCAGGGCCCTGTTCGCCTTTTCCTTCCTGACCTTCCTGGTTGCCATCCCCTCGGCCGTCAAGGTCTTTAACTGGGTCAGCACGATGCACCGCGGCTCCCTCATCATGCAGACGCCCTTTTACTGGGCCGTCTCCTTCATCTTCGTGTTCATGATCGGTGGCCTCACCGGGCTGGTCCTCGGCAGCCTGGCCACGAATGTGCACCTGCACGACACCCACTTCGTGGTGGCCCATTTCCATTTCATTGTATTCGGGGGCACCGGCTTTGCCTTCATGGCGGCGGTGCACTACTGGTTCCCCAAGATGTTCGGACGCATGTACGACGCCAACTGGGCCAATATGGGCTGGGGGGTGTTCTTCATCGGTTTTCTGGCCCTCTACCTGCCCATGTTCTACCTGGGCATCATGGGCATGCCGCGCCGGTACTACGACTACCTGCCGAGCTTCCACGGGGGCAACATCCTGTCCTCCCTGGGGGCCTGGGTCATGGTGGCCGGGCTGCTGATCATCTTCATCAACCTGGTCCGTTCGGCCAGGCACGGGCAAAAAACCAGCGAGAAGAACCCATGGAATGGCCGTACCCTGGAGTGGCAGGTCGATACCCCGCCCACCCTGTTCAATTTTGACGAGATCCCGACGGTTACCAAGCGGCCCTATGACTATGAAGAATAAACCGGGCGTCCGGAACGGGCTGCCTGCCGGCGGCTTCATGCCAGGGCGGTGGCCGGCAACAACAATGCAACGCGTGTTCATTCTTAACAGCAATCAACCATGTTAGAACATCGAGACGACCAAGGCGCCAAACTGGGCATGTGGCTGTTCCTGTTTACCGAGTTGCTGCTCTTCGGCATGCTGTTCGTGGTGTATGCCGTTTACCGCTCCATGCATCCCGAGGCTTTTCGCATCGCCGGGGAGGAGCTGGATGTGGTCATCGGGACCATCAATACGGTGATCCTGCTCATCAGCTCCATGACCGTGGCCATGTCCATCACCGCCATTCAGAAAGGCGACAAGAAAAGGGCCTTGCAGCTCCTGGGGATCACCCTGCTGATCGCCATCGTCTTTCTGGTGAACAAATACTTCGAATGGGGCGCCAAGTTTGAGTACGGCTTTTATCCCGGGGCCGGGGAGCTGGCAGAGCTGGGTTACGGCACCATTTTATTCTTCGGCCTGTACTTTTTCATGACCGGCCTCCATGCCCTGCACATCCTGATCGGCATCGGCCTGTTCATCTACGTCATCGCCCAGGTGCGCAAGGACCGCATCCACCAGGAGGATTACATCTGGCTGGAAAACACGGGGCTGTACTGGCACCTGGTGGACCTGATCTGGATCTTCCTGTTCCCCCTGTTCTACCTGATCCATTAACGAGCCAACCCAAAAGACCCGCGCATCATGAGTGAAGAAAAAACACATATCGTCCCTTACAAGACACAGGTGGCCGTGGTGGCGGTCCTGCTGGTGCTCACCGCAGTGACCGTGGCCGTTACGCGTCTGGAATTCGGCACCCTGAACACCCTGGTGGCCATGCTCATTGCCGGAATCAAGGCCGTGATCGTCATGGCCTGGTACATGCACCTGAAATATGAGAAAGCCCTGCTGCCCATGCTGGTCACCGGCGTGATCATCGTATTCCTGCTGGTGCTGTTTGTCACCTTCTTTGATTATTCATACAGATAGCAAAAAATATGTACTCAGGAGCATCAACCTTTGTGGAAGGCGTCGACAATGCCTTTGTGTTCATACTGGGCATCGCCTTTTTCTTTTTGATCGGGATCACGGCCGTCATCATCCTGTTTTTGTACCGTTACAACAAAAAGCGCCATCCCAAGCCGGTACAGAACGAGGGCAACAACACCCTGGAGTTCATCTGGACGGTCATTCCCCTGGCGCTGGTCATGGGCATGTTCTACTACGGCTATATCGGATGGGCCCCCATGAAGCGGCCACCGGACCAGGGGGTGGAGATCACCGCCAACGCCCGCATGTGGAACTTCTCCTTCCGCTATGACAACGGGAGGGTCACCGACAAACTCTACGTGCCCAGGGACACGGCCGTCATCCTCAACCTCAACGCGGTCGACGTGCTTCACTCCCTCTACATCCCCGCCTTCCGTGTCAAGGAGGACATGGTGCCCGGCCTGGCCAACAACCGCCTGTGGTTCGAAGCCACCAAGACGGGGGCCTACTCCCTGTTCTGTACCGAATACTGCGGATTGGAACACTCATACATGCATACCGAGGTGGTGGTGATGGAGCCGGAGGAATTCTGGACCTGGTATTCCGACACCACGGGGCTCATCATGGAGGTCCCCGAGGAAGCCGACCTGGCCCTGCTGGGACGGCAGGTGGTCGAAAGCAAAGGCTGCCTGGCCTGCCATTCGCTGGACGGATCCACGGTGATCGGCCCCAGCTTCCTGGGCCGTTTCGGACAAACCATCACCGTCACCACCCAGGGGCAGGAACGGCAGATCCTGTATGACGAAGATTACGTGCGCCGCTCCATCTACCAGCCCGATACCGATATCACCCAGGGATTCCGGGCAGGACAGATGTTCTCCTACGAAGGGGAGGTGACCCCGCAGGAAGTGGATTTCATCATTGAGTTCCTGAAATCACTCAACCCATAAAACGACGTCTGGTTTGCACCTCAGGCAGCTACTCCTTCTGGGCAAGCCCCGGATCAGCCTTCCCGTAACCTTATCGGCCCTGACGGGCTTCTTGCTCTACAGCGGGGCATTTGCCGGGGCCTGGATTCAAACTGTCCTGGGCGTATTCCTGATGTCGTTCGCTTCTTCGGCCATCAACCAGGTTCAGGAAGCCGGCATCGACCGCCGTATGGACCGCACCCGCCACCGCCCCATTCCCACCGGCAGGGTCAAACCCTACCAGGCCGTGCTTGTAGCACAATTCACGGGACTGGCAGGATTCCTGATGCTGGTGCAGCCTCAGAGCAGCGGCCTGCCTGCCATTCTGGGGGTGGCTGCCCTGACCTGCTACAACCTGATTTACACCCCCCTGAAAAAAGTGACCGCCTTCGCCGTCCTGCCGGGCGCCCTCGTGGGGGCCCTCCCCCCGCTGATCGGATGGACCGCGGCCGGGGGAAGCCTGTGGCACATGCACATCCTGCTGGTGGGGTTTTTCTTTTTCGTCGGACAGATCCCGCATTTCTGGCTCATTCAACTGCGGCATGGACCGGATTACGCCAGGGCCGGCTTGCCGGTTCTTGACGAATTGTTTTCCCGCCGCCAGATACAGGTCCTGACCCTGGGATGGGTGGCCGCAACGGCCATGGCAGCCATCCTCCTGCCGCTGTTCGGGGTGATCCGCCTGCCCCTGGCCGCCGCCACAGTATACCTTGCCACCCTTTGGCTGCTGTGGTCGTTCCGCCACTGGCTGGTCCGCCCCCGCAATACGGATCCGGAGAGGGCCTTCCGGGCCATCAATTTCTACTACCTGTCCATCATGCTGGTGCTGGTGGCGGACGCCCTGTTTTTCTGAACCATGGCAGTGCGGCATCCGGCACCGAAGCGGTCCGGCCTGCCCCTTTCCTCCACGGCCTTTACCTGGGGATCAGGGCGATGATGCCCACCATCAGGGCCAGGGCGGCCAGAACAAGCACAAACCACAGCAGTTTGGGGTTGCCGGCCGCTCCGGCCATTACGACCGGCTGTCCGGCCGGCACCTCCCCGGACACGATGATCCGGCCCTCCATATAAGGATGGGGGGTGCAGATATAGGTATACTCCCCTTCGGCAGTCAGCGTCTGCGACCAGCTCTCCGCATGGGCCAGCATGGGCGAGGCAAAGCGTTCGGGTCCGGTTTTAACGATCATGTTGTGGATGCCCGAGAATTCCCCTTCCATATAAGTGAATACGTCCTCGTTGATCCATTTCACCGTGGTGCCCGGAGCCACCCTGATCACCTTGGGGTGGTAGGAATTGCCGATGATGCGAACGGTCACCTCTTCCGTCTCCGGGCCATACACCACCGGGACGTCCACCTCGGGCGATCCGATGCCGAAAGGGGTGATGGTGCGCAGGGCCTGTTCGCGGTACGCATCCATCTCCTCCTCCGTATACAGGGGTCCGTCCGAATACACCGTTTGCCCCCCCTGCGGGCCATCCCGGTCGCAGATCAGCAGCCCGATGGCGCCGCGGTCGGTCGAACCGACTGCATGGGACAGCATCAGGTAGCTGCCCTCATCAGGCGGGATACGGAACTCGACCACCCAGGAGTCGGACGGACCGGCCGTCACGGTCTGTCCCCCGGTAAAGCGGTTGTCCGGATGTCCCTGCCAGTAGGCAAAGTCCCAGATGATCCCGACGATGTGAAAGGTCGACACCAGGTTGGGCCCGGCATTCAGGAAATGGATCCGCACATAATCGCCCGGCCGGCCCACGATGGGTTCCTCCACATAGCGGAACAGCATGCCGTTGAAAGCAGTGTACATCGGCCGCCCCTGCCCGTCGACCGCATCCTTGCCGCTGGCATAGTACTCATGCTGCAGCAGGTAGATGTCTATATCGGGCTCCCTGCCCAGCATCCGCTCCAGTTCAAATTGTTTCTTCGGTTTGACCACCATCATGCCGTACTGTCCGAAGATGATGTGCATGGGGATGGCATGCCCACCCGGGGCGCAATGGTACATATACACCCCCGGGAGGGTGGCGCGGAACACCACGGTGGAACTGTCGCCCGGCTCGATTTTGCCCAGGTACTTGGACGTCTGGGTATAGGCCGCATGGATGGAGGCCCCGTGGGGAATATCGCCCTCGTTCACGATGGTGAACGCCACGATGTCGCCTTCGTCCACGATGATCGTCGGACCCGGTATCTTGTGGTCGGTTGTAAAGCCCTTGTACATCACATTGTTGCCTATGTAAGAGTCTCCCTCCTGCAGGGTGATGCGCACCCTTTTATCCGGAGCGGTGCTCTGGGGGACGAAGCCCGTAGGAGGCAGCGGCAGGGCATTGTCCCGCCGGATGATGTCGATGAAGTCCGTCCCGGCCGGATAGCTCAGGGCCGGGGAGGTCCCCCCGGCTGCCGTGGCGGCATTGCCCCCGCCTACCCTGCCTCCCGGAACAATGCCATAAGACGAGGCCGGGTTGTTGCGGCCAATGGCTTCCTGGGCAGCGATGGTGGCCAGGAGCTCATTGGAGACCAGGGTACCCGACCGCTCCGGCCCCTGCAGCTGGGCCAGGAACAGGCGGTTACAGGCCTCGCAGGCCCAACCTTTCCCGGGAGAAATCAATAAAAAAACCGTGAGCAACAGCAGTCCTGGCAGGCCTGCCCGGTGGATTCTCGTGCGCTTCATGTACAGAAGGTTTTTGGTGTGACCACTTGTCCGTCCGACGAACCGCCAGCCCCCATTTCGTTGTGGGTTGACCGTGGCGGTTACCTGCGGGCTTTACTTAAATGTAAGAAAAAAGAAGCGCCGAAGCAATTATTTTAACATTTAATTACCTAATTGCCTTTTATGAAACAAAGAAAGCCGCTCGCAGCGGGGCGGTGGGATGGGTCATCGCAATATCAGGACATTCAGCCGGTGGACCCTGGAGGCAGTGATGGCGCGCAGGATATAGAGGCCCGGTGGCAGGCCCCCGGTCTGAAGGCGGCAAGACAGGCCATCGGGCCGGGAGGCCATCAGGATGCGCCCCCCGGCATCCAGGAGCTGCACCAGCCTGAGCGGCTCGCTGGCCTCCACCATGAGGACCTCACGGGCCGGGTTGGGATAAGCGAGCAGTCCGGGCGTCCCATCGGGCAGGAAGGAGGACGTCGGGTCGGACAGGTACCCGAAATAGTCCGTCACCAGCAACTGCTCCGGCACGCGAAGGGTCCTTGCAGGATTGCCGGGCCACTCCTCCCCTTCGGGACCGTTCAGGTAATACTTGTACTCATAGTCCCCCTCAGTCAGTTCGAGTGTGATCTCAAGCAGTTGCGGCGCCTTCGGCGTGCCCAGCACCTGAGCCTCCGGCAGGCTGCCCGGAGACGCCCAGTCGAACATGGAACCTGTAAGGTAAACCAGGTCCGACTCCGGGTCATACTGGTCCGCATACTGCATGTCCACCCGGAAGGTCACCTTATGGAAAAGGTCCAGGACGGGCCGGCCAAATTCGGCGTGGATGACCTGGTGGGCGGTCATTCCGGAAAGCACGAACTCTTCAAGCTGTCCCAGCGACTCCCCGTTAAGCAGGAGGTCGGTCACCACGAAATGCTTTTCCGGGATCATCCGAAAATGAAGCACGTCCTCGATGGTTGCCTGAAGGGTCCCTTCGGGCTCGATGCGCCCCCCCTGCCCGGCGGTGGCTGAAATGGTATAGATAACGGGCTCAAAGACCACCTCCACCAGGTGGTCCCGGGTGACCGACTCAAAGGTATAGGAGTCGACGGGACCCACGCTGCCCCCGTCCACCAGCACATCGGCGATGCGGTAGCCCGCATCGGGCAGGAACTCTATGGTCAGCCCGCCGCCGTAATCCACCGTGAGCACTCCGCCGGGTGAGGTCTGTCCGTTGGGGCCTGCACTGATCCCGATCTCAAAGGTGATGATGTCGAACAGGGCCTGGATTTCGTGCACGTTCTCCACCTCCTCAAACAGGAAGGAAGACACGGAGCCTGCGCTTTCCCCGTCGACCAGCACGTCCAGGATGTAATACCCGGTATCGGGAATGATCAGAAACTCCTGGCTGCTGCCGTGATCCACAGTGATCATCCCTTCCGGCTCAATCCGGCCGTTGGGGCCGGCAGAGGCCTCTATGGTGTAGGTCAGGATGGCAAATTCGGCTTCGATCACCTGATCGGCCGTGACCTGCTCAAAGAGGTAGGAGGCAACAGGGCCCACGCTCTGCTGGTTCACCCGCACATCGAGGATGTAATGGCCTGTGTCCGGGCTGATCTCGAAGGCCTGGCCGGCACCGTATTCCACGGTCACGGCCCCGTCGGGACTGACCGATCCGTTGGGTCCGGCAATGGCCTGGATCACGAAGGTCCTGATGGCAAACCGCGCTTCAATCGAATGACCGGACACAACCCCTTCAAAAGTATAGGAGGCCACCGGCCCCACGCTGACGCCGTCCACCAGCACGTCCGCCACATAATAGCCTTCATCCGGCTCTATTTGAAAGGTATGGGAGCTGCCGTGGTCCACCACGATGGTGCCGTCTGGCAGGATGTGCCCGTTCGGCCCGGCAGTGGCCTCTATGGTGTAGGTATGAATGGCGAAAGAGGCATGGATGGTGTGCACATCCGACACGTTCTCAAAAGTATAGGCGTCCACCGGCCCCGCACTGGTTCCGTTCACCACCACGTCTTCGATGTAATATCCCGGATCGGGAAGGATGTCGAAGCGTTGGCTCCCCCCTTCCTGGACACGGATGTTTCCCGTGGGACTGATCTGGCCGTTGGGGCCGGCGCTGGCGAGGATGGTATACGACAACACATCAAAGCTGACGTGTATCCAGTGGTCTGCCATGACATTCGTGAACTCATAGGAATCCACCGGCCCGACGTCGATGCCATCCACAAAAACACCCTCCACCTCATAGCCCGGATCAGGCAGCATGTTAAACAAGATGTTATCCCCGTATTCCACCACGATGTCCCCTTGGGGGTCAATATCCCCAAACGAACCAGCACTAGCAGAAACCACATAGGTAGTCCGTTTGAAGCTGACTGATATGGACTGCTTGGAGGTCACCATGAAAAAGGTATAAGAAGAAACCGGCCCCACACTGATTCCATCCACCAGGACATCCTCGATCTCATAGCCCGGATCAGGTGTCATGGTAAATGTCTGGCTTCCTCCATGGTCCACCTCAATCTGGCCGGAAGGGCTGATGCTGCCATGGGGCCCTGCCGTGGCCTTGATCGTATGCACCGCGAGGGTGGTGGCGCTTGCCGTAACGGATGGCGAATACCGTATCTCCTCATTGTAGGACCAGGCCTTGTAGTAATGGGTGGTTGCAGATGGCAATGCGGTATGACTGCTTACGGTGCCACTCCCCCTGTACAACACCGTACCTCCGCCGGGCAGGCCCTGTCCCTCATAATAAATCGTTCCATCCGCTGGGGTGCCAAATGTCCCCGAGGTGGAAAAAGCCAGAACAACCCCCTGTCCGGCTGCGTTCTTTTCCCATTCAAGATTGATGCGGCTGGAGGAAACCGCCGTAGCAGTAAGACTCTGAGGAGGATCCACCGGCTCCGGAATGGGTCCGCCGACCAGCTCCGTCAGGGCAGCCGCAGCATTCAACCTGCCGGTCCCGAGCTCCCCCTGATAAAAAGGGTTTGCCATGTAATGGTTATCGGTCGTGTTGAGCAGGATGGCTGTGATTTCGCCGGCGGTGGGTTTTCCCGGGGCAACGGACAACAACAGCCCTGCCACGGCCGATACATGGGGGCAGGCCATGGAGGTCCCCCCCATAAAACCATAGGAGCCTCCGGTAAGGGTGCTGAAGATTGAAGCGCCTGGCGCCGAGATGTCTATCCAGGTTCCATAATTGGATGTACCCGCCTTGATATCCTGGTTGTCGGTGCTTGCCACCGCCATGGCCCCGGAATAATAGGCCGGATAATACTGGTCGTCATCATTGCTGTTGCCGGCGGCAAAAATGGTCAGGCCGCCCTGCATGACGGAGCCCCCTCCATGGGCATTGAAATAATCAATGGCGTCCAGTACCCAGGAATTGTATTCGCCGGGGTTTTTATAACCCCAGGAGTTTTGTGAAATGGCCGCCCCATTGTCGGCCGCATAGATCATGGCCAGGTCGATCCCTCCCGGATCGCCTTTCCCGAAAATCTGACAGCTCATAAGCCGGACACCCCCGGTGCCATTATCTCCCCCTGCAACACCGGCAATGCCCGTCGTGTTGTTGGACAGGGCCGCAATGATGCCCCCGACATGGGTTCCGTGGTTGCCCTGGGGCGACAAAAAGTTCTCATCATCGGCAAAGTTGTAGCCAATGCCCGACCAGCTTGCTCCCGCAAGATCCGGATGGGAAAAATCCACGGCATCATCCAAAACGGCAATGATGACCTCCGGGCTTCCCGTGGTAAAAGCCCAGGCCTCCTCCATGCTGATATCGGCCCCAACGGTGCCATACTTCCCGCCAATCAGCTGTCCCGTATTGTTCAGGCTCCACTGGTAAGACGTGTAATAAGGATCACCCGGGACCCATTTAACGGCTTTGTCCGGATTTCTGGGCAAGGGCGGATCCAGGATCACGGGGTGAAACTTGTCAGGAACCACCGCCTGGATCTGGTAGAGGGGCTCGGCGGCATCAACCTCCGACAGGTCCTGATAGGCTTTGACCAATTGAATAATGTCGGTTTTCGCAGGGACCTCCAGCCGGTACCACAGGTGAAAGCCCCATTCCCGGTGTCTCTCCTGGTACTGAAGGGAGGCAGGGGAAATCTCGTACAGCCGGTCCAGGATGGATCGTCCATGAGTCACCCCAAACTGCTCGCTGACCTGGTCCACCGATAGGATGCCCGTCTTCATGGAGCCGGGACCGGATTTGGAGGGGTCGGCCAATTTAAGTGTGTTCTCCACCTGCGGGGCAAATTTGACATACAGTACCCCGGGATGGTATGAATCCATGGATTTGCCGAAAGGATCAACCGGGGGCCGCTCCCCCCTGACAACCGGTCCTATGGCAAAGGAAGGAGCGACCGCACTCCCGAAAAGAATCAACAGGAACAGGAAGAATGCACGAAAAAAGCCTGTGGCAATTTCTCTTTTAGGCCTGGACACGGTCATATTCTGTTAATTTGTTAATTCCGGGCATACCATTGAAGTTACAAAAAAAAACAATCGCCCACGTACCCGTTTTTTTATCGAAGCACCTGGATCTTGTCAGCCGACCAGCCGCTGAACTGCAATACGTGAACCACATACAGGCCAGGTTCAAAACCCGTTACGATCAAGTCGTACTCAAGGGCCAGCAGGTTTTCTGCCCTGTGCATATCCTGTCCTGCCAGATTCATGACCCGAACTGCCAGGATGGGCTCTCCGTTTGCTGTTTTTATACGTAAAATGGAACGGGCAGGATTCGGATAAAGCAATGGCCTGTCCCGCATCACTTGATGAAGACCAGTGGGAATATCATGTTTGCCAAAAATGTCCTCGAATACCCGTCTATCTGCAGAAACATCGACCACACGAATGGGAGCGGCAGGCCACTCGGCCCCGTCCCAGCCCTCATTGAGATAGTATTTATAATAATAGGGACCAGGCTCCAGGGACAACCGCACGCGGAGCACCAGCGGATCGGCCGTTGGCAGCATCCGCTGCTCGTCAGGCATGGATCCGGGAATGGCATAACCGAACATGCTGCCCGTGATGTACACCCTGTCTCTTCCGGGATCATACCCATTGACATCTCTCATATCCACCAGAAAGGTCACTTCGTAGACCGGGGTTTCCACCTGCCTGAAAAACGCCTCCACCTGTTTGTCGCCGTCCATCAAAAGGCTCTGCGAGGCAGCGGAGCCCGTCAGGTCGCCCAGCCACTCCACGAACTCCCAGCCCGCATCCGCCGTGGCCATAAGGCTCAGGTTCGTGCCCTCGTCAAAGTTCAGGGGGGTGCTCTCGGTGTATACCGTCCCGTTCACCTCCACGCTCCCCCCGCCCGTAATGATCAGATCCAGGGTGTACACATCCGGGGGAAGT
>Ga0334900_1001240_pt1 | contig 29050 bp, 33 predicted proteins | sample GraSluR3_MG_2_FD_207231 | JGI IMG/M metagenome (GOLD analysis project Ga0334900, IMG submission 207231) | Sludge microbial communities from methane-producing bioreactor in Wageningen University, Netherlands - Granular Sludge_31_08-R3 | ecosystem: Engineered > Bioreactor > Anaerobic >...
ACAAGCGTATCATAGATATCGCAATAAAGATGAATTGATGATACCAATGCAAGCATCATAATAACGAATTTCCTGGACATGCTCTCCCTCTTTCTATCGCTTTTTGGGCATTATGATACCAAATATACAGCTCATTTATTCCGGATTTTTACTTCCCCATGAACTATATTCTACGAAAACGGGGCAGGTTACCAGGCCGGTTCCTGTTCAATGCAGTTCACCAAGGAGAAAGAAGTGGCGGAATATACCTTCGACGGAACGACCCTGCGGGACAGCAGGGGGACAAAGATGGGAGAGGTTGACAGGACTTACGTTCGCGGATGGAACGCAGCCCTGCTGGGCCAGCTGGACCGTAAGAATATACGGGATCCCAGGGGAAAGAAACTGCTGGAGTTTGACGGTAAAACCGTAAAGGACGATCTTGGAAAGAAAGTCGCCAGCATAAAGGAAATTCAGGAGCTGATAGAGGGAGAAGCGGACATTTCCCTGGTGGCGGCCTGGTATTTTCTGATTAAAAAGCAGCAGGCGAACATGACATAGCTCACTTGCAAAGCTGTCTTCGCATGTTATACTGAGAATAAGCATGGTTCTCATTGCGTGATAACAAAATACAGGCTTGATTCATCAGGAGGACTGTTCTTGAAGGAGAGTACCTATGAAGAAAGCAGCTTTGATTGCAACGGTTGCCCTGTTTCTATTGATTGCACCACTGTCACTGGTATCAGCCGAAGCGTCGGAAATGGATTCTGACTGGAACCGGCGTATCGCATCTCCGTCCTATGGATTCAGCTTCGGCTTCGCGGAAGTTAAATATGGTAACGACAGTAAGGCCACTGTGGTAATGCCCGGAATTGATCTGCGGCATTTCAACGGGACCAATGTAACCGAAGCCGGCGGATTTTATTACGGTTATGAGCTCGGTGTGGCAGCCAACTTCTACCTCGGGAGTGAAACCCTTTCCAATGGAGCATCGGAATACGATATCGAGCAGATCGCCATGGCAACCCTCTTTCTTATGGGAAAACACGGTTATCGCATAGAACTACCAGGCACGAGAGGAAAGTTCGGTATCGGGTTGGAACTGGGCATGGGTCTCATGGGAGGCGCAGGATCCTTTGAGCTTAAGGAAAAAGGGGGTGACAACCTCAGTCAAACCGAAGAGATCATCGGCCCGGTCTTTGAAGCCGGAATTGAAGGACTGATGGACGCGGGTCCCAACAACCGGCTTGTTCTGCGTCTGGGGCTTATGGTCAGCCCCGAGGTACTTGACGCCGAAGTGTACGGTTTCAACGCAGAAGCAGCCCCGGTCCGGATTAACATTCGCTGCGGCTTTGTACGGGACCATTAAATCAGATATCACCATCCTCTTCATCGGGGACTACAAGTACGGGGCAGTGGGCTTTTCGTATTACCTTCTCGGTAAAATTACCGAGCATACGGTTTATTACGTTCGAACCCGCTCCCCTGCCAATCACAACCAGACTGACAGACGCTTCCCTGGCCTTCCGCAAAATCTCCTCCCCGACGTTGCCAACGGAAAAATCCGAGGACCATGACACATTCTCAGGTATGGCGGGAATATAGACTTCTGCGATCTTGCGGTCGATGTCCTGCCTGGCTTTGGCGTCCACATCCTCCACCTCGTATATGTAGGACTTCCAGAACTGGGCATCCGGCTCCGGGATGGCATGAAAGATGATCAGCTCGCTTCCCTCATTGGCGGCCGCGATATTCAGGGCGTAACGGAATGCACGCAGGGCGTCGGTGTTGAAATCGGTACAAAAAAGAATCTTTTTAAAGATATTCCTGTGGGGCATCCTGTTCCTCCTTTAACGAAGCAGTCCCGGCAGAAAGAGCGAGAGCTGCGGGAACACAATCAGAATAAGCGCGGAAAGCAGCAACATCAGCAGATACGGCATGGCCCCCTTGAAGATGGCGGTAAGCGGAATATCCCGTTCGATACCGCTGACCACATAGACATTCACCCCCACGGGAGGCGTAATCACCCCCATCTGGGTAATTACAACCACGATCACGCCGAACCATACAGGATCGAATCCGAGTTCAAGAATTACCGGATAAAAAATCGGGATTGTCAGCAGAATCAGGGCCAGAGCATCGATAAAACAGCCAGCGAACAGGAAAAAGAGGATGATTATGATCATGATCCCCCAACCCGGCAAAGGCAGGGAGACAAAGAAACCGGCCACCGCAAAGGGGATACGGGAAACAGCGAGAAACCTCCCGAAAATGACCGCTCCAGCCACGATAAAAAAGATCATGCTCGAGGTCCGCACAGTTTCAAAGATTATCATCTTTAGTTTATGCAGGGACATCTCCTTCTGAAGGATGGCTATGATGAAACTCCCTGCAGTTCCCACCGCGGCGGCTTCTATGGGGGTAAATATCCCGAAGAACATCCCTCCCATAACCAGGAAAAAGAGCAGCAGGGTCTCGATAACGCCGGTGAGGGACTGAAAACGCTCTTTCCAGCTGTGCCGCGGACCGGCGGGACCGAGGCTGCCGTTGCCGGCGCAGCTGAAATAGATGGACAGGCAAAAGAGCAGGGCAATTAAAATTCCCGGGATAATTCCCGCGAGAAAAAGGTCACCGATGGACTGCTCGGTCATCAGGGCGTATACGATAAAGACAACCGAGGGGGGAATCAGCATGCCCAGGGAGCCTCCGGCGGCAACGGTCCCCGAGGCCAGGGAATCAGCATAACCGTAGCGCTTCATCTCCGGCAGGGCTACGGCGGACATGGTGGCAGCCGTTGCCGGCCCTGAACCGCAGATTGCGCCGAAACCGGCACATGCCCCCACCGTGGCCATGGCCAGGCCGCCCTGCAGATGACCGATCCATACATAGGCGGTACGAAACATGCGTCTGCTGATTCCGGCATGAAAAGCTATCTGACCCATCATTACAAAGAGGGGAATTACCGTCAGACTGTAGGATGAAAAAGTCTCATACAGATCAGCGCTGACCATGCTGAAGGCCGCCGAGGGGTTAACGATCAGAGCAAATCCGACCACCCCGGAGGCAAGCATTGCAAAGGCGACGGGCATGCTGGTCAAAAGCAGTCCAAGGAGAATCAGACACCCGATTACACCGATTTCCACAGGACTCATGGTTTGATAAACTCCTTGCCCGGATGTGTAAGATGGTAGAGAAATACGATCATCATCAGTACAAAGTTCAGACTGACAAGCATGGGTATCCAGAAAACCGGCAGACCAAGATTGGGGAAAACCTCACCTGAAGCCATCAGGGTGAGACCGTGACGATACACCTTCACGGTGAGGACGCCAAAGATGGCAAGAGCAGATATCCGTAAAAGAGAATCCAGTATCAGGCGGCCGATTCTGCTGCACTTGTGGTAAAAAAACTCGATGGCAATGTGTCCCTTTACCGCGGTCAGATACGGCAGGGCGCAGGCGACGGCAACGGCTCCGCAGGCCCGCACCAGATCATAGGCACCGGTAATCCCGGTACCGAAGAGCCGCAGCAGAACATCGATAACGGTAATTCCCATCATGAGAAGTACCGCCGCGCCGGCTATAATCGCAAAGGCCTTTATGAACTTCCTGATAAGGGAGTACACGATCATTGGGCAGTTACTTCAGCATTGCCAGGAGATCATTCAGAAAGGCTTCCCCGGGAAGTCCTTTCTCTTCCGTGGCCTTTATGTATTCAGCATAGACAGGGTCCATGGCCGCAGCCAGGGCATTCTGCTCAGCTTTCGGCAAATCAATGAACTCCTTGCCCAGCTCTTTTACAAAGTCCTCACCTTCCCTGTCGCTCTGGTCCCAGGCCTCTCCGTGCCGATCGATCCATTCATCACTGACCTCGTTAATAATAGTCTGAAGATCCTCGGGCAGGGAGTTCCAGCTAGTCTTGTTCATGACTGAGAACATTGCCGTTGTATAGCCGATTGCCTTGGTATCTACAACGTAATCGATTACTTCTCCCTGTTTCCAGCCCTTCAGGGTTTCGATGGGACAAAATGTAGCGTCTACGACCCCCTTCTGCAGGGCCTCGTAGGTATCTCCCTGACTCATGGAGACAGGGGTGCCCCCCAGGGCTGTCACGATCTTGGCGGAGAGTCCGGTGGCCCGGATCTTCATGGAAGCCATCTCCTTCACACTGCCGACGGGCTTTTTTGACGCCAGTATTCCCGGTCCGTGGGCGTGAAGATAGATTACGTGGACATCGGAAAGCTCTTCGGGCTGATATTTCTTTATCATTTCGTTGGCAACACGGGTGGCCGTCAGACCGTCGGGATAGCCTACGGGAAGGTCCAGGCCTTCCAGCAACGGAAAGCGTCCCCGGGTATAGGCAAAAACGCTCATACCTATATCCGCTACACCGGAAACTACAGCTTCATAGGTCTGGGCTGCATTGGAGAGTGTCCCGCCATGGAACATGCTTATCCTGATTCGGCCGCCGCTTCTCTCCTCCACCTCTTTTGCCCATGCTTCGGCGGCCTGGGCCTGCAGGTGGGTAGCGGGAAAGAACACCGCGTAATTCAGCTCATAGCTTTCTTTTTCTGCTGATTTTTCAGTGTCGGTTTTGCTGCAGCTGGACAGCAGAACAAGGACAGTGATCAGAAGGACGAGACATCTTTTCATTTTTACTCTCCATTTTCTCGACTGGACTTGTTCAAGAATATTCAGAATCCTGAAGTATTTCAATGGGTGAAGAAAAAACGGGCGGAGTCAATTCCCGCCCGTGATGTTTGGCCGAATCCGGAGACCCGGTTCAGGCTTCAACCTCCGGAGAAGTATCGCTCAAGAGATCCATCTCCTTGTACACCCGTACAAGAAAAATGGTTACAAAGCCGGTAAATACAGCAAAGACGATCATGGAAAGGATTACCCCCAGAAAGGGAATCAGGCTGATTATGAAATTGAGCAGACCCGTAAGAATGGCCAGTCCGATTATAATGAGGAAGGTAATAAAGGTGGCTCCGAAGTTCTTGCCCACCGTGCTGAAGCTGCGTCCGATGGCCTGAAAAGCGCCGAGATTGCTGACGACAACCGCAATAAGGGTGAACATCAGGAAGAATGCCAGGATAATTCCTGGAAGCACGAGGAATATCATGCCCAGGCCGATAATAACCCCCATTAAGATGGATGCGATGACAACAGGCACAATCCGGGAAACGATGCGGGTCCAACCGTTCTTGAGGGATGCTTTTTCACCCTGGAAGGCCAGGTCAGCCATTCCAACGGTCATACTGTGGGTCAGAAGCCCCACCAGGCCGCTTAGTATACTGAACAGGAGCATCCCCCCCGCGGCGGCGCCCGCCCCGGCAAGGGCCTGTTCAGGGTTGGCAGCGATCTGTTCGGCGGACAATCCCCGCATCATGGGCACCGCGGATCCGACAAAGATCAGCCCTATAAGAGCGGAAAAGACACTCGCCAGGAGCATTGGAATGAAAATAAGGGGATTCCCCCTGGCAATTGCCAGACTTTCCTTGAAAACTTTACTGATACTCATTTCCTGCCTCCTAAAAAATCTTATGCACTATACTATAATCATAGGCCCATTTACTTACTGAGACAAGAAATAATTTCCAGTTGAAAAGTCACGCCCTTTACCTGATAATACCTCTGTGAAATCATCGGATAGATTCTGGGACAGGATGGCATCTCATTACGATGTTCAGGTGGAAAAAACCTACCGCAGGGCATACAGGGATACTGTTGAACTAAGTAAAAAGTATCTTGATCAGGACCAGACAGCCCTCGATATGGGCTGTGGAACCGGAATAACTACTGTTGAGCTGGCAGCCTGTGTAAAGAAGATCCTTGCCATCGACATTTCAGCAAAGATGATCGAGACAGCCGTAACCAAGGTCCAGAAGCTGGACCTCGATACCGTCGATTTTATGCAAACCGATATCTTCGATCCCGGGCTTGACAAGCGAAAGTTCAACGTTGTCTTTGCTTTTAATGTGCTTCATTTTACCGCGAACCTTGACGCAGCTTTGTCCAGAATACGAACACTCCTCTGGCCGACCGGCCTGCTTCTGTGCGCCCTCGACTGTCTGGAAGAACGAAAGACCCTGCAGAGTTCCCTGTTGCGCCTGCTGTCAAATATCCGCCTGGTTCCCCCCATGGAGTTCCTCACAGTGAGGCAGTTTGAAAGCAGACTGTACAATCAGGGTTTTACAATCATCGAAAAGAAGATACTCCACGATAAGCCGGTTAACTGTTTTTTCGCTCTCAAAGTTGATCCGATCCACCCGGCCGGGAAATAGAAAAGTGCTGATACGAGAAGCACGGGTAGAGGACCTTGGGGGTATTCTCGGATTATACCGACACCTTCAACCAGATGAGGACTTCAAGAACACAGAAAAATACCGCCGAAAGGGTTACGGAAAGGAACTTCTGCAGAACGCCATCGATCGTGCCCGCCGGCACAACTGCTACAAAATCATGCTTCTAAGCAATGCTGACCGTAAAGAGGCCCACGAATTCTACAAATCCCTTGGATTCGACGCTAAGAGCAAGACAGGGTTTCTGCTGCATTTGCCCTAGCCACAGCGTTTCTGTTTATCCCGGCACTCATTTCAGGGACTCAACAACCTGCATCTTCCTGAACTTTGCTCCCAGCAGATTGACTGCAACAACCATGCTGGTGGAGAACATGATCATGATAATCCCAAGAGCCGAGAGCCTGCCCCATAAACCGTCTTCGGAAAACCGAAGAATCTGCACAGCCAGAACCTCGGTACCGGGGCGGGAAAGAACAATCGAAAGTGAGAGCTCCCGGAAAAACATTGTCGCCATAAGTACCCAGCCCGAAACAATACCGGGAATAATCAGGGGAACAATGATCCTCCTCATGGTGGTCAGCAGGGAAGCCCCGCATACTGTGGAGGACTCTTCAAGGTGGCTGTGGATCTGAATAAAGGCGCTGGTCATTGGACGGATTCCGTAGGGCAAATAGGTGGCGATGTAACCGAACAGCAGGGCCCAGATTGTTGCGTAAAGAGGGGTCCGGACAAAAAACCACATGAATCCAACACCGATTACTATTCCCGGAAAAGAAAAGGAGAGAAAACTGAGGGATTCCAGGAATCCCGAGGCCCTGGTCCTCACTTTGACGATTATATAGGCAATAAAGACCGAAAGAAGCGTTCCCAGGCTGGCACCGAAAACCCCGAGAAACAGGCTGTTCTTTATAGAAAGAAGCGAAATCGGATCCTTCAGTACTGCTTTCCAGTGCTGAAGCCCCATCATACCGAAGGCCCTGACGCTGGGAACCATTGAGTATGGAACAAGAGAGGTATATAGCAGTACCAGGACTGGAAGAACAATCAGGACCACCGAAAGAAGCACCAGAATAACGAACAAAGGCAGCTTCGCTTTCTTCAACTCGATAATTGCAGGTTTGAATCCACGGCTCGAAACGGTAACAAAGCGTTCACTGGACGAAGTCAGGTAACGATATATGTATATAAGCACTATCGACGTGACCAGTATACTCATACCGATGGCGGCGGCCTTTCCGTAATCGGCGACAAAACCGGTGGATACAGTCTGATATATATAGGTAGACATGACATAGATCCTGCCCGGCATTCCAAGCACAGAGGGTACAGCAAAGGAGGCCAGAGCGCGGATAATGCAGAGAATAAAAGCCGCCATAATCGCCGGCCGCAAAACCGGAAGGGTAATCCTGAACAAGGTCTTTATCGGTCCGCCGCGAAAGACCCGGGATGACTCCTCCAGGGAAACATCAAAGGAGGCCATGGCGGGAGCAATGATCAGATAGGCAATCGGCAGGTCCAGCAGTCCTTCAACGAGAATCATGCCGAAGATGGAATAGATATTCAACGGCGCCGTCTCCAGGGCAAAGGCCTTTTGCAGCCAGAGGTTCAGTATTCCGTTGGAAGGATTGAGCAGAAGTGCCCAGCTGACAGCAAAAAGTACGTGGGGAATCATCATGGGTACAACGGAAAGCACCCGGAAAAGAAATTTGAAAGGAATATCCGTCCGGTTGTTCAGGTAGGAGAGAAAAAGGGCAATTACCGTAGAGAGAGCCGCGGAACCGACAACGAAAACAAGTGTATTACCGATAATCGATCCGAACGCAGGATCCGTATAGACGGCGATATACTTTTCCAGGGTAAAATCCCCAAAGGCATTCAAACCCCTTGAGAAACTGCCGACAACCAGCATAAAAACCGGTGATACAGTAAGAAAACCTACCAGGAAAATGAGTAACCATGTCAGTTTTGTATGCCGTCTAGCCATTCTGCGTCCCCTTCAGACGGCAACCAGAAGGCAGTGTTCCGGACGTACAAAAAAGCTCACCTCGCTGCCTTCGGTCAAGTCAGTATCCGGCGCTATCTTTGCCATTAATACCTGTTCCCCCACCCGGATTTCGGTTTCGTACATCTCTCCAACAAATACGAGGGTTTCGATAACACCTTTAACGGTATTAACGGCCCCTTTATTATTCGGTGGCTGTAATTCAATAAACTCCGGTCTGATACAGAGAGTAAGTTCTTCACCCTCCGAAAAATCCCGCTTGTGGCACAGCATGTTTCCCAGGGCTGAGCGTACCACCGTCTCGGATTCTCCCTGTTCCAAGACAGCCGCAGGAACAAGGTTGGCCCGGCCGATAAAATCAGCAACAAAGCGGTGGTCCGCATCGAAATAGATCTTGCGGGGGGTGCCGATTTCTATGATGTTTCCCGCGTTCATGACGCCGATGGAATCCGACAGGGCCAAAGCTTCGACCCTGTCGTGGGTCACATATACAGCGGTGATTTCCAGTTCGCTCAGGAAGGTGCGCAACTCCTTACGCGTCTCCTCCCGGAGCTTGGCGTCGAGGTTACTTAAAGGTTCGTCAAAAAGAATCACCTTCGGTTCATTCACCAGAGCCCGGGCCAGGGCAACCCGCTGCTGCTGTCCTCCGGACAGATTAGTTGCCGGCCTCCGTTCGTACCCTTCAAGTTGAACGAATTTAAGAGTCTTTGCCACCCTCTCTCGAATTTCCGCCTTGTCCATTTTCCGGTTCTGCAAAGGATAGGCCACGTTGTTGAACACATTCATATGAGGCCAGATCGCATAGGTTTGAAATACCATTCCCAGTCCGCGTTTTTCCGTAGGTACATACAAATTCTTTCCACTGGAAAAAACCAGGCTGTCTCCAATACGGATTTCTCCTTCGTCTGGAGTTTCCAGACCTACAATACAGCGCAGGAGAGTCGTCTTGCCGCAGCCTGAGGGCCCCAGCAGCGTAAAAATCTTGTTTGCAGGTATGGTAATGTTTACCCCGTCCAAAGCTTTTACCACCTTGCCTTCCGAATGGTAATATTTTTTCAGACCAGAAATTTGAATTTCCATTAGTTATTTCCTGATTGTATGGTTCACCGTGAATGCATATAAGAACGTCATCCCCGCCATACACGGACGGGGATGATTCCTGGTGTCTATGTCAGTTAATAGTGAATACCTTCTTGAACTCAGCTCCCCAGTACTGCAATTCTTCATCCGAAAGCTCCCGAATCGGTATAACCTCCGCTTTGTCCATGTTCTCAATGGGTGGATAGACCCCGGGAGTAAGTACATATTCACCGACTTTGTCTGCCAGTATTGACATAGCCTCATCGGAGAGCCAGTATTCCATAAAAGCCTTGGCAGCTTCAGGATGCGGAGCGCTGGAAGTCATGGCGATTGCCCGGGGAGACCCCATCAGTGGCTGGCTTATCTGTGCCCAGTTCAGGGGAGCCGGCGCCTTGGTCACAATATATTTGGGCATGGAGATACCGATCTTTTTTTCTCCGCTCTCGATAGGTGCAGGGGTCGGTCCGAAAGAAGCGACAAACATCGGCTGGTTAGCGGCAAGGCCCTTAACAAAATCCCACCACTCCTCTTCCGTATCGAAGATATTCTCTTTCAGTCCGATCAGCCAGGAGATAGTCGTTGCATGACTTTCAGGGTTTGCCATGACGATCTGGTTTTTCCATTTCGGATCGGTAAGATCTTCATACCGTTTTGGAACATCTGCGGGGTCAACAAGCTCTGTATTATAGATGAGACCGACATACTCAATACCGAACAGATAGATTCCATCCCTTCTTGTCCATTCAGGATAGGCGGCCGCGGCTTTCGGGGTATAATCCGCAATAACCCCCTGTTCCTTCAGTATTTCCATTACAGGCAGAGGGGCCTGCAGAACATCAGCAGCCAGTTTTCCTGCCTGAAACTCGGTAAGGACAGTCGAAATAAAGCGGGTCGTGGATAATCGGGTATATTCGCCTTTTATTCCCGTCTTCTGTCCAAATGCTTCCATTATGGGCTCTACAGCCGTAATGCTGGCGTAAAAAGACATGGAATCTTCCACCTGCCCTTCCTGCCCTGTTTGACCGGTCTGCTCGCCTCCTCCTGCTGCAAAAACAGTCCCTGCGCTCAGAAGCAGCACCATTGTGATAACAACAAATTTTACAGTGAGATTTTTCATTCCAACCTCCGGATACATTTTTCCATGTCGTCGCTGCTCGTTCTGACCAGTTCCTTCGTTGACAGCCCGGACAACATAATTTCAGTATAGTATGAGGGATTGACCCTGTCGATGAAATCATGGGAAAAATCCGATAAAAGGGGGCGACAAATTGTATGCGTGTTATTGATTTAAGCCATGTAATATCTCCGGACATGCCCGTTTATCCGGGTACACGGCCTCCCATTTTCAAGGCAGGATGTACCATAGAAAAGGACAGCTTTGCAGAAAAAGAAATCACCATGTTTTCCCACACCGGGACCCACATTGATGCCCCGGCACATCTGCTGCAAGGCCGGAAATATCTTGATGATTTTGGGATGAACCACTTTTTCGGTGAAGCAGCAGTAATCCAGCTTGATTTCGTAAAAAAAGAGAGAATAGAACTCGAAGACCTGGAAGACCTGGCACCACGGATAAACGGAAAAGACTTTGTTCTTCTGCAAACGGGCTGGGACCGTTACTGGGGAAGCCCTTATTACTTTTCCGGTTATCCAGTATTAAGCTCTAAAGCTGCAGAATGGCTCAGTTCCTTCAAAATAAAAGGGCTGGGACTGGACGCGATATCCGTAGATCCGACGGATACCATGGAATATGAGATACACAGGTTGTTTTTGTCACAAGACATCCTGATTATAGAGAACCTGAGCAATTTGTCCCTGCTGGGGACAAATCCGTTCAAATTTTCCTGCTTTCCTCTTAAATTTCACAGTGCCGACGGGTCTCCCGTACGTGCTGCAGCGTATTTGGATTGATCCATTGCGTAGTGATGATATAAAATCACGGATCGGATTGAAGGAACCGCAATAAATCAGCGAAATTCGCCCCCAGCTGCTCCTCCAGGGTAAACCTGGTCAGATCAAAAACACGATCCACCGAATCGATAATCTCGGAATCCCCGCTGGACACAATGTCGGGAGCCTGTTTAATAACCGTGTCGGCATGATCTGCCAGCAGAACCTGTACATCCCCTGTTTGTGCCGGGAGTCCGCTTCGCAGTTCCCGGGCAAGGTCGCGGCTGTGAGTCAGGGGTGCATCAATATAGAGTATCAGTTTTCCGAGGGCCAGCTCTGACAGGGCTGCGTCAACGAGTTCCGCAGCCCGTTTTCTGATTCCGTCGTTCCTGAATACCCCCCGGGATTCCGCGGCATCCCGGAGCAGCCCGTCGGTGGCAATATAAAGATATCTGCCAGAGAGATAGTTCCCCACAGCCACAATAACATTGCAGGCATCGACCCACAGTTCCGCACCGCGGGTATCCTCCGACGAAAGGAGTTTTGCCCGACGCGAAGCGGCGCTACGGGGAGGGATGACCCCGCGCATCAGGATGGATCGCTGTACCGCGCTCAACTGGCAGCGGTCGCCGATAAGTTTCACCGTCTGTTTTACCGGGTAACCCCGTTCAGCCAGGTAGAGCTGGTCCAAACAGGCCTGACGGAAACCTGCAACCAGTGGTTTTTGTAATCCGGAGGAATCACTGTGTGCCATTTCTTCAGTATAAGCTGACCGAAGCCAATCATTTAAGTACTGTCCCGAATCGTGGGGATACGTTTACAGTAAACCTTGCACTGTTCAAGATTAACGTGTAAATCCGTTATTTTCTCAAGAATTTGTCCAGTAACCCGGTGTTTTCGCAGGTTGAAGGATCTCCATCCCCACGATTCTGAACACTGATAATCATTTACGCCCTGTATATTCATCTTTATCGCATCTGGAAGCCGTTTACAGGATATGGAAAGCTCGATTAGAATAAGACGGTCGGCTGAATGAAAAAAATACTGTTGTGCTTCCCCCCGCACATAGTCTATTGTGGATGAACCAAAAGAAAAGGTGTGAGACTAATGGCTGTACTAACATCGGCGACCACCGACACCCGGATAGAATCGGTTCTCGATTCTATCTCCCAGAATGACGTCAAGATTGTTATCTACTTTTTTTCCCTGGACTACAAGGAGAGGAACATTCAGAAGACGGTCAAGGACCGCTTCCCTGAAGCGGTGTGCCTTGGATCTTCCATGATAGGGGCCTGGGGTCCGGCAGGACCGATGGAGCGGGGTTTTACAGCAATGTCGCTATCTGGACAGGAGGTCGATTTTGCAGTTTCCTCGTTCAGAGAACAGGTAAAAAGCAAGCCGCGGAAGGCCGCACAGGAAATCATTGAAGATATTTCCCGGCAGCTGCCTGCGGATGATGTGAACCCTGCAGAGTATGTCGGATTCGTTCTCGTCGACGGTCTTGCCCTGGGAGAACTGGTGATGAAGGAGTTCTCAACTGCAAGGAAGTTTTCTTTTCCCCTGGTTGGAGGGGCCTCCGCGGACGAGCTGACCTTTACTGAGACCCTTGTCGCACACGATTCCAGGATGTCCGGAGACGGCGTCTGCGTTGCGGTCATGAAAATGAAGGTCCCCTTTTTCTATGACCATTTTGTACATTATCTTCCAACGGATAAAGAGTTTCTCATTACCCAGGCGGATCCCGGCAGACGGGTAGTATGGGAAATAGATCATGAACCCGCTGCAGATTATTATGCCAGGATGCTGGGTCTTTCAGGACCGAACGCCATTGAGCATATACATTTTTCACGAAATCCTCTGGGGGTGGTAATCGGCGATACGGTATACACCCGCAGCCCAAACGCTGTCATAGACGGAAAGGGGCTTCAGTTCTATTGCTTCATCGAGGCAGGAACAAAAATGCGCCTTCTCAGACAGGGAGATATTCTGGCTAACGCCAGAGCTGCACTTCAGAGCGCGAGAGACCATGTCGGGCCTGTTAGAGGAGCAATTCTCTTCAACTGCGTCCTCCGCTATCTGGAAATGAAAGAGGACAACAAACTGGATGATTTTCACCAGGAGTTCTCTTCAATTCCGTACATCGGCTTCAACACCTACGGCGAAGAACTCTTTACTCATCACAACCAGACGCTAACCGCTCTGTTCATCGGAGAATGATCGATATGGAACACACTGAAACACGGATTCAGACATCCAGGGGAAAGAAACTGCTCCACTATTTCGCCAGTAAAATCAATGCTGTGGTCTTCGAAGTAATATCCCGAAGTCAGCTCCTGAATATTACCGTCCGCTACCTCCATGAGCACTTTTCAAAAATAACCAGTGCCGTAGAAAAGGTGCGCACTAGTTTTCAGTCCCGAATGAACAGCTTTCTGGAAACCTTCCTCGTATCCCGGGACTATATAAATAAGGTCGAAAGCCACTTCTCTACCATCGATCAATCCTTCGGGAACTCCTGCAAGCTGGGGCAGACTCTTCAAATGAAGGCGGAAGAGGCACAGAACAAACTGAAGGAGGTGGAGGACCTGTCGGAGATCACCAACATCCTGGCGATGAACGCCTCGATTCAGGCTGCCCGGGTAGGGAAAGAAGGAGCGGGCTTTTCGGTCGTGGCAAAGGAGATTCGCCGGCACGGAGTGCAGTCGAGGGAAATCGTCAATCAGGCATCCGATCAGCTGCACGAAATGATCGACCTCATTTTCCAGCTGGTCAATATTCTGCACTCCATCAGTAATGAAGTAACAGCCAGCAGAGAAACAGTAAAAAAATTGCTCGATAGAACCCAGGAAAGCAAGAACAACGCCGACGCAGTCCAGGACGACGTACAGTCCATACTCGATGTATTTCAGGAATACGATGCCCTGAAAGAGAACCTGAACCGCATGATAGAGCAGTCGGCCATATCGAACAGCGAAATCGAGGATATGCTCCTCTCCTTTCAATCCGACCTGGCGGGGGCTAACCGGAGTTTGAAATAATCAAGGGTCTAACCGGACTTTCGGCTCCGGGGACGTATGTAGGAGTGAAGTACTTCGGTATAGGGCAGGCCTTCGAGCACAGCGATAACCCGCAAAACAGCCTCGAGCTGATCCTCCCGGCGAACCCGCAGCCGTCGAACCATGGAAAGCTCCTCATTAAGCCTTTTGGTCTTTTCCGGGGATACCGCCGCGTAAACTCTGGACCGCTCAGCCTCCCCCAGGTTTTGCATGGCAAGCGCGAGTTCCCGGTCCCGGACTTTCAGAAGCCGGTTCTGGATTTCTATTCGGGGAAGCGCCACAAGCAGCCGTGCGAGTTCCCGTTCAGGAAAAACAGAGTTCGTGTTCACGTTTCAAGTATACAGGAAATAAGGATCTTGAGCATCCCGGGACCCGGCGTCATTCCGGAACCTGCAGAGTCGGCCGTTTTGACTTTATACGTATCCAGTCCACTGCTTCCCGTATGCGCTGATTCCGAATGAGTCGCAGTTCAAGTTTTCGTTTGCCCGGGAAATTCATCAGCATGAGTCCAATCATAATCGTCAGCAGCCCCTGTCCGGGAATAAACAGCATGATGAATCCGGCAATAATAAAAACAGCCCCCATGAAGTTCTTTATAAAAGCACCCATCAATCGTAAAACAGGATGCCGTCTCTCTGCCAGGGATCCTGGATCCCTGACAAAATAGTCCGCCGGTATAGATACGATTATCAGGGGTATGGCAACCAGAGTGAAGATGAAAAGAAAAAGAGAAAGACCGCCAAGCCAGGCGGCAAATTCTCCATACGTAAAAACAAATTCCTTTACGAAAGCAGAAAAACCATTCAATTCCGTGCTTCCCCTTTTGAGATTGTCCGATCTCTGCAACAGGAGCATTATACGTCATTGCAGATAATACGCAAACTCATGCCTGCGCCCCGGAATGTCAAAGCTTATCAGCAGAAGGAAATATGATTCCAGGACTTTTATGTGCCTTTTATCACATTATAAAAGGTAAAGTCACTTATATTACAGAATTATTCTTCTAAATGCCGGTACCTTACAATTTTTATCATTATTCCTTTCTTATTTCTTTACAAATCACGATAACTCAATTACAATCTACATATATAGCTCCGATCCGATAAACCTACAGGACGCCCGTCCCAGGGTTATCGGACGCCAGGTACCGATGGAAACGTCTGTGCCTCCCGTATTTGGAAAGGAGTAAATACAGGGAGGTAAGGTGTGTCCGAAACTCAATCACAACTGCTGAACCAGAAAATTACCCGCAGAGACTTTCTCAAGTACACAGGAATCAGTGCCATCGGGGCTACGACCATGTCATGGCTGCTGCCGGGCTGTGCGTCCAAGGACATCAAGGTATTTGAGACGGCCGACGGCATGATTATCCATGAGTCAGCCCGCTGTACCGGTTGTCTGGTCTGTGAAGCTACCTGCTCGGTCGGAAACGACGGAAAGGCAAGTCAGGTTACAGCACGAATCAAGGTAAGCCAGAACTATGCCTACGGCCCCAAAGGGGTCCGGGGGGACTGGGTAAACGGCCCCGGCGAAATGGGGAACTTCACCCTTGTCGCTGATACCTGCAGGCAGTGCGAACAGCCCGCCTGTGCCCTGGCCTGTCCGGAGAACGCTATCTTCGAACACGAAGGAACCGGAGCCCGGGAGGTTGATCCTGAAAAATGCGTCGGCTGCGGGACCTGCGTACGGGCCTGTCCGTGGGGGATTCCCAGCCTCGACCCGGAAACCAATGTTTCCACCAAGTGTATTCTCTGTCACGGTTACACGGCATGTGTAAAGGACTGTCCCACCGGCGCACTGCAGTATGTGTCCTGGGACGACGCTATCCAGAAGTACAAAGAACATTTTCAGGTATAAACAACAGGAGTAGAGAGATATGGCATTAAAAGGCGGTTGGGCAGGAACCATTCTTCGAGTGGATCTGAGCACAGAACAGATAACAAGAGAATCAACGGAAAAATACTCCCGCTACATAGGCGGCATGGGAATCGGCTATAAGGTAATGTGGGACGAGGTCCCCCAGGGGACCCATCCCTATGCGGAGGAGAACCGGATTATTTTCGGGGTAGGCCCGCTTACAGGGACCGGAGCCATGTGTTCCGGACGTACAAATATTACCAGCCTGCTTCCTTCGAATCCCTTCCACGGGGTGTCCGACAGCCACATGGGCGGGCACTTTGCGGTGGAGATGAAGTATGCGGGCTACGACGCTATCATCATTCACGGAAAAGCCAAGCGGCCGGTCTGGCTCAGAGTAGTGGACCAGGATGTTACCCTTGAAGACGCCTCTGTCTTCTGGGGACAGGGAACATTTAACACGATTACCGGAATTACTGCCATCATGGGTAAGGATTCCCAGGTAGCCGCCATCGGTCAGGCCGGGGAAAACCAGGTAAACCTTTCGGTTATCCGGACCGGGCCCAGTCATTCCGCCGGCGGTCACGGCGGTGTTATGGGCTCAAAAAATCTTAAAGCCATCGGAATAACGGGAACAGGATCGGTAAAAATAGCGGGAGACCGAAATGCCTGGCATAAGCTGAACAAGGACACCTTTGCCATCGTTGGGGCCAACAACCAGCACGTCGTGCCTTCCACTCCCCAGGCATGGGCTGAGTATCACGACCCCTCCAGCCGCTGGACGTCCCGGAAGGGTCTTTTCTGGGGTGCTGCACCTTATCCCATCGAAACAGGAGAGGTCCGCCCGGAAGAAGCCAACAAGATCGGCTACCGCACAATGAAGGCCATCAAGGACCTGGGCCCTGCGGCGGAAAAATACACCGTCCGCATGGGCGGCTGCGCCTCCTGCCCCGTACGTTGTCACAGCCACCTTAAGGTACCTGAACTTGCAGCCTACGGCGTAAGTACCAATGTTGCCAACACCTGCGTAGGCTTCTCGGGTCCCCATGGAATCATGAAAGGTACCTACACCATCGAGGGCAAAACCAAAGACGAGGCCAATGTTATCGGGCGTACTACCGGTTCGCAGATAGCCGATGATTACGGCGTCTGGTGCAACTACGGTCAGATCGGCAGGGATTTCAAGTGGGCGATATCCCACGGATATCTCGAAAAAGTCCTTCCCAGGGAAGAGTACAATTCACTGTCCATGGACAAATGGGAAAAAGGCGATCCCGATTTTTTCCGAGAGTTTTACCGCAGGATCGCTTTCAAGGAAGGAGAGCTGGCAACCCTGGGTGAAGGAGCTTACTATCTGGCCAGAAAATGGGGCTTCGGCGAAGATTATTGGACAGACAAAAATAACAAACTGTGGACAAAACTGGGGTATCCGGTGCACCACAGCAACGAATCCGACGGGATAGTCGGCGGTGTAATCTCTTCCATGTTCAACCGGGATGCCCAGTGTCACACCCACCAGAACTTTCTTGGAAGCGGACTGCCATTAAATGTCATGCAGGAAATTTCCGCGGAGTTATGGGGTGAAGGAGCAATTGACGAACCGGCGAATTATACCCCGGTCAATGATGCCAAGGTCCGCTTTATTAAATGGAGTATAATCCGCAATATCCTGCACGACTCCCTTACCCTCTGCAACTGGATGTGGCCCATGCATGTCTCTCCGTTAAAGGAACGTAATTACCGCGGCGATACTGCCCTGGAATCCAAGTTCTTCGCCATGGCTACAGGATTCAAGGTCAGCGAAGCGGAGCTGGACGAACATGCCGAACGGATTTTTACCCTGCACCGCGCATTGACCGCCAAGCAGATGAAATCCACCAACCTGCGGCAGGACCATGATCAGCTTACAGGCTGGCAGTTCGACATGGACCCGGACAAGGAAGCCTTTAGCAAGGGGACTATCAAGCTGGACAGGGACGACTACGAGAAAGCACTTACCCTCTTATATCGCGAGATGGGATGGGACGAAGAGACGGGAATACCCACCAGGGCACAGCTTACAAAGCTTGACCTGAAAGATGTGGCTGATGAGCTTGAACGGATGGGGCTTTTAACCGCATAATGGGTGCATGAGAGATGATGTAAAGGACTTCCTTGCAGAGGAGATTCGCAAAGCCTCAAAGGAAGGCAATTTAACTGATAATCGGGAGCTGGCTGCGGCCGGCTCTCGCTTTTTCAATAGCGAGTTTACTCCGGACATGATCGCCGCCAGAGTCGAATCGGCGGCCCAGATCGAAAGCCCGGATATTCGCATCCTCCAGGGAAAAGGATGTTACCGTTACTACAGCAGCCGGTCAATGAGCGATTCCTACGCGGAAATTCTGAATTTTACCGCGGAGGGGGATGATATAATGCTCATAGCTTCCACAGTCAGGAGAGAATCCCGGACCTATCCGCGGCCGAGCATACTGAGTCAATTCATAAATGCTCCTTTCCTTGTGAAGCCCGACCGGCTTGATCAGATAGCCGAAGCCCTTGCAGCAGATACATCGGAGTATAAGGATATTCAGCTAAGTTCAGCTTCCAACGGCGACCGCTACCTTTTCTCCTCGACATTCCTGGAAAAATCCCAGGCTGATTATATGGCGGAATGGGAATCAGTAGACAGTATGGAGATCCAATAGATGGCAAGCCTGCAGGAGGTACATGCTGTTGTTACTGAATCCGAAGTTCAGCTGTTTGAAGAAAACGAATTAATACACCGCTTCCACTGTACCCCTGAAGCCCTCAAAGAGTTGACCATCGGACATCTGTACTGCAACGGTCTGATACACAGCGCGGCAGAACTGTCGCATTATGAGACCGATTACACTCATCCGGACACTATTACCATCCGCATCAGCATCGACAGCAAAATCTCCCGCCCCATGCCCCCGGTACAGGAGCAGAAAATACCGGAACTCGCAAACCTTCAGGCCCTAATGCAGCACTTCTTTGACTGTGCCGAGAAGTACAAGGCCCACGGCGGCATTCACTGCAGCGCCCTTTTCGACGGCAAAAGCTTTGTCGCCCAGTACGAAGACGTGGGACGGCACAATGCCTTCGACAAAGTCATAGGTCAAGCTCTCATCGCCGGGTTGAATCCGGCAAACCTGATCTACTTTACCTCCGGCCGCGTCAACTCCGAAATCGCGGAAAAGGCGGGACGCTGCGGTTTTCCCCTTATCGTTTCCCGGAGTATTGCCACAACCCGGGCCTGCGAGATAGCCCGAAAGCAGGAAGTAGGCATAATCGGGCGCATCACCTCTGATCAGCCCCTGCTCTTCAGTAAAGGACGGGCATATGCCTGATAAAAAAGAAAAACTCAGCAGAGAGGAGGAGCAGCTGCTTCAACTGTCGGTACGCCAGCACCTGCGGGAACTGCGTACGGTCATTCTGGTCTCCGCTGCAGCAATGGTACTGTTCAGCGCCGTAAGCTTCTATTTCTTCGATCCCATCGTGAATTTTCTTTATGCGCCCTTCCTGGCCATCGAGGGTCTGAATACGGAGGACACCCTCTTTGTGAATTTCCTTTTTGAAGGATTCCTCACCAAACTGAAGGTCTCGATTCTCTCCGGTTTTACCCTCTCCATCCCGGTCATGCTCTTCATGACAGTCCGATTCGTTCTTCCGGCCTTAAGAAGGAAGGAAAAACGGGTACTGTTTCTCGCCATTTTCACCGGGACCCTTCTGGTCGGTCTTGGGTTTTACTACGGGTACTACACGATACTCCCACTTACGATAAAGTTTTTTACAAACCGCGGGTTCCTGCCGGAAAATGTGGGACTCATGCTGAACTATCAGCGTAACATCCTCTATATTTTCCGTTTCATCCTGATAATTATGGTCAGTTTTCAGTTCCCGATCCTGCTGGAAGCCCTCATGATACTCAATGTCCTTGAGAGAAGAACGCTCTTTAAGGCGAGCCGTTTTGTAATTGTGCTCGTGTTTATTCTTGCGGCTTTTATTACGCCTCCGGATTTTATCTCCCAGTGCATTATTGCGGCACCCTTGATTTTGCTCTACTTTCTGGCCATCTTTGTAGCGAAGATATTCCGATTCGGGGAAGGAGAACGCTAATGGGCCCGGCTGGACTCGGCTTTCAGGAGATTCTGCTCATCGGTCTGCTTCTGCTCATCTTTGTACGTCCCGAGGAGATCCCGTCAATCTTCCGGCGCCTGGGACGTATCTGGGCCAAGGCATATTACTACTATACCCTGGCTAAACGGGAACTGCGGAATATGGAAAAAGAGATCGGCATAGAAGAAGAGATGAAGGAGATTCGGGCCATCAATGCCCGGATGAGAAGTGAAATAGCCAACTTTGATAAGGCAGTCGAAAAAACAGACCGGGACGAATCCGATTCCCGGGCAAATAGAACTGAAGAAAACAGCAAGGAGAAATAGGATATGCTTGGTTCAACAGAAATTCTCGTAATTGGCGGCGTGGTGGTGCTTCTTTTCGGAGCATCTGCAATACCCAAATTCGCGCGATCTTTGGGAAAGGCGAAAAAAGAGTTCCGTGACGGCATGGATGAGGGAGCCGAAGAGGCAAAAAAAGAAGAGGAAAAGAAGAAGGAATAATATCCCTCCCCAGACAATACTGCCGAATAATTGTTCCGCCAGTGACTGGATAACAGGGATTACCAGGACCTGGCAGAGCTTTTACGGGCACCTCTAAAATCTGTTTGTACTGTCCTGAATCGTGGGGATAGCTCGAATTGAAAGCCGGGAAATATCGGTATAAGCAGAGAATCCCGCGAGTTTTTGTATAGCGAAGCGTCTAAGTTATTTCCCGGTATGTCTTTGGTCGTAATTCATCCCCACGATTCGAGACAGTACCCAAGTTTCAAACAACACATCAGTAATCTTGTCCTCAAAATTCCTTGACATCAGCTTATCATCGGTATAATCTGGGTATAATCTTAATATATTTAGATGTACACATCAGATATGCCTTGACTGATGCCAAAAGGAGGATATTTTGAGTTCTGGAAAAGAATCAATCGAGCGGTATAATAATTATATCGGAGGAGGCTGGAAAGAACCCACAAGCGGAGAGTATTACCCCGATATTAACCCTGCGGATGAAACAGACATTATTGGGCACTTTCCTCTTTCTACAACCGATGATGCGGTTGAGGCTGTTTCCCAGGCCCATCAAGCATTTCCTGCCTGGAGCAAGCTACTCCCCCAGCAACGGGCAGAGTATATTACACGCTTTGCTGAGCTATTGGAAAACAATATACAACGTATCGCCGAGGGACTCTGTCGTGAAGAGGGTAAAACTCTGAAGGAGGCAACAGGCGAGCCAAAACGTGGTTATACAGAGTGCAATTATTTTATCGGTGAAGCACAGCGCCTGGACGGTATAACCATGCCCAGCGACCGTGCCAACGTTTCCAGTGTCGCCGTCCGGGTTCCTCTTGGAGTAATCGCCGCCATATCTCCCTGGAATTTTCCCTTCCTTACTCCCATTCGGAAGATCATCCCCGCCCTGGCGACAGGAAATACAGTTGTTTTCAAACCGGCCTACGACACCCCTCTTTGCGGTGTTATGCTGATGGAACTGTTTGACCAGGCCGGTTTTCCTCCGGGAGTAGTAAACATGGTCATCGGCAGGGGCAGCACCATGGGGGATGCTATTTGCGGCGATCCCCGTGTAAAAGGAATCACCTTTACCGGTTCCACAACAGTAGGTCGGCGAATAAACCGTATAGCCGCAGCCAACTTTACAAAAGTACAGCTCGAAATGGGAGGAAAAAATCCCTGCATAGTCGCGCAATATCAGGACCTGGAAAGAGCGGCTAACGCGATTACCGCCGCCGCTTTCGCTGTTACCGGCCAGCGCTGTACCTCGATAAGCAGGGTAATCGTAATGCGGGACCAGGCGGAAGAGCTTGAATCCCTCATAACAAAGAAGATGAAATCCTACGTTCTGGGGAAAGGATCAGACCCACAGGTGACCATGGGGCCCGTCATCAATCGTGCTGCCGGAGAAAGCATAATGCAGTATATCCGAAGCGCACAGGAGGATGGAGCGAAAATCCATGCCGGCGGCCGGCAGCTGACGGGAGGCGAATTCGACAAAGGCTTCTATATCGAACCGACCCTGATTACAGAAGTTACCCCGAAGATGAAGGTTGCCATGGAAGAAATATTCGGCCCCGTGCTGGTTGTCATTAAGGTCGATTCCTTTGAAGAGGCAGTTTCAGTGGCGAATGACTCCGAATATGGACTGGCGGCTTCTCTGTTTTCTGATAACCTTGGCTGGATTCACGAGTTTCAAGAGAACGTGGAATCGGGGATGGTTCACATAAACCATGGAACCGTAACCGATGCCTGTATGCCCTTCGGCGGTGTAAAAAGTTCCGGTCTGGGTCCGTTTTCAAAAGGCTCGACAAACAAGGATTTCTATACCAATTACAAAGTTAAGTATGTTCAGTATCGATAACGCTCCGCATCAGCCTCCCCCGATCAGGGGGAAGAGCTTTACGGAATCGGTATTGTAAACAGGAGACTGAAGGTGAGCCCTTTTTCCGTTGATCATCACGATGGCGACATCATCTTCGGGAATCCCCAGCTCCTTCAGGAGATCTGTTACTGATTTTTTCCCCTCGGCATTGAAATGGGCCCGGGGATTCCGGACCCATTTCAACAGAGATGCATAGACCTGAATCTCACCCATGTTTAAAACTGTGTAAGCACCGGTTCATTCTCCCACATGCTCTTCATATGCTCCATGGGGACATCGAATACTGCGTTATTCGGCGGCAGGGGCTCATCGCACATGAACTCAGGCATGGGGAAAAACTCTTCCGATACTCCTGCCTGTCTGTTAAACTCCCGTTCCATTTTTAAAACATCATAGGCCATACCCATAACATCCCTGACATCCATCTTCCAGCCGAAGCGGCCATACAGAAGCTCGCAGAATTTCTCAGGATTCTGAACAAAGGGAGGTCTCACAAACAGACAGAGCCCCAAAGTATCCAGGAGCGCCGCACGAAGCTGAAGACGTTTTGAAGCATCCACCTGACCTTCCGGTTTCAAGGGATCCATGGTTTTCAGAGTTTCAAAGGCGTTACCCGCGGTATGATCCGCCCCCATGGGAGATGTTGTATAGGTTACGCCGTTTCCCTTCAAGGCCCTTGGGTCGTAGCCGGGAATGGCCTGTCCTTTTATTACAGGTACCCGACGAACACCCAATACACGGCCGGTAATCTGAGCACCGTTGCCCAGTATCCTTCCCAGGTAGCTTCCCTCCCCTATCTGCCGGACCAGGTCCCTGGCCCCTTCAGCATCCCCGAAAGGAATGACCCCGGCTTCCATGGCGACCCCCAGGGCCGCACCTGTTTCTATGGCATCAACACCAACCTGATTACACAGATGATTCAGCTCTGCAATATCATCGAGGTTTCCAATGCCGCAGTTTGAACCGAGGAGCGAGATGTTTTCATACTGCAGGGAAGCCACTATCTTTTTCCCCTTCTTGTCGGGGAAAATATTACTGCACTGAATAATGCAACCCGGAACACAGGGTTGCCCGGATTTTCCCTGACCGCCGCGGGAGACGATTTCCTGGCGGACCTTCTCGCCATTTATGTCGTCGGCAAACTCGAACTGACCGCTGCTGAAATTCCGGGTGGGTAAAAGCCCGACCTCGTTCGCCAGGGCCAGAATAGCCGGGGTTCCGTATACATGACGGTTTTCCGTCTTCGGGCTTGCCCTCAATGCATCGATCAGCCATTTAGCGGCTTTCTGAAAGGCCTCCCGGTCGCTGTAGAGGGCTTTGTAATCGGATCCACGATCATCGAGGACAATCGCTTTTACTCCCTTGGACCCCATCAAAGCCCCGAGCCCACCGCGGCCGGCGTAACGGATCTGGACGTCATCGGAATCAGGAGAAGCAATGCCGGCACCGTACATCATCATTTCTCCCGCCGGCCCAATGCAGAAAATACCGATTCCTTTGCCGTACTTCTGCCTCAGAAGGGAGATAGTCTCGTCTACGAGCTTTCCCTTCAGCTCGGGCATCGAATCCAGACGCATATCCATAGGGGATATAAAAAGGACATCCGTGGACGGCGTCGTGGGAGTATCCTCAAAGACAAGAGCTTTTATTCCAAGCCTGGAAAGCTTCCTGGCTGCGAATCCGCCGACGTTACTCTCCTTGACCCCGCCGGTGAGGGGACTTTTTCCGCCGATGGACATTTGCCCGGCGGTCGTCACGCTTGTATCGGCTAACAGCCCCTGGGAAAAAATCAACTTGTTGTACCTGCCTACAGCCTCACAGGCCGGCGGAACCTCCTTGAGCAGCAGATGGGATATATAGCCCCGGCCGCCCCATTTTGTGTCATCCTCTGAAACTGTTTCTCTTAGGATACTCCGGGTTCGGGTATTTATACGGATTACAGTGTTCATGCCTTCTCCTTCGGACTCAGATTCCCAGGGGATATAAGCTTCGCCGGCACAATCAGCAATTACCATTTCTCTTCCGGCTGACCGGAACCACAGACCAGAGCTGCTCTCTGTCTGAAAATTTAACTGCCTCAAACACCTTGCGGTTATATCCTGATTATACTATAATTATATCTTAAAGAGAGGATTTGTCAATGATTTTCAGGGTATATGAACCTTGAATAATGCCTGACGGCAGTGTTGACAGATAACAAAGGAGGTTGCACATGATCATTCGCTGGCTGGGACATGCGTCATTCTTGATCCAAAGCGAGGGCTTAAGGATCATAACCGATCCCTACGATCCGTCCATTACAAGGCTTAAACCTGTGGAGGAAAAAGCGGATATTGTTCTGCGGAGTTCGGATGATGATATGGCCCACTGCTACATCGAATCGATTCCTGCAGGCTACTCCCTCCTCACAGCCACGGATTACGTCGACGAGGGCAAAAACCAGGTACAGATGGGAAAAACACTATTCAAATTCATGCCCTCCAGGGAGAGCCTGGTTCACAAGGAAGTCCCGAGGGAGAACGCCTTTTATCGCTTCGAGCTCGAGGGCATACAGGTAGCGCATATGGGAGACGTTGGAAATGCTTTGTCGGAAAAACAACTGAAGTTCCTTGAAGGCACAGAGATCCTAATTGCCCCCACAGGGGGACCTCCGACAATAGACCTGGACGACCTGGTTGAGGTTGTGCGTCGGATACAACCCAGGATCGTAATTCCAATGCATTTTAAAATACCAGGTCCGCGATTCACCATGCTTCCGGTGGAGGAATTCACGAAACGCTTTTCTGGGGAGGAAGTCATAACAGCAGACTCATCGTCCCTTGAGATCAGCAGGGAAAGTCTGCCGGAAAAGATGAGGATAATCGTCCTGAAGCCCTCGCTGCTTAAGAGCTAATAAGCGGGAATCAGTCCGGATTCTTCCAGAGAGCCCGGCAATATTCAAGGGAATCAGCGGAAGCGTCCTCGGGAAGAGTGATCACATTGTTATAACCTGCTGTTCGCAGGGCGCTAAAAAAAGATTTGTAGTCAAACCCGTCTTCCTTTTTTGGAGCCCTGCGCTGAGGCCCTTCCGGGAGCGGATTTTCGATTTGCACATGGCTAATTAACGAAAAGTATCTGTCGATATCCGAAAAAGAGAACCCGATATCCGAAAGTTCCCGTAAACTTATCATGGACGAGAGGTTGTCCTTGTCCACCAGGGGAAGAAACTCTGAGACTTCCTCCAGGGTGTTCAGAAAATTGGTACGCCGGGGTCCCAGGGGCTCAACCAGAATGGATATATCAAAATTACCGGCTATCTCGCAGAGCATGTACAGGAACTGCATAAGCTGTTCCTTGACTGCGCTGATATCGCCCTCCAGAGGCAATACCCTTGAGCGACCTTCGCTCCAGGCGATCCTTTTGCATCCCAGTTCTGCCGCCCTGGAAACCGCCCTTTTCAGATACTCCGTCCAGGCGTAAATGTTGAATCCCCGCTCTGTTACATGAGCATCGGGAGGCAAGGGCGAGGAACAGACCTCGGGGACCATGCCAATCTGCGCCCAGTCCTCCCTGCTTAAGGTGTTAAGCAATTCAAGACTGGGTTGTATGCGGTCAAAACCCTCTGACCCTGACTGCAGAATTCCGGACAAATTATGCACCATCCTGGCCCAGCGAACACTCATTCCTGCAACTCCCGCCTGTAAAAAATCGTCATCATAGTGCCCCCAGATTAACGAGAGCCTCCAGGGCCAGTATATAACTCTTTTTGCCAAATCCGCCGATGACACCGACGCATACCGGAGCAATCACCGATTTATGCCGGAACTCCTCACGGGCATGAACATTTGATATATAGACTTCCACACAGGGGAGGAGCATCGCACCGATGGCGCTTCGCAGAGCGTAGCTGTAGTGAGCCAGGGCTCCGGCATTTATTATTACTCCTTCATGCGTCTCAGGTGCGGCCTGAAGGCAGTCAATCAATGCACCCTCGCTGTTGAACTGGCGACATTCAACCGCTACACCCAGTTCCCGGGCTCGTGTTTCAAGTCCTTTGTGAATATCTTCAAGGGACCCTTCCCCGTAGATGGAAATTTTCCGCGACCCAAGAAGATTCAGGTTCGGGCCGGATACAACCAGGAATTGTCTCTTTTTCATAACGGGCTCCTTGTCCATCTGTCTCAAACCTGCCATGGATCGAAGCGTTCTTCCATGAGAGCACGAAGAGCAAGAATATATCCGTGGGACCCCAACCCACAGATCTGCCCTATACATACAGGGGCAAGCACCGAAACATGACGAAAGGATTCACGCTTGAATATATTGGATATGTGGACTTCCACCGTCGCTACCTGAGCGGAAGATATTGCATCCCGCAGGGCGATTGAATAGTGAGTATAGGCTCCGGCGTTCAGCACAATTCCATCCACCCGGTTCCTGCATCCCTGGATATAGGAGCACAGCTCGCCTTCCGAATTGGACTGGTAGAATTCGACGTCGACGCCAAGGGATTCCGCCTCATTCTCCACATCGGCATTGATATCATCCATCGACTGCCCACCGTAAATGCCAATTTCCCGCTTTCCCAACATGTTCAAATTAGGACCGTGGATTACTGCCACTCTTTTCGGCACGGGGTAACTCCTTTGTTCCGCATCCGCTTTGCTTTATACGAAATGCTCTGGAAAAACTATACAGGCTTTCAGGCAGCGATGCAATCTATCATCCCCCCCTTCGACTACTGTGCCTTTATTATCTCCAGCATGACCTTTCGCATTATTTCCGCGGGTTCGGGAAGCCCCGTCATGAGAGAAAAGCCCTTGATCCCCTGGTTGATTGCCATTCCAACGCCGTTCATGATGCCGCAGCCCAGGCTTTCAGCATCCCTGAGCAGGCGGGTCTTTGGTGGGTTGTAGGTAATGTCGCAGACAAAAAGATCCCTGAAAAGATGCTTCTTTTCAACCGGAGTTCCCTCCAGGTCCTGGTACATGCCGATACCGGTAGCATTTATGAGAACATTACTGGTTCGAAGTAATTCAGGAACATCATCCGAACCTGAATCAACATAGACGGCACAATTTCGTATCTTTGTGTTTATATCCTCCACAAGGGACTGACTTGCACTGTCAAATTTATCGATGATATAGAGCTTTCGCGCCCCGTTGAATGCCAGGGTTGAGCTCACGGCCCGGGATGCACCACCGGCTCCGAAAACAAAGAATGTCGTTTCAGCCAGATCGAAGGATGTTTCGTCGAGCAGGGATTGAACAAAGCCCGACCCGTCGGTATTGTAGCCCTTCAGTACCTTGTCCTGTATCCTCACCACATTGACGGAGCCTATTTTAAGGGCAAGTTCATCTATTTCATCCAGGTATTCCAGGATCTTGATCTTGTTGGGTTTTGTTACATTGAATCCCGCATAATTCATGCAGCGGATGGCCTCGACAATGGTTCCGAGCTTGTCATTTCCGACTTCTATGGGAAAGTAGAAATAATCGAGACCAAGCTGTCGGAAGGTTTCGTTAAACATTTGAGGAGCAAAGGTCTGTCCAAGAGGATTTCCCAGCAGACTGAGCAGTTTTGTATGTACGCTTACCATAGTCTCTCCCTGGTGTTAGTCTAGAAATACGACTTTAGTTACATCCCCGGACATCGAGGATTCCAGGGCTTTGCCGGCGTCTTCAAAGCTGAAGCGTGCATCGAGGACCGGTGAAAAATCCAGCATTCCCGATTCCATAATGCGCAGCCCCTGGATAAAATGCCGAGTAAGCTGACCGACATCCCCGAAGGCGGTAACAGCCTTTCGCAGCATATTCACAGGACTGAACACCGCCTCGGGATACAGTCCGAAGAGAATAACCCTTCCGTGAGGACCGGCGAGTTCGAAGGCAAGGCTGGTGGCCTTGGGGGAGCTTGCGGTTTCAATCACTATATCGGCCCCGTTTCCTCCGGTATACTCCATGACTGCCTCTGCAGCGTTTTCTTTGTCCGCAGCAATACAATGGTCAGCCCCGGCAGCCTCTGCTGCAGTGAATCTTTTCCTGTCCTTCTCAAGGCCCAGCATAATCACCTTCGAGGCACCTGCGGCCCTGAAAGCGAGCAGATGCATGAGTCCGATTGCCCCCGGCCCAACAATCGCCACGTTCTCCCCCAGCATCATCCTTGCCTTTTCCAGGGAGCGGACGACGAGACCGAAGGGTTCGGCCACAGCGGCCACCGAAAAATCGACACCTTTGGAGATGGCATGCGCCTGGGACGAAGGCAGGGAAATATATTCGGCAAAGGTTCCGTCCCGGGTGATACCGATATGATCCCAACTTGAACAGAGGTTTTTATTTCCCGTAAGGCACTGGTAACAGCTGCCGCATCCGCCTATCGGTTCAAGGGCGA
>Ga0334900_1001241_pt1 | contig 29048 bp, 27 predicted proteins | sample GraSluR3_MG_2_FD_207231 | JGI IMG/M metagenome (GOLD analysis project Ga0334900, IMG submission 207231) | Sludge microbial communities from methane-producing bioreactor in Wageningen University, Netherlands - Granular Sludge_31_08-R3 | ecosystem: Engineered > Bioreactor > Anaerobic >...
TATGGGTTTCAATTCCACTATGGTTCGATTAAAGGGTACCTGTTCGTGTGATAGAGAAATTGGTTCCCGTGTTTCAATTCCACTATGGTTCGATTAAAGGCCGTTCGACGATTAAAAAAAAATAAATCATTATCAACGACTTATAGCATGTAAAATTAGTAATTAAAATCAAAAAAAGCGTCGACCCCACAAAATGATATTTACTGTGGGGTTCGACAACATTTATACTTGCTTGATTACCAATACGTCAAAGAACTTTTGGGTTTGCAAAAGACATTTAGCTTAAAAATAAGTCAACATGGATCCATCAACGACAACTATTCACAATATCGTTTCAAGCGATTGTTTTTCGTTCCCAATGATTTCCTTATCTAGCCATTTTTCTTGTCTTGTCTTAAACAGTATTAAACTATCTTTTTCTTCATCCATAATTTCCAAGGCTCTATACTGTAATTCCATAAGTTTTGCTTCGGTTATCTCACCTTCAAACACCGAATTTTGAATCCAATTAAGGTATTTACGGCATAGTTTTAACATCTTCCCCACACGTTTCTCTCCCACATCATATACAGCAATCACATACATTACCACCACATTTTAAAAGATTTGTACTCTTCAATTTCTAATATGTGTTTTTGAATCTTATAACACTCCAATTTAATCAGGTGCCTATAACTTACCGAACGATTCAACGTTCTGTGGTTAATAGTTTCAACCAAGCGATCTTCAAATGCCTGGACAAATGTTTTTTTTCCATTAGTCTTAAGTATTATCCGATTAAGGTTTTCTTCAAAATCATCACTTTGGATCATTTTCTTGTTGAGTACTTTAAAAATAACTCTATCTACCAGCAATGGTTTAAAAACCTCGGCAAGATCTAACGATAAAGAAAAGCGCCTGGTCCCCGGCTCGTGCAAGAAACTTATGGTTGGATTAAGTTGTGTCTGGTGAATAGTTCTCAAACACTGACTGTAACACATCATATTTCCAAAAGAAATTAAAGCATTTACCTCATTCAACGGTGGACGATAACTCCGTCCTTGCATATCAAAATCATTAATTATAAGGTCAAATGCCTGGTAATAATTCTTGCGGATGTTTCCTTCTATGCCCATTAATTCATCAATATTCCTGGTCTCTTCAATCCGAGCAGATAAATTATCAATAATTGCAATAATTGTCTCTAGGTCTTTTCCGCGCGAATTATAATACTTAAGGTTTTTGACCATATTAAATGCTGCCCCTGTCAAAATACGTTGTGCAAGATCAACTCGCTTCTTTTTATTCTGTTGAAAACGGACCTGGGAAATAAGCATTTTCCCGGAAATCAGATTTTCCCGAGGCATAAAGGAACCGGTGTAGTTTTCGTAGTAGTCAAAAAAATGAACGGGGATTTGTTCTTGGCCGAGGAAATTATAAAGAGCCGAGTTGGCCTCTAGATTTCCAAAACAATATAGTTCCTGAACATTTTCCACAGGTAAAAACCGAGGTTTCTGCTCAACACCATCTTTGTCATAAGGCGTGAATTTCAATGTATTGTCCTGTCTCTGGAGCCTTCCCGGATTAAAAAGGTAATAGGTCTTTTTCATGATTCAATCTCTTGACACCAACAGAAATCAAAATAACTACAATTTATACATCTGGATTTTGGGAGCTTATTGGGACATTGTTCGTTATTAATAATACTTTCTATTTCAGTCATAAAACTCCTAATGGTTTCCCTGTCATAATCAGAAAGTGTAACTTCCTGTATCTTATGTAAACGGGGATATTCCAACAACCCTGTCACTTCTGTAAGACCATTCTGTTCAAGAACATACAAATAATATTTCACCTGCCATTCATGAGCATCTTCATGTTTGTCCGATTTTTTAATTTCATGAACAACTTTCTTTTTTGGATCGTAATAGTCAATCTTAATTCCATCAATTTCAACTTCCTGGTACTTTTCACTCCGTCGTGAGTAAGATGTCTCATGGATTAACTTCCCTTCATACACCAGATCAGAATTCGATTCCATATGAATCCCGTTAGCAAACAACCATAGCTTCCTGTGACAGATTAAAAAATAATTGAAATGAGTGCCAGTGAGGTTCATAATATTGTGTTATACAGAGTATCGAACAATTGAACACCATCAATTTTATTATAGAATCCTTCACGTATTACATTAAAACTCTCATAATCTTCCTTGATCTTTATCTGTACCAGATCAATCATGTGCAACTTTTTACCTTTTTCAATCAGATATAATGGTAACTCCAATGAGTTATTAAGTTTCCAGTTTTGAAAACTGAAATAGTTATAAAAGAACTTCGATGTAGGTTTTTCAACAAAAACAGTGTCCTGTGGTGCGATATTTCTACTTCGCCAGAAGTTGGTATCAGTATCGTCGTTTGCAGTTATTTGTTTTGGATTAATTAGCCAATTCCATGAAAAATACTCTTTCAAACTTTTCGCATTGTTGATTGCTTTAGATGAAAATGTATCTTGCACAGAATAGACATAGTTAAGAAAATTGACAAGCTTTTCTGCGCTGTAAAGTGAAGGTTCAAGAATTTCAGATGTTTTTACAAAAGCTTCGCATGGAATCCAAGCTTTGCCTTTACGGTCATATTCTCCGTAAGGTGCAGGATAAACCATATCATTCTTCATCGGAATCAATACATACAGTTCTCCCACTTTTGATTTGTTAAAACGGCACAACCTTCCTGCACGTTGGGTCAACCGGTCAATCGGACACAGTTCCGAAATCATAATATCAGCACTAATATTGATACTCATTTCACCGATCTGGGTAAGAATGGCTATCCCATTGGCACAATTCTTCTCCCAAGCTTCTTTCCCTAGCGCATTGATAAGTTCTTGTTCCTTATCCTTTTTATGCGGTTCTGTGAATCGACAGTGGTATAAAATTGGGTTTGCCTTTCTCTTTTTGAACCAATCATAGAACATTACAGCTTTATCAACAGTGTTCGCATAAATTATTGCGGTCCCTTTCTCAACACATAAATCGAGTAAATCGCTGATCTCTTCTATATCAGTATATTCATTGATTGATTTAATTTCAAACCGATCTCTCGAATTATCCGAAGTGTCTTCAATAATCTTGTCGATTTTAAAGCCAAGCTTTTGATAGGAAGGTAAAACCGATTCAGGTAATGAAGCACTCATTAATAGAACTGGAACATTCCAGTATTTTAGGATTTCGAGTAAAACAAGAATGTTGGCTTGCGTAAAATCATCATAGAAATCGGCTTCATCAATAACCAAACACGAATTGGCCATGTTGAAGGCAATTAAATGATGGTCTTCACGGGTAAGAGTTAATGCCATCAAAAGATGGTCAATGGTGCAAACAGTTATTGGAGTCTGAAGAAGTCTTGCAAATTCGTGAATCTTTTCTGCTTCACGTTTTTCTAATATGCCAGCATCAACTTGTTCCTGAAATTTTGCAAACCAAGCACTCGAATGGTAAAGCCCAGTATTGGATAAGCTTTCGGCAACATTAATCGCCAAAGCATTCGATGTAAAACGAGTTGGCATGGCTATGACCAGACGATCTGCCCGTTTGTTTTCAATTTGTAATTGCGCCCATAGTAGTGACGCATCGGTTTTTCCTGCTCCTGTTGGAGCGCGGACAAGTAGTAAATTATCTTCCCAATGATGTTCAATCAGTCTTTGAACTCCTCTTTTTTCTGTGTGAGGAAACTGGTAGCTAAATTGAGTGAAGTCGGGCACAAATTCTCCTTCTTCTTTCGCACTAGCTCTGTGGTCAACCAATTGAAGCAAACCTCGTGGCCCTGCAAATTCATAATGTGTTTTTGCAATTTGTTCCAGTGAATATTGCTCAATTACCCGATTGCTTTCACTTTTAAAGGTAGCCCAAAGGTCAGACGCACCTTCGTTTGTCCAACGCTCTTCAAAATTGTTTCCCAGTTTACCATGGTGTGCAGCAATAGCTGTCTGCTGAGGCAACGGCAATTTTGTTTTCTCGACCATTCGCAAAGATTGAATCTCGTGCCGAACTCCTGCCTTACGGATGTTTTCGCCAGCATTCTCGGTTTTTGAATAATCTTTGAATGTACCATTATGTTGGGATTGCCATTGAAGAAAAGCATTGTAATCTTTCTGACACGCAATTTGCCATTTGTGAGTTGTCTTTCCCAAATCATGATATTGGCACACCCGTTCCAAACGAATTGCTAAACTTTTCCCAATGCGTTCTTGGTATTTTTGAACAACAAAAGGCATTTGTTCCAGCGATAGCTTTCCTTCCGACACTACACCTTGGGTATGTTGCTCAAGGGTAATGCCGGAAGGTTTAGCCAATATAGGATACTTGTAGCTATTCACCACCAAAAGCTTGTTCAAATGTTACTACATCTGTACCTTTTGCAGGATCATAAAGTGGATTTGCAGCTAAAAACGCCAAGGCTTCTTTATAGGCAATGTAAACACTTTTATCAGTAGTGTCATCGCCGATGAAATATTTAGCGCCTCTGGCTTCTATTTCAGCTAAAATATTTTTCTGTTCCTGCTCACCAGCAACAAAATAACGGCTTGCTTTGCGACTTAAAACAGTATCGAAAACAATCAAAACTTTTTGAGGCTCACCACTCACCGCATTGCGGGCCTGGCTGGCATAGTCATTCATCGATTTGGTTGCTTCCAAATAAAGCCGAGCGCGACGCTTCCGTTCGTCATCATCTGCATGTTTAAAATACTTTGTTCCAAGGTTGAAGCTCTTTTCGTATTTAAAGGCTTTTGAAATACTCAAAGCACTAATATCCAGAAAGAAATTCATGTGCATCAAATCATATTCGCTGAACTCTTTTGTGGCCAATGCCTGTTTGTTCTCTCCGCCTTCTTCTGCCTCATCATCATTCCTGATAATGTAACCGTCAGAATAAACATGTTCTCCTTTAATGTTATTCTTTATGCGTATCAATAAGTCACGCCCAACTTCACTTTCATTTATTGCGACAGCGGGTGTTACCGATAATGGAGCAGTTCTTCTTCCTGAATAATCTCCTTTTGAAGGATGCATAAAACCGCCCATATCGGCACGCAAGTCTTTTTGGATTAAATTACTAATACCATCGCCATTTGAAACGAAGGTTTCTCCTTTCGCCGTATCTGCTGAATTTATTCGGTCGATTGCAGAAAATAAAACATGACGCTGCATTTGTCCCGACACATAAACTCGTCCGTCTGGTCTTCTTTTAATTGAAGACGCATTGCCTAACAATTTTTCGCCACCGTTTGCAATATGGTTTTCGAAAGGGGCAAGAGCTGTTACTAAAATTCCTTTAATTTCCATTTCATTTGTAATTTATTAGTTTAATTATTCTTCACAATGATCTTCTGTTTCATCAGAATCATCGTTGCTAAACTCAACTGGCACCTCTTTCTTTTCTGCTTTATTGATCAAGCGAGAGAAAGCAATTAGAAGGTTTTTTGCATTTTCAAGAGGCAGCTCTCCACTTGCCGTTTTTTCCATAAATAGGGCAGCGGCTTCAGGTGCGTCGAGCCCAGATAATCGCCCCGCTCGTGTTACTGCTTGGGCAACTAGTGCATCGCCCGATTTGGCCGAGAAAGTCGAGCTTTCTAACTCAATCAAAGCTTTTGATTTTACTCTGCGAAGTTCCACCCAATAATTAGGGGTACTTGCTTTTACCTCAGCTTTAGCTGTAAAATAGGCTACTTTATTGAGCCATTTTCCCAACGCACGGGCTGATGATACAATTGTTGGATCAATTTTTTCCATTTTGATAAAGTATGTGTTAAACAATATTTTTACAGGGTTTGGATATTCTGCCCTAAAAGCCAGAAAATCCTTAAATGCTGCATGATTAAATAATTGAAGGAAACGACTCGTGAACAAATCGAATTTTTGGTATTCACTATTTGAACTTGATCTTCGATCTTGGTTGTAGAGCTTTGAATAATAAAGGCTATCAATAATTGCCTTGAGTTTACCTTCTTTAGCTAAATCAATTACATGATGATTGAAAGTAAAAGTTGATGCACCCCCATACTTTACTAAATATATGGTCGTTTCTTTTAAACTTTCAAGTACACGCTTAGCCTGTTCTGAATATTTTGATTCTTTGACAAATTCACCAATGGTTCCGAGTAGTGCAACGCTTCCTAATGCACTACTCCGTGGTGGGTTTGGGAAGTTTCCTCTGTAAATCAAAGGTCTTTTTGCTTCGTAAGTGATTTTTTCAGTATTGCCCTTTCCTGTTTTTGTCGAAACAACATTACCATACATCAAATCATTTGCTGTTTCTGTCTTTAGCATCAATTTAAAAAATCTTATAAACCCTTTCAATTCTTCAACAGGCAAATCAGGAAGAATGCAAACGTTGAACATTTCGGGCATTCCTCTTTTATCGATCCTGTACTGAAGGCAGGGTTTATAGAGAGTTAGGGTTGTTACGGCACATAATCCTTGGTCATATATTGACACCTTAGGGTTGCCTCGTCCAATATTTCCTTGTATCGAAAAGTTAAGGTATTCACCTGCAACAGGGGCAACAGACATTGAAATATCATCCAATTTATTTATGGTGTCTTTTTTTAGTGCTGTCAATAAAGTATTGCCTTCTTTCCATATGAACCTTGAAAATTTATCCTTCGATATAACATTTGGTGCCAAAAATAAACCTTGTTTGGGATCGCCTTTTTCAATCCTAGTGAAATCAAATTTTACTTTGTCTTTCCCTTCAATTGCTTGAACCGGTTGAAGTCGAAATGAATTAAGACCTTTTTCTATTTCAGAAATTATTTGTTCTGAAATAATTTCTTCGCTACTATTTAGATCGTATTCATTCATGATCAAAGCTTGCGCGTATCTGATGTATGGATGAATCGCAATCATAATTCGCGTATTTTTAGGTCAACCCAACCTTCACTTGTTCCTAAATATCCCATATTGTCGGATAATAACTGTTCTTTCAAAAGATTAAACAGTTCGTTATCAATGACAATCTGTATCTCGTATTTTCCTTTTGCAAAAGCATATTCTCTTGTTGTGGGAGTTGAGTAATATTGTGGAAAGCGCATAATGTTTTCCTTAAAGAATTTTTCAAGAGAAGAATCGTCAATTTGTTTCGGATTCTTTTCATTTCTTTTTAATTCTCTCTTTAAAGGAATCAGGTCGTAGCTAATATTAAATGTCCCCTTAGGATGAACTATTGCATCGGCTCTTCTGTAGGCTTTACTCCACAGATCGTCATAAAAACCAAGTGCAGGTATCACTTGCAATACAATATCAAAGTAATCCATTAACAATGGGCTATACGTTGATCCTTTTGAATTGTCAACAAACTCCAGTTGAGGGTTCTTTTTTGCTTGTTTCTTCCTCAATGTTGCGAGTTCTTTTATTATTGCTTTTCGGTGGACCAAATCAATGTGCCATCCTAAAATGTTCTCAAAAAGTCCACACAGCATTTTTTTGTCGGGACTCTTCAATGTTTTGTAGTAAGAACCGGGCAACTCACTCACCATCGAGAGAGGTGCTAAGGGTTCAATTTCCAGAATTATCTTTTGGTTGAGTTCTGGAATTTTTTTAAGAATTGATAAATCTAGATTTTCCATTTATAAAAATAATTATACATAAAACTATTTATTCCTTTCCCCCTCGCACCACCCAAACCCCAATGAATTTTTCTCGCCTGCACCGCAGGAAAGGATTAAGCGGTGTATTTCATGGGGTGCGGTAAGATCAAATTCAAATAAGTATCCCCTGATTTTGCTTTGTTCCGACGTGCCTTGCTTGATTGTAACCAATTTTGAGCGAGGATTGCCTATCAACTTAAAACTGAAGTTATATAAATCCGGAATAGGAGCTGATTTTGGTATTGTATGGTACTTATTCAATAAATTGTTATGGAATAAATGAGCATATTCATTGTCATTAGGAGATAAATAACTGGCATAAGATGATCCCGGATATTTGAAGCTGATAACGACCGGAGACAAGGCTCGATAATGCATATTTTCTGCAATTTCCATTTCTGGCAACCTTTCAATTTGAGTAACTCTCAACTCTAAACCGTAAAAAGAATCTCCCAGATATACTTCTTGATTACGGAATAGCCCTAAAATAAAGGCTTCAGCAGCATCACTCAGGTAAAAAGACACATTGAGTGACATTTGATCATGTTTGATCTCAAATAGATTATTCTCTTTCCTTAGAACCGCCCTTCCAAAATCCAAAGAAGAATAATTGAATAATTTGAAGTTCTTGCTTCCCTCCCGATACCCTTCATTATGTAAGAAATTTGCAAAAACATTGTCCGCAGCAGCAATGATTTTATATATCCATGCACTAATATAATACTGATAATTAACAGGTAACAGCTTATTTTTCCCTGTTCTGTTAAAAGTGATTTTAAATCTCATCAACCAATAAATTAAGTGTTCGTCTTAAGGTTTAGCGTTCAAAAATATGTACTCATCCCGCCAAAACATGACGTAGCCACAAAATTCTCCTGTAATTGTTTGGAAGGAAGTGATGTGTAAATTTAGGAGTTAAGAAAATGATTTCCAAGGGTTGTCGAAAAAACCGACGAATCTCCTCAGGGAAAATCTCATAAAACAAGATTTTTTGTTACTTCTGGGTTCAAGGTATTCAGATACGAACAACACCCATCACGAGTTTTATTAAATACTCGGGTTCCACGGAAGATCCGGCTACCCGCACAACACTCCGGGACCAGACCAAGACGTTTTGGAATGCCACCAAAGATCAGATTGGCATGTTCTCGGCCCAGGGAAGGACCTCGCAAGAAGGCACCCCGCCGGCCTACAACGTGCCCTTTACGGCCCAAAACTCGGCAAGTTCCTCGGCCTTTACGGGATCCATGTACTGGGGAGAAGCCGGGGCAGAACACACGTTTTACGCGTACTACCCGTACGACAGCGACCATTCGGGGGGACCTGCGGCCGTTACCGTCTCTTTGAGCAGCGTCCAGTTTCAGTCGGGGGCCAACAACAGCAGCCATATTGGGCCCCTGGATTTCATGGTAGGCGGGGCGGTGAAGGTAAATGCCCCGGGAACACCGGGCCAGGTGGCAGAGGCGGTGGGCCTGACGTTCCATCACGTATTCGCGCTTATAGAATTCAGGATCACCGGGAGCGGAGAACAATTGTCCCGGGTGGATCTTTGGGGGTCGCATCCCCTGGGTTTTAGCGGGGGAACCATTGATATCACGCAGGATCCGGGTGTAGGCAACTATACCATTACAGATAAAGTAAGTACCTCAACAAAGATGTCGGTAACCTTTATTTCTCCCATTACCCTTTCGACTACACCTGTAAGTGTTTTCATGATGATCCTGCCGGGGACACAGGAAACGTCCCGGATTGAGATCACCAGCAACGGTACTTTGAAAACCCTCACCAAAACGCCTCCGGCAGGCGGTTTCATACGCGGACAAAAATACGTAGTAACGGTGGACGAGGGAGATTTTTCATGAATCTTGTGGGACAGATTATACTTACTTTCCTCTGCGTACCCGGGTTAAATACACCCGCAAAAAATTGCGGTAATTGAATTCCCCGGTGCCAATTACCTTTTCCAGGTAAAAACGTCCAAAATTCGTATGCGTTTGCAGGTGTTTCATGAACGCCCTAAAGACAGGCGGAAAAAACAGGATCTTGTGCCAAAAAAGAGCTGCCCGGATGTTTTGGCGGATGGGCAGCACGTTTTTGTTGTACTGCCGTAAAGCATTTCTGTTTTTGCTTTTTGCCGAGTTGGATATGGCGTCGGCCGCCAGTATCCCGGAAAGCATGGCGTAATAAAGACCTTCCCCGCTTATGGGATCTGCAAATCCCGCGGCATCGCCCACCGGCAGCGTGTTTTTGGGAAGCCGGCGAATATTCAGTTTTCTGCCCGAGGGGATGAATGCTCCTTTGATTTGTTGAACCTGAAGATCGGTTACTTGTCTGAAGAAACGGTCTGCCTGATCCCGGATGGTTCTTCCCGATCCTTTTCCGCCCATTCCAATGCAATAATGTTCTTTCTTTGGAAAATACCAGCCGTACCCCTTCCCGGCTACTCCAAAATAGAGCCGGAGTTCTTTTTCTTTGTCCGGATCCCTGGGGACATTGCCTTCCATGCTCAAATAATCGTGTCTTTTGATGCCGGCAGTCCTGCATAAAACCCCGTTACAGCCATCGGCTCCTACCAGGAATTTGTATCCTAATTTTTTTGTATCTACCGTTATTGTATTTTCCTTGAAGTGTATGTCACCCGCCTTGATCACTATGTTCTGCATGATGGTCCCGCCCTGTTCCAGGTAATAACGGATCAGCAGGTCATCAAAGATCGTGCGCTCTGTCTGGTAAAACACGGTACGGGTAGGAAACCTGTTCAGCTTTTTGCCTTCATAATAAAAGTCTGTCGTTCCCGTTTGCTCTACTACAAAACTTTCCGGCTTCAAACCGGGACAGTGCCGGGCAATCAGGTCCATGGATTTTTGCGTCAACAGGCCTCCGCACAATTTGGTGCGGGGAAAGGTTTCCTTATCTATGATGCATGTGCGAATACCTTTCTTTTGCAGCTCTATGCCTGCCATGGCACCTGCCGGACCTCCGCCAATAATCAGTACGTCATAGCCTTGCATCTGAATTGTATTGATTGGTTAAATATAATCAAAAAAGAATTAAAAGAGTATCTTTGTTTTGTATGAAGAAAATAGCTCTGATCTCTGCCAACAATTACCAGGATCCCTACCCCATATACCCTATCGGAATCTCCTATATTGCGACATATCTGAAGGAAAAGATGCCCACCTGGCAATTGGATATTTTTGATTTTAACCTGGGTGGCCACACAGATCTGGCATTGTTCTGCCAACAGGGACAGTTTGATTATATTGGCGTATCGCTACGGAACGTGGACGATACCAATTATTACCAACAGTACTGCTTTGTTGACCACTACAGGGAAGTGATGCAGACCATCCGGAAGAACAGCAGTGCCGTTGTGCTGATGGGCGGCTCGGGTTTTTCTGTTTTTCCGGATGTGCTGTTCAATGAACTCGGCCCGGATTGGGGGATCCAGGGGGAAGGTGAAGAAAGCATTTGCAAATTGATCTCGGCCCTGGAAAAAAACGAAGATCCCACCGGCATTGACGGTCTGGTTTACCGCAAAGCCGACGGCACTGTGGGGATCAACGAGCACAAACAATATATTTCTTCGCTTGCCTTCCATGTAGAGCCGGAAACGGCGCATTATTATTTTGATAAAAGCGGGATGCTGAATATTCAGACAAAAAGAGGCTGTCCTTACGGTTGCATTTATTGCAGTTATCCCAATATTGAAGGGCCTCGCATGCGTTTACTGGATCCCGCGTCTGTAGTAGAGAACATTAAAGAGTTGTATTACAGCAAAGGCGTTGATTACCTTTTCTTTACAGATTCCGTTTTCAACATTAACAGGGAATACAACCGGGAACTGGCCACGCGTCTGATTGAAAGCAACGTACACGTGAAATGGGGGGCCTATTTCACCCCTTACAATTTGACTTACCAGGACCTGGAACTGTACCAGAAAGCAGGATTGAAGCACATAGAATGGGGTACCGATTCCCTCTCGGACATTCAGTTGGAGAATTACAACAAGAGCTTCCGCTTTTCAGATATTAAGCAACAAAGCCTGAACGCATCCCAATTGGGCATTTTTCATGCGCATTTCATGATCCTGGGAGGCTACGGGGAAACAGACCAGACACTGGACCAGACGTTTGAACGCTCCCTCGAGCTGGGCTTAACCCTCTTTTTCCCGTTTGTGGGCATGCGTATTTACCCGCGCACCCGGCTGTACCGGATAGCGTTGCAGGAAGGGGTAATCCGGGCCTCCGACGATCTGCTGAAGCCCGTGTACTACCTTTCCAAAGCTGTGGATATCAGCTCAATAAAAGAACGCGCCCTGGCCTGCGGCCAACGATGGATTTTTCCGGGATTCGGGTCACAGGAAGTCATAGACCGGTTCCGGGCCAAGAAGAAACGAGGGCCGTTGTGGGAGTATCTTATGTATTGAAATATTGCCGGATTATTTCAAACAAACGCTCTTTGTTAATTGGTTTTGCGAGGTAATCATTGCAGCCTGCTTCCTTTACTTTTTCACTGTCACTGGAAATGGCAAAAGCTGTTTGAGCAATAATAACAACATTTTTGTTAAATTCTCTGATGCGACGCGTCGCTTCATAACCGTCCATAACCGGCATTCCTATGTCCATCAAAATAAAATCAACATCAGGATTTGATTGACAATATTGAACCGCTTCCAAACCGGTTACACATCTTACTATTTCAAAATCATACTTCTTTAAAATCGCCTCCAGAAACATAAAGCTGATATTATCGTCTTCTGCAATAAGTAACTTTAGTTTTTTCAGTAACTGCCTGGTATGATCTTCTTTATTTTTGGCATGAATTAGTTCTTTATCTTCACTTTCTGATGGCTGAATGGTAAAGTAAAAACAACTGCCTTTGCCCGGTTCAGATTCAACCCATATTTTTCCGCCAAGATGTTCCACATAAGCTTTGGTAATGGACAAACCCAACCCGGAACCTTCATATCCTCGTGTATTAAGATTGTCTACCTGCATAAACCTATCAAAAACAAGGTCAATCTTATCCGGATGAATACCTTTACCCGTGTCTTTTACAAAAAATTGCAGGGTCTGATTGTCCTTTTGTTCACAACCAAATTCAATTTTCCCTTTTTCTGTAAACTTGATGGCATTTTTAATCAGATTGGTTAGTATGGAATCCAATTTGTTTTTATCTGTAAAGATGGTCTCCTTGTGGGTATTGCCTTGAACATAATCGAGCAGCAGGTCTTTTGCTCTTGCCTGGGGCAAAAAGAAATCGTGATAGTACGACAAAAACTGCCGAATATTGATTTCTTCGCTGCATAGTTGCATATCACCTGATTCGATCTTGGAGATTTCAATAATGTCGTTAATAGTGTTCAAAAGTCTTTGTCCGCTTTTCCTGACTATGTCTAAATAACCGGCTTTAACATCTTCTCCAAGATCAGGGTCACTGAGTAATTCCAGGAATCCCAATATCCCGTTCATGGGAGTTCGAATTTCGTGACTCATATTAGCCAAAAAAGCTGATTTCAAACGGTCACTCTGCTGTGCCTTATCCTTTGCTTCAATCAGATCTTCAACCATCTTTTTCCTTTCAGTGATGTCTTCATGAATACATATAAAGCTTGTAATGACTCCTTCACTGTTCATAATGGGTGATATAACAACCTGTCCCCAATATAATTCTCCGGATTTCTTTTTATTTAAAAGTTCTCCTTCCCAATCATTTCCCGAAAGAATGACTTCCCATAGCTTCTTGTAGAATTCTTTGGTCTGATGTCCGGATTTCAGGATATTTATTTTTTTACCTTTTACCTCATCAAAACTATAGCCTGTCAATTCGGTAAAAAACGGATTAACATATTCTATACTACCTTCTTTGTTGGTTATTACCACTGCAACCGAACTTTGTTCAACGGCCCTGGAGAGTATATTGGCTTTTTCTTCTGCATTTTGCCGGTCAATAAACAGGCTCAGTTCATGAGCTGCCAATTCCAGGATTTCAAGGCTTGATTGATCATAAACATCAGGAGCATCGTAGTCTTGAAATACAACAGCTCCAAATATTCTCTCTTCAACTCTCAACGGAACACCCATCCATACCTCCGGCAAAGATCCCTTCAGATCAATGATCCCTTCTTTATGTAAACGCAGGATGTCATCTTTATGCAAGAGCAATGAACGGTTTTGTTTGATCAGATAGCCTGTCAATGATTTTTCAGCATCCCATTCCTGGAAGTTGTCTTTTTCATCTTGAAAAAAAGGTGAATGGATCATCCCAGTTTCTTCATTATAGAGAGCAATAAAAAGATTTTTTGAATCAATTATCTTGTTCAATTCAATTTTGATGGCATCTATCAGATCGTGTAAATTTCTTGTAGTAATTGTCGCCAGTGCAATGTTGTATTGCAATTGTTTGATCATTTCTGCCCTTTCGCGAGAAGTAATATCCTGCAAAGTCCCGGATATCTTTTCAACAGTTTTATCAGAATTATAGAAAACTTCTCCTCTGGCAACAGTTTTACGATTCTTTTTATTTGCTCTAACTACTTCCAGCTCAATTTCATATGCTTCACCTGTCTGTAGAGCCTTCTGGATGGCTTTGTTGAACTTTTCCCAGCTTTTTTTGGTATAATACTTTTGGTGAGAGCTAAGCTCCTATGCTTCAGCATTTTTTTCCATACCAATGATATTGTACATTTCATCTGAGAGAAATAGCTCACCTGTCTTTATATTCCATGACCAATTGCCGATGTTAGCCAATCGCTGTGCTTCCCTCAGACCGGTTTCGCTTTCCTTGAGCGCTTCCTCTGACTGCTTGCGTTCGGTAATGTTTGCGTTGAAACCATACCAGGTAACACTGCCATCCGGTAATTTCTCAGGTGTAGAACGGGACAGAATCCACTGAACGGGTCTGCCCGGGATCAGCACTCTAAATTCACAGGTAAAATAAGTCAGGTGTTTAGCAGAATATTCAATATCAGCAACCACCCGTTCCGCATCATCAGGATGTAAAACACGGGATATGGCGTCAAAATTATCTGCCACATCTTCCGGCCGGCAACCAAAAATATTTTTGATCCCCTCCGAAGCTATTGGAACGTAATAAGATCCATCCGGCCTACGTGTAAACTGATAAAGCAGATCAGGAACATTGGAAGAGAGTTTCCCGAATTGAAGGTCTTTCTCCCTGATTTTTGCTTCTGCTTTTAGTTTTTTAATTATTGTGGAGACCTGTTGAATAAATGCTTCAATCAATTGGGTATTGATCGCCGCGGTTTTCTTGTTTTTGCTAAAAGTGATATTGCCGAGTATCTGTTCTTCTTGTTGGAAAGCTATGCAATATACTTTCTCAACAGAAAACATCTTTTTAATAGCATCTCCAATGGCCGTTGTAAGTTGGTTGTTAAAAAAGCCCGGAAAATCCAAATCAAATTCTACGACCTTGCCACTTATGATTTTTTCGTAATATTTTGTAGATATATCTCCCTCCAGGTTTTTGATGTCGATACCTAAAACGCGGGATAGTGCAGCGCTTTTTTTACCGATACCTTCTACTTGTTGCATTTTCCAGCGATTTTCACTCTGATTGTATTCCACCAGGGTAATTATTGTATGCCCTTCAAGTAGATCGTATAGCTTCTGAACAGTGTATTTATATATTTCCTGTATGGATGTAAATTCAACCAGTTCAAATGCAGTTTGGGCCAGGAAGGCATTATGTTTTTCACTCAGACGTAGTGCTTCTTCATTTTTTTTACGTTCAGTAATATTTACATTAAAACCATACCAGGTAACACTGCCATCCGGCAATTTTTCCGGTGTAGACCGGGATAAAATCCATTGAACAGGTTTGCCGGGAATCAGAACACGAAATTCACAGGTAAAATAAGTCAGGTGTTGAGCGGAATATTCAATATCAGCGATTATCCGTTCTGCATCATCAGGATGCAAGACACGTGATATGGCTTCAAAATTATCTGTCACATCCTCCGGCCGGCAGCCAAAAATATTGATGATTCCTTCCGAAGCTATTGGAACATAATAAGATCCATCCGGTCTGCGTGTAAACTGATAAAGTAGGTCAGGAACATTTGCAGAGAGTTTCCTGAATTGAAGGTCTTTCTCCCTGATTTTTGCTTCTGCTGCTTTTTTTTCTGATATATCCTGAAAAGCTCCTTGTACTTTATATATTTTTCCATTCTCGTCCCTCACTGCCTCTCCAATGGTTCTGATCCATACCCTTTTGCCTGTTGAAGTTATGATCTGCATTTCTTCATCATAGCTGACTCCTTTTTGTACACAATCCGTGAAAACTTTTATAATCCTGTCGTGCCACTCGGGAGCGTAGAAATTTATGCCGTCTTCAACCAGCGGAGCGTAGCCGGGAGGCATTTCATGTATGGCTGCCACCTGATCCGACCAGTAAGATCTGTTTTCATTCAGGAGTACATTCCACCCACCCAGTTTTGCTTTATCTGCAGCAATGCGAATAAGAGAACCGTGTTCCACTAACTTGTCTTCGGCCTTCTTCTTTTCTGTTACATCTTTGACAAATCCAAGAAAGCGTGTTTCCGAAAGTTTAACTGCAGCCACATCCCAGAAACGTATTTCTCCCTTTTTAGTGACAAATCTTGTAGTGCCACGAGCAGATTCTTTATCTTTTACATCTTTGAAATGCTTCAATCCCAAATCAAGATCTTCCGGAAAAAGTATGTCTTGTATACTTAGTTTTAGGAGTTCCTCTTTTGAATAACCGGTTATTCTACAGGCAGCCGGGTTTACTTCAATGTATCGCCCTTTTTCATCTGAAATAAAAACTCCGTCGGGTGCATATTCTATTATGGAGCGGTATTTTTCTTCACTTCCCTTCAGCTTCTTAATGATTTCCTTACTTTCACGCAGCTCATGTTCTAATTCTCTTATCCGCTCCAAAACGTTATTTGACCTTTTCTCTTTATTATTCTTGATAACCATAGTTTTATTATTTAATGCCAATAACCAACTGATTAAGCTTAATAAGCCATGTATCTGCAATAAATTAAACTAATATATGAATAAATTTTGATTTTGATTTTTGGGATTTCCATCCTCAAAAAGGGCTGTTTTTGAGGACAGAACCTGGATTTCCGGCAATCCATCCTCATATAGGGCTGTTTTTGAGGATGAACCCGGGATTTTCTGTCATCCATCCTCATATACGGCTGTTTCTGAGGACAGATCTTGGATTTTCTGTCATCCATCCTCAAAAAGGGCTGTTTTTGAGGACAGACCTTGGATTTTCTGTCATCCATCCTCAAAAAGGGCAGTTTTTGAGGACAGAACCTGGATTTCCGGCCATCCATCCTCATATAGGGCTGTTTCTGAGGACAAACCTTGGATTTTCTGCCATCCATCCTCAAAAAGGGCTGTTTCTGAGGACAGACCTTGGATTTTCTGTCATCCATCCTCATATAGGCGGGTTTTTGAGGATGAACCCGGGATTTTCTGCCATTCATCCTCATATAGGGCTGTTTTTGAGGACAGACCTTGGATTTTCTGTCATCCATCCTCATAAAGGGCTGTTTCTGAGGACAGACCTTGGATTTTCTGTCATCCATCCTCATATAGGCGGGTTTTTGAGGATGAACCCGGGATTTTCTGCCATTCATCCTCATATAGGGCTGTTTTTGAGGATGAACCCGGGATTTTCTGTCATCCGTCCTCATATAGGCGGGTTTTTGAGGATGAACCCGGGATTTTCTGCCTTCCATCCTCAAAAAGGGCTGTTTCTGAGGACAGACCTTGGATTTTGGGCCATTTGTAGTTTCCTGATTTTGGTTGACTACCTGGATGTCTTATCTCTGGGAAAAGTTGACTCGGTTTATAAATTATAACTGATATTTGTTGACTTCAGCGTGTTATACCTGAGGTTTGTTTACTTACCAAGTCTTATCCCTGTCAGGGGTTGACTGGAGGGTAAAAGTAAACAGTTTTCAGGGATTTCAAACTGCTGTTTTTGAGGATGGATGCCTCTGATTGTGGTCTTCAGTATTTATATAAATACGTTAATCAACTGTCTGTGATCTTAAAATCTTCACTATGCGGTTGTATATGATTTCAGATATGGTCCAGAAGTTTGCGCCACTGGTATTAACAAACTGGATTACAATAGCATCTATGTTTTTGTGGTATTTTGCAATACTTTGGTAACCCGGCAAAAGCCCGGTATGTTCGTAGACATAAATTGAGGAGTATATTTCCTGTTCCTCCGCTGTTAATAAGGCGCCTTCTATTAACGCCCTTAAGAAAATTCCCACATCTGCTGCCGTGGCTACCATAGATCCCCCCGGTTGTATGAAATCGTTGAATTTAATGTCATCTTCATAGCCTACAAAATACCCACTCATTACATCTTCCGGATCCACTTCACTAAACAGGCTGAATGTATGGGTTAAGCCAAGAGGCTTTAAGATTTCATCTTTAATGTATTTGTGATGACTATATCCCAGGGTGTTGTCCAGTATTTCACCAATTAAAAGATAGTTGGTGTTGGAATAATTGTATTTTGTATCCGGTCTAAAGTCGGCCGGCATATCATAAACCAATTCATAGGTTTCTTTAAGGTCCTTATAGGGATTGGCCCACGGATAATCCGGGTGATCGGAATAGTTTGGAATACCACTCCTGTGTTGTACCAACATTCGCAAAGTGATACCTTCCGCATTCTCAATTCTGTCTGCCATTTGCGGTAAATACTCCGCCAGGGTTTTATCCAGGGACAAACTGTTGTTAGCAACCAGTTTAGCTACTGCTGCGGCAATATACAACTTGCTGATGCTTGCTATTTTGAACAATGATTGAGGATCTGCAGGAATTTTCTGTTCCCTGTTTTTCCAACCGGCCGAGTATAAAACAGGTTCTTTCCCTTTTTGATCAACGTAAACCACGATACCATCCAGGCCGTATCCCATAGCGTTATCTACCTGTTCCTGTACGGTTTCCGGCAACGGGGACAACCAAGGTTTTACTATATCCCAGGGGACAAATACAATGAAACAGGCAATGCCGATCAAAGGCATTACTATCCGTAAGATCCTTATCCACTGCTTTTTGTTCATAACATCCTATTCATTTGGGACATTTTTGGGACATCTGGAACATTTATTGGGAGATTTGGGACATCTGGGACATCTGGGACATCTGGGACTCCTTTCAATCCGCGTGTAATATGTGTTCAATAATTTCTTCAACCTCATTGGCAGATTCTGTCATCACTTCTTCAGCAATACCACCAAAACCTGCAGCGACCATTGATGAATTCATCCTCGAAATATACGTCTTCCCGTCTGTCTTTTCATAAATACTTACACGACAAGGCATCATTGAAGAAATTATGCGTTCTGAATCCTTTTCCAGAATCCTGCTTGAATGATTTGGATGACAAAGAGAAAAAACCTTTACAGGCAAGACATCTTTACCATGTTGATTTAAAGTTTTCTGTAGATCATAAACGTTTGATATCTTCCATGATTTATTCTCAATTTCCTTTGACAATAATTCTACCGTAGAACGAAAATCAAAGGGACTTAACGTCTCCAAAAACATCTTATTCATCAAATTTGTTTCATTATCCTCTACCATCATACCAAATTTTTACTCCTGGGTTCTTTGCAATTTAAACAAAAATCTCTGTGTACACAGATTGTGGCGCCACAGGCAGGGCAAGTCCAACGTTGTCTCTCTAATTGCATAAACCGTTCCAGACCGGATTCCTTTATTATTTGAAGGTTCTCAAGCATGCTCATATTGTATTTTGTCCTGTACCTTGTATCCAATTGCTTTAACCTTCTACAAGGGTATTTTTCACAGTCGTAGCAAAAGTTTGATTCTGTTTTATGAAGCAGTTCGCAGTTTACAATGATGCATTTCCTGCAGTATTCAGGTTTGTTCTTGCTCCATTCTCTGCAGCCGTTGCAATGGTTTTTTTCCCGCAGATAGCCAAGACATATCCCGCAATTCATTCCACATGGCGCTATCAGAGTATTAGTTATCATTGGGATCCTCCCTTTCTTTTACAAGCGAACCGAATCTTCTGCCATCAGCGTAATCACTTCATTTTCAAAATTGTATAGCCTGACATGCGTTTTAGAGCAACAATCATCTTTCTGAGGGGTAATAACCACAAAATTCATGGTTGTCCTTTTGGGATTGTCATCAATCCAGGTCCCGGAATTTACATAGATCGATTTTTGCTGTAAATGATCAAAAGAAGATAGGATTACAGGAACGTGAGAATGACCAAAAACAACAATTCTTACGTTTGACTTAGGATTTAAAAAATATTGCTCAGCTGCCTGATTATCAGTTTCGCTGGCCAGGGCAGATCCGGCAATGGCCTGTTGAGCAGGGATAGGAACCGGCACATGGTTGTGCGCCTGTCTTTGCATCCAGGTATCCTGGATTCCTTTGTAAAGATTTACATCTATGAATCCTCCGGGAGTTTCCTGATAAGGAAGTACGTCGTTTACGGAATAGGACCCTGTAAACCCGTTAACATTTGTCACAATGATGTCCTCGTCAAATTGATCCTCAATGGTGAAGTTTGTTAATGTCCACTCCCACATTTTCCAATAGGCATAAAGCAGGTTCTGGCTTTCATCTCCTGAAGTATTGGGAGTTACAGGCGGAAGAACAATTTCTACCGATGGATGTCCCTGCGCAACATACTGGGCAGCAATCCGGGTGAAAAAGTATCCCGGCGGCAGGATGGTTCCCGGAGCAACATCCTGGTTGGAGTACGGATCGGGAGAACAAAAGAAATTGTACCGGTGCCCGTGCTCTATCACAATCTTGGGATAACCCTCGGGAGAGTAGGTTCCCAGGCCCAACTCGGGATCGCGTTTCTGGTTGATTCCAGGAAGAATGAGATCAACGCTTGCCTCGGTAATGGTCAGATCGTGGTTGCCGGGCACATAAGTCACCAGGATCCTCTTTTCCCGGATGATCTTTTTCAAAACATCAAAAACGCCTTTGTTTGCCTCGGCAATACGTTTTACAAAATCCGCCTGGTCCTTTCCCCGGTAGGTATCCACCGGAGCCGGGACGAACCACTCGTCAAGCAGGTCTCCGGCAATAACCAGTTCTTTTACATTGGAAGATTCCCTTATTTGATTCAGAAATTCTTCCAGAGCCGGCAAGTTGTCTTTGCATTCGGCATAAGCAAGGTCTGCCCCCAGGTGCATATCACTGATTACAACAATCAGCTCTCTCTCCATACTGCATTTTCTAAACGGATTGATGATATGCGGCTTTTCACAGGACAGAAAAACACTTGTGATCAATATCACAAAAAGGGCACTAAATAATTTTTGAATGGTTTTCATAAAGAATGTTGCTTTATTTGTTAAAAACGTAGCTGAAATAAACGTATTTTTCGGATGTAAAATTGTTGTATGTATCAGACCCCACGGCCCCGGCAAAATTCAGAGCAAGTTTGTGAAGGAATTTGGGAGCCAGAGTTTTAATAAGGCTGCGTCTGCGATTGTCATCCAGTTCAAGCGCTGTAGTGATTTCCCGGTTGATAATTTTTTCTTTGATCACAGTGAATCCGCTTCCTTTCAAATCTTTCTTTAGTTCATCCATCTCACTGTCGTACCTGAAATCGGTAAATAAGAAAGAACCACCGGGACGCAAGATACGGAAGACTTCATTTAAAAAGGCAGTCATATTCGGATAGCGGTGTGATGATTCCACGTTAATGACTATGTCGCAGGAGTCGTCCTCCAGTTTCAGATGTTGGGCGTCGCCCTGTGAAAATGACAATCTGTTCATTTTGTAACGACGGCCACAAAACCGGACTGCCCGTTTGTTCAGGTCAATCCCAATTGCCGTAGCGGGTGAAAAGTTACTTGCGATATAAGACAAACCGCCACCTCTGCCACAACCGATCTCCACAATATCTTTACCTTGCATGTCAACGGCTTCTGCCAAATGATGGTATAGCTGGATAGAGTACCTGTCACGTTCACTTTTTTCATCCATGGCAATATGCTGACTTGGGTCATGGTAACCGAAGTTCATGAAAAGTATTTGGGCGTTCTTGTCTGCTTTGTTCACGTACCAATACCAAATACGAAAAAAAGTTTCACGTAGACTTGTCTTTAAAGTCATAAAATCAGGCTTGGTTTCATATTCCTTAAACTATAAACCCTGGAACGTACATGTTGTGCCCAGTCCAGGTGGGATCTTGTATTGACAAACATTTTATGGGGAATTGGTTCGCCAATAATGACTCTTACGGTTTCATTTCTTTTTTTAAACATTTCACGAGGCAGCAGCATTAATTCCAGGTTCGCTTTAATACGGAACAATCGTCTTAAAGAGAAGATCAAATAGAATAATAATGAATTTCTCCCGTAAAAATAAATGGGAACAATGGCCCTGTTGCTTGAAATGGCTTTTCTGATAAAGCTCTTTTGCCATTCTGTATCCTGGATCTTTTTGTTGTACACTCTGGATACTTCACCTGCCGGAAAATGGGTAATTGGAATATCCATTGTAAAAGTATCGTCAAGGGCTTTGATATAGGCCTTTGAGGATTTGTCGTATACATTTACAGCTGCAATGAAGGGATGCAATTGAGGGATAAGCATAAAAGCATCGTTGGCAATGGCCTTCAGTTGCCCGTATTTTTCAGAAACTATATGGGTAAGTATCAACCCGTCCAGGATCCCGTACGGATGATTTGCCACAAAAAAGCATTTCCCGTTTTCAGGAAGGTTCCCTTTCCCTTCAACTACGATCTTTACGTTAAATTCTTCAATTATTTTATCAAGAAAATCTTTCCCGGAGTATTCCGAATACTTGTTAAGGATCCTGTTAATTTCATTTTGCTTGATAATTAACGTGATCCATTTTATTGCAAATGCCGGAATACGTTTCAGCAATTTGGATTTACTTTCCCGGATGGATTTTTCAATGTCAATATATTTATTGTCTTTGCCAAGCTCTGCCATGTATTTTTGTATGTGTTTATGTGTGTACACAGACCTTGACAAGTGTCAAAATTTGTGACTTTAAATATACTTATTTATTTCGGATAAATGGATTAACGCTACCAGAGTGGTTTCTTACAATTTAAGCAAAAATGCCTGTGAACACAGAGCAGAGTAGATATTCTTCATAATGTTTATTGTACCTGTTTCCCTGTTATCTATCACTCTCAAATGAAGGGACAAACAGTCATGCAACTGCATCAAAAGCAGCGCACTGTAAAATTTCAGGGTTCCACGGAAATTGCATGGTTCGCAGAAACGGCGAAGGGGCTGCCCAAGGTCAGACTCGGCCCGGAGCTTAACGGAAAGATTGATTCAAATCGACAATAGATTCTATAAATCGTCATCCAGCGCGTGACTCAATGATTTCGTTTTGCGGAATTCAATTAATTCAATCGGAGCTCCGTTATGTTTAACCATAGCTGTTCTTACTCCCTCAGAAGGTATATCGGGTTCAGAAATAATTTCAAAATCATGTTCATTCAATTCCTTCTCAATATTATCAACTTCAAACGCAATATGAGGAACCGATTTTATAATATCTGCTATAGGACAATCTGCCTCAAATCTCATCCATTCAATACCGAATGGACTCGTACTGAATCCGGACACATAAAATTTTAAATGAGGTAAATACCTTTCGTTTGGCATTATTATATCTGTTGGTATTCCCATATGATGATACCTCCAGCCCCACTTTTCAACTGCTTCAGGTAAAGCAGAATCTTTTCTAATTGTACCCATATGTTTTTTTGTTCTATTGATTATTGATCGACCAAAGTGTTCACTATTTAGTGGTAACGACAGGCGGTATGTTTTGTCATTTTTTAAAATAGGATTCTATTAATGCCCTCAACTCATCTTTCATAATTGGTTTTGAAATATAATTGTTACAGCCTGCTTCAATTGCTTTCTCTCTGTCACCAGTGAGGGCAAAAGCAGTTTGGGCAATAATAATCACATCTTTATTAAATTCACGTATTTTACGGGTGGCTTCATATCCGTTCACATCCGGCATTTGCATGTCCATTAACACTAAATCAATGTCCGGGTACTTGCGGCAGGTTTTAACAGCTTCACTTCCAGTTTTTGCAACGAGTATTTCCTTGCTGAATTTTTCAAGTTCAATTAAAATTAACATTTCAGATGTTTCATCGTCTTCAGCAATTAATACTTTTAAATCAGATATTTCTGGAATTATTTGTGTTGCTTCTTTTTCAGACCTGTCGGGTATTGTGGCTTTTCTTTCTGCATTCATATTGCATGGAAGAGTAAAGTAGAATATTGAGCCTTTACTTTCTTCGCTTTCTAACCATATTCTTCCACCCAGAATTTCCACATAAGCTTTAGCAATCGTCAATCCCAAACCTGCACCTTGACGAGCCATTTTATCTGCAATATCGGCTTGAATAAATCGCTCAAATATAGCAGCCTGCCTTTCTTTTGGGATTCCTATACCGGTATCCTTAACATAAAATTCAAATTCATCTTCTTTTTTTGCATAGCCAAATTCTATCCTTCCCCGGTCGGTATATTTTATGGCATTTTTAACCAGATTGGCAAGAATTCCATAAAATTTTTCACTATCTGTTTTAATAACTGCTTCCTTTTCTGGTAATGTACAATTAATGGATAGATTGAGTCCTTTATTATCTGCATCAAGCTTTAATAAATCGTAAACAAATTGAAACTGATTGTTAATATTTGTTTCTGAAAGATATATGTCGATCGTACCCGATTCGATTTTGGAAATGCTCACAATATCGTTGATAATGTTAAGCATGCGGATACCACTTTTCTCGATGATCTGAATATACTTCTGTTGTTCATCGTTTGTCAAATGAGGTTCTTTAAGTAGTCCCGCAAAACCCAGAATACCGTTCATCGGGGTCCGGATTTCGTGGCTCATATTACAAAGAAAAGCTGTTTTTAACCTGTCGCTTTCTTCTGCTTTTTTTCTTAATCTAATTTGCTCTTGCTGATATTGTTTTATGTCCGTTATTTCTGTAATTGTCCCTACATATCCTATTATATTATTGTGGACGTCTATTTCAGGAACTGCACGGCCCAATACCCATTTCGTTGATCCGTCATTTAATAAAAATCTGTATTGAACTTCTGAAGTTCTTTTTTGAATTGTTGCCAATTTCCATTCATCTTGAATTTTTTCAATATCGTCAGGATGGACAACCTTTAACCATCCATTTCCAAGTGCTTCATTCATAGATAAACCGGAGATTTCACACCATTTGGGGTTAACAAAAGTTGTGTAACCGTCTTTCCGCGTATGAAAAATACCAACAGGAGATATATTTGTCAGTGTTTGATATTTAATCTCCATCAATTTAGCTTCTTCTGAAGTTCTGATGGCATCAAGTTTGGCCACTTCAAATTTCTGTCTATATGTTAATGGCTTAAAAACGTCTTTTGTTTTCAAGTAGTCAGCAGATAACTCTTTTGAATCAATGTATCTTAAATAAATTGAAAAGATAATACTGTAATAAACTGCAAATATTCCTTTTGAAATTAACCCCGATACTAAAATAGTACTTAAATTATCGCGGCCCCAAAATGCTAAAATTGAAAAGAATGCAGTATCAAAACTCAAGACTATGAGCATCGTAACGCATATTTGTAGAAATAAATTCCACAAATATCTGGAAACAAATTCATAGATAATGATTATTAATAAAGAATCCAGAAAAAGTGCGATTGTGCCCACCAATAATACCCAGGCATTATTATCAAACAGATTTGTTGACACATTAAACGGATTGTATGTAGCTGATTCTTTAATATTCCATCCAAACGATTCTATGAGCAATGACATTATTAAGTTGGTAATCAAAAGCGCATAAATTATTTTTCTGGTTTCACCTGTACCTTCTTTTATGTAAATGGTTAAAACAGCAAAAAGTGTCGCTGAAAATAAAACTGATGAACCGGGTGATACAAGGAAATTCTTCGCTAATTCCACATAAAGTGTACTGGAAAGAAACACTTGCATGAATTGGAACAAACCCAAACATGCAAAGAGAATTCCTATTCCAAGTTTTTTACGAAGGTGGAAAAGTAATAGAATCAAAAATGAAACTAATAAACCTTGTAACAATAATATCCCTATTTGATCAAAGTTCATCTCCAATATTTATTTCTCCGGTTTTTCCGGCTTTTGCGATAACGATTGTGGTATGCTCAATTGACGTTTCAGTGTGCTAGCTTTTAGATTTGCTTTAAAGGTAGCATTATGAACTGACATAGGCAACCCTTCGGCACGGCAATTACCTGTGACCGAAAGTTATACACAGTTCATTTATTTCTTTTCCGGTGATTCTACAGTAAATTCATTTCTTACATTGCCCGTGTTGAGAGTTGATTCCGGCTCGAACAAAAGAATATGAACCTCCGAGTCTGCAATTGGTCGATGTTCTGTACCACGGGGAACAATTATGAATTCACCTTCTTTAATCTCAATAATTCTATCACCATAGTCCATTTTTAAAAGACCTTTAAGAACCAAAAAGAATTCATCTTCATTATCGTGGTGATGCATTGTGAACTTATCCTTGATTTTAACCAGCTTAACATGTTGATTATTCAATTCCCCTACAATTATTGGCTTCCAATAATCTTTAATCAAATCTAACTTGTCCTGAATGTTTACTTTTTCCATTCAATTTCGGGTTTTATGTCTTTTTGTGATAAAGCTAACATATTATTTTGAGGGATTTTCCGTTACTCATCCACATAGGAGGTGTTTTGTGGAGGAAACCCGGATTTTCTGCCATAAAGAACACCATTCAGTAGTACCTGCTTTTGTCATCAATAATGCACGTTCTCATTGGGTTCACAAGAGGCAAAATATCCATTAGACTCTTCTGGTGGCTGCGATAATATGATGAACCATTAGGATTGTGAAAAACCACTATCTTTGTACGTATTATCTTTTGAAATAGAGATATTTAACAAAATATGACAAAGAGTTTTTACTCCTCAGGAATGAAAGGCAACAGGAAAGGCAGCCGGTAAGGCAGCCGGTAAAGATGAGGTAGCTAGTATCGTAATTGGATGGGCTCGGAGAACTGCAGCTAATAAACCACTGGAGGAGTATCAGGTGCAATAGGAGCAATTATTATTAAACATATGTAGTCTAATGTCAATGAAAAAATACACATACTTCTTTATAATAAGAATAATAATCGGCTATATTTTCTTTATTTTAGGATGTTATATCCTTGATAAACAAGCCTTATTTGAAGTACTATTACCCAATTTCAATAAAGCTCCAAAGTCATCATTCTTATTCATTATAATGTTATTATACATCATTGTAAGTTATATTTACAAATTGTATAAAATACAAAGGATGAAATAAGCTTCTCGGCTGCACCCTATTCTCTTTGATTATTTAATGTTTTTGCGGGGAGGTAGTAAGTACGTGCATTTTTGCCGAGACGTGCACTTACCACCTCCCCCAAAATTCCTGCAAATTCCTGCTTTTTGCGGGGAGGTAGTAAGTACGTGCCTTTCCTTAAAAAGCCGTATCTTTCTGGTATTGTGCTTGTTACGTATATTTTTGCCGAGACGTGCACTTACCACCTCCCCCAAAATTCCTGCAAATTCCTGCTTTTTGCGGGGAGGTAGTAAGTACGTGCTTTTTCTTAAAAAGCTGCATCTTTCTGGTATTGTGCTTGTTACGTGTATTTTTGCCGAGACGTGCACTTACCACCTCCCCCGGAATTCCTGCAAATTCCTGCTTTTTGCGGGGATTACCTTCGCGCCACAGGCGCTCGGTGTTCCCCGAGGGGAGGCTTCAGATCCAAAAACGCAAAGCAGCAAGGCGCAGCTTTTTATGACAGCGGGCCGGGAAAACAAGCTTGTTTGTTTTCCGGCCAGCTGCCATAAAAAAGACACGGACGTTATCCGTGTCTTTGCGTTTTTGGATCTGGCGGAGAGAGGGGGATTCGAACCCCCGGAACCCATAAGGGTTCAACGGTTTTCGAGACCGCCCCGTTCGACCGCTCCGGCATCTCTCCGTTTATGTGGGTGCAAGCTCCGTATTTAAGGTCTGCGACAAGTGCCTCCGGCGGTGCCAGGTGCGTTCTGGGTGCGCAGGTAGAACCTTTACGGTGGTGCGTTTCATGCTCCCTTAGGGGGTGGCAAAGGTAAGGATTCTTTTTATTTTTTGGAGAAAAATTTGTATTTGAAAATTAGCAGGTAGAGGGCGCCGCAGGTGATGGCAGAGTCGGCAATGTTGAAGATGAATTGGAAGAAGACAAAGCGGCGGCCGCCCCAGATGGGGAAGTGATCCGGCAAGACGGTGTCTATCAACGGGAAGTAGAGCATGTCTACGACTTTGCCGTGCAGGAAGGTGGCGTAGCCGCCTTCGGGAGGGAACATCCGGGCTACCTGGGTGACTCCGGATTCATTGAAGATCAGTCCGTAGAAAGCACAGTCAATGATGTTTCCCACAGCACCTACAAATACCAGGGAGAGGCCTACAAGAACGCCCATGGGTGTGTCCGGTTTTTTCAGTAACCTGACAATGTACCACATGATGAAAATACTCAGCCCTATGCGGAACAGGCTTAGGATGAGTTTTCCGGCTTCTCCGCCAAAGACCATCCCAAAGGCCATTCCTTCATTTTCCACAAAAAACAGCTGGAACCATCTGCCCAAAACAGGTACGCTTTGGTGTAGGGTAAAATGGGTTTTTATCCAGATCTTAAAAACTTGATCCAGGATAAGAATGGTGCTTATAATGATGGCTATGACCGTGCCTCTGGATATTCTGCGTTTCCCCATGGAACCTTTATTCTCTGTTGTTCTTCGCTTCTACAGACAGGGTGGCGTGAGGTACCAGGCGAAGGCGTTCTTTGGGTATGAGCTTTCCTGTTTCACGGCAAATACCATAGGTTTTGTTTTCGATTCTTATCAGTGCCATTTCCATGGACTGGATAAATTTGTGCTGGCGCAGGGCCAACTGGCCGGCTTCTTCCTTGGAGAGTGCGGAGGCACCTTCTTCCAATACCTTAAAAGTGGGAGATGTATCTTCTGTGTCGTTACTCTGGCTATGGGTTACGATGGCCTTCAGTTCTTCATAATCGGCACGGGCCTGTGCCAATTTTTCGTTGATCAGGGCTTTGAATTCCTGGAGTTCCTCATCTGAATAACGAACCTTTTCTTTTACCTCTTCCGTCGCTTTAGGAGCGGTTGTAGTTTGTTTTTTAGTCATGGTTCTAGTTTTTTGGGAAACACAAATGTAGTATTTAATTATGATTTGTCAATATGAATGTTTAATGTACCCTCTTCCCATTCTACAGCATGGGCTGCAGGGGGTGTCGCAGACAGTGTGATTTGAGTCGCAAGCACCTGTTGGGCAATGTATTGAGAGAAA
>Ga0334900_1001246_pt1 | contig 28904 bp, 26 predicted proteins | sample GraSluR3_MG_2_FD_207231 | JGI IMG/M metagenome (GOLD analysis project Ga0334900, IMG submission 207231) | Sludge microbial communities from methane-producing bioreactor in Wageningen University, Netherlands - Granular Sludge_31_08-R3 | ecosystem: Engineered > Bioreactor > Anaerobic >...
ACGCCTTCCCTCTGTGCGTCGACTCAAAGGGTAAGGACGGAAAGAACGACCCGGACAAGATCATCGAATTTGTAAAGATGGCGCAGCACTCCTTCGGTGCGGTCAACCTTGAAGACATCAGCCAGCCTAACTGCTTCCGTGTTCTGGACGAACTCAGGGACAGCTGTGATATTCCGGTCTGGCACGACGATGCTCAAGGGACTGCCTGTGTTACTCTTGCGGGCCTCATAAACGCCCTCAAGCTGGCGGACAAAAAGATCGGGGAGGCGAAAATCGTACTTCTCGGGGCAGGAGCCTCCAACACAACCATCGCCCGTCTTATTATCGCCGACGGAGGAGACCCCGCGAAGATGTATGTCTTCGATTCGAAGGGTGGGCTCCATTCGGAACGGAAGGATATACAGAAAGATCCCCGGCACTACCGCAAGTGGGAGATCTGCGAAAAGACCAATCCTGCTAAAATCGAAACCATCGAAGAGGCCATGAAGGGGGCCGACGTGCTCATAGCCCTCTCAACCCCGGGACCGGACACTGTCAAGCGGGAGTGGATCCGCTCCATGGCGCCCAAATCCATCGTCTTTGCCTGTGCGAATCCCGTGCCCGAAATCTGGCCCTACGCCGCCAAAGAGGAAGGAGCCTTTATCGTCGCTACCGGACGGGGAGACTTCCCGAATCAGGTGAACAACTCGGTATGCTTTCCTGGAATCCTTAAGGGGGCCCTGCTGGTTCGGGCAAAGAAGATAACCGACGGCATGGCAATCCGCTGTTCCCACTCCATCGCGGACTTCGCAGAAAAGCGGGGAATCAGTCCTGACAATATTATAGCAACCATGGAGGAGACGGACGTCTTTGCCCGGGAAGCTGCCGATGTCGCCATGCAGGCCATCGAAGAAGGGGTTGCCCGGAGGGAGCTCGGCTGGGACGAGGTATATGCTCGGACCAAGGCAGACATCGACGCTGCCCGCAGGCTCTACCGGGACATGGAAGACCGCGGGCACATCGCCGAACCGCCCCAGGAACTTCTTGACGAAGCCATGGCGGCGGCTATTGCCGCGGTACGAACGTAAACTCGCATATCAGACAGTTACCTGAAATTACACTTCAAGGCCGGGTTCCTCATCCCGGCCTTCCATATAGGCCATTGTACCCCACCGCATGTATCCGGCATAGATCAGGTAGAAGATCAGTCCCCTTCCGGGAAAATAGACCGGCACGAACATCAGGAGAACCTCGAAGCTCATGGCCGGAATCATGGCGTACACCGCGACATTCAGAATCCCCTCAAAAGGAGCCCTCCGGCCCCTGAACCGGAGGATTATTCGGGTCAGGACGATGTAGATCATCATCTGGGCCACCCGGAAAAGGTAGATCCCACCCAGGGTTATGATAAAGGCCAGAGGGTACAGAAAAGGTAAAATACTGTCCGTCCATTTCTTTATTGACATGGGATCGATCAGGAGGTAATCGGTATCGGAAAAATCGAGGCGCCGGATCTGTGTTCTCTGCTGGTCCTCGTATACGGCGAGTCCCTCAGGTCCCATAAAGGCGAGGGCACCTGACTCCTCCAGGCTGTTTATCCGGCCAGTAGTATCAAGAACGAACATCAGCTGATCGTCGAAGCGTATTTCGTAGGGTTGCTTAACCGAGGATGTAACCCTGCCCCGTATAACCTCCATTACCGGCAGCCGATATACCAGCGGATCCACCACATCCTGTTTGATGGTATTGACCAGTATCAGGAGATTGATGTAGCCGGGGATAAAGAGAAGCGCCGTTACTGCCAACAGCAGAAGGAAAGGCCGTCCAGGCTTTTCCGGCTGCCGACGGTATGGTGCGGGAGAATGAAAACTCTCCTTGAGAGAGAGAAAAAAATCTTTAGTTGCAGAGTTCGGTTTCATCAGTCCTGAGTCTACTCCGCCGGGACGCCCAACGGCAACCAGGCTGCTCAATTTTGTTTACGACTCTCGCAGCCAGTATTTTCTACCTCCGTGAACCCGGTCGAGAAAGCCGTATTCAACCAGATAACGCCGCAGGGTTACATAGTCTTCATAAACTCCGGCTATGTACTGGTTAATCTCCTTTTCACTGTATTCACGTCCAGGGCTGAAGCCATCTGAAATTCTCTGAAGGATGACAAGCTTTTCCTTCTCCTTTTTCGGAAAGCGGAGAAGCTGCCCCTGGGGCATGTATTTTTTCAGGATATCCGTCTTTTCCTTCTCGGTTACAACAAGCCGCATGTCATCGGCCTGAATATGAAGAGGATACTCCACAAGTTGCTCATCCCTGGGCAGATCATGCAGAAGTTCGGTCATGGCCACCAGGACCTTGGCTTCCCGGTAGCGTTCCCGCAGCTGGTATCGGTGATTTCTGACGGTGGATTTCGCCTTGTTGCCCAGGAGCCTTGCGATTTCTCCATCCTTCTCTCCCCGGAACATCCCCTGCATCACCTTCAGCTGCACCTCAGACAATCCGCTGTGTCCCACCCCCCCGGCAGCAAGGGCCGTGAAGTGACCGCCGTGGGCAGACAGGATATGCTCTTCCATTGCCCGGCGGGCGGTTAAAAAACGATCTCCAACGGAATACACCATACCTTTTTCCAGGACATGGGAACAGTAAATACACAATAATCTTTTTCCAGCTCTCCTGTAGCCCCTCTTCAGCTCCCTGACGGAGGGATTATTGGGGCGGTTTACATCATCCATATATCCTCCATCGCCATTATAAACAGACAATTCATTTTTTGTCTATAAATAATTAGACAATATAGTATTACGTTTATTATAATACAAAAATCTCAGATACCAGTTTTTTTCTGTCTAAGCAGAAAGATTTATGCTACATTTCTTAAACAGAAACAACGAGGATAGATCCGTGAAAAATAAACTTCTGCTGGCTCTTTTTTTCGTTTACCTCCTTTGCCCTCTCACCCTGACAGGAGAGGAAGGGGATGCCGGCACCTTTAATCTTCTGGTTCCCATAGCGTTTTACACCAGTGATACCGGTTTCGCAGGGGGCGGACTCTTTCAGCGCCTATATCCTTCCGGCCTTAATTTCAGTATCGCCGGATTCTACACCCAGAAGCATCAGATAAACATCTTCTACAACCTGGACTACTTTACACCCGAGTTCCCCTGGTGGATCCAGTACGACGGCAGCGGAAGGTATTATCCTGAATCCTTTTATGGTGTTGGAGCGACTACGGATCTTGAGGATGAGGAGGGTTTTACAACCCTCGGACTGGACCAGAGTCTGAGTGCCTACCGCAGGGTATTTGACGGCCTCTATATAGGACCGGCTTTCCGCTATAAAATCAACGATTTTGTCGATCCCGACGAAGGAGGACTCATCGACCAAAATCTCCTACCCGGCAGCGCGGGCTATCAGATACTCTACTCTGGTATAGGCCTGGGTACCGGACGGGAACTCATTGCCCTTACTCCCGCTCTGGGGATCTTCTACGAAGCGGTCGGGAGCTACGCCAGAACTATCCAGGGGGACCAGGCTGATGATTTTCTTCTTACAAGCGATTTCCGCTTCTTTTACGATCTTGCCGATTCCCCCCTCGGGCTCAGGGGACATCAATTTGCTCTGCAGCATCTGAGTCTCGTTTCCGGCGGGGAACTGCCCTTTCTTGAACTGCCTTCCGTGGGAGGAGGGAACCTTCTCAGGGGATACGCTGCAGACCGCTTCCGGGACGCGGTTGCCATGGTCCTTCAGGCTGACTACCGTTTTCCCATCTACGGTAAATTCAAGGGTGCCCTCTTCGGGGCCCTCGGAAACGTGGCCCCTGAGATCAGCTCCCTCGGGGATGGAGGACTCAAAGCGGCCTGGGGAGGAGGGCTGCGATTTCAGACCGGTCCTACTCCGGATACATCCTTCAGGCTCGACGTCGGGTGGAGCGGAGAGGACTTCGGCGTCTACTTTCTCTTTGGAGAAGCCTACTGAGAATTACGCGAGAAGCTGAATATTAGCGGGAAGCTCCCGGGCATCGACGTCTTCGGTTATGTCGAATACAGGCCCCTCAGATCCCTGAAAACTGGCAGGGGCATTTTCCATCAAGGCATCCAGATCCCCGGGACTCATTCCCCCCTTCCGGAGTGCCTCTCCCAGCTCGTGTTCAGCCGGGTCACGATCGAGCCATACCTGGAACTCCCGCAAGCCCTCAATGGGACCGGCGGAGGCATGTATTCCGTTAAAAGCAGTCCTCGGCTGTTCCTGCAGGTCAAGTTCCTGATACCTGTCCCGGAGCAGCCTCCGGAGGGAGCCCGGGGCGGCCTTTTCCGGATTAGTCGCCCCTATTACCAGACTTCGAAAATCCTTCCAGCTCAGATGGTCGGGACTAAAGCGTGCATCATAGAGCTTGACTTTTAAACCGGGGGCTGTAAAGAGCTCCTTCATGGAAGGGTAAAACCCGTTTATTACAAAAAGACCGCTTTTCTCCATGCGGCTTACGTAGAGCCCGGGGCCGAGTTTTACCTCGATACCGTTCCTCCACAGGGTGTTCAGGGTCTGAGGCGATGGATTTCCCAGGAGTTCAAAGGCCTCAGTGCAGTTCAGCAGTTCTCCCGACGAGAGAACCTCGTCAATGCTGCGCCGGAAGATCTTGAAAAACTCTTCCCGCCCCTTCTCCGGTATGCGCAGATCAGAGGGAGAAAGCTCCATGGCGGCCCGGGAGATGGAAGCATAGTGCCGGTCAATAATCCTCTTTTCTATCAGCTCTGCCGCCTCTATTTCGCCGGCCTCGACAAGACTGACACCCGTCTTCCGCAGCCGGTCCTCCACAAAGGCTATCGCCCTGGGGGTGACAGCCTGGGGTTTTATAAAAACAAGGGCGTTATTGTTCATGGCATTCTCCATTTTTTACCGCCCAGTGTATCCTTACTGACCATTCATGACAATGGTCAAAAAAAGTGAACAGAATTGCATAGAAGTATCTGCAAACTGTTGACACCAAAGAGCTTTATCGATATATTTTTATCGTTACTAAATTAACGATTTGTAAGAACGGTATACTTACGATACTATATAAGAACGGAGGTATACCATGGAGGATGCATCAATTCAGTCCGTACCGTACCCAACGATAAAACGCTACCCTGCGTATCTTCAGGTACTGAAGGAACTGAAAGTTACAGGAATAACAACGGTATCAGCGAGGGATATTGCAGAACGCCTGGGACTAAACCAGGTTCAGGTACGAAAGGACTTGGGGTATTCAGCCATAATCGGCCGTCCGAAGGTCGGCTACGATATAGAGCAGCTGACTTCTGCGCTGCATCAACTGCTTGGTTGGCAGGACCCGAAGGAGGCTTTTCTGATCGGGGCCGGAGCCCTCGGATCAGCCCTTCTTGGATACCGGGGTTTCCAGGAGTACGGGCTGGATATTGTTGCAGCCTTCGACCTGGATCCGTCAAAGCACAACACCGCTATCCACGGGAAAAGAGTCTTTCCCATGGAGCGGGTTCCGGAACTTGCAAAACGCATGGGTGTTTTGATTGCCGTTCTTACCGTTCCGGAATCTGCTGCACAGAAGTGCGCAGACCTGCTGATTGAGGCGGGAATACGGGGTATCTGGAGTTTTTCGCCATGCAAGATCGAGGTCCCCGACAACGTCGTTGTGCAGAGAGAGGAACTCTCCTCCGGACTTGCGGTACTGTCGGTCCGCTTGTCGGAGATGCTCAAACACGAAAACAATGGACCAAAAGCGCCGGCATAAACTGCCTTAAAAAGCCTGCCGGTGCTGAATACAGTTCCGTCCCGGAGACGGAGTGGCACCGGAGGCTGTAGTGAAAACAAAACCTGTAATAGAGATCTGCATGGGGAGCTCCTGCTTTTCCAGGGGCAATGCCCTCAGCCTGGAACGGGTGGAAAACTATCTGCAGAAGGCAGGCCTTTCGGAGAAGGTGGAATTAAAAGGACGCCTCTGTGCGGGTAATTGCGCCTCCGGCCCATGCATGAGTATAAACACCATAAATTATACCCAGGTTCACCCCGACGCCGTGGAGGATCTTCTGCGGTACCATCTTGAGCTCAGGAATACGGAGAGCCTATGACTCCCGCCATTTACACGGAAAAGACCCAGTGCCGGGACTGCTACAAATGCGTCAGGCATTGCCCGGTAAAAGCTATCAGGGTAGAAGAATCCAGTGCCACAGTAGACCATGATCTCTGCATATTCTGCGGACGCTGTGTTGATGTCTGCCCCGCCGGTGCCAAGAAGGTTCGGAACGATGTTCCCCGGGCAAAGCAGCTTTTATCCATACGAAAGAAGGTCTACGTTTCCCTGGCCCCGTCCTATGCGGCGGTATTCACCGATAGAGAGCAGGATTTAATCGAAAATCTGAAAGGACTGGGTTTCGAAGGGGTCTCCGAAACCGCCATCGGCGCCGAGATTGTCAGCCTTGAACAGAAGAGACAACTGGAAGCCGGAAGCGGCGTATGTGTCTCCTCCGCCTGTCCCTCCGTACGGCTGCTGGCCCAGAGATATTTTCCCGAAGCAGCAGAACGGATCAGCGGAATTCCCTCCCCCATGATAGCCCACGGTCGGTACTTGAGACGCCTGTATGGTGAAGATATCGGTGTGGTTTTTATTGGTCCCTGTATTGCAAAGAAGACGGAGGCCGACCAATACCCCGATACGGTGGATGTAGCCCTGACCTTTAAAGAAGCGGCTTCATGGATCAGCGAAAGCGGCGAGATAATCAGGCATGATACGGCAGCCTCGAAAAAAGCCGACTTTGTCCCCTTTAAGGCGGGCAAAGCCTCTCTGTATCCGGTGGACGGTGGAATGATCCGCTCCATGGGAGACTCTGCCCCGGTTAACTACCGTTATTTTCATCAGTCCGGAACCGCACAGCTTATGGATACCCTCCGGCACTTTACGGATATCCGGGAGGAAAACTATTTTCTCGAACTCATGACCTGCGAAGGGGGCTGCATTAATGGACCGGTCAGCCACACCGATAAGTCCTCAATATCCCGCCGGGCCAGGTTGTTCGATACCTGGGAAAAACGGGAAAGCTGCAGTTCCCTGGATTACCTGCCGGCGGACATGCTCGATTCCTGCTGGAATGGCCCCGCGGCGACGGGAGGCTCCTATACTCAGGAACACATAGAAGAAGCCCTGAAAGCCCTGGGAAAGATCAGCCAGGAGGACCGAAAGAACTGCGGCGGCTGCGGCTACTCGACCTGCGAGGATTTTGCCTGTGCCTTTCTGGACGGTAAAGCTGAAAAGGAGATGTGCGTTACCGAAATGCGCAAGATTGCACAAAGCAAGGTAAGTGCCCTGCTGCATACCATTCCCATGGGAGTCGTAATTGCGGATGAGAGAATGCACATTGTTGAGTGCAATCGTAACTTCCTGGACCTCTTCGCGGAAATTCCCTTTGAACCGGATATGGAGGTACTTAAGCGGGTAGAAGGTAAAAACCTCTCCGCCTTTTTGCCGGAGACCTCGGCCTTTCGGAGTCTTCTGGATCGTACAGAAACAATGGAAAAGATAATCCAGATAGACGGCAAGGTCATGCGGGGAAACTTCTTCCAGATCCAGAAGGGACGTCTTGTAGGCGCGGTTTTCCAGGACATCACAGCCCCGGCGGTAAAGCGGGAGATGGTGGTCAAGAAAGCGGAAGAGGTAATCCGGAAAAACCTGCAGAGTGTACAGCAGATTGCCGGCCTTCTGGGAGAAAACGCCGCCGAGACGGAAATTATACTCAACTCCCTTATAGACTCCTTTGAACCCGGAGAATTCAGACGGAGCGAATGAGCGTGGACTACGGTTTTATCGAGGTTGACTACTACCAGTTTTACAAGCACCGCAACAAGATCGGCGGGGACGTATTTCTTCTTTCCCGTCGCGAAGAAGACGGAAGAATAATCTGTGTACTCTCCGACGGCCTCGGCAGCGGCGTCAAGGCCAATGTACTGGCTAATCTGACCGCCACCATGGCCGAGAAGTACGTCGCGGAAAAGCTGGATGTCCGGAGGGCCGCGGAAATAATCATGAGGACCCTGCCGGTATGCCGGGAGAGAAAGATCAGTTACGCGACCTTTTCCATCATTGACGTCCAGGCGGATGGAAAAACGGAGATCGTGGAATACGACAATCCACGCTTTCTGTTTTACCGGGGAAATAAAGAAATCAGGCCGGACAGACGGGTAATTGAACTGCCCAGACGTTTTGAACACAAGGAAGAACACCTCTATTACAGCAGCCTGGACCTCCAGGTCCAGGACCGGCTGGTCTTCTTTTCCGACGGAGTAACCCAGAGCGGCATGGGCTCCCAGGGCTATCCTCTGGGACTCAGACTCGAGGGTGTTCAGGAGTATACCGGAGGCCGAATCGCCGCTGATCCTTCGGTCTCCGCCAGGGAGCTGGCCAGAAAGATCGCCGTAAACTCCCAGCTCCTTGACGGCAACGCCCCCAAGGACGATATAACCTGCGGCGTCATCTATTTCAGGACACCCAGACAGGCGATGATCGCGACCGGGCCTCCCATGGACCCCGGACGGGATACCCTGCTGGCACAACGGCTGGCGCTTTTTCCGGGAAAAAAGATTATCTGCGGCGGGACAACAGCCAAACTCGCCGCCCGGGAACTTGGCAAGGAAATCCAGGTTGACCTGAAGAGCAGGGACAGAAAAATTCCACCCTCCGCAGAGATGGAAGGGATCGACCTGGTGACCGAAGGAATGCTCACCCTTACCGAGACGGCCCGACAGCTTGAGACCGGCGAGTTCGCAGATACCATTGCAGATAACGCCGCTGTACGGCTGTGCCGGCTCCTTGTGGACAGTGACAAGGTCTATTTTCTGGTAGGCACCAAGATCAATGAAGCTCATCAGGACCCAGATATGCCGGTGGAGATCGGTATTCGCCGGACCCTGGTGAAAAGAATATGTGAAATTCTGGAAAAACACTATCTAAAAGCAACCAGCCTTGAGTTTATATAGGAGAGAGCTATGAAGGATTCTTTGGTCGTAAAAATCTGTACCGGAACAGCCTGTTATGTTCAGGGGGGGTCCTTTCTTCTGGACCTGGAGAACAAACTGAACGGCGAGGAACTCGCCGCCGTCACGATCCAGGGCGTCGGCTGCCTGGGCTGTTGCGGAGAATCCTCCGGCCCCAGACCTCCCTTTGCCATGGTTGACGGAACCCTCGTCGGCGGCATCGACGTGGATGAACTGACGGAGATAGTTCGCAGGAAACTGCAGAACACAGGAGACACAAGGTAGCGCCATGAACAATAATACTGTATTCCTTCGCATACAGCTGGCAAAACGCTTCATCCAGGGAATAATCAACAAGAACCTGCCGCAGATTATCGACAGGATTCCCGTCGATCTCTTCCCCAAAAAGGGAGGAAGCTACCGCTGCTGTATCTACAAGGACCGGGCGATAACCAGATACCGGCTTATGGCCCTCCTCGGCTATTCCATTGAAGAGGAGATTGATGAAACACGACCCCTGAAGGATTACGCCGAAGAAGCCGGAACCCGACAAGGTGCTCCGGAAGGACCGGTCCTGACCCTCATCGATGCGGCCTGTCACTCCTGTCCTTCAGGCAGGCACACCGTATCCAACCTCTGCCGGGGATGTCTTGCCAGGAACTGCGCCTCCGTATGTCCCCGGGATGCCGTAAGCTTTGTAAACGGCAAGGCTGTCATAGATCACGATAGCTGCGTCAACTGCGGCAAATGCCGGGAGGCCTGCCCCTACAACGCGGTGGTCTACACCCCGGTACCCTGCGAGGCAGCCTGCCCTGTGGGAGCGATACGAAAAAACGAAGACGGCTCCGCGCGTATCGACCATGAAAAATGCATCTCCTGCGGACAGTGCAGCATCAGTTGCCCTTTCGGCGCGGTAATGGAACGCAGCCACCTCTACACTATCACCCGGGATCTCCAGGGACCTGAGTCAAAACGTCCTGTCGCCCTGCTTGCCCCCGCTGCTGCGGGACAGTTCCCGGGATCCTTCGGTCAGCTTGCAACGGCCTTGCGGCAGGCAGGTTTCGCAGCCGTCGTGGAGGTCGCCTGGGGAGCGGCAGAGACGGTCAGAAAGGAAGCGTCGGAGCTGGCGGAGCACCTTAGGGAAGGCAAGCCCCTGGCGAGTTCCTGCTGTCCGGCCTATACCGAGGCGGTGCGTCTTCACTGTCCGGAGTTCGCCCCCCATGTCTCCACTGCCCCCACACCCATGGCAGCTGCCGCAGCCTGGGCCGGGGAGGAGTGGCCGGGTCGCGAAACCGTCTTTATCGGTCCCTGTATTGCCAAAAGAGTGGAGGCCAGGCGTGATTCCTCCGCCGACAAGGTAATGACCTTTGAGGAACTGGCCTCCCTGTTTTTGGCCATGGACATAGATGTGGCGGAGTGTCCCGAATCGGGAGCCGACAATCCACCGGTTGACAAATTCAAGCGGCTCTTTGCCCGGGCAGGCGGCGTCAGCCAGGCAGTACTGAAGCATGCCGGGGAATGCCTCGACCGGGAACCGGAGCTGCTCAGGATTGACGGACTGGATAAAAAGGCCCTGGCAAAGCTTAAACTTATCGCGTCCGGAAAACTGAAAGCAGATTTTACCGAGGTCATGAGCTGCCCCGGCGGCTGTATCTGCGGCCCGGGGACCGTCGCTGATCCAAGGATAAGCAGCAGGCGGCTGGATGAGTATGCCGATGATACGATTACGGACCTGTCCGCTGTTGGGGAAAAGTCCGCGGGATAAAGCAGTCCGGCCGGGATCAGCCGGTTCCAATCTCTTTGGTGTGTCCCGGCCGGGCATTCTCCTCGATGAACTGAATTATCTCTATGGCGATGTTTCGGCGGGACACCTGCTCGATACCCTCAAGACCCGGCGAAGAGTTTACCTCGATAACCGCCGGGCCCCTGCTACTCCTCAACAGGTCAACCCCGGCAACATTAAGGCCTACAATTTTAACCGCCCTGAGAGCAGCCTCCCGCTCCTCATCGCTTATGTCGATCTTTACCGCAGACCCTCCTCGGTGCAGATTGGAACGAAAATCCCCCTCGCCCCCCCGACGCATCATGCTGGCCACCACACGGTCTCCGATAACCAGACAGCGAATATCGCTTCCTTCGGACTCTCCGATGTACTCCTGCACCAGGATGTTGGCCTTGACCCCACGGAAGGCCTCCACTACGCTCTTGGCAGCCTTTCTTGTTTCAGCCAGCACCACCCCGATGCCCTGGGTACCTTCCAGGATCTTGACCACCAGGGGAGTGCCACCGACCATATCGATCAGATCGTCGGTGTAACGGGTGGAATGGGCAAAGGCTGTTACCGGCATACCGATCCCCCCCTTTGAGAGGAGCTGCAGACAGCGCAGTTTGTCCCGGGATCGTGAGATGGGTACCGACTCGTTCAGGCAGTAAACCCCCATCATCTCGAACTGACGCACCACTGCTGTGCCATAAAAGGTTATTGATGCACCGATCCGGGGTATTACAGCGTCAAAGCCGGTCAGGTTTTCTCCCCGGTAATGAATCTCCGGTTTTCCGGAAGCAATGTTCATGTAGCACTCCAGGGGGTTTATAATCCTTACCTTGTGCCCCCTGGATGTCGCAGCCTCAACGAGACGTTTGGTTGTATACAGATAGCTCCTCTGGGATAAAAGGGCCAGTTTCACGCATGCCTTCCTTTTCTCTTGTTCATGAGATAACTCCTGCCCGGATCAACCACAAAGCGGTCACCCAGGGTTGCCCGCCCAAGAAGCATGGGATAGCGCATTCTTGTCCGGTCGGTCAGGCTGATTTCCGCAATCCAGGAATCGCTGCCAAGCACAAGCAGGGTTGAGATGATGTACCTGATCTGTACGGCGCCACCGGAGTTGGTCACCTCCCGCCGATCGACCAGAGCTGCTGTACAGCGGGTACCGCTCCCGGAAAGACCTCTATGGGGGAAAACGGTAAAAGCAACCCGGGGGCCGTCGGAGGAATCATAGACAAGGATATCCGAAGCGTGGAGGGCCGCAGAACGGGCACCGGTATCCAGTTTGGCGACAATGCGATGGAGCCCCAGTTCCGGCAGAGAGACGTGCTCCTTCCAGCCTGCACACTTCGCTTCGCTCATACAGTATCCCGGGGAAGAGTAACCGTAAATTCCGATCCCTCTCCCAGTCTGCTTTCCACTGAAACGCTTCCTCCATGGACAAGGGCAATATGCTTTACAATGGCGAGCCCGAGACCGGTTCCACCGGTCTCCCTGCTGCGGGCCTTGTCGACTCGGTAGAAACGCTCGAAGACCCGGGGCAGGTCCTCCTGAGGGATTCCCATTCCCTGGTCCCTGACGAAAATCTCCGCCACAGCTTCGTTGTTCCGTACCCCGGCGATTATATTTCCTCCTGTACCGCTGTATTTTACCGCGTTATCCAGAAGGTTAAAAACCGCCTGCTCCAGAAGCCCCTGGTTTCCACGGACGGTACATGTCTCTCCGACCCTGAGCTCCAGTCTGACCTCCCGGTTCCGGGCACTCTCCCGGATCCGTTCAATGGCGTTACTCAGCACTGTTTCCATACTCACCGGTGAATCTTCGAGGTGCAGGGACTGTTCATCCAGCCTGGAGAGCTGCAGCAGGTCCTCGATTATGGCATGCATATTGTCAGCCTGTCTGGCAATTATGCCGAGAAAGCGCTTCAGTACATCCCTCTCCTCGGCAGCGCCGTCAAGCAGGGTCTCCACAAATCCCTTGATGGAAGTTATGGGCGTTTTGAGTTCATGGGATACATTGGAAACAAAATCCTTCCGAACCTGTTCACTGCGTTTAATGCCGGTTATGTCGGTAAACACCAGAACGGCCCTGGGCTTCCCGCTGTCTCCTCTGGGGATGAGGGCTCCGTGCACCTGCAGATGGAGGTCCCGCTCGCCCCCGACCCCGAAGCTTAAGGGGAATTCGGCGCTCATTGTACCCGGATTCGCAAGAAGCTCCCGGGCAAACTCCTGCAAATGCAGGTTACGCACAAGGTTCAGCAGCGGCCTGGAGAGCATCTCCTTTCTGGATCTTAGAAAAATCCTCTCCGCCGCAGGATTCGCCTCCACCACCTGCAGCCTTTCGTCCAGGACAATAACCGCCTCACTCATTCCTGCGAGCACCGACTGGTATTCATCCCGCTGCCGCTGGACCGTCTCCATCCGCCTGGAAAGACTTTTTGCCATGGCATTCATGGTATTACCCAGGACCCGAAACTCCTCGGGATTCGCGACATCGGAACGGGCATCCAGGTCCCCGGCCTCAAGCCTGGAGGCGACATCCACAAGCCTGCTCAAAGGGCGCCGGATCCACTGTCCGGTTCTCACAGCAGCAATAAGAGCAAGTCCGAGAAAAAGCAGACTGGTAAGTATTACCGTTCTGTTTGCACCGGAAATTATCTGGTCAATAGCATTTACCGGACGGGAGATTCGTAGAACCAGATTTTCCGTGTCAATCTGGACCGGAACTGCCAGGTACATAAGCCTGAAGCCCACCGACGCGGAATGACGTATTGAGATGCCGGCACCCCTGCGAAGGGATTGAATAACTTCGGGTCTGTCGCCGTGGTTATTCATGGATGCAATCTCCGCATGGGAGTCACCGAGAACCCATCCGTCCGCGTCAATTACGGTAATGCGGGTATGGCCGTTTTTTCCGGCCTGCTTGCAGAAAGCATCATAATCGAAATCTCCCTGTTCTTCGGCGAACAGAAGAAGCCCCTTCAGCATGAGGGCAGTGTCCCGCAGCTCATATTCAACCTGCTGGAAAATGGTGGCCGAAAAGAACCGTATAACCCCGAAGACAAAAACAGCAAATATAAGACTGAGAATCAGGAGATAAAAAAGAAACCCACGGATCAGATTGCTCTGCCGAAGTATCATGAACTACCCCCGTAAAAAGTCGGGATAGCTGGGATACTACGTTTTTTACCCGGGAATTCCAAGATCTGTACGGCTCGGTTCTTTCCGATGCTGATATTGTCTATTATTGTTCAATAGAGTAGATTTCAAGGTAATCGGTATTTAACCCCAAGGAGGCAGAGTATCAAAACGCTCAAGCTCGCTCTACTGGCAGCTGCCGTGCTGTTTTTAAGTGGATGCTTCACCAACAATTGGCTGGTTACAGTCAACAGAAACGGATCGGGAACGATTGCGGTCGATTTCTCGATGGATAAATCCATGCTGGAAATGATGCAGAGTTTCTCAGACGGAACGGACGATCCCCCGCCCTCGAGCAGCGAAGATCTGATTGATCCCGAAGGCATGCGGGAGCTTGCAAATGCCATGGGAGAAGGAGTTCGCTTTATCTCCGCCACGCCCGATCCCGACAGCTCCGGCAGTATAGGCTATACGGCGCTCTTTGAATATGATGACATATCGAAGGTGCGGATCAATCCCATGCTGGGAGCTCCGTCGGATGAAGAGGAGTCCGCCGAAGGCGATGCGGTTACCTTCGGTTTCAACCGCGGCGTCACCCCCCGCCTGACCATCAGCCTTCAGCAGCCTGAAGAAGAGGAAGAGGAGATGGAAGAGCAGAGTCCGGAAGAAACCGCAATGATGGCCTCGATGATGAAGCCCTTTCTCGGCGGAATGGCCTTTTCCGTTGCAGTAAAGATAGACAGCGGTATTCGCTCCACCGACGCCAGCTTTGTCGACGGCGATACCGTCACCATCATGGACTTCCGGATGGACAAGATCCTGGACAACGAGAAGCTCTTTTCGAAGGTTGTAGCCAGCAGCTCCGTAAGCGACAAGTCAATCCAGAAGGACCTTGCCGCCGCAGGTGTGCGCGTCGAGTCAAAGGAAACCGTTACCGTCGATTTTCGCTAGAACTGAAAAAGGATGCCCCCGGGTGCAGCTGCCGCCGGGGCGCTATCCTTTCCGGGTCGCCGACGGGTGAGAACCCCAAGCTGCCCGCAGGCCGCGCCTATGGAATCACCCCTGGTATCCCGTACCCTGCAGTACTGCCCCCTCTCCACCAGGGCCGTGAAGAATTTTTCCACATCCTCCCGGGTCGGCCGCTGAAAAACACCGTCTGAAACGGGATTACAGGGAATGATGTTCACGCAGACCGGAATACCTTCAAGATAGTCAAGCAGAGCCTGTACCGCCTCGGGCTGATCGTTAAACCCGGGGATAAGGGTATACTCGATAAATATATGGTCCCGCTTTCTGGCCAGGGGAAAGTCAAGCAGGGCCGAACGCAGTTCCTCCAGGGGCCAGACCCGATTTATGGGCATTATTTCGCTTCTCCTGCAATTATCCGCACTGTGCAGGCTCACAGCGAGGCATATCCGATGCAGTCCCCTTTCCGGTTCTTCCCGAATAATGCGTGCAAGCCGCCGGATTCCAGGAACATGACCGGCGGTGGAAACTGTCATGGCGGATACGGGAATGTTAATACCCCGCTGATCGCTCATTATTTCGATCGAGGTGAGAAGCTGGTCAAAATTGTCAAAGGGCTCTCCCATTCCCATGAAGACAATATTACTCACCCGTATTCCCAGGTAAAATTGAACAAGCAGCAGCTGGGCGACTATCTCTCCCGCCGTCAGGTTCCGCTGAAAACCGAGGCGTCCGGTCTCGCAAAAACTGCAGCCCCGGGCACAGCCCACCTGAGTCGATTCGCACAGGGATGCATAGCGGCTCATAAGCAGAACCACTGTCTCTATACGAACGCCGTCGGGATACTTCAAAAGAAGCTTTATGCTCGTCTCGTCCCGCAAAACGGTCTGTATCTCCGGGAGTCGAAGGCTAAAATCCATCCTGACCTGCTTGATGAGGTCGGGGCGTGAGCTAAACCGGGGAATACAGGATACAGCGGTACTGCCTTTCTCATAGAGTCTCCGGAAAAAAGGGCCTGAGTAATATTCCCCTTTTCCATAGAGCCTCCGGAACTCATCAACACGGCGTGAATACGAAAACGACAGGGGATCCAGGTTCATCTTCCCGCTGCTTCCAGGGCTCCTGCGGCAGTCCATGCCTTTCTGGCATCATCCGGCATTGCTGCGGGCCTTCCGTTGCCGTTGACGGTGGCAAAATCCACCCGGGCTTCAGCAATCAGGTCCCTGCCCCGGAGAATAAGCTGACGGACGCTTCCCTTGACCCTTCCCATGCTTGTCAGCTCCGAAACAATAGTCAGCTCGTCCTCCAGAAAGGCGGGCTTAAGATAACGGATATCCACCCGGGCGACATACAGACCAAAGCCCTGGCGCCGCAGCTCGTCGTAGGGAAAGCCCGTATCATTCAGGAACTGGTGCCGGGCATACTCAAGGTAGTTCAGGTATACAGCGTTATTTACATGTCCGTAGTTATCAAGCTCATAGGACCGTACATTCAACGTACATCGGTGTTCCATGCCGGTATCCTACCAATATGGCAGAACAAGCTCAATAGAGTCCCTGAATCCCGGAAGCTTCTTCAGTATCCCCCAGCATGGAGCCTTCCGGAATTGGAAAAAGATCCCGGATCTCTTTCCTGAGCTCCGCTTTTATACTTTCCGGGAAGGGAACGGAGTCTTCCATGCCATGAATCATCCTTCTGTTTTCCAGGTTGACCGCCGGGATATTCGCTCTGAATATTTCGGAGAAAAGCGGATCGAAGAAGCGGTGTCCGCTGACCACCGAATGGGGCATAAATCCCCGGTGAAGTTTGTGGGGAGATCCGGCACCGGGATCGAAGAAGCGCATACCCCGATCTATCATCCAGTGCATGGGGGCGTAATAACAGGTGTTAAAATGCAGGTTCTTTATTTCCGGATCTCCGCCCCAGTAGCGCCCGAAAAGCCAGTCGCCCTTGTAAACGCAGAGGGACATTCCCATAGCCTCCCCGGGGCCTGCATGACGGGGAGTCGCCGCGAAAACAACAACCCGATGGGATAGATATTCGGGTAAACGCAGGAAAAAATCCCTGTTCAAAAACTTAGCTGCCCAGGGCCCAAAGCGCGCATTGGTCTGCAGGTAGAACCGGTACATCCTGTCCATTACCTCTTCCGTTAAATCGGATCCGGTCAGGGCTGTAATCTCCAGGTTCTGAGCGGCAAGACTATTCCATTCCCGTCGGATATTCCTCCGGTGGTTCTTGGACAGCTCCTTCAGAAAATCGTCAAAGCGTGAGTATCCACGATTGATCCAGAGGTAACTCTGGTTCTCCCACAGGTAAAAATCCTTCAGTTCCCGGGCAAAAGCCGGATCACAGAAGAGAAAATTGATCCCGGCTATCCGGTTATTCCTGCACACATCCTCAAGAGTGGAGATTCCCCGGGTCAGAAACGTCCCCATCTGTGAGGGGTCGGAACAGAAGAGCCGGTAAAAACCGGAGGGTGTTGCGGGGACCGTTCCCACAATTTTGGGATAGTAGGGAATATTCAGCTGCCCGGCAAGATCGGCCCATCTGTAATCGAACACGAATTCGCCGTGACTGTGGGATTTCAGGTAGAGCGGCATAATACCTGCCAGAAGCCCGTTCCGGCTAAAACTTACATGCAGAGGCTGCCAGCCGGTGGAGATATCTATTGAACCTGACTGCTCGAGCAGGGCCAGCCATTCCCATTCATAAAAGGGCGTTCGGGAGTCAAGGGCAAGGCTGTTCCAGCTGTCCCGGTCGATCTCTCCGATGGCAGGATGTATTCCCAGTTCCGTCGGTTCCATGCCTGTAAAGGTACGAAAAAGAATCGGCAATATTCAAACAGTTTTTCATGAAGCTCTAAACATGCAGCTTTAAAAAAGGGGTCCCATACGCGGGACCCCGAAAAATATCATGTATCGATACACTTCTGCTTACTTTTTCTTGCGCTTTCCGCCCCGCTTTTTACGTTCCACCGTGGGAATTGCGGCTTTCGGGGTTTGGGTTTTCTCTTCAGTTGCCGGTTCCTTTGGCAGAGCCTCCTTTTTGGCGCTGCCATACCTGGCTTCGTCCCTGATCTGACGTCGTTTATTGGCCACGGAGGACCAGGTCATGAGCACAGGAGAAGCAATAAAGATCGACGAATAGGTACCAACCAGGATACCGATGATCAGATTCAGTGCAAAGAGCTTGATTGAACCCGAGGCAAAGATGTAGATGGCCAGAACCGCCAGAAGGGTTGTAATGGAGGTGATAAGCGTTCTGCTCAGGGACTGGGTTATACTGGTATTGATAACCTCGGGGAGTCTTGAGTCCTTCATCAGATCCCGGTTCTCGCGGATACGGTCGAATATAACAATGGTATCGTTCAACGAGTATCCGATGATGGTCAGCACCGCCGCGATCGTGGCAGTAGAAACCTCGAGCTGAAAGGACCCGATTATACCGAGCATGAAAACTACGTCGTGAATCAGGGCTGCAATCGCCGAAACCGCGTAGGCCAGCTGGAACCTGAACCATATGTACACAAGGATCAGAGCCAGGGCAATAAGGGTCAGGGTAACGGACTGCCTTCCCAGGTTATGGGAGAATCTGGGGCCGACATAGTCGGTCTGCTTTACAATGACCTGTTCCGTTCCGTACTCGGAAGCCAGGCGGCTGCGGATTTCCGCGGCCATGGTTTCGCTGAAATTGTCGGCATTGCCGGGATCCTTTACCCGGATCAGGTACTCCTGATCTTCAGGGGTCCCCACAATCTGGATCAAGGTGGAACCGATACCGTCCAGAAGCGAACGGATCTCCTCAATGCTAGATTCATCCCCGGCGGGCGCCATATTCACGACGGCGCTTTCCTGGGAGAGATCGATGGCGAAGTTGAGACTCAAGAGGTCACGGGAAGGAATCTGGCCGGATACCATCAGTTCCGCCTGGACGCCATCAACACCGTTCAGCGCAGCCGCGACCGCCCTCAGTACGGGATAATCACCATAGGGTATCTCCGTACGCTCAAGACCGTCGGCATTTCGCACCTCAAGCAGAAGACCAGAGGAGCTTACATTGAACAGGACCGAATCCGTTCCACTGTAGCTGACCTTCATGGCCACGGGTGCAATCTGTACCCGCTGGTTCAGGCCTGCGTTGAAGTCGATCCCCAGGTTGAATCCACCCTGGACAACAGTCCCTGCAATGCCTGCTATGATAATCAGCAGAGAGATGATCATAAGATATCGGAATTTTGTAAATTGTATTACGCGCTTCATTATTTCCTCCACCCGATGCTCAATTTTTTCATACCCAGGGTCTCAAGTCCGAAATCGAAGACAAGACGGGAAACAAAGAGAGCTGTAAACATGGACGATACGATACCAACCGCAAGGGTGTAGGCAAAACCCTGAATAGGACCGGACCCAAGCTGGGACAGGAATATCGCCGCGATAAAGGTGGTTATATTCGCATCCATTACCGTCCAGAAAGCCTTACGGAAGCCCGCCTTCACAGCGGCATCAGCGCTTTTGCCGATACGGTATTCCTCCTTGATTCTTTCGAAGATGATAACGTTCGCATCCACGGCCATACCCACGGTAAGGATCAGACCTGCAATACTTGTCAGGGTAAGGGTCAGGTTAAAAGCCGAAAGAATGGCGACGATAAAAATCAGATTCAGAACCAGAGCCAGGTCTGAGATGAGCCCCGCGCCCTTGTAGTAGATCAGCATGAAAACTATGACGGCGATAAAGCCGATGGTTATGGCCATCAGTCCCTCGGCAATGGAGTCCTCTCCCAGAGCGGCGCCGATTGCCTGCTGGTTCTCGATAATCAGATCCACCGGCATGGCTGCGGTCCGCAGTACGAGAGCGAGATCGTTGGCTTCCTGCCGGTCAAAACCGGTCATCTGAACACTTTCGCGGATGGGCTCGGAAATACGGGCCATGGCCTTGACCTTGTCGTCCAGAAGGATTGCCAGGGTCTCTCCTTCATTTTCAGAGGTAAGTTTGAAGAAGATATCCCCCCCCTCGCGGTCCAGACGGAAATTGATTACCGGTTTGCCGGTAATGGGGTGGGAACCAACGGTGGCCTCCTGAATATGACCGCCGTCGAGTCCGGCGTCCTGACGGATAACAACATAGCGCTGCAGCTGGTCAATGCCGTAACTGTCCTTGATGTAATATCCCCGGATAATGAAACCGGCAGGGACCAGGTCGGTACCGCGAATCTTTCCATCGCCGCCGACCATGGCCTGAGGGTTTTCATTCAGAAAGTTCTGTACCTCCTGGCTGATCTCCTGATCGACAATGTGGAAGTTCAGACTTCCTTTGCCCATGAGAAAGGAACGCACCCTGTCGGGATCCGCAGCTCCGGGAATCTCTATGACTATTTGGGAATCTCCCTGTTTGCGGATCGAAGGCTCGGTTACGCCGAACTTGTCGATACGGTTGGTGAGGATCTCCATGGCGCGGTCCACGGCCTCGTTCATGTCGGTGGTGCCGGGTTCCCGCTCCAGTCGTTCGGCAAGGCTCTCCCGGTCAGCGCTGAGCTGAACCCGCATACCTCCGGACAGATCAAGTCCGAGCTGCATAATGGAGTTGCCCTGTTCCTTAACCGCGAGAAGATCACTGCGGTAATAATCCTCAACAGCGGCAAAGAACTCGCTCTCCCCGGTAAAACCGGCAAAAACCGCCTCTACGGTCCATACCCTGGGCAGTTCTTTTTTGGCAAGTTTGTAGTTCTCCTTTGCCGTGGTGATCAAAAAGTCGTACTCCCCGGGGATTTCCCTGTCGGGGCTTGCAGCAATCATGGCCTTGAGCTCGGCGGCAACCTGTGCAGCTTTGGTTTTGGCGTACATCTGGACCTGCTCGCGGGAACCGGAGGCGAGGTCGATCTTCTGATCGGGTATCAGGAAGTACCACTCAAAGGTGGGGTACAGAAAGGCTCCCGATATCGCCAGCACCAGGAGCACGATGAAGAATCGGAATCGTTTACTCATGTTCTACTCCGGATGGAATAATTTATTTGTTTTGGAAAAGAAAAATCAAAAAGCGGGAATCCGTGTACGGATTGCTTCCCTAGTCCTCGACCTTTTCCTCCCTGGGGGCCAACACGGAAGCTATCGCGTTCTTGGAAAACTCAAGCTTGGTCGCGTCATCTACCTTTACAATTACGGTGTCCTCTTTAACGGACTGAACAACCCCGCGAATTCCGCCGATACTGGCAACACGATCACCCTTCTTAAGGGCATCGAGCATTTTTTTCGCCTCTTTCTGGCGTTTGTTCTGGGGCCGGATAATAAGAAAATAAAAGATCAGGATGACGAGACCAAAGGTCACGAAGGTTGTCATCAACTGACCGGAACCGCCCGCCTGGGCGATCGGTAATAGTGCAGAAAGCGTAGTCATTATAATCACTTACCTCTATCCATGGGATTGGAAAAACGTAACACATATAGGTAAACGCGGTCAAGCTTAAAGATTCGGTGGTCCTCAGCAGGTCCGCCGGGGATATCAGGAAAGAATTTTTACTTTTTCCAGGTTTTCAGGGGCAGGTTCCAGGCCGAAAACCCGCATAATCTGATCGGGTCCTTCAAAATTCGTGCCCGCAGCACTGTTGTAGGCGACGACTATCCTGTTAAGGGCTTCAGTATCCCCGGAAAAAAATGCAGCCCCCAGGGCAGGTTTGTAGAGCCCCTGGCCGACAAGTTCGTCAAATCCCAGCTTTCCGTACTTTTTCATCGCCGCACCGTCAACAATAGCGGTATTACCGGAAAAACCGATGGTAAACATGTACTCCTGCTGTTTCATTCAAGCGTCTCCGTTTCAGACAGTGTATACAAAACGGCGGTCCCCGCCAAGAGGACCGCCGAAGATAGTCGAAAACAGTGAGCAGGGGGCTACATCATACCGCCCATGCCTCCCATTCCACCCATGCCGCCCATACCGGGGGCACCCGCGGGAGCCGCGGCTTCGGGTTCGGGGATATCCGTAACGGTAGCCTCTGTTGTCAGCAGCAGGGACGCAATGGATGCCGCGTTCTGCAGGGCCGAACGGGTCACCTTTGCAGGATCAATGATTCCCGCCTTGATCATGTCGGTCCATTCCATGGTGGCCGCATTAAAACCGATGCCTTTCTTCTCGTGCTTGGCCTTCTCCGCAACGATGGAACCGTCGAGGCCGCAGTTCTCGGCGATCTGGCGGATCGGTTCCTCCAGGGCGCGGGTAACGATCCTGAATCCCACCTTTTCCTCGTCCGTATAAATGGAAAGATCCGCCTTTTCCAGCACAGCCACTGCCTGAATAAGGGTAAGTCCGCCGCCGGGAATAACCCCTTCTTCGATGGCCGCCCTGGTTGCGGAAAGGGCGTCTTCAACACGGTGCTTCTTTTCTTTCAGCTCGACCTCGGTGGCGGCCCCTACGTTGATGACGGCGACACCGCCGGCCAGCTTGGCAAGCCGTTCCTGCAGCTTTTCCCGGTCGTAATCGGAGGTGGTATCCTCGATCTGGGCCTTGATCTGGGCGATCCGGTCCTTGATGTCCGAAGCCTTGCCTTCGCCGTTGATGATCGTGGTGTTCTCTTTTTCAACCTTGATGCTCTTGGCCCGGCCGAGCTGCTCAAGTTCAACCGCGTCGAGCTTGAGCCCGAGCTCCTCGGAGATAACCTGCCCGCCCGTCAGGATTGCTATGTCCTCGAGCATGGCCTTTCGCCGGTCGCCGAAACCGGGAGCCTTGACTGCAACGGCGTTCAGGGTTCCACGAATGGTGTTCACGACCAGGGTCGCCAGGGCTTCCCCTTCAACGTCCTCGGCGATAATCAGGATCGGCTTGCTTGCCTGGGCAACCTTCTCGAGAACCGGAAGCAGGTCCTTCATGCTTGAGATCTTCTTGTCGTGGATCAGGATATAGGGATCATCGAGAATTGCGGTCATGTTGTCGCGGTTGGTAGCAAAATAGGGAGAAAGGTAACCCCGGTCGAACTGCATTCCCTCTACAAAGTCGGTACTGGATTCGATGGTCTTGGACTCCTCAACGGTAATAACGCCGTCCTTACCGACCTTCTCCATGGCGTTGGCGATTTCATCGCCGATTTCCCGGTCATTGTTGGCAGAGATGGCCGCAACCTGGGAAATCTCTTCCTTGTCCTTGATATCCTTCGCAGCCTTGCGAATCTCTTCTACGGCGACCTCGACAGCCTTGTCGATACCCCGTTTGATGCCCATGGGATTGATACCGGCGGCGACGCTCTTCAAACCCTCTTTACAGATGGAGTAGGCAAGTACCGTCGCTGTGGTGGTTCCATCTCCGGCAACGTCGTTGGTCTTGGTGGCAACCTCTTTCAGAAGCTGGGCGCCCATGTTTTCAAAGGGGTCCTCCAGCTCAATCTCTTTTGCAACGGAAACACCGTCTTTCGTTACCGTAGGAGCACCGAATTTCTTATCCAGAAGAACGTTTCGTCCCTTCGGGCCCAGGGTAACCTTTACGGCGGCGGCAAGCTTTTCGACGCCCCTCAGGAGGCCCCTGCGCGCCTCTTCGTTGAACTGTAATTGTTTAGCCATTTTTAATACACCTCTCCTAACAGTGGTAATTTTTATAGTGCAGTGGAATTGAATAGAAGATACAAATTCTTATTGCTTTCATCAACCAATTGCTGGAGATTTTGAACCATTTTTTCCCCATCCCTTGACTTATTTGGCCCTTTCGGGCCGAATAAGGGAGTGAAAAACAGGTTTCCTTTCACCTGCGGGATCTGTATCCGGCCATCCCGGTCCTGTCAGATCGACGACCTGGAGATAGTCGAGTATCTGCAGAAGATCCTTGCCCGGGAGGGTTTTCTATTTTTCTGGAGCCTTCCGCGAAACATCCATATCCCCGGCTCAGAGGAGAGGAGCAAACTCTACCAGGGGAAATACGTCCTGCCCCATGCCCTCCTGCGGATCGATGAGATTAAGGAAGAACTCCTTTTCTCCAACGAAAAATCTTCGAAGCGGTTTCTCAAACCCGTCTTTCCCCCCTGTCCCGCACCTTTCCGCACGTCCCTGAAGGATTTGTACCTGAAAAGGGGGCGCCTTTTTCTGGAGGATCGGGAGAGTCTCTATTACATCGATTCCCGGCGGCGGGTCCGCCTTCCACTGCTGCGTGTAGACGGTACGGAGCATTATCCTTTTCTGAAAAGACATATGAAAAAGCTCCGGCGTCTGGGACAGGCAGACGAGGCCCCGGTTATTATCATCCTGGAAGCGGGAACAAAAGCAGCTGCGGAGACTGCGGTCCTGCATCTCGTAAAGCTCCGAAAAAAAATCCGCTTCGATCTCCTGGAGCTGGAGGATATTCTCAAAACCGCCGGTACCCCCAAACCCTCCGGTATGAAGACGGAGGAACTACTGCTTTCCCATAATCCGGATACAGCCCTGCCGTCGGACCCCTGGAGTCGTTACCGCCGGGAGATAGCCTGGGACAAACCGAAGGAGACCCGTTTTCTCCTGCTTGGCAGGGCTCTTGGGCCGGATACGGATGAAGAGAAGCAGGAATGCGGGACCTTTCCGGTTCCCGAACGAGGAATGATTGCCCACATGCCGGGGGAGGTAGAGATGGAAGAAGGAGATATCGCCGCTTTCTTCCGTCACGGAGAACTCACCGGTCTCTCAAAATCGGGCACAGCCGGAACTATCCATTCATCTTCGACTTCATGGATAGCGACCTCCGAAAAGCTTGTACGCTCCCGGAGCCTCGGGTCCTTCTCGTTTCAGAACAGCAGTATCCGGGGTCTGCGGGACAGCTCCATTTTTGAATCCGAAGAATTTACCGAGCAGGGACGGCTTGTCAGGGACTACTTCTTCACCGCCGGAGATCCCCGGCTCTGCATCTCCTTTTTCCTGTACTTTCCCCGGTGCAGACCGGGCGTAGAAATCCGTTCCTATGGCGTGTGCGAAATTCCCATTAAGATTGACGGGAAATTTCCAGGAGTGGAGGTTCATTATCCTGATGAAGGTGCTTCTCCTGTTCCTGTAGATTCATCATCGGGCGGACTGCTTCACGGTACGGCCTTTTCCTTCAAAAATGAGTCCAGCGTTTTGAGCCTCGTATTTGCGGATCATCAGACAAAGGTCAGGGAGCTTCCTTTTTATATACGCGACGGGATTCTGCGCATTAATCCCGGGGGTGCGTACCGCGGATTTCCAGGCAGCAAAATTGAGGGGCTGCGGGAACGCTTCAGCATTGTATTAAGCCTCGACGCCCTTTCTCCCGGGAACCCGCCCTTACAGTCCCTGGCTCCCCTCCTGCCCCACCTGGAGAGCCATCAGCTCTGCAGAAAACCACAGACACACAAAACGATTGACTCAGGTTAAATCTCCGAAATCGAGTTCTCCGGCAAACAGGGAAACACGACGGCCCGCATCATCCATAAGAATGAGCCCTCCGTCCGGGGCCACACCTACAACCCGGGTGCAGAAACTCTCTCCGGATCCGGCAGCTCCGGCATGGACGGTAACCGGAGAACCGGCCCCGAAGAGCCTGCGGTTAATCTGCTCCTGCCAGTCAGGACGCGACAGCGCCTCCTTAAGGGCGGGAAGCAGCGCAGTGAGAACCAGGGAAGGCTTCTCTTCCACACCGGATACCTCCCTGATCGAAGCTGGCTGACGTCTCAGCGCCAGGCTGGAAGACGGGGATGCAAGGTTCAGACCGATCCCGGCAAAGAACCAGTCTCCTCTGCCCTGGCACAGGATCCCTGCGATCTTTCCGCCCTTTACAAGCAGATCGTTGGGCCACTTTATCCGCGGTTCCAGGCCCCATCGTGTTTCCAGGAGAATTGCCAAGCCCAGTCCGCAGCGCAGGGAAAGGGCCGCCGGACCAAAGGGAATGTCACGTCCCTTCAGGGCCAGGGTAAAAAGCAGGTTCTTGCCCCGGGGGGATTCCCAGTGCCGTTCGGCGATTCGCCCGCGCCCCGCGGTCTGGAAATCCGTCATCACAACAAAGCCCGAGGCTTTATCCTCCCCTGCAAGGCGTGCCGCGTCCTCCATGGTGGAAGATGTCTCTTCCGTATGGTAGACCGGGGCGGAGAAAAACGGATTCGCCAGGTCCAGCTCAGTCAATAATGCCTCCCCCCAGTACCAGATCTTCCCGATAAAAGACCGCAGACTGCCCGGGGGTTACGGCTTCCTGGCGAGACAGGGTAACCCGGGCCCGGCATTCCCTGTCGATACGCACCCGACAGGGAATGCCCGGTGAGTTGTAGCGTATTTTCACCTTTCCCTCAAAGCTCGCGGGGGTTTTCCGGAAAAACCAGTTGCATCCGCTTATACCGAACTCCCGGGTCCCCAGCTCTTCCCTGCGGCCGACGACAATCCGGTTCGAACGGGGATCGACCCCAACGACAAACCAGGGACCGCTTCCCAGCCCCAGTCCCTGGCGCTGACCGATGGTATAGTTTATGTACCCCCGGTGGGTCCCCAGGACTGTTCCCGCGGTATCAACGATCTCTCCCGGTTCGTTTCCTTTCCTGCTTCCGGTAAAATCAGCAATGAAGTCTCCGTAGCGGCCATGAACAAAGCACGCATCCTGGCTCTCACGGGCGGCCGCTGCAGGCAGTCCATGTTCTTTGGCCAGAGCCACGACCTCGGTCTTTTTCATCTCCCCCAGGGGGAATATGAAATTGGAAAGAAGCTCTTTGGGAATCTGGTAGAGCATGTAGCTCTGGTCCTTCCGTTTGTCCAGCCCCCGGCGGAGAAAGAGCCCCTCATCGGTCTCCTCCACACGCACATAGTGACCGGTGGCCATCTTCAGGGTTTCCCCTTGCTCCAGGAATCCTGTGCTCCGGAGCTTGGATTCCAGGCGTCTGTAGAAAGTGGAAAAGCGGATGCGCTGGTTGCAGCGCACACAGGGATTCGGCGTCTTTCCGTCAAGATAGGCGTCCACGAAGTCCTGAACCACAGCCCGGGTAAACTCCTCCTGGAGATCCTCCACCAGGTAGGGTATTTCCAGATGCGCGCAGGCATCCCTGGCGCGGGCGAGAAGCTCCGCAGAACAGCAGTCGCCTTCGGGCCATATATAATGGCTGACTCCCATAAGTCGGGAGCTGTACTGCTGAAGAAGGAACGCGGCGGCCGAGGAGTCCACTCCGCCGGACATTCCAACGGCTACCGGGGTATTTGAATCAATGGTAATAGTTGACATGATTACTCATACTACACGAGATACTAAGGAATGAAAATAGTGTAATTCAGGTCCCGGTCAGTTTCACCTGCCCCGAATCGCGGTCAAGGTAAAAGCTTCCCCGGGGTATCGGGCTCTCAACACGGTACAGAACCTGGCAGATTTCGATGGTAACCCCGGGATATATTGTGTCCCTGACGGTAATCCGTGCATCGGGACGGGGGTGAACATCCCGAAGTACGGCAGCAGCGGAATCCCTCAGCTCTTCAAGTTCCCGGCGCAGATACAGCAGAGCCGTAGCGTCGGTTTCCGGATTTTTTTTCCCAAGCTGACGCAGGATGTCCTCTTCCCTGCTTTTGAGCTCGGCGTAGAGTTTCAATTTACGAAAATCGGAACCGCAGCGGACAAGGGTTTTCCTGCCCGCGGGGTGGCCAAGCTGCCAGGTTTCGATACCCTCCACCGCCTGAAGGGTGGAATTGAAAATACGCCCTTTCTCTCCGCAGTGCACGAAGCCGAGGGTGGATATCCTGCTCTGCAGGATTACCCCTTCCAACCGTACCGAGCCGCGGCATTCCAGCTCCAGGTTTTCTATAAACCGGGCCCTGACGGCACCCCCAACCTTGAGAGTTCCGGGTTCTCTTCCGATAATGCCGCCTTCGACAATCAGGTCACCCTTTACCATGACCTCCGTAGCATCCAGGGGAACCGCCGAATAGAGATCTCCTCCGCAACTCAGGCTGAATCCGTCACAGATCTCTCCCCGCAGGACTACATCTCCCGGATAGCGTATATTGCCGCTGCGAAAATCGACTCCATCGAGTTCCAGAACCTCGCTCACGGAAAAGCGCAGTCTCTGGAGAACAAAGCGTCCGGAAATCGCGGCGCGGATGTAATCGCCATCCCTGAAGGTGTTCTCTCCGGGTTCAAAGGGAATCCGTTTCTTTATTCCCGGTTCAATGACCCGCCCTGTTACGGTAATCCCGGGAGTCCCCGGACTGGGAGGCAGAAATCTGCCGAGGGCTTCACCTTTCTGTACAATCGCAAAAGGGCGGGCTTCCCGGAAATCGACCCTGCCCCCCTTCTCCTTTCCATAGAGCCTGAGATCAAAAAGCTTCTGGGAGAGCTTGAGATATGCAGGATCGGCATCATCCGCAGGGGTTCCCCGGGCAAGAACCCGGGAGGCAGGTTTACCTGAAGGGTCCGCATCTTCCAGAAGCTTTTCCATTTCGTCATGAAGGATCCCCGCAACAATACCGGCGTCCCGGAGGCTTTCTTCAATGTATTCCATACTTAAAGATTGCCCTTCGCCCAGAGCAGGATACAGGGTACCCTGGGCCTCCATTTCGTCGTCACGAAGAGTAATCAGTATCCGGGCATCCCGATTTCGCTTACCCATAGTATCCATATCGGCCGTATACGCAAAAAGTGTCAGTTTTTCAGCTTTTTTGCCCTTTCTGCTTGCAAGAACTCTATTTTTATGCAATTTTATACGTCTATACGGAATAAATATACAGCGAGATGGGTAGAATGAAACTGCGGGACGACAGACTTCGATTAATAATGCGCATCATCAAGGAGAATCGCATCTCAAGCCAGGAGGCCCTTCTGGGAGAACTGGAAAAACAGGGAATAAACGTCACCCAGGCAACCCTGTCCAGGGATCTGAAACTCCTGAAGGTGGGCAAGGTCTCCGACGGCTGGAACGGCTACTATTATACCCTTCCGGAATCGGATGTACCTCCGGATATTCAGCGCACCTATATTCAGGATCTGCAGCGTGGTTTCCTGTCCCTGGATTTCTCCGGGAAAATCGGAGTCATACGGACCCTCCAGGGCCACGCGGACAGCGTAGCCTTCGCCATTGACAGGTTCAACCTGGACTGCATTCTCGGAACAATTGCCGGGGACGATACGATCTTTCTTGTGTTGAAGGAAGAAAACAGTCCC
>Ga0334900_1001248_pt1 | contig 28811 bp, 34 predicted proteins | sample GraSluR3_MG_2_FD_207231 | JGI IMG/M metagenome (GOLD analysis project Ga0334900, IMG submission 207231) | Sludge microbial communities from methane-producing bioreactor in Wageningen University, Netherlands - Granular Sludge_31_08-R3 | ecosystem: Engineered > Bioreactor > Anaerobic >...
CTGTAGCTTAATTGGATAGAGCACCTGACTACGGATCAGGAGGTTAGGGGTTCGAGTCCCTTCAGGTTCACCTTACGGGACAAATTCAAAATTGATGAGTTTGTCCCGTTTTTTTTGCCTCCTATTTTATTGTCCATCAGCATAATATACTCCAATGCCTCGTTTATTCTTGTGGTTCGAAATTGAAATCCGTCAAAAGTCAATTTTTCGGGGAAGACCGAACCAATGATTTTTCTTTTCTGGGTAATATTGCCCGTTTCATACAGAAAATCCAGTTGGTAAATATTACTGATAGCCTTGTCCCATAAGGGTTCTATGTTTTGAGAATCACTTATGGAACCTGTTAATTTCGCTTCAAGTCGGTTAATTCGCGTTTCAATTTCAGATTTCATTATGCGGTAGTCCTCGGCCTCAATATCTCCACATAAAAGCAATTCCCTTGCTTTGGAAAGTCGTTTATTTTCTTCCTGCAACTGTAGCTTTATTTGCTGGATATCTCCCTTTTGTGCTTTGGTCTTTTCATTATAGCGGTTCATAATAACTTCTTTATACAATTTCATCTTAGGGATTGGGCGTACATATTCGCCTATTTTATGAACAATCTTTTTGTTTAAATCAATTGCACTGTGTCTGAAATTACAATTTCCGGTACAATGATAGTAGTGATAATATTTCGTCCGTCCTTTTGATGCGCTCCCTGACAACAACCGTCCGCACTGTGGACAGATAAGAAACCCCCTTAACGGCAAATTATCATCGACAAGTATTTTTGTCCGCTGAACCTTTTTGCGTCCGTCTAATATATCCTGCACCTTGTAAAACAAAGTTTCAGTAATTAACGGCTCGTGCTGACCGGTAACAAAATAACTTTCTTCATCCTTGTATTTCGGAATAAATATCTTTCCGCAATAAAGTGGGTTCCTGATGGCCAGCCAAAATGCGTTTTTACTGCATTTTAGTCCTTTAGCTTTGGCCATTTTCCATACTTGTTCTGTATTAAACTGGCCTCGGGCAAGTTCTTCAAATACCCATTTCATGATTTTTCCGCTAATCTCTTTCGGGGCGATATACTTTTTCCCAGCTTCCGATATTTTGTTGACATATCCTAATGGTGCACTTCCCATCCACCGGCCTTCCTTTTTTGCACGCCGCATTCCATGAAACACATTCAGCGCCCTGCGGTCGTTCTCCACTTCAGGAGCCGCCAAATAAAAAGCAAGCATCATTTTATTTTCAGGGATGGATAAATCCAACGGCTGTTCTACAGCTTGTGGCTCAACCCCCAGGTTGCGAAGCGTACTTATCATTTGGTAGGCATCGCCAGCATTTCGGCTAAACCTGTCCCACTTTGTAAAAAGAATTAAATCCGATTGGCCCCGGCGTTTACGCAGTTCTCCCAATAATTTTGTCCAGGCCGGACGTTTGAATGTTTTAGCTGAATGGTCCTCAAAAACAACTTTGCGGACTTCGATATTGTTAATTTCGCAATATTTGGTCAGCCGTTCTTCCTGATCACGCTGGGAGTAGCCTTTATCGGCTTGTTCATCGGTACTGACACGAATATATAAATCTGCAATTTTCATGATTAAGAAGTTATACTTGCACCCTGTAAATTTATAAAATTATCCTGGGATATCCAGAAATTGTTCAACAACAATCTCAGCCATTTCATACATGAAATCAAGTATAACTTTTGCCTGTTCTATGGTAACTTCAATTCCATCTTCTTTCAAAAGTTTAATTGCCCGTTCAGGTGAGATTTTATGTCCTCCTTCACAATCCATAGCGTTTCTCCTGATACCCGGTTATTAATTTCTGGCCATTGTTACTCATATTTTATTTGTCTTTCCAATAAAAATAAGACACCCCGATTAACTATTTGTAAGTCAATACTGTGTTGACATTCTTTGTCTTGATAATGGCAGCTTTTGGCGCATAAACTATTCTTCTTATTGCGCTTACATTGTGAAATCGCGGGGTATTTACAGTTTAGTTTTTACTGTGCTTCTCTCCTGTAATTTCTTCCCCGTTTAGCGGTGTATCTGGCGTCCCGGAGCAACCGCGTTCAGGTGCGAAAGTATTTCCGTGTTCTTAACGCCGACGCAAATTCAGGCCTACGGTTTTGCGAAAAATCTTCCTCTTTCCCTTCGGGCGAGCGTATTTTCCGCAAAAAATTTGACGGCGGCTAAACACTACTTTCTCATGCCCCTGAAACACGGTCACTCCTCACCGGCTCCGATACGGCATAAAAAAAAGGTCAGAAATTATGAGAAGCACAGTAAAAAACAGGAAACAACAATCCACCTACCTTCCAATCAACATAAAACTGGTTGTGAAAGTCGCTTTGATAGCTTTGGGATTCTCCGTTTGGGGAACTGGGTTTATCTGGGTACTGTTGGGTCTATATCTCGGCTGGGCAGTTATCAAACAACTGGCTTCCTGTCTTGTCTCCCTCGCCGTCCTCATAATCATTCTGGCTTTGCTGGTTTCATTAATCTTTTAAAAGTTAAAACAATGGCAAAGTATTATTCTCTATTCGGAAAAACTACCACCGATACCGAAGTACAGGTGGTGAAAGAAAATCAAATTGTTATCGGTTATGGTTATGCTATGAATGAATGCCGGTATGTGGTTTATAAAGTGGAACACATCAACAACCGGGGTTATATGTACCACCTTATCAATACCGACACCAAAGACATGGACAGTACCGACATAATAAACCCCTTATCCAAAAAGTTCGGCATTGGCAGGTATTACGATGATGTAAAACCGGAATTTATGGATGCTTTTGAGGTGGCCATACTCTTACAGGAAGCGCTGGCAAAAGCCAATGCAGAGGAGGACGAAGCGGAAAAAGAGCGGATAAGGATTGGCGAAGTAAAACAGTTCGGCCGCAAACGCTTTACCGAAATATTCCCCGAAGCGGCACAGGCAGTTATTGTGGCAAGGTTGAAGCAGGATGAAAGCGATATGCAAACCGACTACTTTGCAAGCAGCACACAGCGCACCGTCATTTTAGGTTTTTCCATACACAAAAGGGACATCTTTTCGGAGATGCGTAAACACGCCTCCAATTTCGAGGAAACTGCTTACCTCTCAGAATACAATAAGGATTACGAACATCGGGAAAAATACAGCATGGGTGCAGGCTACTATTTGGGAGAAAGCAAATATCACGGGTGGATAATCGAAAAAGTGCCGGTATATGACAGTAACCGCACGATTGAGGAATTCTCATACATCGCAGGGAACGAAGATAATATTTGCATAAATAAGCCAAAAGGAACACCTGCGGTTAACCCCAAGTTGGAAGACAAAGCCAATTGTACCATGGTGGAATATTCAGCCAAAGCAGTCGCCGTCTTCGGAAATACCAAACCAATCAAAGACGAACTCAAAGCGATGGGCGGACGGTTTAACAGCCGACTGACCTTTAACGGGGAGAAAATCGCAGGCTGGATATTTCCCAAGTCAAAAGAACAGCGCTTAGCCAGTTATTTCGGACTGGATTAAGATGCGCAGTAATTGGAAAAATTCACATCTAATAATCAAAACATACAAAAATGAAACTTACAGAAGTAAATAACACCATAATCGGAAAACGTTGCAAGTGCATTTTCACCGGCATGATGGTTACCGGAGTGATTGAAGAAATTACAAAAGACCAACACGCAGTACAAGTAAAAGTAGGCTTTGATGAACCCCACCGGTGGGGTGATGAACTCTATGAATACAACTGGTCTTTTGCCCGCCTTTCCGATGGATTTGGCTCACTTCAACATCTGGAAATCATAGACGACAAATACCAGGCTGTCCGGGTGACCTTTTCAAAAACAATTAAGGAAATAAACCGGGACTTTGTCCGGGACTATGCCAAATGGCAAAGGGTCAACCTGAAAGAATGGATTGACAACTATAGATCTTCCCGCTTTACACAAATAAGCGGATGCAGTGCAATTATTACTTCCGAAAATATTGACCATCTGAAAGAATGGCTCAACAAAAATATTCAGGTAAAATCAATTGAAGAATTAATCCAAAAAATCAGGAACAATGAAAACCAATGATTCAATTAATGATAATGGATGTTCAACATGTGCACAAGGCAATGAAAACCATACAACATTTCGTCCGGCACACCGCCCAAATCAAACATTTTACCAGTACGATTACCGGCACACTGACGGGGAACTGTTTTTAACAGTGGCCCCAACTTTAGTAGAGTGCCGGAGCCGTCGTGATAAATGGCTGGAGAAAAGAAGTAAAATGTACAAACTATTTGTAGGATTTAGAAAACTGGGCGAGTTTCCGTCCATTCTGGAAGCTAAACAATTTGCTGAAAACAGCGGCTTAACCGGTGTGTTTTCCTTACTGGGCGATAATTTTTCCGATAGTTGGTATGTAACGAAAAAAATGTAAGAGATGAAAACGACAATAACAGATATTACAGGTGCAAGCATTGAGGTAACGGATTTGGACAAGGCTATAGAGCAATGTGATCTTTGCAAAGACAGCCCGTACAAAATGCCGTCAGGACAAACGGTTGGGGAAAACCACAGGTATATGTTATACCAACTTGAGACAATAAAATAACTAAAATAAACAGACGGGCGGGTCAAACCGCCCGTTACTTTTTCCATGAGCCGGTAACCTGAGCGGAAAAAAAGTAACAAAAAGCCCTAAACGCAATTTGCTTTTACATTTTTGGGCAAATAGTCTCAAAATGAAAGAGGTAATAGAAACGCACCCCTTTAATAGAGGTAACCTCCCTAATTTACCAAAGCAAAGTCGATTTTTTCCAAAACTTATAAATAGGAAAAGATCGAAATATTTCTTGGTCTTGCAGGGAAAGTTGTTCAAATTGGATTCTTGCTACAATGTAATTTTCAAGCAATACATTAGCTCCCAACTTGACCATTAAACTACTATTCTCGTTTTCAGCAATCTCATAAAGCTTTCTATTTTCTTCAGCTGTGAGCACTCTTTCTCGTTTTAATGTTTGCAGATAATTTAGAATCTTAATTTCAACATGTAAATTTTCAGTACTTTCATTTAAAAGCCAGTACGCTATCTCTTTAGCAGTATTAAGTATCTCAATAGGATGGTCATTATGTTTATCGTAGGCCAATAATAAATTTAACAAATCAAAATTTGCAGATTCAAATATATCATCACCTAAACTAATCAAGTCTTTATATGATTGAAGCATTTTTGAAAGATCAATATTCGACAATTCTATATAATCATTTGGGGATAATACTGAATAATGAGATGAGATATGTTCTGTATTACCTCTCGCTATTTTAAAAATTCCCTTATAATCAAAAAAATTGTATATTCTGTATAAGGACTTTTCTTTGTCAACAGCATCTAAAAAGAATAAAATTTTATAGTTTGAGATGCTTTTGCGAAACAAATAACCGCTATGTTCTCCATCTACATTAATGTGAATGGGATGCGTTCCGTTAATTGATTTCATTAATAGATACAACTCCTCTAAACTTGAGTTCGAATTAATATTCCCGATATCAAAATCCGCCACAACATGCAATGATTTCCAAAATTGCTCAATACGTTTATATGATTCTAATTCCCTTTTAGCTGAAACGATGTCAAATGGGGTCTCAGCAACCATTTGACCCAAATTCACCTTTTTATTTTCTCCAAAAACGATCACCCCAGTTTCTATTATGCTTATTATAAAATTAAGATCCTTTATTCTGCTTCTTAGTAAGCCAGATGGCTTAAAATCCATTCTCGCTCCCTTTCTATTTTTTGTAAAAACCAATGTTGTACTTTCTCCAAACTGGATGGTTATATCATCTTTCGTTATTTTTTCAATTACATAGTTATCGTATTTGTCCCCATTAACAATAATTGAAGGAAACCCATCCTTTGAAATCACTTCCATAACAGAAAACAATTCAATAGGGTGAGGAATAGGACTATTTGCAATTTTTGCGTACCAATACACCTCATGATTTAAGAATGCCTGTATCGGAGATGGAAGCTTTTTATTGGGTGAAAAAATAGTCAGACTTGATGTGATTTCTACAATGTCATTACTTGATGACAATGTCCTCAATTTAATTGGAGGTATACTACTAAAGCTATGTTGTTTTTTACTGTCTTTGTTAAAATTGTAAAAAATAGTTTGAATTTCATCTTTATCCGCAGGAAGCCTTTTTAATTTTATGACCCGCGAATTCTGATTTTTATGGCCTTTTATGTAATTGTCAATTTTTAAAGGTGTTAATGTGTCATAAAAGACTCTTCTTTTGCTATGGTTATTTTTGTTTATCAGCACAACGAAATAGATAGTACCCCCATTGTTTTTATAATTTACCAGGTCAGCCATATCAACAGAGAAAGAGCATGCTTTTCTGTTAATATTATCAGCCATTTCTCCTTTAACCTGAACTGTAACTTTACCGATAATATCTTTTTTATCAGTATTATTGCTTTTATAGATTAAAACATCACCATCCCATGAAGGAGTTTTATCATTCTCCTTTATAAATTGACTAAGGGTATCTGTCATCGACAAACAGTCTTTGACTGCTATCGTCGCCCAATCTTCTATTTGCTTGTTATTGTATTTTTTTCTCATTATTAGTAGCATGATATGATATTGAGTATAAAAATAGGATGATTTTCTATTTTATAATAACGCTAATTAAAGTGTCTAACCCCGTAGGACATGTTTTTCAATTCTTCGAATCAACCATAATATTATTAGTACTGTAATATTTACGTTTAAAATTAGTTTCTCCCCTCTAATTTTCCGGCAAAGCTACAGATAAAACACTGACAAGCTGCAAGGTCAAGCCCTGCGGGTTTTACAAACAATCTCCACACCTACGGGTAGTATTCTTTGCAAAAACCTTGCGCGAAGTCACTGATTACCTGTGGTGGTGAAAGCAAAAAATTAGTGTTGAACCATTAAAATTTTTGCATTATGAAAGTTAATTATTTCTCCATTCCGGAAATTACAGTGTCGTATAAAGACAATGTAAAAGCTTCAGAACGTTTTGTTGTTAAATGTTCAGAAGATGCCTCGCAGATATTTACCGAGGCCCATAAAGATTGTATGGAACACCACGAGGAAGTGAATGTCTTGTTCCTGAACCGTGCCAACCGGGTACTTGGAATAAATTGTATCAGCAAAGGCGGGCTCGACGGTACTGTGGTTGATATACGGATTATCCTGCAAACAGCCTTAAAAGCAAACTGTGCCTCCGTAATGCTTTCTCACAATCATCCGAGTGGCAGCCGAAAACCCAGCCAGGCGGATATTGCAATTACTCAAAAACTGAAAGATGGTTGCAAAGCGGTTGGTCTGTTACTCTTAGACCACCTGATTATAACCGGCGAAGGATACATGAGCTTCGCGGATGAAGGGCTTTTATAGCCCTTTTTTTGGTCGGAATACGCATAACTAATTGGGTGCTTCTTTATTTTTATTTTTCAAATTGGTTTAAAGCTGCTCTTGTAGCAACTACTCCATTCTCAAAAATCTCGGGAGCTTTTTTAAATTGAAGTATTCCATATTTTCTATTGGGTATCTGAATCATAATATCCGGCTTATATTTTTCTATTGAGCAACGAATTAGTTGTTGTATGGTAATGGTTGTCGATTCCATCATTAGAGAATATAGATTGTATTTGTTTTTTATGCCATTTCTGTTGTATGAAAAGGCCCCTGTGTTCCCGGTTTCTTCAAATGCACTGACAGCTGCCCCAGCCAACAAATCCCCTTCAGTCCTTTCAACACGGTTAAGGGGCAAAGGGTTAATAATTCCTCCATCAATCAGTAACATACCATCTTTTTCAAGTGGCTGAAATATGGAAGGTAACGAAATGGAAGCACGAATTGCCTCAAGCAAATTACCTTTTTTAAAAACAAATTCTGTTCCATCTGAAAGATTCGTTGCTACAGCAGTATATGGAATTGGAAGGTCTTCAATGTTTACATTGGGAATTATCTTTCCCAGTTCTTCAATAATCCGCTTTCCTTTGATTAATCCATTTTTACTAAATGCAAAATCTGCTAATCGTAATATCTCTTTTCTTTTTTTCAGGTTAAATAAGAATTCTTTGCCTTTTGACAGGTTTCCTGTTGCATAGAAAGCCCCAACCATTGCCCCCATCGAACAGCCTGCGATTGATGAAATTTTATAGCCTTGCCGCTCTAACTCTTCAATCGCCCCAATGTGGGCTATTCCCCGTGCGCCACCGGTGGAAAGCACCAATGCAACTTTTGGTTTGCTCATTCCGTTTATACGTTTTAATATTTTCAACAGACATACTATACTGTTTGCCACTTCTATCGGGTAACATTTTTTATTTAATTCTATATCCAACTACAAACCTGCCTCAATGCTAATACGCTTTTTAAAATCTGGTTCCTGTGATTTTACAACTGTTGAGAGTAGAAGTATGGGAAGAATTAATAAGATTAACTTTTTCATCGTTCAATTTATCATTTCAAATATCTTTTCCCTTTTTTCTTTCATTTCTCTGTACCGGCAAATATCTTCAATTGAAACAACTGTCATGTTGTGTGTTTTAGCAAAATCGCAAATTTCAGGAAGTCGGGACATTGTTCCATCCTCATTTGTTAATTCGCACAATATAGCATATTCCCCTAAACCAGCTATTTTCATTAAATCAACACTTCCTTCCGTGTGGCCCCGTCTGTTAAGAACTCCATCTTTTTGCGCCAATAAAGGGAATACATGTCCCGGATGTGATAAATCGTCAGGCGTTGCTTTTTCAGAAATTGCTGTTTTTATCGTTGTTATTCTATCTCTGGCAGAAACACCTGTGGTTACACCGTTTTTTGCTTCAACTGATATGGTAAAAGCTGTTTGATTTTTACTTGTATTCGTTTCAACCATTTGCCTCAACCCAAGGCTTTTGTATTTTTCTTCTGTCAAGCACAGGCAAACGATTCCGCTACATTCCCGAATCATTAATGCCATATCTTTTTCTGTCATTTTCTCGGCAGAAAAAATAATATCGCCTTCATTTTCTCGATTTTCATCATCTACAAGCAAAATTCCAAACCCTTGTTGCAGTTTTTTTACCGCATTTTCAACCCTTTCACTGCTGTCTTTCCCAAACGAATTTAAACTATTCATCTTTACTCCTTTTAAAATTTAGTTTTAAATCTTCGGAGCAAAGCATATATGGCAATTATCCGCACAATCGATTCCCTCAATTGAACAAATGATTAAGCCGATATTTTTTCTTCTCTCATCCAGACTTTAACTGTCGGTTTTGGAGTTTCACCAAATCAGTCCTTTTTCAAGGAGTCGCGGACTTTTACCGCCGGTAGAGAATTACACCCTGCCCCGAAGAAAATCAGTTCAAAATTACATATTATCTTCCCATTACTACTAATTTGTTGGAACTTTTGATGTTCTGTTAAGCATCCTTATAAATCAATTCTCATATACATAACTTTTTACATAAAGGAAATTAGAATTGTCTCAAGTTTTCGATATGACATTAAACGTTTTTGACAACCACTCTAAAACCTGAAGTGAAATCATTCACGGAAACTTCACTTATCCAAATAATTAACAGATGTCATTCTTCATGTTGTTTTGCTGCCTCATAACTTCTTAAATCCTCTTTTGTCGCTTCTTCTACCCACCAGATTTCAGTCGTTTCAGGCAATATATATACCCTTACAGGAACATCATTTTGCTCCGATTTTTTCAGAAGTTCTATGAATTTACTTCCAAATTGGTCATTTGTTTTGCGTCCGTCAGGCGTTATATCATACAAAGCCTGGTTAAGAACATTTTCATCAAAGGAGAAAACCCTGGCATAGGGACTAAGTCCTAAAGTGTAAACAGGTGGGTCGTTTTCCATTTCCTGAATTGAAAATGGAACAGTCCATCCTATATACTGCAAATCAGACTTTGCTACTGTAGGAGCAGTATCACATTTTAAACATTCCGGTTCATCAGAACTGTTACACCCCATCATTGCCATTGTCACAAAAGCAATGAAAATACTTCCAAAGACTGATTTTGAATACATTGTTTTCATCTTTCAATTTATTGTTAATCAATTTTATGTAAATACGGCAAATTAATTTTTTATTTGTCACAGTATTCAAAAACTACCTGAAAGGATAGTACTTTTTATTGAAATAGAACGGCGGATGTTTGCTGTTAAATCGCTACTACTCTTCCTGGCAGTACCTTATTTTTTTGTTTATTTGCAAAGGGATGTGCCACGGTTGTTTTAGAACGACCAACTTTTTTGCTGTGAATTGTAAATACAGACTCAAATGGAACAAAATCATTTTGTACAATCTCATCCGCTCCTTACTTTTTCTGAGAGCGATAATACGGATTATTCAGACAGGGACAGGTACTTTATTCAATGCCTTAAATCGATGGAAAGCATTATGGACATTGATGCTTATATTATAGACTTCAAAAATCAACGAATATTATATGCAACAAAGGGTTGTTCTACCTATTTTGGGGATAAAGTAACAAGCGATAAGGGAAGTTTTCCCGGAATTCATTTTTTAGACAGTATCATACCCCAAAAGGATTTGTCAGAAATTTCTGTAATCAATTCAAAAGTTCATGATTTCTTTTATTCACTTCCACCGAAAAGACGGACCAGCGGTTATTTTACCCAGGATTTCAGAATAGGGACAAGTGGCAAAAATTCTGTACTAATCAACCATAAGGGAACTGTTTTGGATTTGACAGAAAGCGGCGTCTTAAGACTCGTTTTATGTATAACGAGTATCCCAACCAGTAATAAGCCCGGTAATGCTTATATAAAAATGACCGATTCGCAAACGGTTTACGGGTTTATGCCCTCGTCGCAAAAGTTTGTTGAAGTAAAAAACCAAAAACTGACATCAAAAGCAACAAAGGTTTTGAAGTTGGCTGGCAATGGAAAAAATGAAACCCAGATTGCACGGGAATTAGGAATATCTGTTAACACGGTTAAATATCATAAAAAGAGAATTTTTGCCCAGCTCGGGGTTAAGAATACAGCTGAAGCCATCCATTGGATGAACAACCAAAAGAAATTGGTCAAACGATAGCAACTGGGGAGAAATCCTGCGCAGTGATTTTAATTTTTTCGAAACTATTTTACCAGTAAACACTGAAGGAAAGACACGGCATCAAAAAAACTGTACCACAACTCCTGAAAAATGCGGTACATTGTTCGCGAAGACTAAAACCACCACGCAAATAATAATAAAATAATTGGTTGTACGAATAGGAAGATATGCAGGTTTGCCTTATATTTTACTTCCTCTCCCGGCTAAAGATTTGCTTTCGTACAACTCCAGTTTTTTGAAATAGTGCAAGTCCTGTTTTCAAATATTTAAAAACTATACGAAAGGGTAGTGTTTTTTGCTGAAATAAAAAAGAGGTGTTGGAATTGCAAAGAATCCGAATCACCTCTCTTTAATAAGTAATAAAATCTATTCATCAGGGTTTTCATTCTGAAAACTGAATGTCTTTTGCACCATCTGTCCAAAATTATCCTGAATATAAACATCGATTGTTTGCTGGTCAGAACAGTGTGAGGTATAATATAACCGAAACTCTGTTTTTTTGAGCGGGTACAAATCGTTTGGCAGAAATACAGTGCCGCTATCCATTTTCAGTTCGCCTTCTCCGTCAGGTTGGAACATACGGATAAAGAACTCCGCATTTTTATATTCGCCTTCCCGGACTAAAGTACAGCGTATTTCAGCGGTTTCGCCTTCTTTAAGGCTTTCCTGCACCGGCATGGTAACCAAATCAAAACTATAAGCATTAAATACTTCCAGCGTGTCATCACAGGCGCTGATCAACAGCGCCAATGCTGCCAGTCCTGTCACTATCATAAGTGTTCTTTTTAATTTTCTCATTTGAATATTTTTAAAGAAATACAAATTTGCCTTTCAGCGTGTTGTTCATCAGAATAACAGCATTCTCTATACCGTAGGCCACAAGCATTGACCCGTTCCGGGGCTGCATGCCCTTTGTTCCGTCAGGCCGAAAAAATTGGGTTCTTTCATACAGGAATTTTACAGCTGTTGCATGGTGGAGTACCACATCGTGAAACCATTTTGCTTCAATTTTGGAAAAGACCAAGGCAATACCGTTGTTATGCTCTGCCATCTTTTCAAGAAACCTTTTTGCCAGTGGATTGGAGTAAGGAGGGTTCAGCCATACCCTGCCATTCCAGGGTTGTTTCAGTCCGTCTTCTTCTAAAGTATAAATATGCTTTGCCGATTGATTTAACCGGTAGGCCTCCACAGAGGTAGCCGGGTCTAAATCAAAATCGCCTAACGAGCGAATAATCTCCGCTGGTGTGTACCATTCATCGTTCTCTTTCATAGGGCTAATTGATTATGAATTTCAATCCAATTCCGAACTGCGCATGAAAATGCCCCGTTGTTGTTCCCTGGAGCATCCGCTCCCGGCCTGTCAACAGCAATACAATCCGATCAGTTATATAGCTTTCCATTTCCAGCGTAAGTACCCCGCCATAAACGAACCCATCATCATTTTGAAGGGTGGCTCCATCGTTGAGCAGTTTTTCTCCCCGGTTCACGGTTTCATATCCCGCCAATACAGAAGCACCTATTGAAAAGAAAACCGCTTTGCCGGGACTTGACAGAAAATTGTAATAAAATCCGCCCTCGCCGGTAAACTGTTCCACCGGGATATCCCCGTTTTCATAAGAGTAATTCCTTCTTAGAAACTCCGCACCAAAAACCCATTTGTTGGCGTTTTTACTATAGGTCGTCATCGCTGCACCAAAGTAATACCCTGATTCATTGCCGTTATCTTTTGAATAAAACCCGTCAACCATTCCTCCGGCTATTTGTAAACCCTGCATCCCAGGCAGGGCACGCTGGGCGAGTGCCTTGTCGCTCAGGACAAAACACAACGCCACTGATAATAAAATTACTACCGCTCTCATTATTTCACTTTCAATTCGTTAATCACTTTGGCACGAACCAAATCTGCATTCTCCACAAAAAACGACTGGTGCCGACCGCCCTGTTTTTCGTGTAACTCCACCAACAAATGTTTGTCATCGGGGATGGTAAATTTAGGAAGCGTAAAAACCGTGCGTTCGGTAGTTTTACCCCCTATCTCCTGAACATTGTTGTAAGCGCGGAGCGGATATATTACTTGTTCCTGAATAGCGGTGCGTTTGGCTACCTTTTTATCCACAATTTTAAAAGTGATGTAATCAACCGAAAAAGGCACGCGTGAAGCGTTTTTTAGTTGTGTGTGGAAGTATAAAAGCCCGTTGTGCACATACAGCCCTTTGAGTGTGTATTGTATCCCGAAACGTTTGGAACCGATGTGTTTGATTTCCCGTTTATCGTTTTTGTAAACCGATTTCATTATCAACCTTACCAGCATTGGCGATTCCTGCCCCAGTTCCTTCAGATATATATCCAGCGAGTTATTGGGCCGGTTCACGGCTTCACCGTCGTGAATAAAATCGGCCATTTCCACTGAAAGTTTCCCCGGCTCATCGGCATATTTTACGTTGAAGGTGTAATATGCCCCGTCTTCGGTAATCACAGCAAGGTTGCTTTCTCTTGAAAAGTCCCGTACTGCAGCTTTCACCCGCAGTACGTTTTCTGCACCGTCTGCTTTGGCAGCCAAAAGGTCGGATGAGCCTAAATCCACATAACGAATTATCGATGGGAAAATAATGTGAACCGTTTTGTTAAAAGTTATTTCAAGTGCATAGGGCGGAATCATCCGGTCGAAAATCAGCGGACGTGTCAGCCCGTTAAAATAATCCCCGGTTGTGGGTTTTTCCTGTGCGTTAACCGCAAATAGCGTTGCTGCAAAAGCAAGCATTAAAATAATTTTTTTCATACTCTGATTGTTTTAATTGAACTTGTTTGTTTTGGATATTTTAGTGGTGAAAAATCTTGTTTACTGCACGGATGGGAGCAGCAATACCCGGTGCCCGGTTTTGAGGGTAACCCTGACTGCCCGCATCTTTTTCCCCGCGTATTGCGAAGCTCCCTGGACAACGCTCCGTCCCAAATCCGCCAGCAGTTGCGAACCGGCATCGTCGGTAATAGTAATACTGCTTCCCATCGAAGTGCCCATATTGGCAGCAACTTCCTTTACCGCGTTGAGTTCCTCCGAACCCGGCACGGAAATCCCCGGATTACCGTCCATGTCGAAAACCTCCATTTTGACCGGAATGATGTTCCCTGCATGCTGGATATTGGTTATAGAAACATTCATCCGTTCTCCGGAAATCCGGGCGGAGCCGGATACCAAGGTATTTTCCGGAATCAGTATTTTTCCGGCACGTATTGGCTCCAGTAAGCGTACCTGGACTTCCTGCCCATTGGTGACTGTTACCGTTTTACTGATGCAGGCATCGATGCTGTACTTTTCTGCAACCTGCCCATTACCGGCTACCGTGTGAAACCCCAGGTTCCGGGGTTTTGCATATTCTTTTATAAACACAGAATCTGGTACGGGAGCTGCCAGAAGGGAAACCACTTTGCCGGACACCTGCGATACCGGAAGAGAGGCGGCTGCCTTTTCTGTTTCAGTAGTATTTAGTACAGGTGCAGAAACCGTTTCCGACTTAGCTTTATCTGCAGGCATGTATCTGGCAGCAATCTCATAGGATTTTTCTACCAGGGCAAGTTGCTGCTCCGCTTCGTTTTTCTCCTGAAGCTGCTGTTCCAGTTTTCCGATTCTTTCTTCCAAATCCGCTTTTTCCTGACCATTTGTTTCAGGTTCAGTTTCTTTATAAAAACTTCCCAGTTGCCGGTTGATATTTTGGTACTGACCGGCAGACGATCGGAACGCATTGTTCCGGCTGTTTCCCGATGAACTGTTTTTAAGGTGTGAAGTTTTGACACTGTTCACTGAAGATTCCGGGGCCTCATGAAATTCTGCTTTTGGGCTTACTCCTTTTTCTTCCGATGTCTCATCACCTAACATAAAAGCAAAATCCTGCAGGGAGCGCATCTTTTCCTGTTCCTTTTCCCTCAAGGCTTCCTGCCTGTAAGCATCCCGCTTATCGGTTATAATACCGCTTTTCTTTGGTGTGGGGAGGTTGGTATTAAAAACATCCCCGGTTTCTTCCCTTTTGTCGCCAGACGGCGCAAAAATAAACCACATACTAACGGCAAACAGCAGGAAGAAGAGCGGGAAAATTACCATTTTCTTCCTCTTTTGTAACTGTTGAGTCGAGAGCGGCATTTTTTCTTTCACCGTCGGTTTTTCCCCGCTATTATTCTCTTTTTCTTTCATATTGAAATTTATTTATTGGTTGTAAACTATCCGCTTTGATCCGTTTGTCCTTCAATTCCAGTTGCAGACCTTCGATATGTTTGAAGTTCAGCTTTTCCCTTTTATCTTTCCCGAAACTGAACAGGGAAGAAAAAGTGATGTAAAGCGATAGCCCTGCAAAAAGGAAAAGAAGGGTTAGTATTACGGTAATCCTTTTGCCGGGAGGAATCCTCCCGCACCACTGCCGGAGAAGGTTTTCCATCCGTTCACCAATGGCAGTGAATCTCTTTTGGTTTTTTGCCATAATACTTTACCGGTCCAAAACCCGGATATCTTTGTTTTCAATGATTTCGAATTTCTCGATGGTAAAGCCGTGAGGATTGTTATCGCTTCTGACCGAGTTTATCAGGTTGCAACGGGTAACAAGCGAACGTTCGGTTACATTGCTCGACCGGATAATCCTCTGCCGGGCGTAAGTAACAGCCTTGTATGGATAACCGGAAAAGTTACATGCTACGCTGTCCACCTGTATCACCTGCTGGATATTCCCCGAAACAACCCGGTTGAAATACCCTTTCTCCTGCATGTCCTGGTAATAGTTGTAGGCGCTGCGGTCGGCAAGGAACAGGGCGCGGGTGATATTGGTTTCAATAGCTTCCCGGTCAGGAGAAAGGGTAAAGAACAATTCATGAAAACGGGTCACATGGTCACGTGCTTCCACCGGCCGGTTCTGGTCCATATCCTGGGAGAGCGCCAGCATAAGCGATTTTCCCTGGTCGAGCACATATATTTTCTGCCGTTGCACTTCAGCAAAATTGAAAGCATTCCATACCGAATAAACGGTTATCCCGGCACAAAGGCAGATAAACACAATGGCAAAGAACCGGATTTGCCTGAATGATGTTTCTATGTTTTTCAAACTTTTAAACTCCATAATTCTTTTGTTTTTTTATTGTTATGATTATCGCCCAACGAGACGTCCACCTATATTCCCGGAAGCGCCACCGGCCATACCTGCGGTATAACTTCCGGCTTTTCCGGTAGTTTTGTTAATGGCGTGGTTTGCACTTCCCATACCGCCCGACTGAATAATCCAGTTGGCCACAGTTGGAACCGTAAAGTACCCGATAATGCCGATAAGCATAAATACAATGTAAATTCCATTTGAGCCGTCAGGGATGTAATTAGGGTCTTCCAACAGCTTGATATCTGCTTCCAGCATCAGTACCTGAATACGTGCCAGCACCGCCGAAAAAAGGTCGGAAACCGGCAGCCACAGGTAAACGCTGATATAGCGGGCAAGCCACTGGGTAAGGGTGGCCTGGAAACCGTCATAAACGGAAAAGGCGAACGCAATAGGTCCCAGGATGGACAACACCACCAGAAAGAAAGTCCGTATGGTGTCAATTATCAATGCCGCGGCATTAAACAATAGTTCGATTAAATCCCTTACTACCTGCCTGAACCACATCTTGATGTCGTACCAGAGCCTTTCTCCCCACATTCCGATGATCTCAGGGGTGTCCATTATTCCGAGATCTTTTAATTTCTGGTCGTAGGCTTCGTCGTCCACCAGCCATGCTTTCCCTTCCCGCACGCGCGCTTCGTATTCAAGTTCTTCTTTTTGTAGCTGGTAAGCTTCCATATCGAAAGTCTGGGTTTCCAAAATGGAATGCGTCCCTTTGACAATCGGGCTCACTACGGCATTGATGGTACCCAATACTACGGTGGGGAAAAAGAGGATGCACAGCCCGATGGCAAAAGGGCGGAGCAATGGGAATACATCGATGGGTTCAGCCCTTGCCAGTGCCTGCCATACCCGGTATGCCACATAAAATAAAGCACCCAGCCCGGCCAATCCTTTTGCAACGCCAATCATGTCGTCGCAAAGAGGTATCATATCTTCATAGAGGTTCCTAAGAACCTGGTGCAGGTTATCAAAATCCATAATTTAAAAGCTTTACCTGTTACCAGTATCTTTCCGACGGACTGCCATAAAGCGCCAGCACCCTCTTCGTATCGGCTTTTGCCTTCGCGCGGATGAACGAAACAGAAATGCTTTTCTGTGTGAAATACCTGGTCAGGTTACGGTAGTCCAACATCCGGTTATAAATCCGGTCAATCACGTCCATGCGCTCTTTATCGGACATGGAAAGCCCGTTACTACTGGTTACGATGTTTTTCAGTTCCGTAATCAACGCGCCTCCTTCTTCCATTAACCGGGCATAGCCAGCCGAGATAGCAGCCAGCTCGTCCACCGTAAAATTGGGGTCGGCCACCATCTTGTTAAACCCGGTGATATACATATCGCTGATTTCGCTGACCATTTCAATAGTCCGTTTTACCTTGCGGGTATCCTTAATCAGGTTATTTACTGACTTTAAGGCATCATAGTATTCTTTACCTTGTTCGTAAATCTTTACTGTTTCCTGTACATTTTTAACCATATTCGTCAGGGTGGACGAGGATTTGACCACCTGCTGAATATTTTGTACCAGATTGGATGGGTCAATAACCGCCCACTGCGCTTTGGCCTGATAAGAAAAGCCAATCAGGGTTACGCACACGATTATAAATATTCGTTTCATATTTTTTCTTTTTTATTTGATGATATTTTGAGTTGAAAGGGCGGGATTAGCTCACCATTGGAGCTAATCCTCAACCCTGTAATATTTTCCGTAAGCGGAAAGTTGCAGTACGTCATTGTCCATATTGTAGGACAGACTCATTACACCGTAAAGGTTGACATACCGGATACCCTGACGTTTTTTGACAGGACGCCGAAAGATATCTCCGGCTTTATAAGCAAACTCCATAAAGAAGTCGCCGTTTTTCCTTTCGTTATTTTTATAAATCCGGATATCCGGTGCACCTTCCCGGCTTTTCCATCGGCCTGCAATATCCCCCAGGTCAAATTCTGTTTTTGCCCCGGATAAATTGGTTCCGTTAGTTTCTGGATTCATGGCCTGCCTCTTTTTGCTGTTTACTTTCAGCGAGTTGTTTAATGGCCAATTCAATGTCGCCGTCCAGTTTTCCCGCAAGCTGTATCACTTCCATCTTTTCCGATTCTTCGGTGGTATATGTGAGATATTCGCTCATCGAAACTTCTGTGGCATAAACTGTGCTTTGAACGCCTCCCAACCCTATCCAGACCTCCTTGTACCGGCGGGTGGGTGCGTTACTCATGTTAATGGAGAGAATCTGCGACTTTTCCTTTTCTGTCAGCCCGAGTAAAGCCTGTATCTGGTCGAACTTGTTCATGTATTTGCGCTGGTCAAGCAGTATCTTGCAATCCGAATTATTGATGATACTTTCCTTGACCACCGGGCTGGAAATAATGTCGTCCACTTCCTGCGTAACGACAATGGCTTCGCCGAAATATTTGCGAACGGTTTTGTACATATAACGCAGGTATTCAGCCATATTTGCTGAAGCAATGGCTTTCCAGGCTTCCTCTACTATCAGTTGTTTTCTGACCCCTTTCAGACGGCGCATTTTGTTGATGAATGCCTCCATGATGATGATGGTCACCACCGGAAAAAGTTCCCGGTTCTCCTTAATCGCATCTATCTCGAATACGATAAAGCGTTTGGACAATAAGTCAATATTCTTATCCGAGTTCAGAAGGAAATCAAACCTTCCGCCCCGGTAATACTGCCTGAGGGTGGTCAGCATATTGTCGATATTGAAATCATCCCTGCTTACCTTGATTTCCCGTTCTTCCAGTTCACGGCGGTAGTCATCGCGCATATATTCATAGAAAGTATTGAAGCAGGGTGTAATATTCCGGTTTTCCTGAATCCGATGGATATACGCCGATACCGCGCTGCCCAGTTCCCCGCTTTCGGTTTTGGACACTTTATCGTCTTCGCTTTTCCACAACGTCAGGAGCAGTGTTTTGATGCTGTCTTTCTTTTCCACATCAAACACATAATCGTCGGTGTAAAATGGATTAAATGAAATCGGGTTTTCTTCCGTATAGGTGAAATATACCCCGTCTTCCCCTTTGGTTTTTCGGTGAATCATTTCACACAAACCCTGGTAACTGTTACCTGTATCTACAAGGACGACGTGGGTGCCTTGTTCGTAGTACTGCCTCACAAGGTGGTTCATAAAGAACGACTTTCCGCTTCCGCTTGGCCCCAATACAAATTTATTCCGGTTGGTGATAATCCCTTTTTTCATCGGTAAATCAGAAATATCCAGGTGGATGGGTTTTCCACTCACACGGTCGCACATCCGGATGCCGAAAGGCGACGGCGACGAGCGGTAATTGGTTTCTTCGGTAAAGAAACAAAGCGCCTGTTCGATAAAGGTATAAAAGCTTTCTTCCGAAGGAAAGTCGCCCGCATTTCCCGGCATAGCCGCCCAGTAAAGAGTCGCAGCATCTACGGTATTGTGACGGGGCTTGCACTCCATCAGTGCCAACTGTGAACCCACTTCATTACGGATGTGCTTTAATTCCTGCTCATCTTCGCTCCATGCCATCACATTAAAGTGCGCCCGGATGGAAGTCAGCCCGTGCGAGTGGGCTTCGTTCAGGTAGAGGTCAATCCATTCCTTGTTAATAGCATTTCCCCGGCTGTAACGCGATAGCGACTGCATGTTTCTGGCGCTTTTTTCAAATTTCCGCAGGTTTTCTGCACTGTCATCCAGAAATAAATACTGGTTAAATATATGGTCACAGGCGAGCAGAAGCCCAACGGGAGCGGCAAACGATAAAAGGCAGTCGCTCCGGTCGGTGGATAGTTTTTCGTAACGCATGTCCGTTCCTACCTTTCCGGGTAAGCCTTCCACATCGGATAAGGTATGCAGACAAACGTGTTTATCGCCAATCCGCAGGCTGTCCGCCCCCAGTTCCAAATCTTCCAGACAGGTCGTGTTATCGAGTGAAAGTGAAAAATACTTTTCGATTAACCCGGCATGTTCCGGTGTCCCGACAATTTCATCGGTCGTAAGCCGGACAAGGCTTATAAAACCGCTGTCGTTTATAATCCGCTCAAACTGCCCTACGGCTTCCAGGAACCTGACCGTACTTTCTTTATTGACTTCTTTGGGGATAATATTGCCCCGGCAAAGAGATGAAAAATTGCTTTGCATCCGCATCCGCTCTTTGGTCGTTTTGGTCAGGAAAAGGAAGCATTCATGGTTCAGGTACGGCCGTTCATTAAAATGACGTTCGTAACTGCGAGACAAGAAACTCATATCCCCGTCATCGGTTTTGGGGTGGTAAGTTTCCCTGACAAACCAATCCTGTTTATGTACCACACTGTAATCGGGCAGCACCTTGACCGCTTTTGCCCAGGCGGAATGTATAGCGTCATATTCGGGCGAAGTGATTGTAAAAAGTTCCGGCAGGCTTACATGGAAAGTGACCGTTACATCGGCATCTTTACTGATAATACAGTCGTGCTCCACACTTAGCAACGGAAACTTGCTTTCAATAGTCGTTGTTTTCATTGTGTTCCTCATACCCTATTCTCCTTTCTTGTTTTTTGGAAAAGGCTACAGGGAACTTTCCGGTTAATCAGATAGCGGGGATGCTGTTTTTTTGCCATGATTTTCATAAGTCCTGATTCCCCGTAACGGGTGTTCAGGTTGAAAGTCAGCCATACCAGCACCGAAGCGGCAATTACACCGAAAGCGATACAGACCCACTGGCTGACTCCGGCCATGTAAAGAATGATAAACACCACGAACACGGCGAGCAGCCCGCCAGCGAAAATAAACAGGTACTGGGATTTCAGTCCGCGAAATTCCACATTTTTGCCAATTCCTTTGTTGATATTGTACTCCATAATAATTTTCGGGAATCAATTAAAGGAAGAACGAACGCAGGATAGTAGCAGCAACAATGAGGAAAATACACGCCCCGAACCAGCTAGCAGCGGTTTTGCTGGTATCCGGGTCGCCGCTCGAAAACTTGTTGTAAACTTTGATTCCACCGATAAGCCCCACTACGGCGCCAATGGCGTAAATCAGTTTAGTTCCGGGGTCAAAATACGAGGTGACCATGTTGGTGGCTTCTGTTATTCCGGCGGTGCCATCGCCCTGCGCTAATGCGGCTGAAACGGCAGCCAGGATTAAAGCTGCCTGCATCAGAATTTTCTTTTTCGTCATAATAGATTCTTTGTTTATGGTGCGGGATATATTGTCCCTACACCGGGTGAATAAAATGTTTGTTGTTTCGGATATTTTAGTGGCTGTTGCCGACCCTATCCGTAATCGTATTTTTTCATCTTTGATTTTTTAAATTGTTAGACATAATTTCTGACATCAAACCCTTTGGGAACAGAGGTCGCAGAAGGCTTATTTTCTCCTGACTCTCCAGCTTTCCGCTGATGAAAAGCTTTCAGGTACGAATCAATTAATCCGCCGACCCTGTTCTCCCTTTCGGGTTCACCTGAAACCATCGCTTCAAACATATCGGTATGTTTCAGGTGCAGAAGAACCCGTCCTGTTTCTTCTTTTTTCTCCTCTGTAATAACCGGATTGTGTACCACGGTGCGGTAGGCTTCGCCCATTTGTTCAAAACTGATTCCCTCGGCCAGTGAACGGCCTGAAACCTGCAAGGCTTCGTATTCTTCCTCTTCATCGCCCGGTTCCGGTCCTTCCGGCATCGGGCAGTCAATGTCGAATGGCGGGTTGGCTTCGCCGGGAGGAACATCGCCGAAAACTTCGTCCAGTGCGTTGGCTGGAATTACCCGGGAATGTTCTTTTGGTACATCTGACGGGACAAATATATTTCCTTTTCCGTTATCTTTTTCATTGTCTGGTTCTTTGGCAGTTTGTGGCACAGGAATGCGTTCCTTGAGGACAAACTGGCTTTTACCGATAATATCGCCTATGTGCTTTTTTTCGTCCTGTTCTTTATGCATTGCCTCCCGGTTTCCTTTCCGAAAACGCCGGTTTTCAGTAATAAAAAAGTGCATGGTCCAGAGCGCGTAGAGTATGGCAAAAGCTATAAGCAGCGCCAATACAGTATTAGGTGTAATCGTTATCATCTGCTACTGGAATTTGAATCGTTCCTCCTAGTATCAAAAAATATCTGTATTCTTTTTCTTATACAGTTTGGTAATATCATCCTGAAACATGGCAAAGTGGTGTTCCAGTACATTGTCCAGGTAGCTGAACAGGGACAATTCATTTTCTCCAATCACTCTGACTATTTTCAGGATGCGGTCATGGAACTCTTTGCGGATATAGACCACTTTACCGCTGCGCGTTTTGACTTCCGCTTCCTTAAAAAAGAGTGCTTCATAATCCATTCCTTTGGTTTTACGTTTGCGTGGCTCATCCTGCGATATTTCACTCAAACCGGGCTTAATCTTCGTATGTTCCGACTTTTCCGCTTCATCTTTTTTCCGTTCCTCTCCTGAAGGTGTTGAATATGGACTCAGCGGTCGGTTCCGGTTTTTAGCCTGACTGATGATAAAGGAGGCATCCAGTTTTTCTTGTTTGTTTTTCTTGTCCATGAACCTTATTTAATCAGGTTAAGAAATTCATCCGCAAGCATATCAAGCTTGCTTCCTTTCAGGAGCGCTTTATCCGGGGGAAACAGTGTGGAGCGGAACAGGGCCTTATGGCTGAAGGACTGCTCATGCCGAAACCGTTTCGTATCTGGCAGGAAGGCCCTAAACAGTTGGAATCCCAATTCACCAATCACTGTTTCATAAACTTCGTACAGCTCAGACTTCTCACGGCCATCTACCATATTCCAGAGTAAATACAGGTTTTTGATGTTGGATTTGCCCGGCTGCATAATATGTTCTTTTACTACCAGCAGGTAATTGAGGGTGCTTTCCAGTACCACCCGGTCTGCACTGATCGGTGCAATCAGATAGTCCATTTCCGCCAGCGCGTGTATCAGGTGTTCATTATTCATTGTTCCCGGAAGATCAAAGAAGATAAAATCATAATCGCTTTGTGGGATCAGGTACTCTGCATCGGCAATTGCTTCCTGCGTATTACTCTCGACTACCGGATAGGCTTTTTTGTCTATCCGGGTAAATTGCTCGTAAGCCATCCTTTTATAGTGCTCGTCTTCCAGTGCCAGCTTTAAATCCCTTTCACGCATTTCCACAATGGAGTGCTGCGGGTAATCACAGTCTATCACTGCGATGTTGTAGTCCCTGAGATAATGGAGATAACTGGCAACCAGTATAGTCAACGTTGTTTTGCCCGCTCCACCCTTTTGGGTGGAGAAAGCGACATAAATCGGTTTCTTTTTCATTTGTCTGTACTTTTAGTGAAACATTTGTTTATTTATTCCTGAATGAATTTGTTCTCTTGTTTACATGCAATTCATTCTGCCTTTTTGTTTGCCTGTTTGTATTTCCGCGCAAACACACGCGGACAGGTTTAAATGTGTAAAAACATAAAAGTCCCAAAACGTACATAAATATTTGCGCTTTTACGTTTTTACATTTTGTCACGCACCTGCTCGTCCTTACTTTTCTGATTGAACATGTACCCATTTTTTCCCTTCTTTGTTTGTGATGGCAGGAACACAGCTTTGAGCTTGTCTGCAGTTTTGTTTATCTGCCTGTTCATCTTATTCTCCATGTAAATAAACATCAATAAAACACCGCGTCAGCAGGCTTAGCGGGAGGTGGGAGCTTGTGGCACCGAAATGGCGGCTTTTGGCATACTTGCTTGTTTGGCAGGTGGTTATAAATACAGGTAACTTTGCCTCCGGTTCGATACCGGTAACAGGTCAGACTGCTATCCATCATTTTTGCAGTCCGTTAATTTATCTGTCCGGATGGTGGACAGATTTATTTGCAATGTGGCAAATAGCAAGCTGTGTTTTGAGTTACTCATTTCATTTCCCGTAACCCAAAACCGCTTGCCCGCAAAAGGAGAAAAGCAGGCTCCGAAGTCGCTGCTTTTTGATAAGGACAGTCACAATGACTGTGTTATGGTACCGGATTTTTGAACCACTAAAATATCCGACAGATGAAACAGGAAAATACAAATCGCCGAAGGCGAAAAGGGGGACGCCCTGCCAAAAGCGACCCCGTAACAGAGTGCGTTATGGTACGCTTTAATGCCCGTGAATATGCCCGTTTTCTGACATTATTTGAACAATCGGGGGTAAAAGCAAAAGCGGTATTTATTAAAGCGAGGGTATTCGGCCAGCCGTTCCGTGTGGTAAAAACCGACCGGGCGGCACTCGAATACGTGGCAAAACTGACTACTTTTTATGCCCAGTTCCGGGGGGTGGGAACCAATTACAACCAGGTGGTAAAAGAATTGCACAGCAACTTTTCGCATAAAAAAGCACTGGCATTGCTCTTTAAACTGGAAAAAATGACCACCGAACTGGCGGTAACCGGACAGCAAATTATCGCTTTGTCGAAAGAGTTTGAGAAGAAATATCTACAGAAATAACCCAGTATGATTGCTAAAATAACCACCGGGAAAGACATTTACGGCGCACTTGCCTACAACCAGGAGAAAGTAAATGAAGGGCTTGGAAAGGTACTCGCATCGAATATTATCCCGGAACCTGAGGATGGCCGTTTTAGTGTGGTGGCGTGCACCGAAGGCTTTAACCGCTGGTTGCCCTCGCATTACCGGACGGAAAAGCCGGTTATTCATATTTCGCTCAACCCGCACCCAGATGATAGGTTAACGGATATACAACTGGCAGACATCGGGCGTGAGTATCTGCAACAGATGGGTTACGGCGCCCAACCATACCTGATTTTCAAACACTCGGATATCGGGCGGGAACATATCCATATCGTATCATTACAGGTGGACAGCGAGGGAAAAAAAATCAAAGACAGCAAACGCAATTTGCGGAGTGTGGCTGCAACCGAAAAGCTGGAAAGGAAATACGGCCTGCATCGCGCCAAAGAGCAAAAACAGTTGGAACAATGGCAGTTTAAGCCCGTTGATGTGGAGAAAGGCGATTTGAAAAAGCAAATCGGTTCAGTTATCAAACCGGCAGTTGCTATGTACCGGTTCCAGACAATGGGGGAATACCGGGCCCTGTTATCCCTCTACAATATCGGTGTGGAAGAAGTGCAGGGAACACGAAGCGGAAAACCTTACCGGGGATTGCTCTACTCAGCATTAGATGTTGAAGGAAACAAAGCCGGTACGCCAATCAAATCATATGCTTTCGGGAAAACAGTCGGGTTCGCTGCCCTCGAGGAGCGGATGGAGAAATCCGCCATTCAGATAAAAGAAAAGGGATACCCCGAACGCCTGCGTCCTTTGATCACCAAAGTAATGCGAGAAACCGGAAATGAAACGGAACTGCGTCAAAAGTTAAAGGGAAAGGATATTGACCTTTATCTCCGGCGAAACAATACAGGGCGGATTACCGGGGTAACCTTTATTGACCATCAAAGCCGTTGTGTATTGAACGGCTCCAGGCTGGGCAAAGAGTTTTCTGCCAATGTATTCAACGATCTGTTTAGAGAGTCCCCGACAGTCGGGGGACACACAAAACAGGTGGGAGAAAAAGAACCGTTCACGCCTTTGGCTGAACCATTCTCACCGGCTAACAATCAAGCCGGGCATATTGAATCCGCCATCAGCAGCATGTTTTCAATTTTTTCGCCGGAGCCGGAACCGTATCCAGAGAATCAGCAACAGCTTCGCAAAAAACGTAAAAAGAAAAAACGGAGATATGGGAGACAGATATAAATGACACATTCTAATCAGATATTATCTTTGGTTTATATTTTTGAGTATATTTGCACTATGAGTACAGTTACACCAATAAAAATAAACCAATTGCTTCGGAAGTTGCCTTCGGGGAGCCTGTTCTTTTCATCGTGGATGAGAGAGAACGGCATATCTTATGAGTTGCAACGACGCTACCGCGATTCCGAATGGCTGACCCCCATCGGGGCGGGTGTGATGGTCCGTACGGGTGAGAACCCAACCATATACGGGGCTTTATCTTCATTGAACAAACAAACCGGCAAACACTTTTATGTCGGTGGATTATCGGCTCTGGAACTCGCAGGATACACACATTATGTCCCCATGGGACGACAGGTTGTGCATGTCGGTTACCCCAAAGGCGAATGGATACCAGCCTGGCTCAAAAAACATGACTGGGGGGTGGACTTATTATTCGTTACCTCCGAGTATTTCGATACAGATACCGGCATAACCACCATGATGCAGGGTGCATTTGAAATACTGGCCTCTACTCCGGAACGGGCGTTTATGGAATGCCTGAACCTTGTTCCCAGGCAGTACAACCTCATGGACTTGTATTATGTAATGGAACAACTAACTACACTTCGACCCGGCATAGTACAGGCTCTGCTGGAGCAGAATACTTCGGTAAAAATGAAACGTCTGTTTCTGTATATGGCAGAAAAAGCCGGTCATACATGGTTCAGTGACCTGGACTTGCAAAAAATAGATAGAGGAAGTGGTAAACGGGAAATTGCGCCCAACGGTGTTTACGACAGCAAATACCAGATAGTAATCCCCGAAGAATTGAAAAATTATGAATAACCTCTACAAAGAACAAGTCAGGCTTTTACTCCGCATATTGCCGGTAATCTACCGGGAGGAAGATTTTGCGGTTCATGGCGGTACGGCCATCAACCTGTTTATCAAAAATCTTCCGAGATACTCGGTTGATGTGGATGTAACCTATATTCCGCTTGGTCCACGGGACGAAAGCCTTGCGGATATCGATAAAAAACTGGCTGCAATCAGTCAACAACTGCAACGGGCGGTGCCGGGTATAAATATCCGTCCGGTACCCAATAAACTTTTATGCACACTGGGACGGAACACCGTAAAAATTGAAGTTAACGGGATTAAACGGGGTATTATCGGGCCAACGATTGAAATGCCGTTATGCGATAAAGCACAGGCAGAGTTCGGGATGTACTGTAAAGCGCGAATTGTACCAGTGGAGCAATTGTACGGCGGAAAAATTGCAGCAGCCCTCAGCCGCCAACACCCGCGCGATTTGTTCGATTACAACTACATGGAAACAGATAAAATCGACAGGTTGAAACGAGGTTTTATGTTTGCCCTGCTGGGAAGTGACAAACCTTTTATAGAGTCCTTGTCTCCGCACTCTATAAATCAACAAGAAGCCCTGGAAAACCAGTTCCGCGGCATGACTGATATTCCTTTTACTTATGAGAACTACGAAACCGCTCGGAAACAGCTTATTACATTTATCAACGCGTTGCTGAACGAAGAAGACAAAGCATTCCTCGTTAGTTTTGAAGAAGGCGACCCGCAATGGGAAAAATCAGCTTACTCAGATTTTAGTGATTTTCCTTCCGTGCAATGGAAGTTGCTCAACGTTAACAAACTGAAAACTCAGAATCCGGCAAAGCACAGGCAGGAAGTGGATAGGTTAAAAACTTATTTTGGAATGAAAATATAAAATCAAGCAACAATGAAACCTTCACAAAATGCCCTTTTCGGATACTCCTATCAACAATACATTACGTTTTTAATGCTTGCAAAAATGGATGTTGAGCGGGAAATAAATGAAATTGAGATAGAAGCAATTGTAAATAATAACTTCGATGATATAAAATTATCAGTAGATAATGCTTTGATGTTCTGTCAGATAAGGGATAAAGATAATATCTCATGCAATGACTTAAGAATAAAAGATAATCAAATTATAATTAAGGGTGAAGTCCAAAAATTATCTGATGGAATAAACGTATTGGTTTTTAAAAATATTGATGTTACCTGTAATACTCAAATTTTAGGTTTTTCAGCCTATAAAATGTCAAATGTCTATATTGTTTCTTTATCAAGGGAAAAAGCAGGAACAATTGTCAGTGACTTTTATAATTATAATGAAAAAAGGGAATCCCGTATTATTCAATTTTTTAATGTTTGTCTGGATAAACGTAAGTTGAATATTAAACGGGAAGAATTGCCAAGCATTGATATTTATGATATTCATCTTCTGGAGAAAACGGTTAATGTTGGCAAAAACCTTATAGAGTTCGAAAATATTCTGTTTGTCGAGGGGAAACCAGGCGTTGGTAAAAGCCATTTGGTGACTTGCCTTGCAAAAGAATATAAGGATTCTCTGGTTTATCGATTTTGGGTATCCAATCAGGATAAAGACAATAAAGCAAGACTGATTTATCAAAATTTTCTATCCAACATATCAAAAAAATTGTTTCAGGATTATCGTTACCGGACAGAAGATGAGATAATTGATTATCTCAGTAAGAATAGAAAGGCAGTTATTATTGACGGACTGGACCATGTTGAAAATTATCAAAATGATGAGTTGGTATCCTTTGTCAAATTCATTAACAAATTAAAGGACAAGTGTAAAACTATCGTATTGTCACGTCCTCTAAAAATGAAAATTGACTGGGCTAAACAACAACTTGCTAACTGGAATTTTGAAGAAACCAAAACCGTATTGGACGAGCTTTATCACATCTCTGATTATACAACATGTCTGGATATTTATGATTTGACTGACGGATACCCGATTCTGGTCCGCTTTGTAGCAGAACACTACAAGCAATATAATGAAATGCCTTTATCCGGAAAATTAAA
>Ga0334900_1001249_pt1 | contig 28780 bp, 24 predicted proteins | sample GraSluR3_MG_2_FD_207231 | JGI IMG/M metagenome (GOLD analysis project Ga0334900, IMG submission 207231) | Sludge microbial communities from methane-producing bioreactor in Wageningen University, Netherlands - Granular Sludge_31_08-R3 | ecosystem: Engineered > Bioreactor > Anaerobic >...
CGGAAACAACATGGAAATACGACATCCCATTCATCCGGAGCATGGCAAGAATCTCGATACCGAAGGTCTGCGCAGGGAGTTTCTTGTTCAGGATCTTTTTGTCCCCGGCAGTGCCAAAATGGTTTACAGTCATATTGACCGCATCGTTATTTGCGGGATCATGCCTGCCGGAGAGCCCCTGGAGCTGAAGACCGACCGGGAGGTATTCGGAGTCGACTATTTCCTCGAACGCCGGGAGCTGGGGGTAATCAATGTCGGGGGCCCGGGAACAGTGCGGGTCGATGGCACGGATCATTCCCTGGATTACAAGGACGGCCTTTATGCCGGAATGGGCAGCCGGGAGCTCTCCTTTTCCAGTCGTGACTCCGACAATCCTGCCAAATATTACTGCCTCAGCGGAACCGCCCACAATCGCTATGAGACTCAGGTCCTCCCTAAGGAGAAGGCCCGGGAACTTCACCTCGGGTCCGACGAAAGCTGCAACCGGCGGATAATCCGGCAGCTTATACACCCGGAAGTTCTTCCCACCTGTCAGCTGGTGATGGGCTATACGGAACTTGCGGAAGGCAATGTCTGGAATACCATGCCCGCCCATACCCACGAGAGGCGCATGGAGGTCTACTTCTATTTCGGGATCGATAAGGACCGGGCGGTTTTTCACCTCATGGGAGACCCAAAGGAGACCCGGCACATTCTGGTACGCAACGAGGAGGCGGTAATCTCCCCCAGCTGGTCGATCCACTCCGGGGTAGGAACGGGTAATTATACCTTTATCTGGGGCATGGTGGGGGAAAATCAGACCTTCGACGACATGGACGGGGCGTCCATGGACGACATGGCCTGATTCATACGTATAAAGGAGGTAGTGTAATGGGTATAACCCGCGCTTTGGCGAACGAATGGGCAAAGAACGGAATAAACGTAAATGCGATTGCCCCGGGCTATATGGCAACAAACAACACTGCTCCACTACGTGCAGATAAAGAACGCAGTGCCGCGATTCTGGATAGAATACCCGCCGGACGCTGGGGCTTACCGGAAGACGTTCAAGGACCGGTTGTTTTTCTTGCCTCATCTGCATCGGATTATGTCAATGGATATACCATTGCTGTTGACGGTGGCTGGCTGGCACGATAATGACTTCTGTTGCCAGATTTTTGCAAATACAGTACTCTGTTTCACACCATGAAACAGAGTACTGAAAAACCAAAGCACAAAGGTGCTGTACAGTCCATAGAGCGGGCCTTCGATATCCTGGAGCTCCTGTCCCGGGATCCCCAGGGTTTTACCCTGACGGAGATTTCCAACAAGCTGGACCTGCATAAAAGTACGGTTCACCGTCTTCTTGCGGGGCTTCTTGGTCGGCACTATGTGGAAAAAGCCCCCCGGACCAACTGTTACCGTCTGGGACTCGGTTTTGTGCATATGTCCGGGATGTATCTCAACCGCATCGAGCTCAAAACCGAGGCGGAATACTACATGCGGGAGCTCGCCAATATGCTGGGGCAGGTCGTTTTTCTCGCCATCCGCAAGGACGGCGAGGTCGTCTACATAGACAAGATCGAAAAGTTCGACAGCACCCACCGCTTCGCGATAATCGGCATGCGACGCCCCTTTCACTGTACAGCCATCGGTAAGGCCCTGCTCTTCGACGAACCAGAAGATTCCCTTCAGCGAATCCTGGAAGGGGAGGAACGTATAAAACGGACAGAAAAAACCGTGACGGAGGTCCCGGAACTCATGAGTCTTATGCGGAAGTACCGTGACCAGGGCTATAGCCTGGACGACGAAGAGTGGGAGTACAATACCAGCTGTGTGGCCGCACCGATCTACGATTACCGAAACAAGGTGATCGCGGCAATCAGCACAGCCTGGAGTCCCCACCAGACCCGCTATTCCATGGATGAGCTTGGTTCTCTGGTCCGTCAGACCGCCCTGAAAATCTCCGCCCGCCTGGGCTACGATACCGACGAGGTCGAAATCGTCACTGTATAGATAAGGGATTTTGTTCTTTCCCGGGGAGAATATGCCACAATGAGAATACCGCATTATCAAGTTCGGTTTCAGAGAGGATAGCTGAGATCCTTTTAGGGTTTCCTGATACACTCAACAGCATAATGATCCTGCAACAGCTTGACCTATGAAGAAGACAAACGAAGAAACCGCTGCCCGCGAACACATACTCCACGGTAATCTCTGGTCCGTGCTTGTGCGGATATCCTTTCCCCTGGTGGTATTCAGTCTCCTGAATCACGTGTTCAAAATCTTTGATACCATCATCGCCTCCTCCGTCGGCTCCCTGGAGGTATCGGCGGTAATCTTCGTGCACCAGATCAAGTTTGTCTTCGATTCGGTGAGCCTCGGACTGGCTGCGGGAGGCAGCATTATAGTTGCCCGTCACTTTGGTGCCTACGACGATGAACAGGCCGGGCGCTCTGCGGGTAATCTTATCTTCATCAGTCTCTCCATGGCTTCGATACTGGTCCTGCTTATCTTATTAAATAATCCCATCCTCGGGATGTCCCGAACCCCGCCGGAGCTGATGGATACGGCCCGGGGTTTTCTTGCGGTGGAACTGTTAACCTCCGCCCTGAGCTGCATCAACATGGTTTTTATCGGGATCGAGCGGGCTAAAGGTCACAGCAGGCTTATAATGATTCTGAACCTTATGGTAATGCTGATAAAGCTGGGCCTCTCCTGCCTCTTTTTTGTCTACCTTCTAAAGACCGGAGTAATCATGTTGGCGATCTCCTCCCTGATTGCCCAGGCTTTTATGCTCAGCATCGCCTTCAGACGCATGAGGGCCCCGGGGAATCCTCTTAGGATAACCCGGTTCACCCTGAAACCGAGAGCTGCCGACCTTAAGCCGATTCTGGCCCTTTCGCTGCCGATTATGGTGGAGCGCTTTGCCTTCAGTTTTGGAAAGCTCTGGATGAACGCCCTGTCGGCCTTTTACGGCGGTCTCGCCGTGGGTGCTCTGGGAATTTCCAACCAGGTTTCCGGAACGGTAATAATAACCTCCAACGGCGTAATGGACGGTAATACAACTATTATCGCCCAGAATCTGGGCAACGAATCCCACCGGCGGGCCATGGGTTCCTTTTATCGAACCCTGCTCATTAATATTGCTTTAGGTGTAAGCGGTTTCATTATAATAGGCCTCCTCATGGATCCCCTGGGACGCCTTTTTGGTGCCGGGGACCAGATCTTTATCGAGAAGATCAAGACCATACTCTCCTATGAACGCTGGGCCTTTGTCTCTCTGACCGTATCCAGCGCCCTTTTTTCTCTCTTTTACGGCTTCGGCATGGCCAAGGTAATTCTGGTTATAAATGTCCTGCGCCTCTTTTTATTCAGGCTGCCGCCGCTGATACTCCTCCGGGATTATCTCAATATGGGATACGAAAGCATCGGCATGACAATGCTCCTGAGCAATCTGCTCACCGGTATCAGTGCCCTTGCTGCGGTGTTTATATTCCGAAAAAGATTCTGGCCTTCTCTTGCGGAAAAGCAGGAATCGATTGAACATGAGATGAGAGAATGAGCAGTACAACACGAAGCTTTATCCCAGCGCAACATCCAGGCTCATCATAATGGCAAAACCGAGCATTGCGCCCAGGGTGGCAATGTGGGTGTTCCCTGAATTCTGTGACTCCGGGATTGCCTCCTCCACCACGACAAAAATCATGGCCCCCGCTGCAAAGGCCAGCGCATAGGGCAGGATCGGCCGCATCCACAATACCAGGGCGGCTCCCAGAACTCCTGCCATTGGTTCAACAATCCCAGAAAGCTGGCCGTAAAAGAAGGCCTTTCGCCTGGACATACCTTCCCTTCGCAGGGGTACGGAGATGGCCGTCCCTTCGGGAAAGTTCTGCAGGCCAATCCCAATTGCAAGGGCGACGGCTCCGGCCATGGATGCGGAGGGTATTCCGGCGGCGACGGCACCAAAGGCGACCCCTACGGCCAGTCCTTCGGGTATATTGTGCAGCGTAATTGCCAGAACGAGGAGGATGCTCTTTTTCCATTGGGTATGAAGTCCTTCCGCCTTATCGATGGGGTCGCCTATATGCAGGTGGGGCAATACAAGATCCATGAGACGGAGAAAAACTCCACCGGCGAGAAAACCTACGAGAGGAGGAATCCAAATGATAAGTCCCATCTCTTCGGATAAGTCGATGGACGGCGCCAGGAGCGACCAGAAACTTGCAGCGGTCATTACCCCGGCGGCGAATCCCAGCATGCCGTCGAGATACTTTTTCTCTACGGATTTGAAGAAGAAGACCATTGCCGCACCGAGAGCGGTAACAAACCAGGTAAAAAGGGTCGCAAAAAGTGCCTGGGTAACCGGACTGAAGCCTGAAAGCCATTCAAACATTTTAATCCTCCTATATATGGGACTGTCTTTAAAATATAGTATTCTCCGTCGTCTTAAAAACAAATATTTTTTGATATTCCTGGGGCAATTGACCGGAAGTCAGGATCTGGATAGGCTGATTACCTGACAGCAGGAGGTTAAATGCCCGGGTCTACCCGAAAAGCGACACTCACCAGCGGCGACCCCGGTTCCCAGGTTTTTGGAATGGCCGTTCCCATGCTGGCGGGGATTCTCGGGATGGTTGCCTTCAACCTGGCGGATACCTATTTTGTGGGGCGTCTTGGAACCATCCCCCTGGCGGCGATGAGCTTTACCTTTCCCCTGGTTTTTGTCATTAACAGCATTGCCCTCGGGCTCGGCGTCGGTACCTCCACCCTTGTATCCCGGGCCATCGGTTCGGGGGACGACGGAGAGGTGCGGCGCATCGTTACCAGCGGACTCATGCTTGCCTTCTGTCTGGTCGTTATTCTTGTTTCCCTGCTCGGCCCGCTTCTGGGAAGCATCTTTACCTCCCTGGGGGCTGATCGGCAGACCCTGCCCTATATTCTCGACTATATGAAAATCTGGCTTTTCGGTATGCCCTTCGTCGTTTTTCCGATGCTCGGGAACAACGCCCTCCGGGCTACCGGCGACACCCGGACTCCCGCCCTGATCATGATCATCGGGGCGACGATGAATGTGATCATCGATCCTCTGCTGATTTTCGGAATAGGCCCCTTCCCGGTAATGGGGATAAAAGGCGCGGCTCTGGCGACGGTTATCGGTCGGGCCACCACTCTCAGCATCTCCATGACCATTGTCGCCCGGAGGGAAAGGATGATCGGCTTTGGCGGCCTCCGCCCGGCGGTGATTCTTGGAATCTGGAAACGCCTGATTTTTGTGGGGCTGCCGGCCATGGCTACAAACATGATCATGCCGGTCTCGGTGGGGATTATCACCCGTCTTATCTCCGTCTACGGGCCCGCCGCAGTTGCCGGCTTTGGTGTGGCCTCGAGGATCGAGACCTTCGTGCTCGCGTTCATGCGTGCCCTGGCCTCCGTTATCGTCCCATTTATCGGGCAGAACTCCGCAGCACGGGAATACGGACGCTCGGTAAAGGGGATTCGGGCTGCCTCCTTCTACTCCATGCTGTGGAGCCTCTTGTGGGTGGCCGCGGTCATTCTGGGCAGGCATCAGATAGCTGGTATCTTTTCCGACAACCCGGAGGTAGTCGAGGTTACTGCTTTGTATCTGCTGATTGTAACGGCGAGCTACGGTTTTCACGGAGTCCTGCTGATTGTCAGCTCCGGTTTCAATGGTCTGAACCGCCCTTTACGGTCCGCCATGGTCAGCCTGACCCGGATGCTGTTCCTGTATATTCCCCTGGCCCTGTTTATGCGTTTTCTTTTCGGTGTGGCCGGTATATTCAGTGCGGCCTTCCTCGCGAACGTGGCCGGCGGGGTGATCTCCTACCTGTGGATAATGCATAGCCTGCATAAAGAAGAGCGACAATATTTACAGTCCCTGAAATGAAAAATTGGACAGATTTGAGCTTATCAGTATTGCATATCAATAATAAACCGTATTACCCTCAATTTATCAGACATATCTGATTCTTCTCGGTTGTGGGAGCGCGCAAGATGGTTAAGAAGCTGAAGGAAATATATGCAGATAAGGGGATTCTGGTGAGGACCAGGGTCCCTGGGGTATTCTTTGTCCTTGTATTGATATGTGCCATTCTACCGGTGGCACTGGTCAATGATCTGATTGTCGGAGACTATACGAGCCTGGGACTTGTGTCCACAATCTGGCTGACCATGGCCTTCTCCCTTTTCATGCTCTTTCGCGGGCGGTACCGCTTTGCCAGCAACTTCCCCCTGGTAATTGCCCTCCTGGGAATGACGGCCCTCTCGGTACTGCTTGATTTTGAGTCGAGTTATCAGGTTCACACCGTATTGTTCTATATGGTGTTGCCCCTTTTGCTCTCTCTGGTTGTCAGCGAATCCGAGTGGCACACCCTTGTCACGGGAATCCTCGGATTTGCCGTTGCGGTATTTACGACGGTGACGCTGCTGGCTCCCGCCCTGGGCGGGATGAATCCGGACCTGGCGGACCGGATTGTGGTTGGTTCGGTCATCTATCTGCTCATGCTCATGTTTGCCTTTCGGACCGCCCGCTCCTCCCGGCAGGCGATGCTGGTACTGGAAGAGAACAACAGAAGGATCGAAGACTCCCTGCGGGGTATCCGCTCTGTGGTCTACGAAGCCGGGGACAACAGCGAAGCCGTAGGCTCCATGAGAAGGGACTTCCAGCAGTCCAGGACCGATCTCGAACAGATATCCGATCATATCGGGCTTCTGAATGAACGGACCCGGGCCCTGCTGGACAGCGTCTCCCGGGTCAAGAGCCTTAGCGACAGGACGGGGACCAGGGCTGCCTCTTTTATTCCCCAGGTACAGGAACAGAATACCTTTGTCCAGGAGACCACAGCTTCGGTGAACGAAATGGCCGCCTCCCTCAATTCCGTGGCCGGCATCTCCGGGGCCAAAAAAGAGGTCGCCGAGGAGTTGATGAGTACCAGCAAGAAGGGTATGGATCAGCTGGAGGAGACAAACAAAGCCTTTGCTCATGTGAACCGGCAGATGGAAGACCTCATGGAGATCAACAGCATTGTGGGTTCCATCGCATCCCAGACGAATATTCTTTCCATGAACGCTGCTATCGAAGCGGCCCACGCAGGAGACGCCGGCAGGGGCTTTGCCGTTGTTGCTGATGAGATTCGCAAACTCGCCATGTCGGTGGCGGAAAACAGCACCACCATCGATTCAACCCTCAAAAGCCTTATGGCCTCCCTGAAAGAGACCGTGGAGAATGCGGAGGAATTAAATCAGCTTATGGCCTCGATCTACTCCGGAAACCAGGATGTCCTGGATGCCTTCCAGGAGATCGCCGGTTCCACCAGGGAGTTGAGTCTCGCCGGAACGGAAATCATGAATGCCATGCAGTCCCTTCAGGACGGTTCGGTTATAATAAACGAAGGATCCCAGGAGATCGGGAATGATCAGAACGAAATCGGCCGCAACGTGACTGCCATAGAATCCATGGTGACGGATATAACCTCCGCTTCCGAAGCTGTGACCGGTTCTGTCCAGAGCATCCGGGGGTCTGTACAGCACCTGGACAGCATTATCGGCGAAACCGCCCGCCGCACCGAATCCCTTCACCGCTCCATACAGGAGCTCTCCGGGGAAGCCGGAGAGGCGGGCAAAACGATTTAGGGCAGGGCAAAAGGAGCTATACAGGATTCCGGGGCTATCTTTTTCGCAAGCATTCCGTTCTGCAGCATAAAATCGATATCCTCCTCCATTGTCTCCAGGTCCTCAGGCACCAGCCTGTGGATAAAATGGGTCCATCCGTAGAGGGTCCGGGCATCCTCCGGGAATTCTTCCGCTCTGAAAGGGCTGAGCGCCAGTATCTGGAGAACATCCCGGATCTCCCGACCGTCTACCAGAAAACTTTTGGAAACACCATGCAGGATGCAGCCTTTCACATTCCCTCCCTGGGTATCCAGAATCATCTATCCCAGACCGCTGAGGGTATTGAGAAGCACCAGAAAAAAGCTTGCTCAGCGCAAAAAGTACCCCTATCATTAGAGTATGAAAGCCTCCCGTTGGTACAAGGCGTTCGGCAGCGGCAGGGAAGAGACATATTATCATATCATCGAATTCGACGAGGACGAACGGGTCCGGGGTATCCTTTATATCTTCAATCCCCTCTTCCGGAAGGTAATTCGGGAAGAGGAACGGTATTTCGACAAAAAGTGGTGGATGGAACAGGAGCTGTACAACACGGTGCATGAAGTTGCTGAAAGTTCGGTACCGTTTTTAATGAAGTTCTAGACAGTCCCCGGCAAGCCGGAAGGTACTGCGGAGAAGGGTGAAATGGATGTAAACATACTTGCCTATGCTCTGATTGCTGTTCTGATTATGTCCCTGGTTTCTCTGATCTACGGAATCTACAAAACCCGCTGGATTTTTCGGCAGCCGGTGGAAAATGAAAAGCTGCTGCGGATAAGCGGCTATGTTTCAAACGGCGCAATGACCTTTCTGGGCAGGGAGTATCGTGTTCTGATTCCCTTTGTGCTGCTGGTCGCGGTCTTTCTTGCCCTGGCCAACCGAGGGCAACTCGGGTTTCAGGCCCTGACTTTTACCCTGGGGGCTGCCTGCTCCGCCCTTGCCGGTTTCATCGGCATGAAGGTGGCCACCGCCTCCAACTCCCGCACGACTACCGCCGCCGAAAAGGGCCTTTCCCCCGCACTGCTGCTCTCCTTTACCGGCGGCAGCGTCATGGGTCTGAGTGTGGTGGGCCTTGCTCTGCTGGGTCTCTTTGCCGTGCTTTCCGCAGTGTTGATCGTCTTTACAGGCCGGCAGAGCCAGGCCATGACTGAGATAGGGCTTCCTCTGTTAACCGGCTTTTCCATGGGAGCTTCCTCCATCGCCCTCTTTACCAGGGTAGGCGGAGGTATCTACACAAAAGCCGCCGACATAGGGGCGGATCTTGTGGGAAAACTGGAAGCCAACATCCCTGAGGACGATCCCCGTAATCCCGCTACCATAGCCGACAACGTGGGGGACAATGTGGGAGACGTGGCCGGTATGGGGGCGGACCTCTTCGAGTCCTACGTGGGTACCATCGTCGGTTGCATCATCCTGGGCCAGACCGCCGCGGTTTCCGGAGAAATCAGAACGGAGCTCGTGGCCCTGCCTCTGCTTCTCAGCGCCCTGGGGGTGGTTGGTTCTATCGTGGGCATACGGCTTGTTGGAAGAGGCTCCGGCATCTCGCCCCAGGCCTCTCTTAATCGCGGTTCTTATGCCGCGGCCCTGCTTGCTGCCATAGGAGCATACCCCCTCCTCTGGTATACTCTGGGGGACCATCGCGTCGGCGAAGCCGGTTATAACCATATCTACATGACCTTTATTGTCGGTCTTGTTGCGGGCGTGGGTATCGGAATGCTCACCGAGTATTTTACCGGAATGAACCGGGGACCGGTCAACGCCATTGTCAAGTCCTGCGAAACCGGTCCGGCCACCACAATTATTACCGGCATTGGAATCGGTATGCGCTCCAGCTTTCTGACGGTCCTGATTATCTCCGCCGTGCTTATGACAAGCTATCTGATGGCCGGGCTCTACGGCCTGGGTATCTCGGCCCTGGGGATGCTCTGCACCCTTGGCATGCAGCTGGCGGTGGATGCCTACGGCCCCATCGCCGACAATGCCGGAGGACTCGCCGAGATGGCTGAACTGCCGCCGGAGGTGCGAAGCGTAACCGACCGGTTGGACGCTGTGGGAAACACAACGGCGGCCATTGGAAAGGGATTTGCCATCGGTTCGGCGGCCCTTACGGCGGTGATTCTCTTTGTCGCCTTCAAGGAGCAGGCCGGTATCGAATCCATAGATCTGACGGACCCGACGGTACTGGTGGGGCTGTTCCTCGGGGCGGCAATACCCTATCTCTTCTCCAGCATGGCCATGGGGGCCATCGGCCGGGCGGCCTTTGCCATGATCCAGGAGGTCCGGCGGCAGTTCAGGGAGAAGCCGGGAATTCTCAGCGGCAAGGATGCTCCTGATTACAACCGCTGTATCGATATAAGTACTACTTCGGCGCTAACGGAGATGATTGTTCCCGGCCTTGTCGCGGCCCTGGCACCGATTGCCGTCGGATTTCTGGGGGGGACAAGAATGCTCATGGGACTCCTCGCCGGTACCACGGTATCCGGGGTGATTCTCTCCATATTTATGGCCAATTCAGGGGGTGCCTGGGATAACGCCAAAAAAAGCATCGAGGAGGGGGCCAGTGAAGGCAAGGGCTCGGCGAGCCACAAGGCCTCCATTGTGGGAGATACCGTAGGGGATCCCTTCAAGGACACAGCCGGTCCGTCTCTGAATATATTGATAAAGATGATGGCCATCATTTCCCTGGTTATAGCCCCCCTCCTGAAGAGCTACTGGAACTGAGAACGCCGACATGGAGGGTACCGAGACAAAAGGAGAAAAAGGATGAACAGAGAGATAGAAAACCATTTGTACGCAATTCTCCACCCCAACTCCGCGCTGATCGCCTCCCAGTACTGGCCTGAACAGCTTTCTACACACTACACTTCCGGCCCGACCCGCCATTATGAGGGAAAGGTCATATTTGCGGAAATCGATCCGGAATTCCGACATCCCTATTTCAATATTGAAAAGGCCATGGCGGAACTGGAGCCCCACGAGGACGGTCGTCCCAAGGCGACAAAGTTTATCTCCAGTTACCGGGTTCTGGAGCATCTGGAGTTCGAATCCATCAGGAAACTCTATCTGAGTACCCCGGAGGGCTACTGTATCGGTCTGGATGAGGCCCCGTATGTTCCGGACAAGCATCCGGATACCTTGAGGATATATACCGAGATTGACCCCATGCAGATGCTGGTGCTCTCCACCTACAACTTTGCCGAGTTCGGTAAATTCCTGACCGATCCGCTGAATCCTGTAGGGGCTCCGAAGTTTCTGTACGCCGATCTGAATCTTGATCTGGAGGATTTTTTACTGCGCCTGGAGGAGAACCCCTTCCTGCCTCCGCCTATTCCAGGGCTGCATCCGGCAATCCTCAGGGACGCCATTAACGAACTCAGAACGGTGAGTTACAAACAAAACAAGGGCCTGAGCCTGAACAGCTACCTGGACAGTATTCCCTACAAACTGATAGGCAAGGGTTACATGTTCGCTTCCCCCGATGGAGTTAAATTTTTCCCCATGCCTTCGGCTCAGGAGATAGAGAAGCGAAGCCTGAAGTTTGCCCGGGCATTGTAACTTTGGCAGGGACCTGTAAAAGGGGAGTTTCAGTCCAGGGAATTCGGCAGCCGGCGTGAAATTTACAAAACTGACAATTTGTGTCTACAATAGGGGCCATGCGTTTTTCCAGGATTGTATTGCTGCTTCTTGGTGTTGTGCTTATTGGAATCCCCGGTATGGTCTATCTCCTTCGTCCCCCGGTTCGGATAAAATCTCTCAGACTCGCCGAAAAGGTCCCCCTGGCGGCGGAAGCGAAAATACAGAGCAGGCGGCCTTCCAGGGTGACCCTGCGCATAAAGGGACGCAATGGGGCGGAAGACCTTCAGGTCTCCTTCGAAGAGGAAGCACGGGTTCATCATATTCCTGTACTCGGACTGTATCCTGACTGGGAAAACAGCATTGAGTTCCGTATTACCGACGACAAGGGTCGGGTTCACAGGCTGAACCGGACCCTGACTACAGACGCACTGCCGGAAGAGTATCCCGAAATTGTAGTGCGCACCCCCCTGCCCGAAAAGACGGCACCCGGTATGCTCTTTATGCACCTGGGGCACTATGATAACAGAATGAGGTATACCCCCTATCCCTCCGCTATAGATGATGCCGGAGAGGTCCGCTGGCTGTATGCAGGAGACAACGGGCACCTGCTGCGCCGCCTTGAAAACGGCAATCTCATGATTCAAGAAGATGACTCGATTGTAGAGGTCGACATGCTCGGTCGTCCCGAGGGAGGACGCTGGGAGATTGTTCCCCGGGATCTGCACCACGACGCGGTGGAAATGCCCAACGGCGATTTCCTTGCCCTGAGCTCCGCGGAGGATTCCATCGACGATGAGGTGGTCCTGCTGGACCGGGAAACGGGTGTGGTTCTGAAGCGCTGGGACTTCCGGCAGATCCTCGATCCCGAAAGACCGGTCATGCCGGCCAACCTTAATCCGAAGGACTGGCTCCATCTGAACGGAATAGTCTACGATTCACAGGATGATTCAATGATCGTCTCCGGCCGGGACCAGAGCGCTCTTGTCAAAGTCGACATTGCGTCGGGGAGCATCGTCTGGATTCTGGGTAATCACGACAAGTGGAAGGAAGGTTTCAAACCCTTCCTGCTGCAGCCTGTGGGCGACTCCTTTGAGTGGTCCTGGGGACAACATGCCCCCATGCTCCACCCCGATGATTCCTCCCGGATTCTCCTTTTTGATAACGGAAACGAACGTTCCTATGATGAGCCTCGTATCCCGGAAGAGAACTATTCCCGGATTGTGGAGTACCAGATAGATCCCGGAAAGGGAACGGTACGCCAGATCTGGCAGTACGGCAGGGAGCGGGGAAGCGAACTTTTCGCGCCCTTTATCGGGGATGCGGATTACCTTTCCAATGGAAACCGCCTGGCCTGTTTCGGCGGGATAACCAGGGATCGTGAGGGGCGGGCCATGGAGCTCTTTGACTTCGAGAACGACAAGGTCAACATGATGAAGGTGTCGGCCCATATTATCGAGCTTACCGATGAAAGCCCTGCCCGGATTGTCAGAGAGGTGATCCTCGCGGACGATGATGCTTCCACGTATGAAGGTTATCGCAGTTACCGGGCAGAGAAGATGAGTCTCTATCCATGAAAAGAGGGCCCTCCCGAGGGCCCTCCTGCAAACAGCCCTGAGGAGTTCTATTTCTCTGGAAATTCTACTCCCAGCTCCCTGCCCAGGGCGACAAAATCCTTGAGCACGGCTTCAGGAAGAGGTATTCCCTTGGCAAGACGGTCCGCCCGTATTCCCATCTCGATTTCGCCGGGGACATAGATGCGTTCCACCCCTTCTGCTTTGGCGCAGTTCTTGATTTCCCGGATAGCCGTATCCATGGATTCCTGGAACTCCGGAAGGTCCATAAAGCTGTCGATGCTGACCGCGGCAAAAACGCTGCCCACGTCGGTGGGGTCCTTGAGGTTGTCCGCAAGAAATCCGGGGAAGTGGGTACCGTAACTTGAACCTGTCATGACGCCGGAGATCATATCGATAGCCAGGGCAATGCCGTATCCCTTGTAGCCGCCGATGGGAGCCAGAAGTCCTTTAAGGGCCTTGTGGGGATCAGTGGTGGGCCGCCCCATCTCGTCAAAGGCCCATCCGGGTTCAAGCTGCTTGTCCTGCTTGGCGTAGAGGGTAATCCGTCCCCGGGCAACGACGGTTGTCGCCAGGTCCAGCACGAAAGGGAGTTCCTTTCCTGCGGGTATTGCGACGGAGAAGGGGTTCGTGCCGAGCATTGGAGTGCGGCCGCCGGTGGGAGCAAAGCTGGCCGGTCCGTTGGTGGCGGAAAAGCCGATCATCCCGTGTTCCAGGGCCTTCATGGACCAGTAGGCTGCGGCCCCGTAGTGGTTCGAATGTGTTGTTGCGACGAAGGCGGTTCCGGTACTCTTCGCCTTCTGTATGGCAAGTTCCATGGCATAATCAGAGGCTACCTGCCCGATACTGTTGTTGCAGTCGATCAGGGCGGTGGAGGGCTTTTCCCGGACAATGTCAAGTTTCGTCTCAGGCTTCATTACCCCGGCCTGAATGCGGTTCACGTAAACTGTAAGCATGCGGGTTATTCCGTGGGTATCAACTCCCCGAAGGTTCGCTTCGATCAGGGAATCAGTCAGCAGAGCAGCGTCTTCCTTGTTGACCTCCACCTTCTGAAAGATTTCTTCCGTCCATTTCCGTAATTCCTCGGCGGGAAACAGTACGCCGCCATCTACTCCTGGCATCTTCGACTCCTTGTATGCGGTCTCCCCGGCTGTTGAAGCTACGGGGGCCGGCGATATACCTCAGCATAAACCCAAGGGTCGATTCGAGTCAATTGTATACAAGCATAATACAATCAATAAGGGCTGTCTTGCCATCATGATTTTCCGCGTCTATAGTAGCGCTATGGAAACAGTCTATATAACCGGACACCGGAATCCCGATATGGATTCCATCTGCTCCGCCTGGTGTTACGCCTTACTGAAAAACCGAATTGATCCGGATCACAGCTATCTTCCGGTCCGCTGCGGTGCCATGAACGCCCAGACCCGCTATGTTTTTGAAAAACTCGGCATCGAAGCGCCTCAACTGGTCAAGGATGTTTACCCCAAGGTTGCCGATATTGCGAAACGGGACGTTATAACCCTGGATGTAACGGACCCGGTATATACAGCCATCAAGGAGCTGGATGAACGGACCCTGAGCATGATTCCCGTGTTTCAGAACATGCATGAGTTCAAGGGGATCGTCAGTCTCCACGAGATATCCGGATTCCTGATCAGCGACAACCTGCATACCAGGCCGGTCTACCGTTTTTTGACGGAGAACTTCAAGCGGGTGCTTCCGGGTTATTTTTACCGCATCGGAGAGGAACGCGAGTTCTCCGCCCCCATTATGATCGGTGCCATGCCCTACGAAATCAGTGTACAGCGTATCAGGGAACTGGGAGACGTCAAACCGATCCTTATCGTCGGACTCCGTGGCGAGCTTATCAACTATGCGGTGGAGAACGATTTCCCCGCCATAGTTTTGACCGGACTTGAGGAGGACAGGCCCGTTTCGGTGGACTTTTCTTCCTACAGGGGCTCGGTATTCGTTTCCCAGATCGATACCGCAGAGACGGTACGCCTCTTACGCCTTTCAGCGCCGTTAAAGGATATAATCAACGCCGATCCGGTGAGTGTGCAGAGCGACGAGAACTATGAGACCGCAAAAGCACGGCTTGTCAACTCCGATTACCGGGGACTTCCGGTGTTCGAAGGAAAGCAGTTCTCCGGCATCGTAACCCGGCGCTGTTTTATCGGTAAACCCCAACGGAGCATTATTCTTGTGGACCACAACGAGATTTCCCAGAGCGTTCCCGGCGCTGAGGAGGCCAGGATTCTTGAGGTCGTGGACCATCACAGACTTGGCTTCGAGAGGACCAGGGAACCGATCTCCATGAAGATTGAACCCGTGGGCAGTACCTGTACCATCGTGTTTCATGAGTTCCGCTTTCATGGTGTGGAGATCGACAGGATTACCGCTACCCTGCTTTTGGGGGGAATTCTGGCGGACACGGTAATGCTGAAATCTCCCACAACAACCGATGCCGAGCACAGGGCGGTGGAAGAACTCGGCAGACTGGCGGAGGTGGACTGGAAGAACTGGGGCCAGGACCTTTTCAGTCATTCGGCCTCTATCAGGAACCGGAAGCCCCGGGATGTAGTGGAGTCGGACTTCAAGGAGTATTTTGAAGGGGGGCTGCGCTTCGGCATCGGTCAGGCCGAGGTCGTTACCCTTGAAGATGTTCCGGAGGTCAGAGCGGAACTGCTTGAAGCCATCAGCTCAACCAGACTGCAGAAGGGGCTTGATTGGGTTCTGCTGCTTATATCCGATGTCATGAAAGGGGAGAGCATACTCCTGTCAAGCGGTTTTGAGGCGGGAGAGAAAAAACTGATCTATAAAAAAACTCAGGAGAATGAATTCCATCTGCCGGGAATCCTGAGCAGAAAAAAGCAGGTCCTTCCGGAGATTTTGAGGGTTGTGGAGGAACTGGATTTGGCATAAACTGATAACTGTATTTTAGCCATTGCCTGTTCTGGCATTTCGATTTAGAATATTTGCCAGTATCCTTATTTTGGAGGAATTTGATGCGACGACGAAACGTAACATCCCGATTCGGCATTTCCGCCTGGGTTTCCCTGATAACCGCAATTCTTCTGGTCGTAGTATTCGCCGGTATGCTGATGACCATCGGCGGACGCCTCAGCACCGACATAGACGATGTACAGATCCAGGGATTCGAGAGCGAGGTAAAGGCTATTCGGCATCTGGTGGAATTCCAGACCCGCCTGGTAGAACGGATACTGAAGGCCCATATACTCAATACCAAATACGCCGAAGCCTTTGTCGCCGGGGATTTCTCCGAAGCCCAGGGACTCCTGCGCATCCTGAACTCGAACCTCCAGATCCTCGATGCCACCCTGATGGTGGACACCCAAGGAAACATTGTTGCCGCGGCGGATGATTCCCAGGTCGGAGAATCCATGCGGGGTACACGCATCTGGAACGAGATAGAGGGGGGCGCCGCCTATCCTGTAGATTTTATTCCCTCCGAGTCACCCTTCTCGGGAAAACCGGTCATATACTACGCTGTGCGGGTCTTCAGTGACAGGAACGAGCAGGGAACCATAATCGCTGCTCTGAACCTCGCTACCTTCAGCTCGATTTACATTACCCCCATGCAGTTTGGTGAAACGGGATATCCCTTTCTTATGACCACCGACGGTAAAATGGTCTCCCATCCGAGCAGCGAATTAATCGGTACCGATATCTCCGGGGAGGAGTTCTTTACCCTGATCCAGGAGAAATCCGCTACCAATTTCTCAAACCGCCGGGTGGCCCGCTATACCTTTAACGGGGAAAAACGGCTGCTCGTCTTTTCTCCCGCCACCGGTTCGATTCCCTGGATTTCCGCTGTCAGCATGAGTCAGCAGGAGATGTCCCGCCCGGCGGTTCAGGTTATCAGAATGCTGATGATCAGCGCTGTGGTGGCGGTTACGATTATGATCACTCTTCTGATACTCTTTATCCGGACCTTCCTGATAAAACGAATCCACGGTATGGCAGGACTTCTGCAGGTTGCCGCCACGGGTAATCTTACCGTCCAGGCCCCGGAGAAGGGAAACGACGAGTTCACGGACATCAGCCGCAGGTTCAACCGGCTCATGATGGCCCTGCGCAGTCTGGTAAGTCAGGTTCGGGAAAAAATGGATGTTCTGGAACGGGGCGGGCACGATCTTTCCACCAACGTACAGGAGACCGCTGCGGCCATCAATCAGATAAATGCCAATATCGAAAGCACCAGGGCTCAGATAGCCAACCAGTCCGTCAGCATTACCCAGACTTCAGCGACGGTTGAGCAGATGACCAAGAACGTCGAGTCCCTGGGAAGCTCCATCGAGCGGCAGGCCGAAAGTGTTACCCAGTCCTCCACCGCGGTGGAGGAGATGGTCCAGAGCGTGCGAATGATCAGCACTACAACCGATAAGGCGTCGGAAGAGGTAAAATCCCTGGAGGATGTCTCCAAAAACGGCAAGGACCAGCTGGACAAGATGGTGGGACTGATTCGGGAGATTGCCGGGATGTCCGATGCCCTGGGCGAGGCAAATACGGTTATCGCCAATATCGCATCCCAGACCAATCTGCTCGCCATGAACGCCGCTATCGAGGCCGCCCACGCGGGAGAGGCCGGAGCGGGTTTCTCGGTTGTCGCGGACGAGATCCGTAACCTGGCGGAGAACGCTTCCGCCCAGGCCAAGATTGTAAAAGGACGGCTCAAGGATGTAACCCAGGCTGTAGACCAGATAGTGAATATCTCCGGCGATACCAATGAGGCCTTCGGCCGGATAACCGGCTCCATTGACGGGGTGCAGCGGGTATTCGAAGAAATCCGTTCTGCCATGGAGGAGCAGTCCACCGGCGGTGAGCAGCTTTTGGGAATCCTGGCCGGGATGACCCAGATAACGGAAACAGTCCGTTCCGGATCGGAAGAGATGAACCAGGGGAATGTCCAGATCCTGGAGGTTATAACGAGTCTCAACGCTATCAGCGAAGAGGTGAAAAACGCCATCGACGAGATTGCCCGGGGTACCGGAGAGATTAACCGGGCGGTTTCCAACATTGTTGAGCTTTCGGATGAGAACACCGAGAGTATCCGGCTGGTCAAGGAAGAGACGGCCAGGTTCTTCCTGACGGACGAGGAGGTCGAGGCAGCCAGGGAAGCGGAAATGGCCGAAGTCGAGGCCCCGGCGGATGATGCGGAAGATACGGATCAGGACCAGACTGAAAAGCTTTCCTCCGAGGACGGCGACGACGCGGGATACCTGGAAGAGATGGCTCCGGAAGACGAGGCTGCTGAGAAGAAGGCCGGAAAGAAGGAGTAATTCCTTCCCCATGCGTACAGTGCTGAGCCGGAAAACCCTGGAGGACTTCCGGCTCAGCTTTTTTTTGCGAATCCCTTGCGTTCCAGTTTCTGCCAGCCCTTGTTTCTGAACAGCATTCCCACCAGCGAGAAGACCCGGATCCATGCCATCAGCTGGCGGTACAGCTATCTGGACATATTTCCCGCGGTTCCCGCTTTGTCCCGGGCTTTGAAGTCTTCAAAAGCTGATTTTTCCTGTTCGCGCCATTCCTTGAAGTCTCCGTAAACCTCACCGTCCCAGGTCTCCCAGGGGGAGTCCTTCTTTTCCAGGTAGGTCTCGGATCTTCCGCCCGGTTTTTCAGTCTCCACGATTTCTCCCTTCTCGAACCTGCCGGTGTAGCTATTTCCTCCGCTCCAGGTATAGGTACCCTGGCCGTGGAAGAGGCCGTCCTGGAATTCTCCCTGATAGGTATCGCCGTTTTTCAGGCGCATGCTACCCTTTCCTGAGGGTTCCCCGTTTTTCAGGGGACCGGTATAGAGACCGCGCTCAAACTCGATGCTGGTCTGTTCCCTGTCAGTACTCTGGAGGGATGCATCGAATACCCTGCGGGCGGAATGGAAGGTCCGACGCCAGTAACCGGAATCGATCCGGGAGACGATTACCCCCGTCTCCGGTCCATTGGAGACCGCGTGAATAACCGATTCCTGTCCTATGTAGATGGCAACGTGGGAGACGATGCCCCGATTACCGGTGGTGGCAAAGAGAAGCAGGTCGCCGGGCAAAAGATCCTCCCTTCCCACTGGACTGCCGTAGTGGCGGTAATCCCGGGAGCTCCTGGGTATCGAGGGGAGATGCGGTTTGTAGAGATAGTACACCAGGCCGGAGCAGTCGAAGGCCCTGGGGCCTTCGTCTCCAAAGGAGTAGGGCGAACCCTTGAGGCGTTGGGCCGGGGAGATTATCTTTTCGTGTACATCCAGGGCGAAAACCTGAAGAGCACCGGTAAGAAGGATCAGTAAAATCAGTACAAGGCTTCTGCGTTCGACGTTCATAACTTTACTATACGCTCCTTTCTCTGCTTTTTCATGGCTTCGTAAAAAAATCCCTTGTTTTATTTCTTGTCGTATATATCTTTATCGGTAGATGATGCCCACAGGAGAAGACCCGAGATGCCCGAGCTTCCGGAAATAGAGACCCTTCGCCGCGACCTGATCTCCCTGGGGCTTCCGGGCAGGCGTATTACGGATGTCCGGATTTTCTGGGAGCGCAGCATTCAGTCTCCCTCTCCCGGGGACTTCAGCAGCTTGATCCGGGGACGCAGGGTTTCAGGAATCCGCCGGCGGGGAAAATACCTCGCTTTGGACCTCGAAGGGAACATGAGCCTGCTTATCCACTTTCGCATGACCGGGGGACTGATCTTTACGGACAAGGAGACCGATCCGGACCCCCATGACCGGGTTATTTTCGGACTCGATGAAGGGAGTCTCGTGTTCCACGACACCCGCAAGTTCGGCCGTATGGTTCTGACGGACGAACCGGAGACGATCTTACACTCCCTGGGGCCGGAACCCTTTGATTCTTCCCTGACCCCGGAGCTGTTCTTCTCCCGCCTTACGTCCCGTAAAAGGGTGCTGAAGGCTCTGCTGCTTGACCAGGGATTTATCGCCGGTCTGGGTAATATTTACGCCGACGAAAGCCTCTTTGCCGCCGGGCTCCATCCCCTGACTCCTTCGAATGTCCTGGACCGTTCTGAGTCGGAGAAGCTTCTCCGGTGCATCAGGGAAGTCCTTGACCGGGGCATACGAAACAGGGGGACCTCCCTGGGGGATGGGGAGTCCAACTTTTCCAGCTCCGGCCGCTACGGCAGAAACGCAGACTCCCTGCAGGTCTTCCGGCGTGCCGGAAAGCCCTGTCCCCGCTGCGCTGCCCCGGTGGAACGTATTATCGTTGCCCAGCGATCGACCCATTTTTGCCCCGTCTGCCAGCCTCTGCTGATGAAAGCGTCGGAACATGCTACACTGTAAAAAGGAATACAGTTGTACTGTTTTTTAAAGGAAGGTTGCTATCGCTTCGGAAGAACGTTTACTGCAGATTACCTATTCAATCATCGAGCTCGTAAACCGGCAGGAGCTGCGCACCACGAGCAAGAAGCTCATTATCAACTACGTCAAGGAGTCCCTTCAGGTGCACCACGCTGCCAAAGCCAGGGAGGCCATCGAACGCTATACCAACGAGGAGTTGCCGGACCTGGAGGAGCTTCGCAGCAGATTCAAACAGCACGGCATCGAGGCCCTGAACGAGGTCGACCATCTGCTTCTGCGGCTGGAACATGAGGGCAAGTTTCTGGATGCCTAGAATACCCCGGGATTGGAACCGAAGCCCGGGGCGCTGCGGGGAATGAGCATCCCTTTTTTCAGACGTACCGCCCCTGAGCTGGGATCCTCCTCCAGGTCCAGAAAACTGTCCAGGTCGGCGTAGCGCACATTCTCGTGGGAGAGGGTGAAATGCAGCCCCGCCGCAATCCCCAGGGCAGGCTCGTCCATGCAGCCCACCATGGATTCGATTCCCGCCGCCTGGGCCACTGCGTCTATTCTGCGGGCCGCTGTAAACCCGCCCACCTTGGTAAGCTTGATGTTCACCATATCCACCAGCTCTTCCCTTGCCAGATGAAAAGCCTCATGGAGGGTCTGGATGCTCTCATCCGCCATAACCGGAACCGCCAGGAGCTGGGTTACATGACCCAGCAGAGTGGGGGAGTTCCTCGGGGTGGGCTGTTCCAGGATTTCGATCTCCGCCGGCGCCGCCAGCTCCAGCAGCCTGAGGGCTTCGGCGACGCTGTATCCCTGGTTGGCGTCGAAGCGCAGCAACGCCTTCGCCCCGGCGATTTCCCGAAGGCGGTTGAGTTTTTCCGCGTCCTCTTCCACCGAGAGCCCCCCTTTCAGTTTCAGTATTCTGAAGCCTTGTTTCAGAAGCCCCTTCGCCAGCCTGAGGGTCTCATCCAGGGGGGCGATGCCCAGGGTAATGCTTGTTTCGATGCTGCGCCTGTAGCCGCCAAAAAGCTGCCATACCGGAAGGCGCGCCTTTTTTCCCAGGATATCCAGCAGGGCCATGTCCACCGCTCCCTGCACCGAAGGGAATTTCGCCGTACATTCCGCAAGCCGGCTCAGTATCATTCCCCGGCGCAGGGGATCCTGGCCTTTTAATAAATCCCGTATTTCTCCTTCCAGAAGATCCCGGGCGGCGGTAAAGTTCTCCCCGGTAATTGCCTCCTCCGGAGAGGCGCAGCCGAACCCGGTAATACCATCCCGTGTCTCAATCCGCAGAAAAATCACCTTCGCTTCAGTAATGTTCTGGTAGGCTATGCTGTAAGGATGCCTGAGAGGAAGGGTGAGCCCCACCGTAGAGATTTTTCTTATCTGCACGCCTGTGCCGCCTCGAGGATGGCGTCGACCAGGATCTCAATCCCCTGGATCAGGGGATCGCAGCAGGGCAGTCCGGTCTCCGTCTCGATACCACGGCAGACAGCGGGGACCTCCTCCCGGGCAAGACCATGATGGTTCACGCTGATGGCGATGACTTTTTTTCCGGAGATAAGCTCCAGGGCCTGGATCTGGGTCGACAGGGGGTGCAGGGGATATCCGGGAAATCCGTCGTACTCCTTTCGTGCCGGGGCATGCTGCAGCACAATGCAGTGAGGCCGGGCGGCGGCCAGAATCTCGAAACCCCCGGGAAAGGCGGGATTCATCAGACTTCCCTGTCCTTCGATGATGATGTGTTCCGGCCGTCTTTGATCCCAGGCGCTGAGTACGGCATGCTCTATCTCCCCGGCTACAAAGTCGTTGATCAGGGAGTCCATTACCAGGGAGTAGTCCGCCCCCTGCATCCAGGCGGTCTGCCCGGTACCGATGAGTTCGGCGGAGAGGCCTCTCTTTTCCAGCCCCTGGATAATCAGCCACGCGGTGGTGCGCTTTCCAATGGCCGAGTCTGTTCCCAGGACCGCGGTGCGGAAGGATCTTACCTCTTCGATGCGGCCGGAGAAAAAGTGGAGCTCCTCCACGGCCGGAGGTTTTCGGATATCCAGGATCCTTACCCCCCGTGCGGAGGCGAGTTGCGCGAGGGGCTGAAATTCCGAGAGAAAGACATGCAGCCCGGAATCGATATGGAGTCCCGCCTCCAGGGCCTCGGAGGCGGCATTTACCAGATTTTCCGGAAGCTGCCGGCCCTCCACGGCGATCCCAACCACAAAGTGGCTGGCGGGGCATCCCGCTTTTTCGGCTGTCTCGAGGGCCTCGGCAAGCGTCGCCACAATGGGGATTCCCGAGGGTTCCGCATCCAGAAACTCCCCGGCATCCTGACCGGAAAGAGTTGAATCGATTACCGCGCATACCCGATAACGCCGGGTAAAGCGGATAAGGCCGTGGGCGGTTTTTCCATAGGTAGTAGAGAAGGCCCCTTCGCAGAATACGATGGCGTTTACTCGTTGTGTGTTCACGATTTTCTTCCCGTAAGAACTACAACATAACGGTCGTTCCCCAGGGGAACTTTTTTATGAGACTCGATCATCGCGGCGAGCCCTGCGGTGGAAGCGGGCAGTACGTGGAATCCCTCGGTCTGGCGTATGAGCCGTGAGTAGTCCCGCATGGACTTGTCCGAAGCAAAGCCCGCACTGCCGCCGGAGTTGCGGATGGAGATGAGGGCCTGCTCTCCGTCGATGGAGTGCCAGTTTATCAGGGGTTCGTTGGTAACCGACTCCCGGATACGCCCGGGGTTCAGGTCCTCGCAGTGGGGCAGGTTCTTGACCACCGCCCGGATAATCGGGTTTTTGCCGTGGGAGGATCCGGCAATGATCCGCGGTACCCGGGAGGTCTTTCCCCGACGGTAGAGATTCATGAACCCCCGGTAAATACCCGCCAGGGTCGTTCCGTTGGAGACCGGAATGGAGATCACCGCAGGAGCGTCCCGCAGTTCATCATAGATTTCCTCTGCTATAGACCCGTATGCCCGGATCTGCAGGTCCGTATTATCCCCCCCGGGATTGGCGTCGTAGAACTCAAGACCCCGCGCATCTGCCGAGGAGACCTCCACGGCATTTTCGTAATCTCCGGGGACCCGGATAATGTCGGGATCGAATTTGCGCATCTCCTCGATCCGGTTGGTGTGGTACGTTTCGGGTATGTAGACCCGGCAGCGAATTCCAGCCAGGGCGCAGGCAAAACTCATGGCGGCGCCGTAATTCCCGCAGGTAGCGATTACGATTGTGTCATAGCCCCGGCGCAGGGCATCCAGCACCTGGGCAAAGGCTATTCTGTCTTTCTGGGTACCCGAAGGGTTGCCGCCTTCGAATTTGAGGAAAATCTGTCGCAGACCCACCTCCCGTTCCAGATTGCGGGCCCTGACCAGAGGGGTATCCCCTACCTCTGAGGCGATGATATCTTCGAAAGCTTCGATACGGGTGTCCCGACTCTCGTCGGGATTGGCGGCGACCTTTTTCAGGTCCTCGATTTCCGGCAGAACCGCCTCGAACTGGGACGAGGCGTTGTTCAGCAGATTGTAGGTTTCTTCCATCTTTTCTGTTTTACTAATGCTAATATTTGTACGCCAGTGTCAATAGCAGCGGATTGGTTCCCGCCGGTATGATTAGTTGGACATCCCGGATATCTATGTGTAAATTTACATTAGTGGAAAGCTCATAAATAGACAAGGAGCATGATATGCGGTACGCGGTTATAACAGTACTTTCGGTGGTACTCTCCATGGTCCTGTTCGCCGCCGGCGAAGAGGAGAAACCGGAGGCCATGATGATGATGTCGGCCCGGGCAATGCGTCTCGAGTATACCTCTCTGGAGGACGCGGTACTGTATGCTGAATCCGGGCCGGTGGTGCTCATGTTTGTCGACGGAAGTACAGAGTCGATGGCGCTTGAACGGGCCATTGAGGAGGGTTTCGCCGAGCTTCCCCCGAATCTGGTGCTGATCACCGTTCCCTTCGGCGAAGAGGTTGTTCGTTCGCAGCTCGGTGTCAGTGAGCCGGGGTCCTTTGTGATCATAGATGAACAGGGAAACGCGGAGATGCGCTGGACCGGAGGAGACGTGGAAACCCTCAACTCGATGATCATGAAGAGCCAGGGAAGCGGCTAGATGCTTATTCTCACGGGCTTCGCCTTCCTGTCGGGTGTAGTGACCATCCTTTCTCCCTGCATACTCCCGGTCTTACCCCTAGTCCTGGCGGGAAGCGCGGGTTCCGGCAGGCGGCGTCCGCTGGGAATAGTGGCGGGCTTCGTTGCGGGCTTTACCGTTTTCACCGTTTCTCTGACGGCTCTTTCGCGAATCCTCGGCATCAGTCCGAACTTTCTGCGGGGAGTCGCGGTTGTTGTCCTGTCAATCTTTGCGCTGGTCATGATACTCCCTGGCTTGGAAAGACTTTTTGAGCGCGGGGCCGGGTTTCTTGTGCGGCGTTACCAGCCCGAAAGGAACGGGAAGTCCTCCTCGGCAGGCTTTCTGGGCGGGTTGCCGGTGGGTGTGAGTCTTGGAATCCTCTGGACCCCCTGCGTGGGACCGATTCTGGCATCGGTCATTACCATCGCCATAGCCAGCAGTATCGATGCAGGGGCCTTTGTAATAACCCTGGCCTACAGCCTTGGGACGGCGATTCCCATGATGGCAATCATGCTGGGAGGAAGACGGCTCCTGGACAAGTTCCCCGGGCTGCATCGGAATCTGGGACGGATCCGCCGTTTTTTCGGGGTGCTGATGCTGTTTGTGGCGGTATCCATCGGTCTCGGCTGGGACCTGCGTTTTCAGGCAGCGGTACTGCGGGCTTTTCCCGGATACGGGGAGAACCTGACCGCTCTGGAAAACAGCGACGCGGTACTCCGTGCGCTGGACCGGCGGGAAGAGAGGCTGATCCGGCCCGTGGAGGAGTATACCAGGGAGGGGCTGTTTTCCGGGGTCGGCAGCGACCTGAGCAGGGAGGGTGTGGCCGGTCTCTATGGGGCGGCGCCGCCGATCCGTGCACAGGGCCCCTGGATCAATTCGGATCCCCTCAGCATGAATGACCTTGCGGGTAAGGTTGTCCTGATCGATTTCTGGACCTACTCCTGCATCAACTGCATACGGACCCTTCCCTATCTGCGGGACTGGCACGAAAAATATTCAGACAAGGGTTTTGTCATTCTCGGTGTGCACTCCCCGGAGTTCGCCTTTGAGCGGAACCCCGAGAACGTACGGAAGGCAGTCAAGGATCTCGATGTAAGATGGCCGGTGGTGCTGGATAACGGATACGACCAGTGGCGCAGCTATGCCAACCGTTTCTGGCCCTCCCATTATCTGATCGATACCCGGGGACAGGTCCGGTATTTCACCTTCGGTGAAGGACACTATCTGGAAACGGAACAGATGATCCGGAACCTGCTGATAGAGGGGGGCAGCCAGGTCCCTGTCATCCTGCGACAGGAGACCCGGCAGGACTATGCCGCGACCCCGGAGACCTACCTGGGAGCAAAGCGGGCGGAGCGGTACTACGGCGAGGGTGAACTGCGGATGGGCACCGGAGAGTACGCCCGGACCGACGAACTGCCCGAACATCACTGGAGTCTGCAGGGAACGTGGAAGGTCAGTCTGGAGTATATCGAGGCGGCGGGGGATGATTCCGTGCTGCTGCTCAACTTCGAAGCCCGCTATGTGTACGGAGTACTTTCGCCGGCAGTTGAACCGGGCGGACCGGGACTGAAGGTAGTACTGGACGGCGGGGAGACGGTTATCCCGGTTGCGGAGAGCCGCATGTATGAACTTGCCTCCCGTTCCAGGGAGGCAGGGGGCAAACTGAAACTATATGTGCCTGAAGGAACCAGGCTTTATTCATTCACCTTTGGAGGATGATATGAACAGATACGGAATACGCAGATTACCGGCGGTTCTCGTGATGACCGTCGCCCTTTTTGGTACCGTACTCAGCGCCCAGAAGACCGCTGTTTTTGCCGGCGGCTGCTTCTGGGGGGTAGAAGGGGTGTTCGAACATGTTAAGGGGGTACAGGAGGTCCGCTCCGGGTATGCAGGGGGAACAGCCGCTACCGCCAAATATTATACGGTGACCACCGGGCTCACCAATCACGCCGAATCGGTGGAGGTGGTCTACGATCCCGAAGCGGTCTCCTATGAGACTTTGCTGGAGATCTTTTTTGTCGTGGCCCACAATCCCACCCAGCTGAACTACCAGGGAGCGGATGTCGGCCGCCATTACCGTTCGGTGATCTTCTACGTCAGCGACGAACAGCGGCAGGCAGCTCAGTCCGCCATTGCCGATATTGAGCGCCGCGGGCTCTACCCCGACAAGATCGTTACAGCCCTTGATCCCCTGGATAAATTCTACCCGGCAGAAGGCTATCACCAGGACTTTATGCGCAAGAACCCCGAGGACCCTTACGTTGTCTATTGGGATTGGCCCAAGATCGAACACCTGGAAGAGGAGTACCCCGATCTGTATGTCGATATCGGCTGGTCACGGCGATAGAGAACGGGGGGTACAAAACCGGACTGATATTCATGCACAGGAGCTTGCCATGAAAAATTCCAGAATAGAATCCCTTCTCGGGGCGGAAGCTGATGAACTTCTTTCCTATAGGGCCAGGTATCCCGCAGATTCCCTTCATCTGCCCGGACCGGATTTTGTCGACCGGGTGTGGAGAGACTCCGACCGGAGCGCGGCGGTACTGCGGAATATGCAGAGCCTCTTTGATCACGGCCGCCTGGGAGGGAGCGGATATCTGTCGATTCTGCCGGTAGACCAGGGTATCGAACACAGCGCCGGAGCGTCCTTTGCTCCGAACCCCGTCTATTTTGATCCGGAGAATATTGTCAGGCTGGCCGTCGAAGGGGGATGCAATGCGGTGGCGTCGACCCTGGGAGTCCTGGGCGCTGTTGCGCGTAAATTTGCCCACAGAATTCCCTTTATCGTAAAATTGAACCACAATGAGCTCCTTACCTATCCCAACAGCTACGACCAGATACTCTTCGGCACTGTAGACCAGGTTTTCGACATGGGTGCGGTGGCAGTGGGAGCGACCATATACTTCGGTTCCGAGGAGAGCGACAGGCAGATTCAGGAGATCTCGGAAGCCTTTTCCTATGCCCATGAGCTCGGACTGGTTACCGTGCTCTGGTGTTATCTCCGCAATCCCGCCTTCAAGACCGTGGAGGACGACTATCATACGGCAGCGGATTTAACGGGACAGGCCAATCACCTCGGTGCCACGATCGAAGCAGATATTATCAAGCAGAAGCAGCCGACCACCGACGGCGGTTTCCGGGCAATCGGCTTCGGCAAGACCGACGACCGGGTCTACGGCGAACTCTCCGGCGATCACCCCATAGACCGGACCCGGTACCAGGTCCTGAACAACTTTTCCGGCCGGGCCGGGCTTATTAACTCCGGCGGCGCTTCCAAAGGGCAGGGCGACTTCGAAGCGGCGGTGCGGACTGCGGTAATCAACAAACGTGCCGGCGGTATGGGGCTCATATCCGGACGAAAGGCCTTCCAGCGGCCGATGGCCGAGGGAATTGAACTTCTGCATGCGATCCAGGATGTTTTTCTCGATAGCGAGGTAACAATTGCCTGAGGCCGGGGAACAAACCGGGGCGCCAGGGTCCTGCATCGAGGATCAGGACATGAGTCGACCATGAGACCGGACGAGCACGTCCCCCGCAGGGCGCGTAAGGGTCTGGTTCTGAGCGCGGCCATACTCGCCAGCGGTATCGGATTCCTGATGACCTCCGGAATGAACATAGCGGTTCCCACCATTCAGCGGTATTTCGCTGCGGATATAAGCCGTATTCAATGGATCCTCAACGCATATACCCTGTCTCTCGGAAGCCTCATTCTGGCCTCCGGAAGCCTCATCGACCGTTTTGGGCTGCGCCGGATCTACCTGTCCGGAATGTATCTCTTTTTAATCGGCAGTCTGCTGTGCGCTACGGCGTGGAATATCGGATCCCTGATTCTATTCCGGGCTTTGCAGGGCGTGGGAGCGGCCCTGATGATCCCGGGGAGTCTCGCAGCGATCAAACGGACCTATCCTTCCAGTGCACAGGGCAGGGCAATAGGATTGTGGGCCGGAATCTCAGGCGCGATTGCGGGCCTCGGCCCTTTTGTCGGGGGCTATCTTACCGAGTGGTCCTGGCGATATCTGTTTGTTGCCATGATTCCGCTGGCTGCTGGAGCGGTTTTCATGACCGCGCGTGCCCTGCCGGGGCGGGAACCTGTTGATGTGGACTTTGGAGATACCGATTATCCGGGATTCCTTCTCAATGTAGCAGGATTGGGTCTGTTGACCTACGGACTGATACGCGTTTCCGAAGGTCAATCCCTGGCTGTGTCCCTTGTAAGCGCCGGGATCGGGGGCGCATTGCTTGTCGGGTTCGCGGGTCTGGAAAAATCCCGCAGCCGGCGGGGTAGGGAAAGTCTGGTACCTCCGGCGATTTTCAGCCCGAAGGTGCGTACCGCAAATCTTTCGACCTTTTTTCTCTACTTTTCTTTTTCCGGGGTTCTGTTTCTGCTTTCCCTGAATTTGCAGCAGCTCCAGGGATATCGACCGGGATATGCGGGTTTGCTTATAATGCCTGCGACGATACTGATCACCTTGCTGAGCGGTCCTTCCGGAACTTTAACTGATCGCGTGGGACCGGAGTTTCAGCTGCGGGCCGGTCC